>Ga0247807_10000409_pt1 | contig 26823 bp, 19 predicted proteins | sample UWRJL074202C1_FD_179931 | JGI IMG/M metagenome (GOLD analysis project Ga0247807, IMG submission 179931) | Plant litter microbial communities from Arlington Agricultural Research Station in Wisconsin, United States - UWRJ-L074-202C-1 | ecosystem: Environmental > Terrestrial > Plant litter >...
CTAAATGCTGGAGTAAACTAAAGCTCTGCTTAAATAAACGAGCATAGCCGCTAATATTTAGCACCATTTGCAAGAAGCAGCTGAACTGTGCTCTTATGCCCTCTTACAGAGGCAGCCTGAAGCGCATTTCCATAATGGCCACCTTGAGCATTAACATTAGCACCATTTGCAAGAAGCAGCTGAACTATGCTCTTATGCCCTCCTGCAGAGGCAGCCTGAAGCGCATTTCCATAATGGCCACCTTGAGCATTAACATTAGCACCATTTGCAAGAAGCAGCTGAACTATGCTCTTATGCCCTCCTGCAGAGGCAGCCTGAAGCGCATTTCCATAATCGCCACCTTGAGCATTAATATTAGCACCATTTGCAAGAAGCAGCTGAACTATGCTCTTATGCCCGTCTATGGAGGCAGCCTGAAGCGCATTTCTATAATGGCCACCTTGAGCATTAAGCAGTCTACCAATTGCCGAATCCGATTTACTCTGGCTTTCTACAGCAGTTGAATCCAGTTCTTGCTCGATCTTCAACATCTGACCCAGGACAGTAGTCAAACCTAGCAACGATACACAATATACTGGAGATGGTATGTCATCAGCTCTCTTATAACTTGGTTTAGGTTTCCAAGGGTGATCAATATCATATAATACCATCCAGGTCTGGAACGCATTATGAACGTTTTTGAATAGGTTCAGAACCAAGCTTTCAGACGAACAGTCTGCGTTTTCTGCCATTTGATAATGGTACTGCCAATTCCTCGCAGCATATGAAGACAACGGATATTCAGAGGTGATATCCTCAAATTCCATTGCCTGCGACATCTGTGGTGCGCATAGGTAGATCAAGCAGACCTTTGCAGCTTCATTATGTGCTTGCGCGGAATTTATGGCAAATCTTGCTGCTTTAGAAATACTGATACGTTCAGATTGGAGATACTCCTGGACTGAGAAGTGGGCGATGTGAATATTAGTGGTGATAGTCTCCGTCTCTAGTACACGAGAATGCTCTTCCACATCTCGCACTACGTCGACTAACCCAGGGCAAATCCGGCGAATGTCATTTTCGTCATGCAGTCGACGACTGCAATCAAGCCCCCCCTGCTCTCCTGTATCCACGGCGATCCCTTCTATGAGTTCATAAAGTGTCAAAGGCCGAGAGGCAACGCAGAGCAACGTTAAGATGCGTCTGGCATCTTCTACCCAAGCGTTATCGATGTTGCATAGCATTCTTTCGTATGTTTCGTCCAGAGATCGAGGAAGTGATGTAAGCAATTCTTTCAAATGATATTCGCTTGAGGGGCAATCCTGCAAAGACTTGAACTGGCATTCAACCCATCGAAACCTAAGATATATTATCAGGCTACTTGGCTCCTTACTTTTGATGTTGTGGCTACTCACACACCCTGTGCACCTTCGATTAATCCATCTTTGATTAGATCATGAAACTTTGACCATCTTTTAAGTTTTCGGTCTTTCTTGAGGCGATCGGATATCATGTTTGCAATATCTTTATCAACACCCGCATTCTTAAGCAAGATGTCTTCTTTGGGCAATGGCTCAAGCTCTTCTCGAATATCTGGTTCATCACGACTTGTAACTAGCAGATGAAGTTCTTTGAGGGACCATTGCCGCATCTCCCACAGCTTCTCAAGTACAGATCCTCGCGCGCTATCTTTGGGGCTTTCGTCGATGGCGTCAACAATTATGTAGACATCTTGATACCTCTTAATAACGTATTGAAGATTATCAACCAACACAGGGATGGTAGGGAGGCCATTACTGTATCGCGCTTGAAGCTTCGCAAGCTCTTCATGGCCACCCTTCAATTGACTGGAAAGTTGTAAGAGTAAAGAGCTAAGCATAGCAAGCAAATCTTGTTTCGACTTGTCGTTGAAGTTGAAGTAAAAGAATGCGATTCCAATCTGTGGATTAGACCTCCGATGCCGAAATGTAGATTGTATCACCGTGGAACATAAAACAGACTTTCCACAGCCTGCGAAACCGTTCAGCCAAAGGAATGAATTGTCTGCGTCTAGCCATGTCTTAAATACTAGGCTCTCGACGAACCACAAGCCAGTATTAGGATGCCTCTTTAGACATGCTTCATTGTGGTTGATGGTAGGATCAGGGGCTTTTAGCCAGTCACGTATATTTGCAGATATCTGTAGACCGCTCACTAGCTCAAGTAACAACTTTATTTCTTCGAGCTCAGATGCTGAGCTACTAGTAGCCTCGAGTTGTAATACGTCTAATGCGAATGAGAGATTTGACCGTATCTCTTTAATGTCTTCGTCAAGTTTCTGCAAAGTGCTCTGACGAAATGGGTATGCAATTTTGCGACCAGAAATCTTTGCGCGTTCAATAAAGCCAGGTTCCGATGCTTTGGTAAACTTTCGAGTTTCCTCTTGAAGCTCGTCGATAAGCTCCTTACAATCCAGAATCGAATTTTTAATCTTGTTTAGTAATGTTTGCTGGTCAGTACGGATTCTGGGACTAGCCACTGCTGTCTCGAGTGCGCGAAACGTTTCAAGAAGCGTCTCCAGTTTCTTTGTAATTCTTATCACATCCGACTCCTGACTTTTGTATGATGAGTAAAACTGGACTAGAGAGCTGGTAACTTGGATGCCTAGGGATAAGAGTCCCGCTACGCCAGCTCCAATAGAAAGTGGATCGCTCATTGTATAGGTTGGAGATCACTAAATGAAGTATCGAACAAGAATCGTTTAACTAGAATGAGAGGAATTTCTTGTAAGGCTGTTGTTGTGATTTAAGGTGAAATGGATGGACGTGGTGTGGAGATGAGGCTGTGATATAGGCTCCGTCGCAGGCTCCGTCGTGGTATATCACGTCAAGCCAATAGTAAAGTAGTAGAGTGACATGATCACAATTCCCCAGCAGCAATTCTAACATGACTGGTAGATTAATTAAAGTCGGGCTGCACGAAACATGGTCTAGGACTTGGAAACCCAAATTGCACGTTTCTCTTCGTCAACACGTTTTCACAATGCTTTGTGTACATGTTCTCAAAGCTTTCAACTCTCCGAGGCGTCTATAGGTTGTACAGATTCGGCCCCGACAATCCCCAAAGCAACCATCCAGCAAAGCTGTTTTTTCGAAATTAGCGAGATCATGTTTCTGCCTTGGGTAGTTTCTGAGCATATGCGATGAGCACGCGTGACTTGTTAGAGATGTTATAATCTACTATACGATACTTCCACAACTCTAGCCGCTATGATCACCAACCTGTAGTGTATGGAAACATCCGTACTGGCCATTTTCTTACCATATTGTTATGATTGAGTAGATGAGGCTGAGAACGAAGCCAGTAAGACGATCCAAGAGAGTAGATGCTTGGCGTACGATGCGGATCTGCCTTACACCCACACACTCTCTACTCATGCTGGCATGTTTAGAATGATACGATAGGTTGTTACATCATGAAGCTTTCAATGGGGTAGAAGGCGTCTAGTTGAAGTGTAAGTGCAGATTGCATCTTCATATAGAGTTTCATTGCTTTATGGTTTCCCGAACAGGACTAAATTGGATTCTGGTACACTGGATTTCCTAGTGAAGAGAAGGTGACTTTCAGACATCATGCGCTTAATAATGCGTCGACGGCCACCAAGCATCTTTAAGATTGCTACTGGGGGCAAAGCTAATGGAACTTAAAGACTGCATTGCACGTTGGTGTTGTGACGACCTATAGAATGCTCAAGAATCTCATATAATAAGGTCATAGATTACTCTATAAACTACTGCATTAAACTACAAAGATAACAGCAACTCATGTCGGAGTCAATGCTGAAAATGAATCAGTCTTTTCGGGTCCTTTGACATCAATGATTACTTCCTTGATTATGTATAAAGAGTAACTCAGATCAAAGTAATCACTAATTGGCAAAATGCCTCAACCATTCCCTCAAAGTCAGCAACAAAATCACTCAGGGTGATTCTAATTCCATGTGATCAGATGTTAACGACCACCTCTCAGTAAGAAGGCAGAAGTTGATCCTCTCGTGATCTGGAATTAGGTGCGGCTGGAAGGTAATTATCCATCCAAGACAACTACTGAAGCCTTAGATGACCGAGATTGTCTGTCGTATCAGCATCTCAGGCATTCAAAGATATATCGACGCCACGCTGTTCCTCGTCGGCATCATGTTGAGAAGACCATTGCCAGGCGAGCAGTGTCCAATTCAACTCTTTGCGCCAGAAGAGGCCATGCCCAAGTTCTCCATCGGCACAAATACCACCGGTTCGTGGTGTCCGGTGTTTAAAAATAAGCTTACCAAATCTTGAGTGAACGATGGCCATAGAGCACATCACGCATGGTTCGTGAGTGCAATATATCTCTAGATCATGACAAAGGTAGCCATCTTTGTCCATTGGAAGGATATCGCCCTTTCCCACTGTACCATGTGGCTGATCTCGAAAGATACATGAGCTTCTAGAAGGTGCTTCTTGCGGTGTACCAGCTTCCAATTGTTCCCGAGCTTTCACGCTGTCGGCGACCATAGCTATAGCCCTCATAGCTGCATGGGCGGTTACATTACCCGCCGAGGAGCGAGGCCAATTCAACCACCGGGCATCTGCTGCAATAGCAACAGGTCTAGCTACGCCGTCATGCCTTTCAATGACAACAACTCCAACCTGTTCCCCAGAACCTTCTACAAATGCTTTTTCCGCTACCTCCGTTGCAAGGGCAATCCATTTTCCGGCATCATCTTCAATACTCTCCGCTGCTCTGGTGACCAAGCTCGGATGTGGCCCAAAAACATTGCTCTTCTTATACACCGTGGGCCAGTACTTCGTGCTCAACCTTGTTGCCTGCTCCTGGGAGGTGGGTGCGAGGAGAGGCACTGGCAAAACAACGAGTGGAAGTGTCTGCAGAACAGGCGATAGCATTTCCTCCAATGTTTCTTTCGTGATAGCATTGATCGATCCTATGAGAAGGATCCGCTCAGCGGAGAATTCATCTCCAGGGCTATCGGCGGATTCGCTCCGTGCGGCAGCAATAATTGATCGTACTTCAGGGGGCAAGTCTGTAAACTTAGCAAAGCGCCGAAGATGCTGAATATCAAGGCCGCCATCTTTTGGGAGACCTTGTCGGACCAGACTGTGAAGTGTTAGATTGTGGGCAAAATTCGATCGGGTCGGTGTACATGCTTTAATATGGTATTGGCTAGCTTTACCGGCACCGCAGAAACGTAGAAGTTAACAAGGGTATCGCGCGCCCGCGTCTCCAAAGCTGTTTTTAGTGGTATGAGCCGGCCACGACCCTTTTCTCTCTCTTCATCGAGGGAGGAACTCATCTCAATTGTTAACAGAGACGGGCGGTTTCAGCCTCGGCACATGGCCAGCCTTGTGCTCAAGAAAACCTTATTAAACGTGACAGTTCTGACTTCTAATATTAAAGCACTGAACTGCGTCATCTATGAACGAGGGAAGTTTGATAAAATGATATGATGTTGAGAAATACTAGAGCAGGTCAATTTCATGCCTAATAGGCATATTTTTTGTAAGTAATATTACAAGAAGCATTTGCATCGTCAATCACAGTTATGTTTCTAAAAATTACCCTATCTTCTTGAGAATAGGCATATGTACCGACAGTCACGATATGCATTGCAAGAAATGTGTGAACTTTTCATTGTTGTTCTAGTTACATGCTATGATGGCTGCAGCGCAACATCCTCCCATGACCAGATATGAAAAGAGAATAATGATATGTCAAAAGTGTTGTGCAATTGTGATCCAGAGCCAATCACATTAGATCCACCCCATCAACAAATCGATCTGTATCAAATTGCGAATAAAGGTTTTGTCAAATCGATGACCAGATACATGCTCGTAAAGTGAGCCAACCCCTGCCCATCGAAAGTCGAATCCTGGACAAGGAGATTGGCCACACAAGAAGTGAAATGACCATTGAATGACACGCCTGGAAAAGGAGAGAAAACACCGAACAAATATCAAGATAGGAAAATAGTGTCTATGTCGTCGTCGCTAGTTGAGGTACAGGTACATGTCGACCGCAAGAAGAGAGCTGTCATCGAGTCGTGCCGAGGTATTTTTATGGTCGATTGCTATGGTACAGATGGCAGCGAGAAAAGGTAGAAAACCGCGCTCATGATGCATGCTACGGCGGACCAAGTGCAATGAAATTGTTGCACTCATGAAGTGCCTCTGGGTGCTATTGTAACAAGAAAGAGCTGTAAAATTCGTGGGTAAAAACAGACGTCGAGCCCGCAAATTTCGTGTACACCCATATACCAAAATCTTCAGATCAAGATCTGCTATAAGGGGATCGAAAAGAGTGGTCGCAGATTCGAAGGCTAGAAGATGTAATGTCATTCCTCGTACCGTTACAAGCGTAAGATCGTATCATCGTGAAGCGGAGACCAATTAGACCCAATTTCCATTGCTAGATTGTCCAGCACCACGTCCGTTGGTATATGGAAAAGCTGATGAGGCAGCGGGGCCAGATGTCAGACGATCGTTGGAAGGAAAGCCGACAGCAGGAGCCGGACGGCCAGCAGCAAGTGGTAAGCCGTAAGCAGCAGGAGGGCCAGTCGGGGAGAATCCGTTGGTAAACCCACTAGTTGGGCTTACATAGCTACCACCAGAAACATTTGAGATGCCTCTTTGGTGGCGGACGGGTACTTGGCTGGTCTCCATCTCGTTGGGGGTAGCCTGTCCACTGCTTGGGCCGCTGCCATTGCGGTTCTCGTTACCCTGGATCTTGGCCTGAATGCGGCGACCGTAAGGAGTAGTTCGAATTGCAGGCAGGTAAGGACGGATAGCATCGATCAAACGGTTCTTCATTGCCGGATTTGCATAGTCCAAGGCAGTCTGAATGACATAATTGGCAAATGAGTCTCGCAAAAGGCGATCCAACTCATTGGGGTTCAACATCTCCTCAATAAGCATGTCCTTAGATGGCTCTTGAGCACATCGAAGGCACTTCTCAATGACATTTGAGCTGAACTTTTGCTTTGAAAGTTGGCCAACCTTTCCTTGGAACATGGCAACAAGAGGCTCTGTGAAGATCGGCTCGTTCAAATCGAGGATGTATTGAACAACATAATTACCAAATGGGTCTTGCACTAGCTGATATGCATTGTCAGAAATCTGTCGGATCAACCAAGCCTTTTGTTCCCCTGAAGCATGATCAATACAGCGTTGGAGGACACAGCAACCTAAGATTACTAAATTAGTTATGACCATGATTTGAGTGAAATGTAAAGTACATACCATGACGATGAGTACCAACGTCCACACAGTGTGTTCCAACTGCATCAAAAATAAACTGTGCATCAGTTGGCGAGAGCTTATTAAGACACTTCTGAATGACATGGTTTCCATTCAAGTCCTGAATGAGTTCAACAACTCGGTAACGTAAAGCCCCAATGATAGTATCAATCTGCTGAGGGGTGGAGATGAATTCAATCATCTTCTGGAGAGCTCGAGTTCCATGTTGGTTAAGAGCAATCCGAACCAGATCATGAGATGCATTTTCAATGAGAACAGTACGCTCGTCATCATTGCAGTACTCAAGCAACTTCTGGCAAAGGTAGTTGCCAAAAGGATCGGTCATCAACTCAATGACATGTTGGTTAGTTTCCAACCAGATCATGTGGACTTGGTCAGGGTCACGATCCTCAAGCTTTTTCTGAAGATAACGACATCCATGCTGATCCTTGCAGAGGGCATAAATCTCACCACCGAGCTGCTCAAGCGGAAGGTTTGCAAATCGGCTCATAGCTATAAAACTGTTAGATAAAGCAAAGAATGTTTCGATATAACATACATTCGGTATCATTTGCACGGCGTTGCTGGATGACTCTAGCCTGGCTATCGCGTGGGCCGGTCTGCGGGTACATATTGTTGTAGTTGACGTATGGATTGTTCGGTGAGTACAGTTGCTGACCCATCTGCATGTTCTGAAGACCCATGGTCATCATTTGCATGTTATAACCATTGTTGTTATTGTAGTAACCTGGCATTCCAAATTGCTGTTGAGATGTTGGTGAGCTCAGGGCAAGGGGAGACTGTCCCTGGGACATGCCTTGGGATGTAGTAGGGCCGAACGGTGGTGCACTAGCTTGAAGGGCAGATTGGATAGATTGGTAACCACCATTCTGAGCTTCACGTGAGCCGGAATCGTTGGTAGCAACTTCTCGGCTAAGTCTATTGTTCATCGCACTTGGAGGAATACGTCCCAAACTAGCATTGTGATTGTGCAAGTGCTGCTGAGCGTGAGAATTAGGAGTGGTATTGACGCTGGTAACTCCGTTGGCAGATCTCATGGTGGGTACGTCGTTGGCAGAGTATGAGGACTGCAACTTTGGAGGAGTGCTTTGGTTGTACTTTGAGGGAGAAGTCATCTGTGAAGAGCTGTCTTGTGAACCATCATAATACTTCATATCAAGGGAATGACGGTGAGAAGGGCGAACACTAATGGGAGACTCAGGTCCATTTGTTTGCGAGGCTGAAGATGAACCATTTCCTTGGAGGGAATTCTGTGGCAGGCTATGTTGGGATTGGCGGTGGCGAGTAAAAGCTCCCCAGCCATTGGAGCCAGCATCGGGCCCAGGGGACTGAGACAGAGCGAGATCCAGAGCCGCAGAGGAAGCGGAAAGCTGCATATAGCGGTCAGTTTAGAGCAGAATTGAGAATACATAGACCTACCAAACCTGGGTAATCATGCTGGCGAACAAGTATAGGGAACTTGTCATCAGTAGCATTCATCTGAAGGTAGCTCTTGACATTTGGTGAAGTGGCGCCTTCATCTTCGCCAAAGAGAGATCGAATTGTACCAGCTTGATCCAAAGTTAACATCTCGTGCATGCCGTTGCGAGATCTAGTAACTGGCATAGAATACCGATTAAGGCTTTAAGTTGTTAGCAAGTGTAACTGAAGATTAGCTAGCAAAAGAGAAACGATATGTACTGAAATAGCAAGCGCTGGGAGTGGTTATAAAGTAATAATGCAGCTAAGGGAGAAAATTAAAGAAATAACAGGAATGAGAATTGTGGCCAGATCGCTGGCTAGCTATGGTACAGAAGTGGTTGATATTGTAGTGTGCGAGGGGACAGGATGGAGAAGATATTTATAGCTGAAGCCTGGTATGCGAGGCTGTGAACCCCGAAAAACGATTTCCAGTAGTGAATTGGAGAAAGAATTCATTCAATGCGAGAAAGAAGCGAGAGGGCAGCGAGAGGGTGTCAACGTAGCTTTCCTGAAATGCAGCTATGCACTTGGATTTTTCAAGCCCAGAGCAGCATAAAGAAAACATCCTCTTCTCAATTGAAGAAAAGCCAAGCAACCTCAGTTTTGATGAGCGTGGTACTCTTCTTGCAATTGTTACAGATTGTAAGGTCAAGTTAAGGTGGTTCTTCCAAACTGCTCTTCTCGGCTAGGCACTTGCCAGCACGCTATGTTTAGGTTATTTAGCTCACCTCAAAGCCGAGCTATGGTCTAAGCAAAGAGGAATGCCAGAATTGTTGCCAAACCATTCATCAAACTTCCCGAAAGTTGCAAGAGGAAATTTCAAGGCTGCACTTGAAGTGACAAGTGTTGAGCTGTGGAACAAAATCATGGACTTACGCGTTTGTTGATCTGTGACTTGTTGGATCTTGTCTAACAGCCTCCTCCTTCTCATCTTCATCGCTGTTACGCCTAGAGCCAGGAACCGACTTGGAAGGTAGCTTGTCATCCATGATGAGACGAGATTGCATGATACCAGATTGTGGAGATGTAAGTTGTGAGCCAGATCTGCCAGGTCGGTTATATAGACCTGGAGGGGAGGTGAGGCTTGAGGTTGAGTATCGATTTGGTCGAGAAAAGACCGACGGAAAACCTGAATTGGTGTCTCGGTACTCTGGAGGAGTGGTGGGTTCAGATTGGTGCCCGCCGTTTGTATTGTTGCTGCGTCCAATATCCTCTTGCATCTGAGCAAGCTCTTGTTCTTCTTTTCGTTGCTGCAGCTCCAACAGTTGCATCTCGGTTTCGAATCTACGTTTCTGCTCTCGGAGTCTCTCGTACTCTAGTTTCTTCTTCTCTAGCTGTGGGTACAAATTAGCACATAGTTACATTTCCAGTCAGTGATTCAGAATCTGGCATATATCAGGCAGAGAGAGTTCTCGCAAAAGCTTGTGAGATGTGAATCATATGCAGATGTGGTAGAGCTCCTGCGAGAAATGCGGCTTTTGTTGGTACGCCAGGGGAAATTTGCTTACAAGCTGCACTTTGTGGGATGTCTATTTGTTTGAGTTAGGGAATGCTTGTAATTTTGGGAAGATGGAAGAGGGATTTATCTCCCAAACTAGGAAAACAGCTACAATAGCAATGATAGCTACTGCCATTGCTATTGTGGGCGGAGACAATAAGAACGTACCGAAGGGCCATATTCTTGCGGTTCCTGCCAACCACGCTGAGTCGTAATTGACTGGATGGTTGGGACGCGGCCAGAATCCGTTGTGAAGCGGCGCATTAATCCTCCACGGCCATCTTGTGTTTGTAGAGGTTGGGGTAGTCTTGTGCTGTTCCGTGGAGGAGAAACAAGGCCAGAAAAGGTGGTCTCTGTCCGAGGACTTTTCTGGCTACGGAAACGAAGTTCATCCATCCTCTCACTCGGTCCATTCGAATACGCCATTTTGAGTCGCTATAATACTATAATACTATGTAGCAGTTAGCAGGTGCTCTGGAATCCAGACCGCTCACTCAACAAGATCTGAGGCGAGGAGTGTCCTTTGCAGTCAATCCTCCCACGACGCTTGAGAAAAAGCCAGTACGGAGTGGAGGACCACCATACCAAGTATCCAAAAGAAAACAGATGTTCGTGCCCTTCTGGGAAGCCCAGGCGCGGGTCTGGAGTATTTTTGCGGTTATCCAAAGGTCTCGCTCTGAGTTGAAGGTCGAGAGTTTAAGGTTGGAGGCCCCTGTCGTTGGCGTTACGGTTCCGAACTAGGCTCGGAGAGCTTGAATTCAATCCACAGTCATGCAATTGCGAAGGGCTCTAGCTGTTGACAGGACCAAAGAAACTGCTACAAGTACAGTAACACGTTGGCGATGTTGTTTAAAGTGCTGTGGAAGGAAAGGAGGGGTGGACAAAGACCGAGAGACCGTGCAGCGCAGGACAGCAGCAGCGGCGGTGGTTGTGGGAGTAGAGTGGGAATTGTGGGCTGCGCTGAATGGCTGGGGGGCTTTTGGGAAAGAGTCTGTACTGTAACCTTACCACCAGTGGAATTCCAGGTGGTTACCATGTATCTGATGCTGCTGCTCCTGAGCTGGAGAAGGAAAACACACACATACGTCAACTATGGATGAAAGGACATTCATGCTCTGTGTTGGTTCTTCCTCACTCAGTACAAGTACATGGGATTTCTTCTATTTACCCGAAGCTCCCGCCTCAGCCTTCTAGACAAGTCGCTATCGTGAGTAGTTCTTTTAGTACCATCGATTCTAGCTGAACAACCTAGAACGAAGTAGAACAAAGTGTTGAGCACAGCTCGCTGGCTTCGGAGCCCCTTACTCCTTCGTTTTCGTCCAGGCACTGTACGGGCTAAATCACCAACCGCTTGCTAAATAGACGAAGCTCTCCTCGTTCTGGGACAGGTTCTATATGGTTGGTGGTCTCCGCAGGAATATACACAGTGGCAAGGCGTCGCACTTGCACAGTTGGCACTCTGAACAGGCTCGAGTCGACCATGCAACCAGATGCTCCTCGGCCGGTTGCTAAACGAATGCACTTCGAAGGCGCTTGAGTGCTTCCAATCAAGTGTCACTCTCTAGTAGCCTCCTGACGACCCCAACCCCTTACGTTATTGGGTACATTGCATCTACCGCTCTCAGGCAATGGCGGTGTAGGATGGCGAATGTGAAGTTGTTGCAGCTAAGATCTGCGACGACGTTAGATTCCACGCACACAGCTTTAGTGGAAAATGATATATTTTGTTAGAGACGTCGAGTACATATGCACCCGCTGGAAGTTCGTTTGGGTGTGGGTTGCCTATACGTTGCCTTTTCATTGTTGAGGCCTCGCTACAGGGTTCCACCCTTAGTACAAATCCTCACCGTATAGATACGTAAGATGATACTAGCTTCCAGATCGTTTGAAAAAGGTACTGATATTATTTTCTGTCACTTCTAACGTCAAGCCGTTACAGGAATGTTTTTAGTTGGAGGAATAAGAAAAAGTCCCCTTACTTAATAGCCTAATGTGTCGAATAAACAAAGCCGACCACAGGTTATGATGATAAACTATTATGTAGCTTACTCTATACAACACTTGTGAGAAAGTAAAATTTGGCAGTGGGGAAAAGACAAGCAAAGATTTTCTCACCGTGGAGAGAATCTAAAATTGCGAGGATTATAGATAGATAGCTTCCCCCTTGTGGTATGGGAAGCGTTTCACAATGTCTGACACTGTACCAACATGTGCCTCTGGCCGAATCCTGCCCGGATAATTGCTTCGGGTCGGGCCTCGATTACCCGATAGCGACACTAACAACTCAGTTCAGAGTGTGGACTAATAACGGGTTTTCTAACCCAGTGTTTGGTTATAGTTTTATATCCTACACATCCAGTCAGATTTGCGTAATTTCTATGAATTCAGAAATTTTAGTCTCTTTTTAACAGTGCCATCTCATGCTAAAGACCTCTTTTAGTAATTGACCCAAACCCTACTTTCTCTTATTAAGTCGCACAGGATTAGACCTGGACATGCCTACCACCTTCCAGTGGTTGCTTAAACAAATATATGAAGTTGATAATTGTTAAAAGTCCAACCACTACATAGTATTTACGTTGCTATCAATAAATAGTCCCTTGAGACCACTGGCAAGAATGACAATCGGAACGACATAATTCACCAAATAGTAAAGTCAAAAAGAACAGACATTAAGACAACATGTTTATAAGACATAGTGGGTGAGCAGCAAATGTTCGCAAAAAGAAGCAAGCACATACTAAGCTTGTCAAAGTATAATGGCTTGTTGGCCCGGTGAGTACTGGGGAATCAGAAAAGATGAACTAATGAAATGAAGCTCAGACCTTCAAAACGCATTTGATCGGCGCCTCCATCCCTAACTAAGCATTACTTTACATAGAAGTAACCGTCGAGTCTACTGCACCAATCCCACTTGATTTACCATTTCTGGGCTCGTGGTATCATGAAAACTGGAAAAGCCGTGTGCTCGTCAAATTTTTTAGCTGCCAAATATATCTTAAATGAGTCTCGACGACTTCTAAATAGCATGTTCTAAAATTGTATTGATTTTAAGAAATATACTACCCGTATAACTTATCATAGCATCTACAGAATCAGTTATATCAACACTCAACAAAGCTGACCAAGAACTTTTATTACTTTAAATTACCATGCAGTCTTCATTGTATGAGTTCCATAACAGAACATCGTACTTCGCCAATGTAGCTTAGTCTTCTAGCTGTATGTACAACTATTGGACCTTATACCCTGTGGATCTGCGTTAAAGAAGGAACACATTAAGCTTACTTTACCCAAATTGTATATACCTGATTGTAGTTTACGGATAGCATATCACTGCAAGAAATGAAACGTCAATCCACGTAGTCACACAATTCATTTGTTGCAGCCTACTAGATACCCCTCTTCAGGGTGATACTATCTCAAGAATGATAACGCTACATATATTTATAGGTACTCAGATCATTGCCGCTGCTTGCAGATGAATCCTTAGAGCTAAAATTCTGCCAGACTTTCACTCTTGTGGCATTATACCGAGGTCCAGGTCTAGATCTACAAGATGCTGCGAAAGAGCTTTATTGCTCACTAGCTTGGAGAGCTTGAATATTGGTTAAGATCCATAGATTCAAGTGCTTATCAAGGAGCTTAAGATTTCTAGAAAAATTCCTTCAAAGGCCTATCTTTTCAAATTATTTAATTACAAACCAGACGAAATCATTGAAATGTAGGCGGTGTTACAAGGCGGTGAGTCATACAGGCCAATCAAATCAACAACGGACCTGGAAAGCTAGAACATATACTAATCGCACCCCTCACCTGCTGTTGAGCATTTGCTTTAGCAGAAAGTTAATCAAAACAATTGTTTAGCTTGCTATATACTATATCGTCTAAATCTCTATAATATTTCAAGATAATCTGGTTCAGGGTAGTGTACTTATTAAAACCCCTTTGTCATCTTTTCACCATCTTTTATTCTCATCGTCCCCCACCGTAAATCTGGATCTCTTGGCGTATGTGACTAGTGGTGGGGTTTAGATTTTTTGTTGTACAGTCAGTGAGATCTTCACTTTCACAATTTCGGGACTTCAGCAACTTTGCAGATATGGGTCCCAAAAAGAAAGCTGTTCCTGGCCCTGTTGAAGCTCCTTCAACAAAGCCTATAGTTCGTAAACCTGTGTGTAACTTGGAACCTTTAACTGTGCACAAATACTAACACCTTCTTCATAGGCCGAAACACCCGCAGCTGATGAAGCTCCTAAGCCCAAGCGAACCAGGACCCGAGTGGCACCTAAGGTTGAGGATGAAGGGCCGAGAGAAGATGATGTAGGAGACTCTGGCCTATTATTGTCATGCTTCGCTGATAATTGAACAAGGGCTTTGCTGCGTTACTCGAACCATTCTATGGAGGCAAAAGCTTAACAGATCCCATTAAAACAGCAGAGGACAAATGGAATCTCTTGCCAGCTTTCTTGAAGGTCAAAGGAATCGTAAAGCAGCATATTGATTCCTTCAACTTCTTCGTTGAACACGAGATCAAGGACATCGTTATGGCGAACAAGAAGGTCACCAGTGATGTTGACAGCAACTTCTTCCTGGAGTGCGTCTGCCCTTATTAAAGACCAGTACAGAGAACGAAGCTAACCCTGCTGCCTCAGATATATAGATGTCCGTGTTGGACAGCCAGAACGTCTGGATTACAATGATAGGAAGCCATTGCACGAAATTACCCCCAACGAATGTCGACTACGCGATATGACCTACGCCGCACCTATTCTCGTAGATTTTAGGTATCGAAAAGGGAAGTTTATTGCCGTGCGTCAGAATGTTCCGATTGCCAGAATGCCAATTATGCTCCGAAGTTCTAAGTGCCGACTTTCAGGCAAGAATGATCGACAAATGGCTTTCATGAACGAGTGCGCCCTCGATCCAGGAGGATATTTCATAGTAAATGGTACAGAGAAGGTGATTCTTGTACAAGAGCAACTGAGTAAGAACCGAGTTATTGTCGAGGCAGACATTAAGAAGGGAATTGTTTCCGCTTCTGTTACTAGGTCAGTACACTATAAACTCCAGGCACTAGGATAGAGGAATTGACTGGCAATAGTTCGACGCATGAACGAAAATCGAAGAGTTATGTTATCATGAAAAAGGAAAAGATCTATTTACAACACAACATCCTTCAAGAGCCAGTCCCTATTGTTATTGTACTTAAGGCGATGGGCATTCCTTCCGACCATGAAATGTTACAATTGGTAGCTGGCGTTGACAGTACTTACCAGGATGGGTTTGCTGTCAATTTCGAGGAATCTACAAAGCTTGGAATATTCTCACAACATCAAGCTCTGGACTATATTGGAAGTCGAGTAAAGATGGGTGTCCGAAGTAGGGTTCCTGGGGCCCCAGTGCAACGACGAAACACCATTGCGGACGCGATAGAAGCTCTCTCTAATATTATAATCACGCACGTTCCTGTACATGGAATGGACTTCCGTCCCAAGGCACTGTATATATGCTTCATGGTTCGCCGAGTTCTGATGGCCATGAACGACCCGAGTCTAGTGGACGATCGGGATTACGTGGGCAACAAACGTCTAGAGTTAGCTGGGCAACTTCTAGCTCTCCTGTTTGAGGATCTCTTTAAGAAATTCAACACAGATCTGAAAATGAATATCGATAAGATTCTAAAAAAGCCCAATAGAACCAGCGAGTTTGATGCTTACAACCACATGCTCTCGCACGGCAATGGTATAACTGCAGGTATGAATCGAGCTATCTCTACTGGCAATTGGAGTGTCAAAAGATTCAAGATGGAACGAGCTGGAGTGACTCATGTTCTTAGCAGACTGAGTTTCATCAGCGCTCTGGGAATGATGACACGAATCAGCAGTCAGTTTGAGAAGACTCGAAAAGTCAGTGGGCCTCGAGCACTTCAACCATCTCAATTTGGTATGCTCTGTCCCTCCGATACACCAGAAGGTGAGGCCTGTGGTCTAGTCAAGAATCTTGCCCTCATGACACATATTACCACCAACGATGAGGAAGAACCTGTCCGGCAGCATGTATTCTTTCTCGGCACTGAAGATATCACGAAATGTAGCGGAAAAGAGATCTACGAAGAAGGAGCTTACGTTGTTTTTGTTAACGGTACTCCGTTAGCTCTTTCAAGGCAGCCGAAATCTTTCTTAATCTCATTCCGCAATCTCAGACGCACTGGACGAATTTCCGAGTTTGTCAGTATTTACATCAATCATCATACCAACTCAGTGCACATTGCGACGGATGAAGGTCGAATTTGTCGGCCACTCATCGTGGTAGAGAAACGAAAATCAAAAGTTACTAAACGATACCTAGAGTCTCTACGAAAGGGGACAATGGATTTCGACGATTTCTTGTATCGAGGACTTATCGAGTATGTTGATGTTAACGAAGAGAACGACTCCAACATTGCCTTATACGAGAACGAGATCGATGTCACCACAACACATCTCGAAATCGAACCTTTCACGATCCTCGGCGCAGTTGCGGGTCTCATTCCATATCCACATCATAACCAATCCCCCAGAAATACTTATCAATGTGCTATGGGTAAACAAGCTATCGGCACGATAGCTTACAATCAGTTCTCTAGGATTGATACCCTTTTGTACTTGATGGTTTATCCTCAACAACCTATGGTTAAAACTCGAACAATCGAGTTGATCCATTACGACAAACTGCCTGCTGGTCAAAATGCAACAGTTGCAGTTATGTCCTTTTCTGGGTATGATATTGAGGATGCTCTTGTGCTGAACAAAGCTTCTTGTGACCGTGGCTTTGGCCGATGTCAAGTGTTTCGGAAACACTCAACACAATTACGCAACTACCCCAATAGATCTACAGATCGTGTTGGTGGTATACAGTGGGATGAGAAAAGCAGCGAACAGAAGCCGATTGCCAAGCATGCTATATTGAGCAATGATGGCACTGCTATGGTCGGCGAGAAAATTTCAGATGGGGAGGTATACCTTGCCAAAGAGGTTCCATTAAATACTACATCAAGTGGTATCGGATCGGATTATGGCTCAGACTTGTTCAAGCCCGCCCCAATGACCTACCGACTTCCAGATCCAGCATACATTGACAAAGTCATGGTTTCTCAGACGGAGAATGAGAACATGGTCATTAAAGTCCAAACGAGACAGACACGTCGGCCTGAGCTCGGTGACAAATTTTCTTCCCGCCACGGTCAGAAGGGTGTCGTTGGTATCATTGTCAACCAGGAAGATATGCCATTTGCAGATTCTGGTGTAACTCCTGATATCATCATGAACCCTCATGGTTTCCCATCCCGTATGACAGTTGGTAAGATGCTCGAGTGTCTATCTGGAAAGGCTGGTGTACTGAATGGTACTTTGGAGTATGGAACAGCTTTTGGTGGAAGCAAAGTTGATGACATGGGTCAGATTCTGATCGACAAAGGATTCAGCTATTCCGGTAAGGACTTCGTCACGAGCGGTATCACCGGTGAATCCTTACCAGCATATATCTTCTTTGGCCCTATCTATTACCAGAAGCTCAAGCACATGGTTCAAGACAAGATGCATTCGCGTTCACGTGGTCCACGAGCCATTCTCACCCGTCAACCCACTGAAGGTCGATCTCGAGACGGAGGTTTGAGATTGGGAGAGATGGAAAGAGATTGTTTGATTGCATATGGAGCAAGTCAACTGCTGCTAGAGCGACTCATGCTAAGCAGTGATGCCCACCAAGTTGATATCTGCGAGAACTGTGGGTTGATGGGCTACCAAGGATATTGTCAAACCTGCAAAACCACCAAGGGAGTCACGACTATGACAATGCCATACGCCGCTAAGCTATTAGTGCAAGAGCTGTTAAGTATGAATGTATCAGTGAGACTTAAGTTAGAGGATGAGTTTCCACATGAGGGTCGGAAGCGATGATCAGGAGAAACTGAGGCGCAGATATGATTACGATTTATGGTACAACGGCGTTGGAGTCAAACTTTGATTGGGGAAAATGGTGCATAGCATTGGCGTAATTAGTTGATACCACTAACCTTGTAATCAAAATACTCTTTATATAGATTCCATCGTTATCGGAGATACCTCGAATTGTGAGCATCCTGTGCATCCAAATACAGTAAGATATCATGATTAGTGAGATCAGTTGGCCAAACAAGATTCGAATTTTCTCTCTCCACAGCCGGAAAGGTAATCCAACTTAGTGATCTCATCCCTGCTGATATTTCAAGACGGTATATGTCAAGCGTCAGGCTATCTATAGACAACTGTGTATGATCAAGTCTATAGGAGGCAAACCGGTGATACAAACATTGCTTTCACACGCAGAAAATCATCCAACGTTTCGAATAATTATATTTTCCCGCTATCTGCTTAGTTATACAAGGAAGACATGCGGCCCTCCACTCACAGCGCCATTATCTCCTACCTTCTTGAAGCGTTATTCCTCTCAGGGGATGTGTATTTTTCCTCATCCAGGGCGAACCGGTGGAGCTCAACATGTCTTGTTGACATAAAGTACAGACTCTTCATTTTTCTTCTATCATCCCTCACAAACTGGACACACCGCACGACTTTCTTGTCCAAGCAAAGGTTATTGCACCGCGCACCAATCCGGCTTTCGAGCTTATCACCTCCATGTAGGGAAAACAACTGTACACAATCATTCCCGGTATCATCTTCCTGCGCTGCGGCAATAATTCCGCTCTCAATATCAACGTCGAGGCCTGCAAGAACGGTTGCTTGGTTGTAGTATTCAGGGTATGAGAGAGTGGGAAGCGTGGTTTGCAGGTTGGTAATACCAGGCTCCCTCTTCCTTTTACGCCGACTGTTGTCGGTATGCATGCTAGACAAAGTTTTACGGAATCGTAGGTCGTACTGGAGCATCGTTGAATTAAGTCCGGCAACGAGGATACGATGGGTGTCAATCTGCTTTATGTGGGTGATGGAGCTAGGATGTAAGACTGCTCTCCCGTTAGTATTTCCACATCTGAGATGACATCAATTGTCCTAAGAAATGAGCGGATATTGCTTACTGGTATCTACTTCTGAGTGATGCGTAGGCGTTCGCAAATCAGAGATATGTAATATTCCCGGTCTGCCCCCGGAAAGTAGAACAGAGTGATTATCTGAGAGAAACTCCAAAGCAAATATGTCTTTTTGCAATTTTCCTTCCTATTTAGATATTAGCCTAGTTATTCTCACATTAAGAAATGAAATTCAATTTTCTGGACCTCATGTGATACAAATTGATGTATGCGTAAGTATTCCCATATTGGTCCACGGGTTACAGCATCCATTCACATAGGAGGTACAACTGTTTCTCATAATCTTTTTTAACTTACATTGGCATCCAGACCTTGACCAACGCCGATAGTTTGGACGTCATAGTTTTTATCTAAGGTCATTATTCCGTGACTAGAGCCATATGCAAATAGTATTGTTGATTGGGGTGGCGCAGCTGTTGAAGAATACATGCTGTTCAGGTTAGCTTTGAACGTATCAGACCCACGAACTACTGGGGTATAGAAATTTTCGGCACAGCAGAGAACTTGTCGGCATGCACTTCTACCCATACGTAACTACAAAACTCACTTTACGTTTATATTAGGAGCTTCAGGCCCAATAAGTAGAGCCGCAGGTTCTGTTTCCTCATCCAACGGCACACCTACCACTAATTTTCGAATTAGTCTAATTTGTGAGATAATTTGACCTGATGTCATAGCATCAGAAATAACGTACTAGGTGTGATTCTGATACCTCCAAGTTCTGATGGTGAAAGATATGTGCTGGTACACCTACGACTGGAAACATTGACACTCATTGATGTGATGTCTGTAGATTGTCCCTATGAAGCGAGTTAGCACCATAAATATCTCAACTTCATTGGAGAGCTTAAGATTGGGAAAACTTTGTTGAAAAGGACTGCCGAATATTACTGATAGGGAAAACATTATTCAGTGTATACAACTGCTCCTTCCTCCTAAATTTCCCATTGAAGACCAAATCAAAAAGCTTACCTGTCCTTCCGGGGGAAAAGGCTGCCATCTTCTGGAGCCATTGTCAAAATTTCTCATATGCGAAGCCGTGTTCGAATGCTGCTGATGGCAAATCTCAATGCTGCCATGAGAAGTACTTCTATTTGCGAAGAATCAGATTAGCGACCCTTTCGGTATACCGAGTTACGTATGGGAGTCCATTGAGAGGATTATGGTGAGTTCTTACCTGTGATGGAAGTCGGTATTCATCCTCTGAGTGAGGAAGCCTTCGTCAAAAGCCTACCGGTGGTTAGGTCAGCAAAATGAGGAGCACGGAACACGCTAGCTTGTTTCTACATAATGATGATTTAAAGGAGCTTAGTTTCAGAAATGAACCTCAGCACTAAGAGGCCAAAATGAATAACCAGAGTTGGCAACAGAGGACGGTTGATATAGTGCATCTTTCAAAGGAATAGAAATAGATATTACCATGCGAAAATCGGCCAAGGAGTGCCCTAAATCTCGTCGAGGAGTAATCTTAAAGAGTGCTGTCTGATACAAATCAGGTGGAACGAAAGATATTAATGAACCTTGTTCTATCAACCCTCCAGCAAAGATCTGGGAGGTGTCTAGATTAGACTGGGTTGAGCCAAGTTCTCGCGAGAGTACGCCCCCAAGTAAGGGATCATTGAGACACTTTGCTTTTCGAATTCTACCCTTTTGGCGGGCCTTCTCATATCTATAACCTGATGTCAGCGCTAAGAGCTTTCAATATTCAAGCTTGGTATTCTCTACAATAGAAGCAGGTTGGGTAACTCACAGGCTTGCTTCTAGCCTTTCATCTTGAAGTTTGCGCTTCTTCACTTCCGCGGAGGAGTATGCTGAGCCAGAAGGAGTTGCACCATGTGGAAGTACTTTGAAATATTTTTTCTTTTCTTGATCTAAAATTTCAAGGTTACAATGTGGTTGTATAGTGTGGTGTTAGGCTTTATGAAACCTACCATAATAGTAGCCAGGGATCTCACGCACTTGATTATTCATGATAACAGTGGTACTGACTGGGGGGAAAAGCTCACACAACACGATGTTTTAATACTAAATTGACTAGCATTGTCTCTTCTCAATCTTGGTTTGTGGCAGCGACCAAAAGGCAAGGGCAATTTCGAGCCTTTAGGTCGTTGGAGCTATGTGGGTGACCCTATCATTTGGCGCTGGATGCGCACCCTCTGTCTCCTTTAGCTCCATAGCTCATCCAACTTGGCTAAAAATCCACGCCTCCTGTCACATCACGTACCCCAACTTCATATAACATCTTTTAGCCAAGAATCCCAAGCGAAGACCAGTCAAAATGGTATACACTCTTACTGTCCACTTGTACGCCAACGACAAGCCTGAATCAATTGAGCTCCTCAAGCAAAAGTTGATTGAAGCCGCGAAAGTCTATCGTAAGTATCACAAGAACGTTTTTTCTGAAAGAGATTCGTTACTGCGTCCAAACACCTCGACAAACCACCATTATAGCTATCAACTTGGCTAATTATGATATAGGAAATGATAAAGAAACAATCTCTTGGCTTGTCATGCAAGATGTGCACGATCCTCGAGCATTCTCTATTGTAAGGTTTCTTCGAAAATTAATAGGCTTGACTCACTGATAATTTACAGGTAGAGCGATTCGAAAATGAAAGCGTCAGTCCTTTTCTAATCCCCCCTAAATTGACAGCATTTGACCTAACACTGACGCCTCAATAGTCACAGAAGTATCACTTGGAAAATCCATACTGGAAAACTTTTGATCCATATGTGATTCCATTACTTGACAGGGCCATGGATTTGCGCCGCCACGAAGAATTGGTTTAGGCATATGTCTACAGTAGCAAAACTTCTAAATATTTCCCAAGTATTTAAAGGCAATAAAACACTGTGGTTAAGCTTGTCATCAATTTTGTTCAAATTTAATCAAATTTGAAGTGAAATTCTACCCACTTTACATCAAGAGTGAATCAGTGTAGTTCAAAGGCCTACAGAAATCGTCTGAAACACCAGGCTTTTGTGGATGGGTTTAGTCGTAACATTAATAGCTTATTGATGAATTCATGTAATCAACGATTATTGCTAGACATTATTATCAAGACCTTAGCCATGCTGTGCTGTAGTATTCATGACATAATTCTGCCCGTGTAGCCTTGTCGTTTCTCCACAAATTCATTGGTTCCAAGTATTAACCATGCTTAAGCGGATTGCTTCACGTCGCGCTCTTGCCGTCACTTTTGGAATTCCACTTAACGCGCCAGACGACCAGAGGTCATAATAGCAAAATCAAATAGCACCAGTAATTTGCAAGAACAATGAGAAAGATTATTATGCTTGCCTGCTTGAAAGAGAAATGCGCGCTTTTAACTCAAGTCCAGCAAAAGAGCCGCCACTGTAAGAATCTCATTGAGAATGCAGCCTTATTAGCTGAGTACTAATTATATCATAGTTTCCAATCTACGCAGACACAGCCAGCCATAATTGATTTGACAAATGACAGCGATAGCGACGACTATGGAAGACCTCGTATTGTCTCTAAACCCCGCACATTGCTGCGAGATGCGACACTCTCTCGTAACCACGGCTTGAAACTTCAGGGACCTTCGTTGCTATCACACATGAAGATTGAAGACATTGAATCTGGGATAAATGGACAAACACCTTCTAATGCTGCGCATCCTGCGTTTGTCTCGACATCTTTCCGTGCAGGTAGCCGACGTAGAACCATTGGTCTGCCCGACGGTGGTGGGCAGACAGGCGGCATTTCTAGCCAAGGACATGAGGAGACATCTCCTTCTATGCCTAGTCCGGCAAAACGACGCAAAATCGACGGGCGTGCAGGTGTGATACATCGATCTGTGAAGCCCGTGTCCGTATTCAAACACGGCACACCTATTCAAGCGCCTACTGCAAAAGTATCATCTGCAGATAGATACCAGAATGACCCAAGGATGCACAGCGTGATCAACGATCCGGTTTTAAAGCATGTTACAAATGCTATAAGCAGGTATCGTAATATCATATCCAAGGAAGACCGTGACCGTATAGCCAAAAAGGTATGACGATATATTACCCGTTGAAAGTCTACTCAATATTCACATGCATAGGTTGTTATCAAAATCGTTTCGCGAGAAGACTTTGTTTTAAACTTTGAAGCCAATGGTTTTAGTCTGTCTACTAATTACAAGAAAGAAGTCGCCGAGAGGGCTGAGAAATATATACATAAGTCCGCCAAGGTGATTCTGGCAAGATCGAGGAATATTCTTACTCCCCAAAATAACAGTATCTCAGCTCATGCAGCATCAACAGCGACTGCGGCTTTCAGAACATCGATCCCATCTAGGCCGAGCCCTACTAAAGAAAATGCGTCCTCAGCAAGGGCGTTTAGTCCTTCCTCAAGATCATCATCTGAAGACAAGGGAGCTCTAGGAGCAGGCAATCTAGAAGGGCGACGTCACTATTCCTCGTCACCCACGACTTCTTTTACCGATGTATATGAGGATACCGAAGACAAGCCCAAAGTTCAACAATCCCATTCGCAACTGAAAAATCGAATCATCCGCGTACCGATACAAAGCCCACCAAGTAAGCAACATTCACAAGCCGCTATGATTCATCAGAAAAGAGCGAAGGACGATGAGAAATTGCCGATGCATTCGTACTCGGATTTACCTCTTGATAGCAACTCAACAGACAGTCATCACCTACGCCAAGAATATTGGAAGTTTGGTCCGAATCGTCCTTACCTCTGTTTCGCTGACCGGGAATATGTAAAGCGCGGATTAGGAACTACTAAAATTGGTCGAAGCAAAGAAATGATAGATTGTGTCTTTCATGTTGACTTTTCTCTCGCAGAACTTGAATCTGTTGATAAAATTATCAAATCGATAATTGATGATATACAGCAACACGAGCCAATAACCTCAGCAGGCCAGCTAACTTCGTTGCTGCGTGATAATAGGCTCCAAATCGATCAGGTCTATAAAAATCTAAAAGTGGCAGCCCGAGCAAATGGAAGCGATGGAGAACAACAAGCTCTTACGCATCGTGATAATGAATCTATATATGCTTTTGTCCAAGATGCTTTCGCAGGACGACTTCATCGGCAACCTCAAGTCTTACGCATTGGTTCGAGGCAAAAACATCGCCTTCCAGCTGTGCCACACTTATCGACTCTACTGCGAGAACGGGAAACTTGGGGCATGATACCACAAAGGCTTTATCGAGGACTGCAATCTTTTGAAGTGGAAATTTATAGCTACTTGGAGGACACATTGACCCGCAAATGCGAGTGGATGGACTGCAGTGGAGACATCTCTGCTATCAGCTGGACAAGTGACGATACGTTTATCTGTGGTGCTACGGCTCACTCAGACTATCACAATATGCAATACAACAAGCCCGGCAATCTTGGAGTTGGCTCGTGTAGTTTAGCCACGCTTCGATCTGTTCCTGACCATCGAATCCCACGACCTGTTATAGGGAGCGCAGAGAATAACGAGAACTCACTAGAAGCAATGCGGCAAACGCAAGACCGCTGGCTGTACACGTCAGTCGTATCAACTTCTTATAGCGAGTTCAGTGGATTCACTTTCACAGCTAGTTTTGACCAGACTGTAAAAGTGTGGAAAGGGTCTGATCAAGGAGCTTCGATGAACCTTATAGGGACATGGGAGCATGACGGGAAGGTGAACTTTGTAGTTACCTCTATGTGGCATGGGAAAGTGGCAACTGCTTCAGATGTAAGCAACAATGCAGTAAGGCTCTACGATATAGACCAGGCTGATGTCAGCGAATCGGGCTTTAAAACGTTCAGTGGGGACCGGGCGAAAGAGCAAGCTATGGAGCTTGAACGGAACGATACTTGGGCTTATTTCCCTGCAACAATCGCCTGGGGAATTGCCCCAAGTGTCCAAAACATTTTGCTGGTTGGCTATTCTCCTAGGAGCATATCAGGCCATGAAATGGATATTCCAGAAGACAAGCGTAACAGTGGCGAGCTTTGCCTATGGGATACAGAAGGGGAACGATTAAGAATAACTTCGGCTCATCTTCAGAATGTATTTGAGGTGATATGGCATCAAACCCAACCAATATTTCTTGCTGCTACCTCGCCATGCGGCACATACGAACCAGCAGTCACGAAAACGCAAGTCCGACTTTTTGCTCAAAACGAATTCGGTGTGTTCCTACAAGTGAAAACCTTGGACTGTGGAGCATCAGATATTAATGAGTTGACTGTTATGCCAAACGGCAATATTCAATGTTATGTTACTGCTAGCTGTACAGACGGGAACACCTATGTTTGGGATACAGCACAGGGCGACCGGCCTATTCATACGCTTGGCCACGGAGGTAAGCTGTCCAAGTTGACATGTATCTTTGCAAGTAGCTGACTTTATTAGACTCGCTTGACAATCCACTTCATGATGTTCCTCGAGAGGTTGCAGATACCGGTGTAAAATTTGCTTCCTGGGGTCGGACATCATCCAGATTCTACACTGGATCGTCCGATGGGAAGGTGAAGGCCTGGGATATCAGAGCACCAAAGGGGCAAGCTTTTGTAAGAACAGTCCTGTCTGTCTCAGGCGGCGTTGCGAGTGGGGTATTTTCGAAAGACTTCTCGAAACTTCTAGTCGGTGATGCCACTGGTAAAGTACACCTGCTTGGAATTGATGGAGATGATCTAGATGATGATACTCCACAAGAGCGAGCGTCTACAGCAACCAGCGTGAAGACAGCATCTTGGCTTCCCAAGATTTCTGGCCGCCGGGTTCCGCCTCGGATCATTCTACCGCACCAAGAACCAACCCCAACTTTAGAAGAAAGGGAGGAATCAACCGGTGAAACTGCGGAAGAGATGGGCCGGGCTTATTTAGAGGAAGGTCAGCTTAGAATATGTCCCGATCGGAGAATAGGCACAGTCCAAGGGCCGAACTATGCAGAAACGAAGTTGTATCGGATTGATGCACACGAGGATAATGATTCCACTAAACCACTATTGCCATCTATCCAAAGTCGTCAACAATACGAGGTCGTTCGTACTTGGGAGCATACCTTACGTGTGGCTCGTCTTCCACGAGTTAGTAGCTCTAGCCAGAGACGACACGCAAGGAATGTCAAGTTGGATCTAGAACTTTCGACGTCAGAGCAGCAAGAGCTAGAAAGAGACGGCATAGACCTTACATTCGAGCCGAATAATGACTTTGAATATGAGGTATCCCTTCGAACCAAAAAGTTTAAGGTGGGAACCTAGGGCGGTATAATGATAGCCACGCGAATACGACCGAGTGCTGTTAAGCTGCAGTTGATCTTGTGAAGGTCAACGAATGTGGTACACTATTTTTAGAATAATGAAGGAACGACGATTTACAACTATTGATACTTGCAAGATACCCCATCTATTCGTAAGATCATACCGCAGGAGCAGTACATCGCAATTGAAAATGGAAAGGCTTTCAGTAGCACAAATAGATGGGAAAAGGGATACTCAAAAATCCCACTTGAATAGGTCAGCAAGATAGACAAATTTAGCATTTTCTCAAAAAAAAAAAAAGAAAGATAAA
>Ga0247807_10000410_pt1 | contig 26798 bp, 20 predicted proteins | sample UWRJL074202C1_FD_179931 | JGI IMG/M metagenome (GOLD analysis project Ga0247807, IMG submission 179931) | Plant litter microbial communities from Arlington Agricultural Research Station in Wisconsin, United States - UWRJ-L074-202C-1 | ecosystem: Environmental > Terrestrial > Plant litter >...
ACTACCAAGGACGGCTTTCGGAGACCTGAACATGAGTATATTCTAAACCCAGGTTGGGAATTTAGCGGCCCGACAAAGACAAGAGAATACAAATGGACGATTACCGATATTGTCGGCAATCCAGATGGAGTCTTTAGACCTATGCTGTCCATAAATGGCCAATTTCCTGGGCCTTTGATTGAGTGTAATGAGGGAGATCGTTTAATTATTGATGTGGAGAATCGAAGTGTGAATTCTACAGCGATTCATTTCCATGGAATCTATCAAAATGGCACAAACTTTATGGACGGAACTAGTGGCATAACGCAGTGCCCAATCGCGCCAGGAAATAGATTTCGATATGAGTTCACTGTTACTGGTGAGTTAATGTCCTTGGGGGAAAAAACCTCCACTTGATAGTATGGGAAGTTATTTACTTCCGGAACATATATATATAAATGTTTCGAGAGTAGGGAGCTTCTGAAGTACTAGCTTGACTCCTGAAGGTTATAGTACATAAGAACTGACTCTAAGGCTCTGATGATAGGACAGTCAGGGACATATTATTATCATGGACATCAGGCTGTACAAGCATCGGACGGTCTTTATGGCCCCTTAGTAGTGCATTCTAGGGATGAGAAAAGGTTACAAAAGATCCCTTATATTTCCGATCGTATCGTTATGTTACAAGATTGGTATTATGACCTCAGTGCCGGGCTTCTCTGGACGAGTCTCGAGCCAGGAAATGAAGGAGCCCCAATCCCTGACGGTGCATTGATTAATGGTCTAAATCAAAGGGATTGCTCAAATTTATCTCAAAGAATGTGTGACAACTCAACAACTATTCAACCTGTCTTCGAATTTACTCCCAATGCCAATCACCGCATTAGGTTTATCAATGTAGGTGCTTTGGCTTGGTTTCAAGTATCTGTTGACCAACACGACTTGGCCCTAACAGAGGTCGATGGAACAGATATTGTTCCTGCTCACGAGACAAACCTGATGATTGGACCCGCCCAGCGATATAGTGTTATCATAAACACCAGCCAAACTATAAGTGACAAGTTTTGGCTTCGTGCTCGGATGGTATCTCACTGCTGGGGAGAACCAGACAAACCAGGAGAGGGAGCAGATGAGGTGAGGGCTATTGTTCGCTACCTCTCAGCCACTGTCCAATCCAGTGAGCCAAGTCAGCCAACTTCACAACAACTGAATACATACCATGCCGTTCAATGCAAAGATATGAATACAACAGAATATGTGCCAGTGATATACAAGCCTGCGCCGTCATTTGCAGACCATAGCTACTATATTCGTTCTAATATTGAGATTGGCGATTGGCGATTAGAAAGGGGGTTTTTCAATACATCTACATTCAGATCCAATCTACAGCAACCAACTCTCCATCGAACGATTGAAGGTTTCAAAACAGGAAACGAAACCTTCACCTCTTTGAGATCCACAGATGGAGTGAATTCTGCGGCGTATGACCTCAAGAACGATTTTCTCATTCAACACGCTGGTGTGAAGGTGGTGGACTTGATTATTCAAAATTTTGATGAAGGAAACCACCCCATGCATCTTCATGGTCATAAGTTCTGGGTCCTAGGGCAAGGACATGGCTATTTCCCCGGATACGAAACTCTTGGTATGAAAGCAAAGGGTCAAGGGCTTTTGGATGGCAATTCAAGGTTGTTGGATAACGTAATCAGAAGGGATGTTGCAACACTGGAAGGGTTTGGCTGGCTGGCATTAAGATTTATAGCTGATAATCCTGGAGTTTGGGCTTTTCATTGTCACATGGCATGGCACTCTGAGTCCGGACTGGTGATGCAGTTTCTCGACCGTGTGGACGTGGTCGCCAATTGGGATGTCCCTGAAGCCAATGGTCACCTCTGTGAGGCGGGCTTGGAGGAACTAGAGAAAGGGTCCATGCCTAAAGATGCTTTATGGTTTGGGGCAGGCATTGGCCGTTGAAATCGAGCTTACCATGTTCGAACCACCACAATACCGTGATATCCTTCTTTGTCAGAAGGAAAGATAATGCACCCAAGTCATTTGCTACGGGAGATGATGAGGATCTCCTAGTGACACCTGACTCGGAATCTGGCGTATAGAAATCTAGTCGAACGTGAACGCCGACTATAATGATACCGCTCTTCAGGAAAGGGCCGAGACAGATGAACGGCCGAAACAATCTGCTCAGGCTACCGCAAGATAAGCATTCCAAGAGGTGCAAAGGACGAGGAGAAGGAGGCTTTGACTCTAGGATTGATCAATGTAATATGCTAGATAGTCGAGTACATCTTTAATTATTCAGCACTTAAAATACCTTTCTCTGTTGATTGACCTCACTAAATTCCCTTTGTTCTCCATTTCTCAAGCTAAGGATGGATTCGTCCGCAAATGTACAGTCAGCCTGTGAATAGAGACATCCTTGAGTCTAGTATCTAGTAATAAAAGTAGGTCGACATTCGCTTTGGCAATCACTTGCTGGATGGAGGCAATATTCATATCCCATTTTGCTCCAGACCCAGACTAGAATCGAAGAGTTATTGATGGGGGTGATACTTTGGTGTTCGGGATTATCGGATTTAACCCTTTCGTGAACGGTTGGAGCTTGATTAGCATGAAAACAAACTTTTATTTGCAGAGAATGACTTGGCCTGCATTTATTCATTTCTTCCTCTACTGATGTGAGTCATTTCATGATAATTACGTCATTAGTCAGCGCTTATCCCGTCTCATAGACCTCCACGAGCACTTTAGCTGCCTGTTTGTATATAGACGGTATTGTACGTACACACTCGTGGCAAGCTCTTCGAAGAACTCACTCTTCGCCAAACATCAACTCTCAGTCTCTCTCCACCACTACCCTCTCCCAGGCAAAGAAGATCAGCCCATCCGAACTGACTAAATTGCTTGCTTACGTTAGCTGGGTTCTGGCTGTGTCGTTTCGCTCGTTACGAACGAACCGGGTTGATTGGTCGTCCAATCAAATATCACATCCCCGCTACGAATAAACATCTACAAGGCTGCGGGATCTTCAGACCAACCTTACGCTAGGCTTGGAGGATCTGGGCAACCTCACCCATCGCAAGTCCAATAGTTCCTACAACACAACTTCACCAATATTTCCGAGTACACGCACGGTATCCAGCTTGAGACCTGCTCATATAGCCCCGCAGAAGCTTCCAACCACTGGCGATATTCGATCCGCACTACTCCACATCGAGAGCTTAACATTGCCTCTTTTCCAGGGAACCTTAAACTACTTTGGTGAGATATATTGCCCATCTGGCTAATTCACCGTCAGATAAAGAAATCCGGTTCTAACCTTTATTGCAGCACTGTACATGCATTGCAATCCTAAGCATATACGCTACGCTATATCTACTCTAGATCATATTATATCACATATTTCGAGTACCAGCTGTGGCAGATCCCGCCGCACTTTGAGCTCGTTGAAGCACGCCTCACCTGCTCCGCCTCTACGTCAAGCTTGTCATAAATAAGGCATTGGATTAGGTCCATGTACTATATGCGTGGTCCGCCTTTGCGCACCTGAAAACATAGCCACGTCCTTGAGTAATCGCTGTGCATAGGGAAGATTGAAGTACTCCATCAGCATATTCAAGGATCTAGGGGGGAGCATCTGACTACGGCAAAAGGATTCCTACCTGTTTCTGCCATTTCAAGCACATAACAGGTCTCTTTCGGCTTTTGGGTGGAAGAAGAGAACAAAAGTGCTTAAAGACCTGCCGAACTGCTGAATGTGTACAAGCAGCGTGCCATCTGCAACCGAAGCGCTAGACTCACTACTAACCTTTGAGGAGGTGCTTACCGTGGTTGTACATAGCGTACCGTGCGTCTGACCACAGCCTGACTGCAGGTTGAAAGTCTTGGACGATTTGACCGCCGCCCAGTGAATAGCCCATTGGACGAGCAGAGCTGATTTTTGTCGGTTTCAATTGGTCGTGCGTTGAATCTAATCAAAGGGGTTTTTGGTCGGACATGGTACCAGCCCTAGGCTTTTAGTTGTTACACACTCGAGTCTTGAACGCTAGAGATAAAGCCATCTTTCAAAGGCCCAATTCGCATTTAAAAAATTCTTAAACTCCCTTCACCATGACGCCTACCCCTCCCTCAACTAATTCGTCAAGCACTGGAGGCCAATCTCCGGATGCTCAGTTTAGAGTGGTGCGGAAAAGAAACCGTGTTCCGTTGTCATGCGCACCATGTAGACACAGAAAGTGAGTCTCTTGACAGAGCCCCGTCAAACCAATCTTGTGATTTCTGGTTTAAGACGTCCACGATACTGACTGTTTGTAGATTGAAATGTAATAGGTCAAATCCTTGCGACAACTGTGTCAGAAGAGGTGATGCATCCTCGTGTTCATATGCAGCACCTGGAACTCGAAAGAAAATTCAAAGTCAAGGAGCAACCAGCCCTGATGATATGCAGAATCGTATTGACCGTTTAGAAGGCCTAGTTTTGTCATTAATGACTAATGGAGCTCAGTCCGCAGGACCTACTGCTGCGGCGGCTGTTATCTCTCGTTCACAAAGCGATAGTACTGGATCCTCATACCCACCGGACTTTGAGCGAGACGACGACAACATGATCAAAGAAGAAGACGAAGATTACGAAAGTGATGTTGAAGGTGTGACTAACTCTTTAGGTATACTGAAAGTTGACGCGGATAAAGGAAAATCGATGTATTTTGGAGATTCGCACTGGCATATGGTATTAGCAGATGTAAGTTATATATTTCGTAGTTCAGAATCTGTCAGATTTAAAGTTATCCTCTCGAGTTAGTCTTTTGCCGCTGTGTTATCTGTCATTCTGGCGTGTCTAGTATGTAGTATGGTTAATATCTGCTCTCTAAGCGAAGATCTTGCGAATGTACTCTCTTATTATATCTCAACTTTCTGACTCTATAGTAGATCGCTGAAGTAAAATCTTACTTTGCAGCACACAAGAAGGATATTGATAAGAGGTATGAACATATTAGGCAATCAAAGCCGAATACTGCGCAAGATGGGCCCGCGTTCCTCTTTAACACGAACACATCCGTGACTGATGCCGAGCTTCGTGCTGAGATACCGTCGAAAACGTCTGTAGAGAAGCTTGTGATTCGTTACTTCAATTCCTACGATCCTGCTGTCCATGTTGTGCACTCGCCTACATTTCAGAAGCAGCTTCAGAGCCACTGGCAGGATCCTTCTAGCACTTCCATAGTGTGGTTAGGGCTACTTTATTCTGTTATGACTCTTGCGATGCAGTCTTATAACAAAATTGGAGATGAGCCTATTGAATGGAAAGGTATGCAAACGAAATTGGAGCTACAACCAGAACATAGCTGATCAAAACTAGGGAGAACGCTTGAATTAGCAGAAGAATATCGGCTTCGAACGGTGCAGTGTCTCATAAACTCGGATTACACAAAATCGTCCACCTTTACAATTGAAACTTTAGTTCTTTACGTTCATGGCGAGTATTCAAGTAGTTTTGATGCCGAAGTTGGCATATGGGTTATTGTGGGAATGATTGTTAGACTTGCAATGAGAATGGGCTATCACCGTGACCCAAGCAACTATGATGGTATTTCACCCTATCAGGGGGAGATGAGAAGAAGGCTTTGGTCCTTTGTACGCCAAATGGACGTCCTATTTTCTTTCCAACTTGCTCTCCCGGGAATGATTAGAAATAGTGATTGCGATGCCTCCATGCCTCGCAATATTTTCGAAGACGAATTTGGCCCTGAAACGAAAGTACTACCTCCGTCGCGGCCCCTGACTGAGCCAACACCAATAGCATATATGCTTACAAAGGCTCAAATCGTCCTTGAGTTTGGCCTCATCCTCGAAGAGATTAACGCAGTCAGTGGAAATAAAATTAGTTACGATGAAGTTTTGAAGCGTGATAACAGGCTTCGGGACTTCCGAAATAACATGCCTCCACACTTGAAGTTGCGTCCTATGGAAGAATGTACTCATGAACCAGCGAATCTTGTCATGCAGAGATTCGGCCTGGATATTATGTGGCAGAAAGTCATTTGCGTTCTTCATCGGAAATACATCGCTCGAGCTAGGCTGAATCCGCGATATGCTCATTCACGTCGTGCCTGCGTTGACGCTTCGATGGAAATCCTACGACACCAGGCAAAGCTTCACAAAGAATCCCAACCAGGGGGTCGATTGCGGACAATGAAGTGGTTTATCTCCTCACTTACTAAACATGATTTTCTACTAGCCGCTATGATTGTATGCCTTGATCTCTACTATGACTCTATTTCTGAGGCCGCTCCAGCATGTCCTGAGAATTACGACAAGAACTTTTGGACTCCGGCCCAACGTCAAGATATGTCGCAGGTTCTCGAAAACTCTCAACGGATATGGAAAGAGTCAGCAGAAGCATCTATGGAAGCTTATAAAGCGTACAATATCATCGGAATCATGCTTGAGACTATAAAAGTCGCCAAAGCACCAAAACCGAAGAACCTGACTAGCACAGAAGTTTTTGCACAATTTGATCAAGATAATTTGAAAGCCGAACACTCAGCAGCTATGTCTCTTGGAATGCTTTCCGGAGGGTTGTCTCCAAATTCTGCTGCCATATTCAATAATATGGGACAGTCGCCTCGGGGCACATTCTATCCCAACAATTATGATATAACTATGGCCGATACCTCCGGTGGCACGGGGTTGACACCCAACTATGCTATGGACACCTCCAACCCATTTACCTTAAACAACATGCCATCTCCATTTTCAGCCTTCGGCAATACTGGAGCTGGGATGGGTTTCGAAAACTTGGATTGGGTAAGTTTTCCCGACCATAAATATTTCTTCAGCAGTGCTAACACGGCTTTAGGAGGCATGGGATACCTACATACAGAATGGTAACCCAGTAGATCCAGCGATTCAGTTCTATCCGACCACCATCAATCAATCCCCAAACACCGATAGTCAGACGGAAGGTCAGAATCAGCAATCCAATCTACCGAACTTTGGAGACAGTGTTTTCATGGGAGCAAACACTCCAGGAAACTGAAAATTATGTTTACGATGTGCGTGTGTTGGTTAGATTTATGCAATACCCTTGTTTAAGTTGGACTATCATAGTTTTGGAGTTTCTAGAAGGGTAAGCCCGAAATGCAAAGGTGGAAAAGGTCCGAAAATGTAAAATACTGCCCATCCACATAACACAGATTATATTCAACTCTTCGATATCATCTGTCTCGCGAATATCTCATTGGCTGGGCTTGATGATGAAATCACACTTCACTCCCCTAAACTCTGCTCCGCCTTGTTGCGTTCGACCAATACTCACATATAAGCGAGAATGTAACGTCAAAGAAGCGGTAGCACGTACGTATCAGTCGGGCCTTTTCAGCCCTTTTATCTTCTTAATCTTTTCCAGCATGTGCAATAATGCTGCTTCCCCATGGGAATTTGTTTCTCCGCATTGCGGGGTGAACAGCTGCCGTGGCGCTTGTACTGTTTAGATATGTTCCTCCGAGTCCTGAAGATATTTTGCATCACATGAAGTGTTGCGAAGGGCCGAATGTCCTTTTTTCCTCGAGCTCGTTGTTGGCTGTTCTACGCAATACCCCGCCATTTGACGCTTTGCAAAAGATCGGAACACACCTGGCTTGGACGTGCTCGACGTAGTGGATTGCCTGCCCCTGGGATCCCTCTCAATGAGGCAACTCAAACGAGGGGAGAGAACAAGTGAATCCCACAAGCCAAGACGCTCGATGAACGACTGGGTCGAACTGGCTCAGTAGTATTATATGACACCCATTCAGATGATTAGTGCTGGTTTCAAGATCTGCCTTGGACTCTTGGATTTTTAAAAGCTTGATAATCATAAATCCACCACGATTGCGTGCATTTCAAGCGTTGAACTTGTTGAATCCAAATGTAGATTCAATATGCGTGTGTTATCTTGTGAATTGCTGTACCAAAATTAGAGCTATAACATCAACATATATCCTTTATATTCTCTGTACTCCTTAAAATGTGCCCTGTGGACTTGAAATATTTGCATCAACAGTTTACACGTCTTACTTACACTCAAGTTCAGCATTTTTCATAGTGTTTCTAGACGTGTGATTGCTTAGTAACATCAAGGAACGTGTTCTACCTACTCTTCTGTCTCACATAAATCTCGGCAAACATTAAGGTTAGCACTAGTTATAAAAATGGGTATAGCCGGCGCTGTTAAGATTGAATTTACGATATAATTTTACTGAGTGTATTGAGAAAGTGGATGGTGATTTTGCACTACGGTGCCTATTCGAGGTACCATTGCGAGGATCCTTTGTGAAATATCGCTCCTCTACAGTCAGTTCACATTTCTCTCTAATAACAGGGTTTGGCTGAATTCGCAAGTTTCTAGAAGATATATCTTGTAAAGTAAACACTAGCAAGAAATGCATAATAAAGAATCATATAAATCGAGCTTATTAGAGCCGAGTGTATTTATTTTGTAATTTAGTGTTATATAAAAAAGTTGTTACGTAGTCTTTTCGGGCCATTTGCCATTCTGAGTCGTGTGGGTGAATGAAAGGTTAAATGGATCTCCTAGAGTTAGATAATGGCGCTATGCCTTAAAGGTTACATTTATATTCTTTTTGAAAACCAACTTGTCTAAATCCGATGTAGCTTATTATGTAGCTTCTAATGGTGGTACTGTAATATAGAGATGCACTTAGGTTGTTGTCATCCACTTCTAATGTCAAAAGTTCGGCCAAATTCTGCCAGACACCGATTCTTGGAATGATTCCACCTTGTAGTATATATAGCTTGCTATGTTGATTTGTTTGGTTCTTCTTCTGATATAGTAGCATTTGGCTCTTCTTCTATCAAGTATCTTAGAAGCAGTCATTCTTAATTATGAGATTCTCTCCGCCATCTCTTCTCGCTCTGGTCACGGTTACAAATGTGGTTACTGCTCTCACACCAGCACAATGGAGAGGACAGTCCATCTATCAAGTTTTAACAGACCGTTTTGCTCGTGAGTTTAGCCTGGCATTCCACTTTCCTTAGGCATTTAGAACTTCCTTCTATCACCCCCTACCCAGAACACTTCAAACGCACAAGCACGATCTGTTATATTAGACTTTCATAGTGTTATGAAAAGGATAACCGCTAAAGAATTGGTATTTACACTTGCTCGTAATGACTGTGTAGGCATGGATGGCACAGTCTAAGCATCGGTCTCGAGAGCACATCTTTTTGATCTGTCACGAAATTTATTGGGGTCTTTTGTGTAGAGAAAGACGTTTGAAATAGCCCGAGCTCTACTAATCACTCGAAACAGGTACGGATGGCTCAACGACCGCCACATGTAACACAGGAGACCAAGTCTACTGCGGAGGTACATGGCAAGGAATAATCAAGAAACTTGACTACATTCAAGGAATGGGATTTACGGCTGTATGGATCTCACCTATCGTCAAGAACATTGATGGAAACAGTGGCGATGGTTCCTCCTATCACGGCTACTGGGCGTCAGATATCAATTCACTTAACCAGAACTTCGGGACTGAATCAGATCTGATTGCACTTTCAAAGGCACTCCATGATCGAGGCATGTATTTGATGGTTGATATTGTGACCAATCATATGGGATATCTTGGGTGTGGAAATTGCGTCGACTATAGCAAGCTCTTGCCCTTCAACCAGGTATATGACACCTCCCTAGACTTTTGAGAAACTCATCACTAAGTCTTGATCAGAAATCATACTATCATGACTTCTGCCTAATTAATTACAACGATGCAAGTAGCATTAAAAACTGCTGGATGGGTTCGAACACTGTTTCTCTTCCCGATCTGAGAACTGAAGACCAGAACGTGAAGAACATATGGAACACTTGGATCAAGGCACTTGTTGCGAAATACAGCATTGATGGTTTGAGAATTGACAGCGTTCAGCAAGTTGACAACAACTTTTTCCCCGATTTCCAGGCCGCCGGTAAGTTCTTCCTCGTAACTAAGGATACAAAAGCTTACTTAAATCAGCTGGTGTATACATAGTTGGAGAGATCTTTAACGGAGCTCCATCATATGTTTGTCCGTACCAGAAATCTATGAGTGGAGTGCTCAACTTCCCAACGTATGTTCCACATCCTCTGAAATTGATTCATTTTACTTAGTCGTGCTACAGGTACTACTGGATTACACAAGCATTCCAGTCTACGAGTGGAAGTATCAGCAACCTCGTCAATGGCGTTAACGAAATCAAGACTACTTGTACCGACACAACCCTTTTAGGGTCCTTCTTAGAGAATCACGATGTTCGCCGCTTTGCTTCCTTGACAAACGACGTATCGTTGACTAAGAATGCAATTGCTTTCACAATGCTGCAAGATGGAATTCCCATTAGTATGTATAATTCAAGATCATTACTTGGTACCCTGCTGACTGTTCAGCCTATTACGGGCAGGAGCAGAGATATGATGGCGGTGAAGTTCCTTATGACCGAGAGGCTTTATGGTACTCTACTTACTCAACAACTTCAACATTTTACAAGTTCATTGCTTCTTTGAATCAGATTCGGAACCAAGCTGTGTACAGGAGTGCTACATATGTCACTTATAAGGCGTATCCTATTTACTCCGATAGTTCTGTTATTGCTATGAGAAAGGGCGACACAGGGTATGTTGTTATTGTTGAGTTTACAAATATGCTTTCATTACCCAAGACCCTATACTCACACCAGAGCGATCAAAACTAACATCATTACATTAGTGCCCAGATAATTAGTGTATACACAAATCAAGGGGCCAATGGTGGATCATACACCCTCAAGCTCTCCTCGAGTGCGACGGGATTTACTGCTAGCCAGTCCCTAATCGAAGTCCTCAGCTGCACAGCCTACACAACCGATTCTAGCGGAAATCTCAATGTTGCAATGGCCAATGGGCTCCCTAGGGTTTTCTACTCTGCCGCTGCACTTGTGGGAAGTGAGATTTGTTCGAATACTCCAGGTTAGGATTTTTTAAATCCTATAGTGTATTGTCGTCAAACGGTATTTCTGTATTTACTAATACTTTTCACAATTACCAGTGCCAGGAACTACTACTACCAAAGCCTCAGGGTCTTGTCCTACTTCAGTGGCAGTAACTTTCAATGAAGTTGTAACGACGACAAATGGGCAAACAATTAAAATTGTCGGGAACAATGCGCAGCTAGGTAATTGGGCAGGAACGAGTGCGGTCACTCTCTCGGCTTCGAAGTACACAACTTCGAACCCATTATGGTATGTGACGTTGAACTTGGCTCCTGGCTTGGTAGTGCAATATAAGTACATCAAGGTCGAGTCTTCGGGAACGATTACCTGGGAGTCGGATCCCAATCGGAGTTATACAGTACCTAGTTGTGCAGCAACAGCAACAGTTAGCAATACCTGGCAGTAGTTTAAAATAGAGAAACTGCTTCAGTTACTTCTAAAATTTAGTCATATCCAGACTCCGTATATTTGCAGAGAAGTGCGCCAGTCACATTGGTATTGCAAGTGAAGCTTTTCTAAAATCTTGTGGATAAGTTGCGAAGACTTTCCCCTGGTCTTCCATACCACAAATCATGTATTATCACAAGTACGGCAACAGTTTAGGACATCTTCATTATAATACGCTAGTATATATTCATGGAGCCGTCAATTTTGGAATGAAGCCAAAGACAAGGCCCAATCGTACCAATAATGACTACTGGCTAATAATCACAAGCATTCCCTCTGCCTGATGATGAGCTAAATGCTTCCCACATGGTTAAGCTGGGCATCTCGGAGAGGAGCTGGTAAGGGTGAGGACTTAATAGGCATCCTCAATTCAGTAGTAAAAAGGAAAATGCTGGACAGGTTGAAAAAAATTGCATTATTGATGTTCTATGAGTACAAATCCTTGCTAGACCTCAGCTAAGCACAGGATGAATAAGGCTGAAGTCATATGGCACCCAGCCAAATGCCTCCCTCCTTACACGTCGAAAATGAGTCATTCCACCCGCAAGCAATGAAGTTCGTGAAAGGGTACATTCGTTATCCTGTTCAGCAAAAGGCTGAAACAGTGTAAATATTTTAGGCTCAAACGCCGGCAATGTGAACAAATACACCGCACTTCCCATGTCACAAAAGAAATAAAATCCCGCAAAACTCCAAATTCTTAGACGATAGTAGGTCAGTGACAAGCAGAAAGAGTTCCGCCGACTCAAGAGCTAGTTACGTGACGCAATAGTACCAGATAAGCAAGGAGCTGCCAAGAAATTATCCGCCATAAACAAATTAATTTTCGGAAGAGTATTCTTTTCAACGTAGCGCACGAAACTTTGCAAATCGTCTTACGCCGAATGAGAAGATTAGTAGAGACGCCCTCGGTTGCCATAAGCTGGAATTCGGGTAGATTCTATGATACGTTTCGAAGCCGTGACCATGCGTTGAATTTCTTTAAGGCTACTATCGTGAGCGTCTACATTACTAATGATCATGAAGAGATGTTCGAGTCGTTGGATAAAAGTTGCTACTATAACCGGAATGTGACTACGAGCATCCTCCAACTACAGGACAGTTAGTATTTACGTAAGCTCAATTTTATGAGAATGAACTGATACTTACCAAGGAGCCATCATTGATTTGGCCAATTAAAACTGTAAGGATTATGTCTAAATAGTCCATACGGCGCATCATGTGGGGATCATCAATTCCATCTGATATGATGCTTCCAATCGAGAGCAAAACAATCGTGTTGAGATTGCGAAGAAATTCTGGGCGAAATTGGACGAAGAAGTCGACAAACATATCCTTAGCACGTGGGCTATGAAGCCAAGCCATGGTAGCACCATCGAAGTTCTGTTGCTCCATGAGCGAAGCCACTTCGGCCAGTTGATCTTCATACTGCTTCTGTGCTTCTGACTTCTCCTTGACAGGCGCTAGGGCAACGGAGTCGCTGCTCTGAGTTGGACGAGTGTTTTCCCGAGAGAGCTGTCGCAGTGTTCGTTCCTGAAATTCTCCCTGAGCGGCAGCCATCGTGGATATGGTTTCAGTCAAGCCAGCCACAACCTGCAGTAATTGATCAATCTTTATACTATCAGCTTGGCGCTGTCGCTCGATGGCTCCTATCTGCTCAGCAGCTTGGCGTTGTATGTCAGCCGCGACTTTTTGGGAAGTCTGAATCGCAAGCGCAGTAAAAGCGGGAGTGACAGAGTTGTGCATGAGAGTTGCAAAATGTTCTTCAACGTTGTATGCGACGGTTCTTGCTAAAGTTTCAGACATAAGCTTCAGAAGCTGTGGCTGTTGCAAGGCTCGCCCGATTATGTCTGGAAGCACCTTCTGAAGCTCCTTTGGCAGCAAGCTTGTGATAGTCGCAGAAATCTTTGGACCTAGTTGATCACTGAGCTGTGCATGAACGGTCTTGAGAGTAATTTCCGAAATTGATGGAACAACAGTAGCTTGGATGCTAGCATTGACTATGCGTGTAAGGGTAACTTCGATATTATCAGCCAGTGTGGCAGAAACCATACGAAGCATAGCTTCTTGATGTCCTTCGGCCACTGCGGTCTGAACTCGTCTATCTGATTTGATGTCTTGGGTGAATATACCGAGAGAGCCATCAAATACCCTCTTTACCTCCTCGGCAACTCGAAACTCGATGTCTTTGAGAACAGTGTCGTTGAAACCATATGACGGAACGGTACTAGCCTCAGGAATAGTGCCAACGTTTGATTTTGGCGCAGTTATATTTCTGGAGTTGCTGGAAGGGTCGAGAACAACTGGCTTGAATGTTGAAGTGCTTTGAGGAGCAGTTGGAGCAGGTGACTCTGCTGCCGAAGCTGCTTTACGTCTCTTTCCCTTACCAGACTTCTCGCCATTACTGGCCACTGCACCATTGGAGGTTGACTCTTTCTTTTCAGCCTTATGCTCTGCCTTCAAGATGTTTGCGGCGTTTGCTGCAGATTCGGTGGAGTGCAACTTCTTATTAGGCTCCTTTGAGTTCGATTCCTTTGCTACATTTCGTGAAGCGATACGTGTAGGAATTGATGCTTGCGGAGTAGATTCAATAATTTCAGGTGTAGGCGTAATTGGTATTTCCTTGAGAGTGTCCATAGAGATTGCTCCTTCCTTTTCGGCGGCGACGCTATTTATGACTTTATTATCTCGGCTCCAACCAAGATCCGACTGTTTAATAGCAAGATAGGTGACACCCTTTGAATGCATTGCATAAAGTTCGAATACAGTTGGCTGCTCATCAGCATCTGTCGTAGAGTTCGGAGTTTGTAATATGTCTAAGCTTCTCAGAGAGCCTTTGTTCTCGAATGAGTATTCACGCATACCGCTGATTACAGCAGTTGAATCAGGTACTGGAATTGCATCGCTTTTTTCAACGATGCCTTGCATAAAGTCTGCTTGGGTCATGGACTTGGACAAGTTGTACTTTGGAGCAGACAAATGTAAGAAGTATATGGAATTGCGGGTTGGATGACCAACCACAATCATTCCAGTTTGTGCATGATACAGTACACTGCACACCGCGTCTGATTCTTTGCCGTGTGGAAGATGGATTTCCTGAACTGGTTTACCCAGTGCAAGATCCCACAATTGAAGAGAATGATTTTGCTTCATTCCAACAATAAGATATCGTAGAGGGCCTCCTCTCTGATAGGGACGGATTTTGTCCACAAGTAGCACCGATGTCGGCCATGACTTCTCCGTTGCAGCCGTAGTAGTCAAAGTAATAATAGGTTCCTTGATCTCAGTTGGGCCAGCATGTGGGAGAGGATTACCACGACCGTCATTCTTGGTGAGGGGGCGAATATCCCAAAACTTAACACGACCAGCTTTGTCGAGAGAGACAATAGTCGTATCATCTTCACTGAAGCTGAAGTCTTTACCGGCCTTGCCAGTGTTAACTTTCAGCGTATGTTGGGCGAGGTATCTTTCGGTATCAACTGAACGATCCTTTCCATTTTTCAGGAAGGATTTCATAATAACCGTTGGCCAGATGATATGAATGAACTTCCCACGTCCCACGGCGAAGAAATCCGGATGAGTGGAACTCTTTCTTGCTCTGGTCTTCAGAACCCCACCTGGTGACTCGTTATCCATAGACTGAATGGGAGTTAATGCAAATCCATGCATTTCCAAATGATCCCGATGGTCCTCATCAAGATGATCCCCCTCGCCGTCTTTTACGAGGGCCCAGTAAACAGTACCACTGATTCCAGTCCCAAGGATTGATTCTTTGAGATCTGCCGAAGATGTGCAGGTGACAACAGTAAAGATTCGATCTCGTGTCTCTGTAAAGAGCCTACCATCCTTGCCATCATCCTGTCGAATGACACGGATACCGCCATTTTTGGACATACCGTAAACAATAAAATTATTGGATGCAGTCACCAAAACACGGTCAACTTGGTCGAACTCCTTCTTGAGACGGGCAATGTCCATAATGATCTCCTCACGGAAGATGGATCGAGGCTCCTTGAGTTCCTTGACGGTGACGGAAGAGAATGGGCGCATCGGGAAGTTGTACACCTTGACAGGTTTGACTTCTGGCTCCTTAAGAGTAGCTTCTTCTGCATCTGCACTCTCCCAACTATCGGGTGCATCATTCTGAGCTGCTTCATTGAGATGTCCGCTAGCAGTATCATCAATTATACTCTTCACGGCATCTGCTACCCCTGCAGGATAAGTGTCTAGAGCATGACTATTCTCCTCCTTCTCAAGCTCTCTCTTGATTGACTGAGCAGCGACTTGAGCAGATTCTTCAAACTCCTCATCAGTCTTAGCAGCCAACATATCCTTCATAGTTTTTTCAATGACTGCTTGATTTGACCGATGGTCAGCACTGTCACTGCCATCTTGAATCAAGTTTTCAGAATCTTCCTCGGCGTGAGCAAGTGCTTCTTGGACTTCTTTATTAGCCTGATCACCAACTTCGCTCAATGCTTGGGCAACAGTTTCTCTCGGGGCTGCTCCAATTCCAATCAGGGCTTCAAGCTTGCTGCGGCCATCTGCAAGTGGAGTTGGGGGTCCAGAAGATACCTGAGATGGAGCTTGTAACTTGCGTTTACTGTGAGCAGGACTAGAGGCTGAGCTACGTTCATCAATCTTTCGTTTGTTGTCCGTGTTCTCGCCTTGTCGCTTTAAAATCTGTATTGCGGGTCCCGCTACAGGACCATGAGTCGAACTTTTCGGCGTACGCACCCGCGGAGAAGATGCAGCCAGTTGGTCGAATGGATTTACGTATGTAAATAGACCTTGTAGCTTTGGGGGACTCTCCAAGTCATTCTCTTTGGCAGCTGGATGGCCTACTTTGGCCTCGAACGAAGTTGAGCCTACCGTGTTCAGATCTATAGAAGTATCCTCCAATGCTTGTGTGATTTCGCCAACATCGTATTGTGAGCTGGATTTGCTGGGGGGTGTGTAGACCTTGCTAACAGAGGGTGTGAGCTGAGGAGTATTATCTGCCTGTACGGGCTTCGGTCGGTTCAATAACTGCAGGAGGTAGTTCTGGGTCTCGGCAGGTGGTGATATAGCTGTAGCATTGAAACTCGAGCCCAACTGTGGACTTCCTTGCTGCGCTGGTTTTGGGTTCATGAAAGATGCCAGAAGATCTGAATTTCCCCGGGCATTTGGCGGCGGGCTAATATGTTCAATAGTATCAGCATTACCATACCCTTTGGAAGGTTCGCGAGAAAGTGGAAGATGGGTGCCAGTAGGCGCAGGCTGGGATCTTGGAGAACCTCCAGCTGGCTGGAACTTGAGAAGATTGAGGAGGCTCGAAGTTCTGTCGGCATTTGGCACACCACCATTAGCAGCCGGAATCCGTGGAGTTTCGATTGGACTCATGATTGCAGAGCTATGTTGAGGTTGGGTATTGTATCCGGCAGGGGTTGGGACAGACGACGAAACTGATGGTGGTTGGTAGGTCTGGTGTTGAGGTTGACCAAAGTAGCTACCTGGTGGGCTTGCATAGCCATAAGAAGCGCTAGACTGCAGGTTGACTGGATTGCTCGCCTGCGTACTTCGAAGCTGAGCAAGTAATGAATCCAATCCTTTATTGCCTTCGCCAGGAGGATATCCAGACATGGCGGAGGTGAAAGCGCAAAGCGCAAATAAAAAATGGGTAAATTTTAATTATCAAAAAGCAGATGAAAAGTAAATGGAGGCTTGTTGCAAAGAAGGTGAATTTGGTTGGAGGACAGTCCCAGCTTTCAGAAGCAGGTAGGACTGTCGATGTTGAATATGTAAGAAGGATTGAATGTGGGTGATATTAGATGAGGACAAAGTGAAGCTGGTGAGGAGACGAGTAGCTTGACAGGAATCGGGCTGCACTCGTTTATTTCTGAGTAACATTATTGGTTTGTTTGTTCGGTGTTAACGTATCGGCGTTAATAACCAGCTTTTGACTCAACTTCTCCTCATGTTATGTTGGTGTACAGGTAGTTTATTACGCACCAGACTTTAATTCTACCACGAATACTGCTTTTGCGGGAAACGACCGATTCGCCCTGCCAGGCTATATCACCGTCGATACCACACTCATTGAATTCTAGGCTGGTTTCTTCTCTACTTGCCACCTATTGCTTGGTGTGATTTTCATTGAATTCGGTATCGATAATAGTATAGAGAGCTGCAACAAACGTCAACCGACTCTTGAACACTAAGAGATCACATAATGTTTTGCTTGCGGAGGTAAGTTGTCTATTTGAGGCTCTCTTACGGCGTGCTAATTTGAATTATAGTTGGCTTCCGCTGCTTTTCATACCTACCAATGCTTCGCCCATCTTCATCTTCCTCTTCTTCGTATGCACATACTTCCTCAACCGACCATGCGTATACTGCTCCTTCCTCCTCTTGATATTATTTGCATCGTCCTGTCACTGGTCGGACCACTGTTTCTTCGATTTCAGCAGCAACTGGTTTGAGCCGAGACAACAGATGTTGAACTTGAGCCCTGAGATGGTTAACTCCACCACCGTATCGAATCAAACGCTAGAAGAAGCCTCAATCTATGCTTCTGCTCTGAATAGTACGGCAAAGGCACTCGCAGGTACAGCTATCGAAGAGGCGAAGCGGCGGATGGCGATGCGAGCTGAATGGACTGGACTAGGTGTCGAATGGCTGAGAAGTTTATTGGGTAAACGCGAATGGAAATTGCCTTGCGTAGAGGTTAATGTTAGGCTTTGAATAATTGGGTAGGCGGCCGAGCTTTACGAATAATGCAATCATCGATGAACTCAACAAATACGGGCAGGCGTTGTAAATATAGGGTTAAAGGAACAAGATGACAAATGCACAAATACCGGGTCGGGAATGTAGAGTACTGTTATTGAAACTCTCACTGGAATTACGGAATTGGAGACTTTCACATTCTTTATTTTCATATGGTTGATGCCGAAAATGTGTCTTGTTACCTGGCGTAGCGTCTTTGGGAAGAAGAGTGCTTGAAGACAATTTATGTATTTTAATACCCTGCTCTATACCCAGCCAGAGCTGGGGCTTAATGTTGAATGTTTTCAAAAAATGAATAACATCCATATTCGAATATCTTCTTCCAGAATGTCTTGTATTGTCTACCGCAAGATTATGCATGTGTATTACTCGTCCTTAGTACACTGTTGTAGAAAATGTCCCACTAGAGTTAGCCAACTTCTCACTCCTCTCAGCATCAAAATAGTCGGTCTTGGTTCCTACCAAGATCTTTGCAACAAGTAATGGAAGGCTCTTATATCGCTCAGGTAGGAATCGTTTTTGAAAAATGCTGCATGTCATTCTGGGTACATCATCTTGTTTCGTATAGAAAGATGCAGTCTTGCCGTTATTACCTAAAAACAGAAATATTGATTTGCTTGATGGTATCCTAGCATAGATATCAACGGTAGCAGCTCTTTTTACACTGCCTGACATATGTCCTGCCCGACTGTATGATGTCTGGTGAAAAGATCTACCTAATGCATTCTAATTCTTTCACTTATGACCATAGTAGCCTGGGTCTCGAGCCTACCTCAGCTTTTAGGGAATACTAATTTTAAGGTGTTTTTCATGTCATGAAAAGCAAGCTCACCTGTACTCGTATTCCTAGTTCACCAAAACCGTAGGACCTTCTAGCTTGCCGGTGTATTTGTAAAACGTAACTATCGCCTCGAAGTACGCGAATGTTGCTTACATTCCTCTTGTAAGAGTTACGTTTCTTACGTGCTACAATTAAGAGAAAGACTTGCGACTCTATGATCATCCTTGTTTTGAGGCGTATCAAGTCGCGATTCAAACCTGTGCTGATGTACCGTCAATAGAGGCCGGTATGCATAACGAATGAAAAGGATCTTAGTATTGCGGAGTAAGCCTTCATGGACGCCAAGTACCACGTAAACAAATGAACGAGAAGCTATACTCCACGCGGGTTCAAGCGACGGTACGGATGGATATGTTATGTTAGCAAGCGAAGAGTTTATCACGACAGTTAACGATCTTGCCAAGCGCATGACGCTACTATGTCGCGTTGAAACGTTGATAAGTATTATCCTCTTCATGTTTCGCAAATGAACCTGCTTAAGAACGAGTTTTGGTCCCTGACTATGGTTGATTCTTCAGAACCTTCCTCAAGATGTTTCTTCTTCACCATGCCGTGGTTGCAATCTTGGGGGTCGTAATTGTCATAAGTCTTTACCAGCAGTTTTACTCAGGTTCCATCGACTACCGGATCGATCTATCTGCGAAGTTGAAACCTCGTCCGCGTCTCTCTCTAAGTAAGGGAAAAAATTCATTCAACATCGTTATCTTTTCAGATCTTCACTATGGCGAGGACGAGGCTACATTTGGCCCAGAACAAGATCGAAAATCAACCAAGGTTATTGGCAAAATTCTCGATTTCGAGGAGCCCGATTTCGTCGTTATCAGTAAGCCACTCCAACAATGTCTCCTCCACAAGTGTTTCTCCTATTCGCAAAGTAATCATTTTGATTCTCTTTATAGATGGGGATTTAATTACGGGCGAAAATACGTACCAGGAAAACAGTACCAAATATGTAGAACAGATCGTCTCGCCTATGGTTGAGAAGGACTACAGGTGGGCGAGCACTTATGGGAACCACGACACCCAATTCAACCTTTCTCGGGAGCTGTTGTTCTTAGAAGATTCCAAGTATGATCTTTCATACACCCAACATTCGCCCAAAGGCGTAGGCGGAGTTTCTAACTACTGGCTGCCAATTTACGCCTCAGGCGACTCATCTACTCCAGTGGTTATCCTCTACTTCTTTGATTCTCAGGGCGGAGAAATTTACCAGCGTTTAGGTTTCAAGAGATGGATGCCCAACTGGGTAGAAGATTCAGCTGTGTCTTGGTTTCGAAAGGAACGAGACGCAATTGAAGAGAGATGGGGCACCGTCCCTAGTTTGGCATTTGTGCATATCCCCCCAACACCATTCTTAGAATTACAAAAGAAGAGATTCCCCAAGAAGGGGGAGAAGGATTTGCACTTTCCAGGACTAAATGATGACGTCCCGGTTGCGAATCAAGGGGAGGGGAGATGGGGACAGAAAGACAAGAATTTTGTGAAAGCTTTGTTGGAGACTGAGGGACTAAATAGTGTTTACTCCGGGCATGACCATGGCAATAGTTGGTGCGGCACTTGGGGAGGACATAACAACTCGGAATTAACGAAGAAGGAGCCGTTACTGTGTTTCGTCAAACATACAGGCTATGGCGGGTATGGAGACTGGAAGAGGGGAAGTAGAGTTGTCAAGCTAAGCTTCGGAGAAGAAGAAGACATAGTAGAGCATGGAAAGCCGAGGAAAGATATGGAGGTTGACACCTGGGTGAGACTAGAGAGCGGTGATGTGATTCAGCGAGTAAGCCTGAACGAGACATATGGCACGGATATATATCCAACAGATGATGGTGAAGAGTGAACCATTACACAGAGTATGAATCGATGACGATATCGCACATAAGCTATGCCTTTTACCATGAACCCAATTATTTTTCATATAGTGATGAGACCGAAGCTTACAGTTTCTTCCTTTTTAATGCCTGCCGAACTTGGGTATGCCAGGGACCTTCTCACAACTGTGTTCTAATGGAGCATTTGGACATGCTGGAAGGTACCAGTTCACGCTAACTTTTGCAGGTAAAGGGTATTTTACAGTCTAGAGATTTGCCTTTTCCGCCTCCCATAAACTATCCCAGGATACCTTGTGTTTCAAATGATCTGGCTGCGATGGTACACTGACTTTATGATGCTCGCAAGTACAATAGGTAGTTTTGCCATCAAGACTTTTCATCGTGCCGCGAAGCATAGCCATCGTTTTCCCCGCTTGCATGACTTCCGCTCTGATCACAATCGTGGTTCCTGTTAACTCTGTTGAGTTGGATTCCGACAAAAAGGATGTCTACCTCCACATACCGATGGGAATAGCTCTCAAGTAGCTGATATTAAGAGTCCTTGTCACGCCTCCCAGGAAACTACACAAGATTAGCCTGTGGCAATGCAGAAACGAGAAGTCGTGGATGTACTCCCAGAAACCAGGCCTAGCAAGCGGTCCCAGTGCACTCGTAGTACACATATCAAATATCAATGCAGCAGCTCCTCCATGCATGACTCCGTTTAAATTCGTATAGTGCTCATCCATGAGCATCTCAAAATCCACGGTGCCTGTTTCAGACGCATCGACGATCTTGAGCAATTCCATGAGATGACGGTCGAAACCGTTGAAGTTTTTACTCTTTACTATAGCATGATATCTGTCACCGTTAGCACAAAAATACAGTCTCATACTAGGCGATGACTTCCAGAGACAAAAGTAAACAGAACCAAAGTGTGGATATTATCATTAAAGTCTTGAACACAACAATGAACTAGGGAGAGAGCCCTGGATATCAGATGAAAGCTCTTGACAATCAATTTACCTTTCGAAGATAGCCTCTACACCTTTGATAGCTCTGGCACGTGAAGCTGAAGCCATGTTATGTTGCTCGTGGCCTTTGTCGCAACTTGTCAAAGGAAGGACTCGCGCGAAATTTCAACTCAATCCCTTAGTTATCCTACGGTTATAACAGCATTAGATGTACAAATTAAAGCAGACTGAAGTTTTGAAAATAGGTGAGTATGCTCCTCAAGATAGACCTCTGATTGATGATATCGGCATGCAACTTACAGCTTACAGCGCAGGTGCCGAGGTCTCATTGGCATCATCCACCCCTCTTGTTTTCGATACCCGACTACTTAGAACAACATGAAAACCTTCATGAACCCCAAAGTTTATGCTTTTTGATCGACAACAAATGAATGCAACTCCAAAACAACATATTTTTCATGATGCATTCTCTAATTCCGATGAAAAGCCATTGTTTGATCAATTAGTTATTAGCGCATTAGGAAAGAAGTTGGATAATATATCTGTTTCCAAAACCCAAGTACAGATCCTGTGTTGAGCTTATATGTCGATTAGAAATAAGCAGCAGCAGCATACACATTTTTTTGTCCTGAATAATTAAAAAATACTTGGTGGCAATTTATTCGATTATGGCTGCACAGAGAAATACTGCCCAAATTCAACTCGGAACTGAACTGACCACTGATTTATGGACATTGCAAGTCTACGGTATAGGTAGATCTGGATTCAAAACAGCCACATCAGAGATATGGAGCATCAAGCCACACCTTCTTTCGTTCCATCTTTATTGAAATGATCTTGATCCATAGCGCACACTACTAAAGGTCCTAGGGGCTCAACATTGGCTACTCTGAAGCAGAAAGTCTATATCAACCGGAACACGCGTCCTTGGCGTCATTCCCGGTCCAATACTTCTGTATCGTGGTCTTGCGATCAATTTCCCAATGCTACCAGAGACTACGCACAAAACGAGTGTTTTACCCACAGCCATACCCGCAAAGACACGCGTATGGGCACTAATGGCTAAGTCGGCTATCAGTTAAGGGGATCGTTGAGTGCCAATCCGGATATTCGGGAATGGGTATATATATGTATCGGCTTGGAATCATATGTCATTTTCTTGGAGGGTGCTGCTCGTTGGTGATTGCCGTACTATTCTTCAGGTTTTTATCGAAGATATGAATCAGACAAGCTTGCAACATGGATGGATCGAAACAGCTTGGTAGGATTTAGCGGACTTAGTATGCAAGTAGAAAGGATGAGTGAAAGTTATACAGTAGAATTTTCTTGTATATATGAAAGGATCCACCACGATGAAGCTTGGACCTTGCCACACGACAGCTTGGTTGCGTATATGTTCCACATCTAAACACCACCAAGTTATCAAGATTGAACAACCCCTCCAATCTGAGCACTGATCAGATCAGCTCAAATTAATAATCATGTTCCAACTAGTGATACTTACTAGGTACGTATACTAGGTATGTGACGTATCTATACGTTCACAACAAGAGTAAGGTAAAGGTATGGGTGAGTACAAGGGAGGTCTTTCTTTTGAGGGTCAGTCTTTGCCTGCGTTTTCACTTGCATTCTCTCTCGGGCTAAAGTCAAAAGCATCCCAAGGTACGAGTATCTAGCTTTTGATTCAACTTTATAGGATCTTGAGACCTTCATTGCTTGTCCTTACTTTGTTGAAGTTCGCTGCCTCTGTGTCCACCTTCATTTATAACAGAGAACAACCATATTGTCAAATTCCACGCCAATCAACACCAGACGGTTTAATCCATTTCTTGGAAACCACTTGCACACACTCTCTTGGTTATTTACATTCCTCATTCTCCTACAATAATTGCAAATTCTTTCTATTTGCTATCATTTCAAACAACCTTGATAACGTCAACCACCACGAACACACCGTTACTTTGACAAACTCAACTTCATACTGCCATCCTAATTTCAACTACGCCTTCAGGCTGACCACCTTCTTCCATGATGATGTTCTCTCGGCGTGCGGGGATTTTCGTTGTCGCCCTTCTCTTCCTTACGCTCATCACCATGGTTTCTACGATCCCAACAGACTCCAACACGCAGCACGCTGATACGGTTCCTCAATTAGATCAAGCAAAATACTTTTACGAAGCCGGATATACTTACGAGTTGGGGCATTATGATCATCGGTATTTTGCAGGTGCGCCAGTCTCATACGAAGTGAAAGGCGATACTTTACAGCACATGATCCGAGCCTATCTTGCCACTTTTCAGCAGAAGAACATCGATACTTGGATTGCACATGGAACACTCATTGGATGGTATTGGAATGGAAAGCTGCTACCTTGGGACTGGGATATCGACGTTCAGGTTACTGAGAATACAATGACCTACCTCCGGGAGAATCTCAGTATGACCTTTCACAACTACACTAGCGAAACTAAAGACGGAATCCCAATCTCCAGACAGTATCTTCTAGACGTCAATCCCCAGTCAGCTAATGAATCTCGAGGAAATGGATTGAATATCATCGACGCTCGCTGGATTGATGTAACGAATGGATTATTCATCGACATAACTGCCGTGCGGGAAACACAACCTAAATTGAGCCCCGGTATTTGGAATGATAAGAACGGTCATTATTATAGCATAGGAGAACTATTGCCATTGCGGAATGCGACTTTCGAGGGAGTTCCTGCTTTGATACCCTATTCCTATGTGTCCATCCTCACAAAAGAGTATGGACCTAAGGTACTAACTGGTACAGACCATGAAGGGTTTGTTCTCCTTCCCATTCTAATGTGAGTAGTAAGCTGATCAGACCAGGCACCAATGGAATCCCTCCAGAAAGGAATGGCTCAGGCCCGAGAACCAACAGGCTGTCAATAGCGAACCTCATATTCCTCGAAGCTTGCAATCCGAGCCTAGAAAGAAAGGTCTAGCGAATCTTTTACGAATCTTTTAAAGCGAAGCAAGGCGTTAGAGTGCTATGATATTGCAGGGTTAAATGTTATGGGGCGTTATGGGACTTATTGCACATCCGGGGGATATGATCTGATGTTGCATTGCATAGGCGTTGGATGGGAATATTCCGGATGGGTTGGAAAGGAGTTATTTGATTCGCATAAGCCATTGTATGTACATGAGCAGGAAACGATACAGAGCGTCGACAAATTTGAGGTCTCTACCAACCAAAAACCACTCTTCGTGTCTGACTCTTACATCAAGTCTAAAACGGGACAATATTGATTGTAATAAGCGAGCTGGCTGAATATTAGTAAGTGTGGCCTTGTGGATTGCTAATCTTACATGTTTCTGTCCTATTCCTTGCGCATGTAGGATTAAATTTTTGTGGTCTTTGGTATTAAATTTGCGCCTCACGCATGGCGGGAAACTGTGATATCAAGCCCAAGCCTTCTGAAATGGAGGAGCTGTACTACAACTGGGAGATTTGGAGAGCCTCTTAATCATTGGCCTCTTCCGAATTCTAATCACAAATTCATTCCACTGGCGGAAGGGCATGATATGGACATACTTAGTAGTTTCATTTTATTTTTTGGCCATTAGCTTTCCACATCGTACAAGCATTTTATCACTTGTTGACTAGAAGAATGTGGGGTTTGCCCTGCAAATTCCCCACAGATACTATCATCCCCTTGCACTCTGCTTCTCTTCCTGGGTAAGGTTACAGGACGAGCAATTGCCATGAGCACGACTACTTTCATTCAACCTCAGCAAGTATGGCTGGGAGCTATGAAGTCGTGTCTACTGGATGTCGTTCCCAAAATCACTAGATACACGCGAAAAGCCCCACGAGCCCCCTTGTGATTGCCTCGGTCGAGCCGAGGCATGTCCACAGCTTGGCGACGCTGCGCTGCTCCCAGAACAGTGCTTGTCTCAAGTGCGCGAGAACTTTGGTCCCCTCTCACATGCCCGGCACCAACTCTAGTAAGACACAAAAGGGAGACATTGACCGACCAACCGTCAAGCTTCGCTATCCATTTCCCGAGTGCTCAACCAAAACTGCATCTCACAACCGATCCAGTTCCCTTAAGCCAACAAACCAATAAGCCAACAAGCCAACAAGCCAACAACACTGACAATTCATAGCAGATGTAAGTCAGCTAAAGCTTCTCAGATCTTTGGCATTGTACGCTTCGAAACTAACGTTGGAACAGAGTAAGAAGTGCACCAGTCTTTGGCCTTTGAGAGCTACTCAGAACCATGGCTCCGCAAACAATTCACGCCGCTGCCGACCAGTTCCATGTTCCACCTCCTACAGGGTCGCCTTACTCCGTAGCGGTTCCTGGCAGTGAAAGTGAGAACCGTTCTGCCGTCTACAGACACTTTCGATTCCCAGAAAAGTTGCTCCAGACTCTCGACCCGACGATCCTTACATATTTCGATGCCTTCGAAGCATCAGTGAAGCGGAAACCCAATGCCAACTGTCTGGGGAAAAGACCGTGGGATCCAGTTACCAAGACCTGGGGTAACTACACTTGGCAGACATACAAGGAGGTTGCCGAGCGCAGAAAGAATTTTGGAGCTGGACTGGTAGAGCTGCATAGAAAAGCAGGCGTAACAGAGACGAGACAATACGGTGTAGGACTATGGTGCCAGAATCGTCCAGAATGGCAGATAGTCGATTTGGCATGTGTCTCTCAGTCTCTGTACACCGTTTCCATTTACGACACTCTCGGTCCTGATACCACGGAATACATTATCAACCATGGCTCCCTCAAATGCGTGGCTACAAGCATCACACATATTCCCGTTCTCCTGAAAATTGCACCCAGAACACCATCACTGAAGATCATAATTTGCTTGGACCCACTTGACGCTGGGGAAGAACCAGGGAACTCAAAGTTGGCTATCCTCAATGCTCTGGCTGCAGATGTTGGCATTACAATTCATTATTTGGGAGATGTC
>Ga0247807_10000411_pt1 | contig 26780 bp, 26 predicted proteins | sample UWRJL074202C1_FD_179931 | JGI IMG/M metagenome (GOLD analysis project Ga0247807, IMG submission 179931) | Plant litter microbial communities from Arlington Agricultural Research Station in Wisconsin, United States - UWRJ-L074-202C-1 | ecosystem: Environmental > Terrestrial > Plant litter >...
ATCGTTCCTCGCTCCAGAATACCTGAGGGGCCCAGCTATCCAGAACGGACGACGTTCTCCGCTTCAAGCCCAAGACTCACCACAGTCGGATGTGTTTTTATCCCCTACTCAATTGAGCCCCAAGAAACCAGCACCGACACGTCGAGGCACAGGGTCAAAGGGTAATTGCAAGGGATGCACTAAGCCTATCACAGGCAAGTCTATCTCTTCGGCTGATGGACGTTTGACTGGACGGTACCACAAAGAGTGTTTCGCCTGTACCACCTGCTTAGAGCCCTTCAAGACGTCGACATTCTATGTTATCAATGACGCCCCGTACTGCGATCGGCATTACCATAAACTCAACGGAAGTGTATGCGACACTTGCGACAGGGGCATCGAAGGCCAATACTTGGAGAGTGAGCGAAAGAAGAAGTTCCACCCAAAATGTTTGACATGTGCAGACTGCAAGAGGACACTTCGACATGATTATTTTGAAGAGAATGGACGAGTATATTGCGAACGAGATGCCTTCAGAAGGGCACAACGAAGACAATTCCTGGGACCCAACAGTGGTACGAGCAGGATGGAAAGAAGAACGACGCGGTTGATGATGATGTGATTGAACAAATATCACGTCCTAGATGCTTTGGAACACATGTTGTAAAAATTATGCAACGAGGTTTTGCATTTTCTTTGTACTTTTTATTGGCCTGCCTTGGTCACTTTATACCCTTCATTACAGCATTCTGGGACAGCATACTGGCCTGTAGAGCATGGTTGGATATTACGTTCGTTTGTATACCCATTTACGCGTGTGGCCGTTTGAACGGTTTTAATCTAATGTATATATGTTGTGTAACAAGATGTCATTTCCGAAAATGTCTATATGGAACAATATAGCAAATTATTTTTACTTAATCTTCTCTGTATAATTTTAGTAGAGAAGAGCGATTTGTGATTTTGAGTTTGCCTTGGGTGGTCTTCCACTTGCAATGGAATTGTAGCCACCAATTGCTTGTGCCTTCTCATACTTCAAATGGTTTTCTCACTTTATGCTACCAGCAAATTCCGCATCAAACACTACTCCGTTCTTCTTCGTGAGGCTACCTTGAATGTGGCCCTCATACATGAAACATCTGTAGCGAGTTTATCAACTGTCAAGTTGGGCCTCAGCAGGAACAAACTGATTTAGGCAGCTGAAATCCAGGGCAGTTTTCCGGTTATTAATTTAGCAGGTGTCGCATCCAAGTATCTGACTCCGATAATCAAGGAACGATAAGTATCTCCACATGGAGCCAATCTCCGCGGGACGTTTGTGAGTAATTTCCTTCCGCTCCGACAGATCATGGGCTCGGAGACTTTCGATCTTGCATACTGGTATGTGATATTATCTGGTGAGTTCAGCGGCGCTAGCCTGTTTCTCGTATTGTGGTATTCTCTCATGAGTGCACGTTCACAAGAAAGCTGGGCCTTTCAACGCTTGTTGGATCTATGGGTTCAAAATTACTACCCATAATAATATGAAGTCTAGTGCAGGCATGACTGCAATGGAAGCTGCGATATCACGATATTTACACTACACCCCGTTGATTTGACGATCATTATAGGAGGCATCGAGAAATGAAGCCGGGGAAAGGAGCCCACCACTTGGTATTTCACCGTCCATTGACGGCCGAGTATTTCCATGCTGTATAAACTGAGTAGCATGTTATCGTTCCCAAAAAATATCCTTGAGCAAAAGCACTGCTTCCGAGACTAAAACAAGACATATGCAGTACCCATGCAGGAACACAACTTTTGGCGTTCTGTACTTCAGCCACGACGGGCTTGCAGCTTTATACACCAAAAGAAACATCTCTTCTTATCCTCAGTGCAAATATGACCAGTCCTAAAAATGGGCTTAGAAACCCTTGATTAGGCCCAAAATATCGCCAGATTTTGGAAGGCGGGGAGGGTGGATCTGGTAGCTCCGATTAGACTTTACCCCTGAAATCTAGAGAGCCTAGTAAGAAAGATCGTCTCTGAACTAGAATACTACCTGGCGACGTGGATACAGAACATGCATCGAGTACTCAACTTAATGTTTCTGTAGTTCCCAAATATCCTCACGTCATTCATCCTGATTTCCCTACCATCTCTTCCATTCGAGGCTTCCAGAATCTTGTCCTTCAAGTCTGGCACCAATAGATCCCGAGCCTCCTTACCTACTCATCTCCAACTTTGCTCTCATAAACGCGGATGATTGACATGGGATCAGATCTTGAGCATGCCTCCCAGGCTCCGCACTAGTATTGTAGTGTTCTTCGTGCTCGTCTTTCTATATTATTTTAGTTCTTTCTTACCACATGATAATACGCGCGCGGTGGTACTTTTTAATGCTGGACAAACATCTGGAGTCGCGAAAGATGGCAATGGTCACGGTACTATACAGCACGATGCTGGGGATGCACCAGTGATTACTAAGGAGCAGCCAAAATCTGTTCGTAAAAGCAGTACGCTAGTAAGAAAGCCTACTACCAGCAGCAGTGTCACTCCTCCGAAAGCTACGAAAGCTGCGACCGATCATGGATTGGTATCCCAGGAACAATTCAGTCTCGAAAACGAAGCGCTAGGAGTGTAAGCCCCAATAGTTCATATTTTGCCAGTTGCTCGATAGCTTGTAGTTTGAATTTATACTCGATTCCCACTTATTGTTCGCTTTCCAGATGTAGCTAACTGTCTACATAGTCAGGCTAGCGCGGGAAAGATGTATGGTAATTCGCTGAAGAATCTGGTAGACACTGGAAAACACGCAGGCTTTGCTGCTGTGATGTTGACACCTACGGAATCCTGGACGGCATACAATGATGCGCCGCCATTTACCTACAATCCATATCCAAACTACAATGACAAGGCCTGGAATGCGACCAATCAAGGAACGTATATCCCGTGTGATGGGCCAGATGGAGATATACGGGAAGTACTGGTATTTTCTGGACACCCGTCCGCATTTGAACAGCCATCGGTTGGATCCTATGTGCCTTTGGGTATTGACAGCAACCTGTGTTTTGAAAGAGAAACTCGTTTGAGCGCATATGGCTATGTAGAAAAAGGCACGACATTCTTACCCAATTCCAATCGGTTACGGAAGAGCGTGGACTGGGATGCTGTAAATTGGGGCCAATTGCAAAGTTACTGCCTGAAAAAGAACGCTGATCGGTACATAGAGCTAGAGAAGAACCTTTCTATCAACTCTAACTCTGTCCGGGATGACTCAACCATAGGTGAACTTATTCCAGGACCATCAAGCTCCACAAGCGGAAGCCGAAGAGTTAGAGATGTAGATCCCCATGATCTCAATAGCACTACTACTAACGAAGCAGATATCAGAAAATTAGGACTTCATGGAGGAAATAGAAATGCAATTACCGCTAAATCTCGTACTGCTGTTCTTTTGCGGTCATACTCAAAAAGGCGTTACAGCCCGAATGACATACAAAATATTCGGTCTCTGGTGACTGAATTGTCATTAAGAAGTGGAGGAGAGTATCAAGTATACTTATTAATTCAGGTCAAGGACTCTGATATTACTCCCGAAGCCGCGGATAACTCCAAATATAGGGAGCTTATTGAAAAAAAGGTTCCCAAAGAATTCTGGGATATGGTGGTGGTGTGGACTGACGCCATGATGAAAGATTGGTATCCAAAGGTTCCCGATGCCATCAATAATGTCCACCAGTCTCAATGGCTCTCTGTACAAAAGTTTGCGCAGGAGTACCCTGAGTTTGACTACTACTGGAATTGGGAGCTCGATTCCCGCTATACTGGACATCACTATAACCTCTTACAAAGACTCGCGGAATTTGCTTCTAAGCAACCCATGAAGGGACTCTGGGAGCGCAATGAGCGGTTTTATATTCCCTCACTGCACGGCGACTATTATGACTCGAAGTTCCGAAAGTCAGTTGAGTCTGTAGCTGGATCGGAAACTATTTGGGGAGCACCACATGTTGCAAATGTGACTCCCATGGGGCCAAAGCCTCCTGTTGTGTCTCACGAAGAAGATAACTACAAATGGGGTGTTGGAGATGAAGCAGATCTTATAACTCTATCGCCTATCTTCAACCCTGTGAATACAAGCTGGCCCGGTAGAAACGATGTATGGGGCTATGCAGGAGTTGAACAAACTCCTCGAAGGGCTACTATAGGAACTCAATCACGCATCAGCAAAACTTTACTCGACGTTATGCACAGGGAGACCAAGAACGGGAATCATCTCAGTTCCGAAATGGCGCCGCAGACCGTGGCTCTACTTCATGGGCTAAAAGCTGTTTATGCTCCCATTCCAGTATTCTTTGACCGAGCTTGGGACGGTAAGAAATTAGACAAGTGGCTCAATCCTGGGCCAAAAGGAGTAAGTGGAAGCACGGAGGAGAGCCCGTTCGGTTGGGGTAGAGAAAAAAGGTTTGCGGGAAGCACTTGGTACTACAGGGCAGAGCCTCCCATGCGGTTATATAACAACTGGTTGGGCTGGGAGGACAGTAGGGTTGGTGGTATAGAGGTAAGTTCCCATTGAACTTGATTGGAAATACACGTTATTAAGTATGATGATAGTGGGAAAAGAAGTATGGTAGGATGTGTCTACCTCCTTTGCTGCTTCACCCGATCAAAGCCGTGATAGAACCTCCCAAAGGTCACTTCTCCAAATCAAACCTACCTTATTGAAGATGTACGATTGAATTTTAAGGAAATTGGAGTTTATACAAGGACATTTGCAGGTTGCATATGGAGTCTGGTTCTTGGGCCGCTATATGACCGGAGTTGGGATGGCGAAACTAGCGACCATACCAATATATAAAAGACCAGCTAGAACTAGCCGAGCTGCGTAATGTAATGTATATGATATTTTCTTCTATTTCACACTTGCAACAATTTCTCGGTCGTACTATCGGACCGAGCATGGCTGCCGACAATATTTGGATCATTCTGCATCCATCTAGTCTGTCCGGTCTCCATATCTTCCCCATTTAACCCATGGTACCACCCGAGCCCGGAATCATACGGTTATCAACAGTGGGAGAAAGGTGCTACGAGGCCACGGCTTCGGGTGCAGGCAGAAAAGAACAAAGAAACCCTGCGTTACTGTGGCTTCTTGACCTCTCTATATTCGTTTTTTCCCACTCCACTACGAAATTCCAGTTACCAAAAAGATTGACCACCGGGATATGCAGATGGTGTCTCCAATCACCTCCCTAGACAAGTTACCTCTGGTCAGTCTACATAAGTGGGTTTTATGCTGTAGGTACGATGTAAGCACTGGATGGATAAAGTGCAGGCCCCTGGCTCGCCGACGTCCGAGGTGAAGGTATTCGTACATACTCACGTTACTCACCTTACATGATATACCGTCACGATCAGATCTCGATATAGTAGTTAAGGTGTTAATTGGCCAATTGGAAGCCCTCTCTACGAAAAGCTGGGGTAAGCTGGAGCCACAGGCGCGGGGTAGTCAAGTCGGGCCGTTACTTAGAGGTCTGAATGGACAAGCACTAGCTGGCTAGCTAAGTATGTGCTGTGATGGCAATTCAGAGCGTCATAACAGCTTTCCTCCGATGTGTCCTATCACCTACAGACACAGACAAAGAAGCAAGAAAAAGCCCTATGACAACAATGTGCCTGCAGAGGAGGCTTGACTTGGCGATGGACGCCCCGCCTTAAATTATGTTCTAGGAGTGCTTTTGGTGAAGATGATCCCAATTTTGTATAAATATAAGGTTTAATCACCCCATGGCATCGTGAACTTCACGCGCTGCAGGAAACTCACGGTGCAGATTACATAGTCTCGGCACGCTGATAGACTTTATAACAGAGCAAAGAACCTGTCAAGACCTTGAGTTCTGGAATTCCCCATCTTGGTTCTTCGGTGCCCCTCCTCCCAACTTCAGTGTTTGGTCGACCATTTCCAATTCACCATGCTCACTTCGCGTGTTGTCTCGTTCCTCTTGGTGACGGCCCTTGCCTCAGCCAGTGGAATTGGAATCCGAGCTCCTGCTGATCCATTGGCGTCCTGTCCTGGCTACAAGGCTTCCAATATCAAAACGACATCTTCCTCTCTTACCGCTGACCTATCTCTCGCTGGGAAAGCCTGTAATGTTTATGGAGATGACTTGAAAAGTTTGACCTTGACCGTGGAGTATCAAACTGGTAAGACAAGCTCCGAACTTGTACAACCGAGAACATCAAAACTAAAAACAATCATCTAGATGACCGACTTCATGTCAAAATTCAAGATGCGGCCAACAGCGTCTACCAAGTTCCCTCCTCTGTTGTTCCACGACCTGGCGGCAAGTCGAATTCCAAGAGCGCGAACATTCAGTTTAAATATACTGCGTCTCCTTTCTCATTTTCTGTTGTGAGAAAACAGACCGGCGAGGTCCTTTTCGATACTTCTGCTGCAAGTATCGTGTTTGAGTCTCAGTATCTGAGACTTCGCACTTCGTTACCGGAAAACCCCAACTTGTATGGGCTAGGGGAACATTCGGATCCATTCAGACTGAACACCACCAACTAGTAAGTTTCCTTAAGGGTCATTGTTGATTATACCCAAGACAACTCTACATCAGTGAAGGATACTTCAACCATATTATAGTTTTCATTTGGAAAATCGACTAACTAATTGAGTAGTATTCGTACTCTTTGGTCGCAGGATTCTTACGCTATTCCAGATGGAGCAAATTTGTATGGAAATCATCCCGTGTACTTTGAACATAGAAGCAAGGGAACACACGGTGTGTTCTTTTTGAATTCTAACGGTATGGATGTTAAGCTCAACAACACCAATGGAAAGAACCAGTACCTTGAGTATAATACTTTGGGAGGTGTCATCGACCTTTACTTTCTCGCTGGAACCACACCCGTTGCTGTCTCGAAGCAATATGCCGAAGTTGTAGGATTACCTGCTATGATGCCATATTGGGGTTTTGGTTTTCACCAATGCCGATATGGTTATCAGGATGCGTTTGAAGTTGCCGAGGTTATATACAATTACTCAAAGGCTGCAATTCCTTTGGAAGTTATGTGGACTGATATCGATTATATGGATCGCCGAAGAGTAAGTTGGAATATGGCTCCACAAGTTATGATATCAATTTCTGACGATTAAAGGTCTTTTCTCTTGATCCACAGCGATTCCCTCTTGCCAAGATGCAGGATATCAATCATTACCTTCATGATCACAAGCAGCGACAGATTGTCATGGTTGATCCAGCTGTAGCGTACGCCGATTACCCACCATATCATGCAGGTGTCAAAGATGATATTTTCTTGAAGAGAGAAAATGGCTCCGAATGGCTTGGTGTCGTATGGGCTGGAGTTTCTGTTTTCCCTGATTGGTTCCACCCAAATACCCAGAACTACTGGAATGAAGGTATTTTACCATCATCTATATGCAATAGAAGTTGCAATGGCTAATAGAAGAACAGAGTTTAAAAGCTTTTTCGACCCAGTCACTGGATTTGATCTTGATGGATTATGGATTGACATGAACGAGCCTTCTAACTTTCCTTGCAACTTTCCATGTTCAGATCCATTCGCTTCAGCAGTCGGCTTTCCACCACCACCTCCTGCTGTTCGTACTCCACCACGGCCACTCCCAGGCTTCCCATGTAGCTTCCAGCCTGCTGGAACCCCATGCACTGGGAAGTTCCGAAGAGAAATCTCAGCACCTGCTACTGAAGCAATTTCCAACTCTAAGGAGATCGAAGTGAGACAAGCACCTGGGCAGCAACTCGGTCTCCCTGGCAGAGATCTATTATATCCCAAGTATGCAATCCATAATGCAGTCGCCTACACCGTTGAGGACAATGCTTCAGGTGGTGGTATCTCTAACCATACTGTCAACACGGATGTGATCCACCACAACGGAATGGCTGAATACGACACCCATAACCTTTACGGGACCAGTAGGCATCCCCGCTGTGAACTTATAATAAGAAGCTAATAATTTTAGTGATGTCAACTGCCTCTCGTACTGCTATGCTCAACAGACGCCCAGCTGAAAGACCTCTGATCATCACCCGTAGTACCTTTGCTGGTGCAGGTAGCAAGGTTGGTAAATGGCTTGGGGACAATGTTAGCAGCTGGTACCAATACCGCATTTCAATTCGCACAATGGTAGCTTTTGCAGCCATTTACCAAGTCCCAATGGTAGGCAGTGATGTATGCGGCTTTTCTTCAAACACAACTGAACAGCTGTGTGCTCGATGGGCAGCACTTGGTGCTTTCAGTCCATTTTACCGGAACCATAATGCAGACGGCAGTATCCCACAGGAGTTCTACCGATGGGGAACTGTTGCTAAGTCCGCTCAGAAGGCTCTTGACGTCCGTTATAGACTATTGGATTATATTTACACTGCTATGTACCATAACAGTGTCGATGGAACGCCTCTAATCAACCCCGTCTTCTACATCTACCCCAACGACAAAAATACCTTCGGTCTCGAACTCCAGTACTTCTATGGACCCTCGATTCTCGTTTCTCCTGTTACGGAAGAAGATAGCACCTCCGTATCCGTCTACCTTCCCAAGGACGTGTACTACAACTTCTACACCCACGCCAAGGTGACCGGTAAAGGCGCTTCCATCACCTTGTCAAATATCGACACCACATCAATCCCACTTCACTACCGTGGTGGGACTGTTGTCGCCCAACGAATCTCCTCCGCCTCTACTACCGCTGCCCTACGCAAAATTGACTTCGAAATCATCGTCGCCATTGGTTCCGATGGCAAGGCTTCCGGAGAGCTCTATCTTGACGATGGATTGAGTCTCGTACAGAAATCCACTACTCACGTTAACTTCACTTTCGATGGCAAGACGCTCAAAGTCAAAGGCACGTATGGATATAATGTCGGTGTCAAGATCGCTAGCGTCACCTTTTTGGGACTGGGTAGCAAGCCAACGGGATGTAAGGTTGATGGAAAGTCAATCAAGGGATGGAGGAGTGATGCAAGTGTGGAGAAACTGGTGGTGCCGGTTGGGAAAGATTTTGGAAACTTCGAGGTTGGGATCGATCAATAGATGATCGAGGTAATGTCGGTGACAAAATAATAAAGTAAAAAGTAAAAAATCCTAATACGAACATATATGAAAATACAATTAATGTGGAGTGGAATGTGATTTCATGTAATTGATTTTGGTTTTGGTGAATAAGTGTTAGGATATAAAGTACAGCTGGCGTAGATCATGATGCATGTACGTCTTTATGTATCTCCAGGGGTGATCATATCCTATATGTACTGTACAATGTATATTTTAATTGTGATTGTTAACATTATGTCTCATCGAGGTTTGAGTATCAGTCACATATCTGGTAGTTAAACACAGCGCAAGAGTGCAGAAGTCAAGTTTCATAATTTCAGCCTACAACTGAACCACAACTCCACATCCACATCTAGATCACCACCAGGTATTCCCCCGCCAAAAGCAAAAATAGGTATCGTTATATGTTCTTTAAAAATGAAATACAAAATAAACGCCACGAGGCGGCCATCCATTCATTATTCGAAAAGGGCATTCCTCAGGATTCAAGGTCCCTCCTCCCACCCATCGCATGAACGCCATCGCTCTTGTAATCCGCCTCCTTCCCTCTCACGACTTCCTCGTCATATTCACTCCCATCCTCGTACGCCACTGTGGTCGGGATCTCATCCCCAAGCTCCATCCACACATCGCTGCACGCCGGTATTGGAGAAACACGGCACAGGAGGTAGTACGTCCCCGCGGCAGCGATGAAGCCTGCAAAGAAGTTGATGTTGTATACATAGGTCGCACCAATGGGTACCGGTTTGCCGATGGCTCCCACGAATCCAACAATGTTAGGGAGGATACCGCAGATGTAGGCGGTGTAGCCGCGCCAGTGGAAACCGTAGGTGAAGTAGTACGGACTCGTCTTGCGCGCGCTGTAGAGGTCTTTGACTTGTAGATAACCCTTGCGCACGAAATAGTAGTCGCAGATAATGACACCGGCGATGGAAGACAAGAATACGGAGTAGGCGGAGAGATAGGTAGTGAAGTTGTTTGCCGAGGAGAGCAAGTTCCAGGGACACATGACAAGACCGACTAAAGCACAGATGTATCCGCCACGGCGGATGTTCAGGTAGCGGGGGAGGAGAGCCGTCATGTCGGTGCCGGCTGAGACGGAATTGGCTGCGATGTTGGTACCGAGTTGGGCGAGGGCGAACGCGGCCGCAATGAAGAATACACCGGCGCGGTTCTTAGAACCACCTTCCTCGAGGAAGGATTGTAGGAGCTCGAGAGGATCCCAGATCGGATCACCTTTGAAGATGACAGTTGAAGACGAGGAAACGATGATGCCGATGAAAGACGTAACGGCAAAACCGACGGGGATGGTGATGAGCTGGGACCATAGCGCATCCGATGGTTTGCGAGCGAAACGAGCGAAATCGGGGTCGTTCACAATGAGAGTTGCGAAGTTGGCAATGGCTGACATGATGCCAGTCACAACTCCCCATGCCAGTTTAGAGCCTTTGGCGGTGTTTGGCTGCTTGACAATTGGACCGATTCCCTTAGCTCTGACCAAAGCCCAGATGAAAAATGCGATTCCAGCAGTAGGAACAACATAAGCCTTCACTGTAAACAGGTGACGAATCTTGTGAACCGGGAACCAAATGGCCGGCAGAGAAATAAGCCAGAACAGGAAGAACGAGACGAAGTCCACAGTGTTGGTGCCGGAATTCGGGATTCCGTTGTGAACCTTCTCAGGCTCCCATGAAGTCCAGATCGAAGAGATCATGAGTTTAATACAATGGCCGCCGATCCAAGCCTGGACTCCGTACCAAATGCACGCCATCGCTGCTCGATTGAAAACGGGCCATAGTGCTCCCCAGATACCAAATGATGATCGCGAAACGACTGGGAAGGAGATGTGATACTGTGCTCCTATCCGACCAGTAAGGACCAAGAAGCATGCTGCAATGCTATATCCTATCCAGACACAAAGCCATGATTGCCACCAGGAAAGACCGCTCGCAACGATCATAGAGCTAGAAATCATCCATGTGTTCTAAGCCAATTGTTAGCTACGATCTCCTCTTTACAAGAAACTCACTCACAATATTAAACGAATCTGCAACCCAAAACCCCACGAAATTCCAAGGGCCCCATTGCCTCCGTTCTGGTTCAACCGGTTTTAAGTCATGATTGTGCAACATGAGCTGAGCGTTTGTCAAGCCCGGTTCATTCTCAACGGCGAGCTTGCCCATGTAATAAGCAATTTTCGTAGACCTAACCTTCTCCATAATGAAGTCGAAAAAGAAAGATTCGTCAGGAGAGTTCCTATAGTGATTCCAAGCAGCGTCTTCTCCGTCGAGCAAGTTCCTCGAATTATTACCGGTGGATGGGCCCGAAGAAACTAGCAATGGTTCCGTCTCAAGTAGCACTGTAGACCGATGCTTCAAGGTCGCTTTGGGTGAGGTGCTTGAGTCTGGCTCCTCACATTGGAAGGGGGACATTGAATTGGTTATATATTACGCAGGAACGTCATATTGGGAGATCTCCAAGCCCGTCCCTCATCATGCACGAACGGCGGTACCGATTTCCAGCAACCCTTTTTGAGTTCACTAAAGGAATTAGAGATGGTAGGGCGCGCCTATCTCGCCGTAGATAAGCTGGGGCCATCTGGTCCAAAGTCACTTTGGGAGACGTCAGGCACAAAAGTGACTTGTTCCTAGGATTTCTAGGGCATTTTTCTTCCTTGTAGCGGTATTTCCGGCGTGGGGAAAACGTGATACTGTGATGAAGATTGGGAGGAGCTGTGACGGCGGCCGCGGCGTGTCGCCTGAAGAACCAGGCCGCATCGCTATCAAAGACACTGGATGGCCAATCAAAGCGTGGTGGCCGCCGAAGAGTGTCCCGCGGTGCAGTTTGGTGATGCATCCCAAGGCGGCGCGCAGACAAGGGCCGCGATAAGCTCTCGTCAGCCCGTTTACTCGATGCCATCGAGTAACCTCGTCAATGCTATGGCCCTTTTTGCGGGGAAACTTGGGGGCGATCAACGTCCAAGTCCCGTCGGAGTCGAGAACACACCAGACTCTCAAATTCGGTGTCCCCGAACAGAGAATCACTGGAGTATATCGCTTTTTTCGTTTCTCGGCATGCCAGCAGCTGGTGGTCTCACTATGTTGCTGGTGCGGCGCGCGCGGCCACGAGTGACAATCATTTCACAACTTTATACGACTCCTACTTCTGATACAAGCAAGGAAAAGTGATCATAGATGGGAGTGGCAACTGTCACTCAATGGGAAGAATTTTTTTAGACTCAAAAAAAGGTTATTCATCTACCTATAACGGTATCCAAGAATGTGTTTACTTGATTAACCTACCATCGCCATACGACAAATTCCTTGGATTGGTAGATAATACCAATGAGAAAGATCCTCCACAAAGCCATCTGATCTTCTTTTAATACCGGGCTGGTTTGGTTTGTATCTGTAGCATGGTATCGGGTTCTAGATCAATTGACGTCCATTTCTCAGAATGTGAGACGTGTGTGGTGGTATAGCTACACGACTTGCTAGACCCGCAGATGACGGTAATTGGGGTCATTTCCTTGTGGTTGAGAACACAGTAAAATTTGGCCCGGGTTGTACTCCATCTGTCTGTCTAGTAATGTCTAAGTACAACTTGTAGAGATCTTCACCTTTTCCATACACTATACCACTCAAAAGCTCCGGGCTTGGATATGGAACTGGTTCGGTAAACCGAATTGTCGACATAGGCGTCGTCCAACATTGCCAGTTCTTAACGAACAAGCATCAGGTGTATGTCGTGGAACGCAAGCTGGCTTTTTGTGGTGAGAAACCTCTCTAGATCGAACATTTCTCAATTTCACTGTGGTGAAGTCAACGCCAACGGTAATGCAAAGTTGAAATTGTCTGGAAATTAAATCCCGTCCCCCTCGGATTCTTTTCTTTTATGAAACAACCTTTGATCCTCCGAAATCATATTTATCGAGTCTTGGTTGTTTGGAGGTATTGAACTTCGTTCAGGTCGAGCAGCCATTATAAAGCTGTGATTATCTTTTGGTCTTCTTGCTACAATGCAATATCGGGAAAGTTGTGAGGGTCCCTAAATCTTATTCATCGCTGCGTAGCCTGAATATGGGATGGAATAACAACTATCAATTATCGCTCTGCAAGTGAAGCGACTTAAGGGGAAAGGGACGTATGACTACTGATCAATAATTGTAGGATCCCCACGACGATATAATGCTATCCAGGAGGCCGCTTCTCCCTCGATGCCTTTTCCAGAAACGATTAATATAACAGTAGACAATACATGAAATTTACGGTAACCCTCCTGGTAATTATTAACCACTAATCTATGAAGTAACCAACTATCTTGGACGTGGAAGAAGCAAATCCAGAATTCAAGCATAAATATCGTGGCATGCAAGAACTTCCAGGATGCCACAGCAATAAAACCTGGGGTTGAGCGGCCACCATTCCCCAATCCACACTGGTTCCATTCTACCTGGGACATGTTCAATCTGGATAAATGAGTTTCAACGAAACATCTGACTTGGAAAAACAAATTAAGAAATGCCATTGTGAAACGGACCGCCGGACCGCCACATAAATGCATTGAAGTAATATATCAGATTGGTAAGGATCGATTATGTTCACAAATCGCCCCCCAGCAACTAAGTGGTGCATAAATCTTCGCCGGTACCTAGGGCTTGGAGCTATGGTACATTGGTCTTGTGCCTGACTGCACATCTCCATCAGCGCGGAGCCCTATGCTCCATGTAATGTGAAGTACATTCAATATGGAGAAAGAAACCTGTACTTGGTACTTGGCATGGTAGGTGGTTGATGAAACCCAATCTCTTGTTCTGGGTAAGAGGAGCTGGAAAGTGATGGGGACATTTCTGCTTCTTTATATCTTGCCTTCCCATGGCTGGTTCTCACTTTCTGCCGCTCTAATCTACTTTTCCACTCTCTTTATAACTTTCTACCTTAATTATTACTTCATCAGTGAGCAAGGATGAAGTTCCAAAGCACCCTCTCAGTTGCTGCCGTGATTGGCGCTGCTTCTGCACATACTATATTCACTCGGTTGACTTCAGGGGGCACTCAATATGGTGATTTCATGTATTCTGGACTATTGTAGGTGATCTTTTAACAATATTTAGGTATTGGTGAAGGCGTTAGAGTTCCGTCGTACGATGGTGTACGTATTTATCCATTCGAATATCGACAAAGCTAAGCTAACACCTACTACAGCCAATTCAGGATGTGACAACTGTAAGTAATTTGCAAAAGTCCACTACCAAAATCGAGATTGTCAGATCTTGTGACATATCACCCCCTGGAACTCAAATCAGAAATCCACTTACTGACAGAAGCAACTAGAACTATGTTGCTTGCAACGGTGGACCTAATCCAACAACTCCAAGTAGCAAGGTTATCAATGTTGCTGCTGGTTCAACAGTCCAAGCCACGTGGAGACACACTCTAACTAGTGGTGACAATGATATTATTGATGCTAGCCACAAGGTACACTGCCTCGTTAGAACTATGACATTGCAGTCTCACTGATAGTTTCCTAGGGTCCCGTCATGGCCTACATGAAAAAGGTTGGAGATGCGACAACGGATGTTGGATACGGTCCAGGTTGGTTCAAGATCTCTGAGGCTGGTCTCAATGCTGCTAGTAAGTTATATATCCAAGTTGGGTGGTACACGACTAACATACGGCTTAGAACAATCATGGGCTGTGACAGATCTTGTAAGTGGCTCCCAGTCACCTCAGTGTATAACTAGCTAACAAACTCTAGATCAGCGCAAAGGGTGTCCAGCAAATCCCAATCCCAGCATGCATTGCTTCAGGCCAATATCTACTTCGCGCAGAACTCATCGCGCTTCACGCTGCCGGCTCACCTGGCGGAGCTCAACTCTACGTATGTGACTTATGGATCATGTTGAAAAATCACTAACAGGACATTAGATGGAATGTGCACAGATCAATGTAACCGGAGGGACAGGAGCAAAGAGCCCATCTACCGTCTCATTTCCAGGAGCTTACAAATCGTCCGACCCAGGAATCACCGTCAACATCTACCAGACCTTGTCGTCGTACACTATCCCAGGTCCATCGGTGTTCAAGTGTTAGATGACGGACTGATTCGTAAGGTCCCATTTGCAGACCACAACAAGAGCGTGTGTGTGCAAAAAGATGCCCTCAATTGGGTGGATGGACTGGTTCTAGACGGCGGATTTGATTGCTTTATTTTCGATGTATATATTCACTTCAATAACAACTCTCGCTTACTTCCACTTATAAATTGAATCAATTTCTACTTGAATTTGTCTACATGTTCCATCGTGATTTGCCGAGATAGTTGCTAACTTCCTAAATCCCACTCATCATATTCAGATGTTCCAGGGCCACATCGCAAGGAGCATTTCTAATCAGAAATGCCATAAGTGCACCATAAGTCAGCGTTACTTGCACATCGCAAGAAGCGAAACACAGTCACACATTGTGAACCTCAAACCCACCCAGTTTCTGTCGAGAAGACTCTGAGGCTCTTCCTAATCTCAGCGACAAAGTGTGGCGCCTTAAACAATGCAAGGGGACTAGAAATTACAATCTATACGTGGCGATCAACACAGAACATATTTCCAGATCTCTGGTTTTCGAGGAACAGAACGTGTACTTTGGAAAAAGTTCATTTGGAAGTAATAGCTAAAGAATCCATGAACCCAGTATTTACAAAAAGAAACCCTCTAATAAACCCGTGTGTCCAACTCAACTCACCCAAGTGACCGGCAATTTCACCCGCAATTCATGAATCAAAATCATAATATCAGATATCTAGCATTTTGCGACTGAAGGGCCTGGAACAGTGTAACTGTTGAAGTTGTTGTAGATGTTCGCGGTGTAGCCCGGATCGGTGGACTTGAATGCGCCTGGAATGGCGACCTTGGGTCCCAAGTCCTTTGATCCGCCTCCTGTGACAGCAACTTGAGCACAGCCGATGTAGAACTGAGGCACCCCGCCTGGGTTGTGGATCGCGAGCTGCTGGATACGGATCAGGTATTCTCCTGCAGGAATACAGCTTGGAATATTGAAAGTGTAGGTCTCTGGTAGAGAGTCAATAGGTATTCATTCACTCTGGTTTAGGCGGGAAGAACTTGCGTTTGAGATCCCAGGTACCACCGGGAAACTTTGGGCCGATATCTAAGATTTTGAACCATACACTGCCAGAGCCATCAAAAGCGGCCGCGGTGGTTGGGGCTTTGGCCATGTAGACGGACAGTGGGCCTTGGTGGTAGACAGCACTTCAGGACGATTAGCTGATGAGGCTTAAATCTGTATTGTGTAGTACATACGTATCAGCTGTGAAGGACACTGATGACCCAGCAGCTATGGAAACGGTCTCAGTGCTTGCTCCGCTCCCACCACCAACATTGCATCTGAGGTCGTTGGAGGCCAAATCTAGATCATTTAGTACGGAAGTGAGGCGGACTCCTGCATTACCACATACCAGTCACAGGCGAGTTATAGTTGGTGTTCTTTCGAACGTAAAGGTACACAGGGTTAGTTTTCCCATTGGCGCTGAACTGCTGAAAGATGTCTATTGTCATGTAAGCCAGTTTCTCCATGGTGATATATCAGATGGCTTACAGTGAGCAGAAACTTGACTTGCTAGTGCCGTAATGGCCAAAGACATAGACATAAGTCCCTTCATATTGAAAGATTTCAAGTGACACAGGTATTAGATAAGACGTAAAGATGCTCAGGAAGGGCAGTAGTTTGTAGTGTCCACATCTCAGTGGCGTGATGGCGTCTTTATATGGTATTCACTGCACACAAGATTGATGGAACCATAAATGCTCTATTCCAAGAATTGCCATTGTACCAATCTAAACACATCCTTGAACTTTGACTTGTCCACTATATTGTATCGCATAAATGAAAGCTGTGTGGCAACCAAATCAGGTAGTCTTTGAGCCCAATCATTTGAAAACATTGACATACTCATTGCCGATCAACCAATGTATGCGATATAACACATGTCGATAAGTTTATCCACTTATATGTTCCATTCTGAAGTCTGGCTGGATGGCGAATGGTGTTACAGACTCGGAGTTCGATATCTCTCCTACCCTGGCTATGTTATTTAATTTACGCACGCCTGCTATATTGTGGGGTACATGATATATGCAGCGTGGCGTGGCGATGGCGATGCAGTGTGACATCTCATCTGGGGTCATCTTGTGATGCGTTTTCAGGCACTGGAGACACCCACTCTCCCCGGACGTGCTGAGGACGGAATTGCCTCTTCCGGCAATTAAAAAGAGCAGTTGAAGTGCTTGCGGCCATGCGGCCCGCTCCTTTTGAGCTGTCTGCTTTTGCCTTCGTTATCGACAGAAGACACTCGCTCAGCAGGTGAGAAAACAGTTTTGGGAAGCCATTTTTAAGTCTGCACCTTTTCCGATAGTAGTTCACAAGTAGAATGGTGGCCAAGATAGTTTGTGGCATCGTGGAGACCACTACTCTCAGATGATCTCGCTTAGATGGGAACGAATGTTGACCTCACTCATTCAAGGTCAACATCAGAAAATCACACTCTTAGATTCTCGCCACAAACTTGTTACCGCGCCTGCCTTGAGTTTTGAGGTACTGCATGTTAATAACATTAAGATAAAATTAATCTTATCTAACCCGGAAAAATGTGCTATTTGTTCCATTTGTTATTGCTCACCAATCACATTCCTGCGAGTTTACTATTTCCCAATTTACTTATTGGACATTGATGTATTACTGGTTTTGTTTTTTATGTGCAACTACACCTATCGCACATCAAGCTATCTTGAACTAGGCAGGGAATTACTCTCAATAAGATGAGATATCTTTTACAGCCTGAATAGCCTCTATATCCTTGGCGCCCCGCGTCGAAGTCGCCATACCTCTTCCTTGGTTTGGAGAGATCTTACGGAGTACTTGATACAGTATCTAGATTGCGATAGTACAATTCCAGTCTTGAGTATTCAATTACACATACTTCTAGAACTGGTTTTGAATAAAGTCACCTAGCTACAACAAATCTTGCCGGATCAACGGAAATGAAAGGGGCAATTGAGAAAATAAAATTCAGCTTGCATTGTGGTTGATGGAACGTACTCGAAGCTGGACCTGGAAAATCATAGGTTTGACTCGGTGATCTCAGTCTCTTTCGTCAGATTTAATATGTCCTATATTGTTTTCCGCCTCCATTGGGTCGGATGCTGCCGAAATATATACAGCATGGTTTCACAGTTTAATATGCCCAAATATTGATCCGCCTCCGGTATAAGTTATTCCGTTTCCGAAGAGGTCTGCTGAATCGCAGTCATCTATGATAGGCTCCGTCCCACATACCTATTCCTGACGCAGATAATTTACGGCAGCGAGCCGACCGGTTAAAAGGCGCCCAACCAGTCGATCGGATAGAACAATATAGGACGTGCGGGAAGCAAATTGTTTGAGGCGCATGGACGTATTTTAAGCTTTCTTAATCTATTTACTTAGTACCCCAGGCCCACGCTTGCCTCTACACTTGGGTAATAGTTGTCTCGTGCTTCAAAAAGCTAGCAATAGAACCATTAACCCTTATGGAATTGCGGTAAGTGCCCCGAGATGTGGGTACCATCATGTCTAGTGTTAACTTTCTCGGTTTTCCCCAAGAGTATATATGATTAGGCCTGGCAACCTAGTTTTGATCCTCATCCCGCTAACAAGTTCCATTTTCTCAGCCATAACACCATCATGAGCTCTAAATATGTTTCCCTTGCTATTGTGGCACTAGCAAGTCAAGTTTCCGCACAGGGAGCTGCCTATGCGCAATGTATTTCATCCTGAAGATCCGAAAAATTTAGATTTACTAACATGTGTCGTAGGTGGAGGAACTGGGTTCTCCGGTCCTACAACCTGTGTTTCTGGTTACACCTGTACAGTTAGCAATCAGTATTATTCACAATGTTTACCAGGCTCAGCTGGAGGCAATCCAGTTACCACCACTACAGCTGGAGTCCCCGCAACAACAACAACAAAGGCCGGATCCAGCCCAGGAACGACTGCTGCTCCCGCAGCCGGGAATCCTTTCTCAGGAGTTGGTCTTTACGCCAATCCGTATTATGCTTCGGAGATTTCGACATTGGCGATTCCTTCATTCACCGGAGCAATGGCAACCAAAGCCGCTGCAGTTGCTAAAGTTGGAACCTTTGTTTGGCTGTAAGGGCACTAAGAAATTTAAGACGATCTCTTTGCTAACTTTCTAAAGTGATACTGCTGCTAAAGTTCCTCAGATGGGTACATTTCTCGCAAATATAAGAGCCCAGAACAAGGCTGGTGCGTCTCCGCCAATTGCTGGAACTTTTGTAGTCTACGATCTTCCTGATCGCGATTGTGCTGCTCTTGCGTCCAATGGAGAGTACTCCATCGCCGACGGCGGAGCTGCCAAGTACAAAGCATACATTGATTCTATCAAAGCCCTCCTTGTTACCTACTCAGATGTCAAAGTTATACTTGTTGTTGGTATGATCATTATCGCGGCTATTGAAGCAGCAGAAGCTAACTCCTCTCAGAACCTGATTCCCTCGCTAACATGGTAACAAACATGAACGTTGCCAAGTGTGCAAATGCTGCATCCACCTACAAGACACTCACTCAGTACGCTATATCAACACTCAACTTACCTAATGTTTCTATGTATCTGGATGCTGGCCACGGAGGTTGGCTAGGGTGGGCCGCCAACATTGGACCAGCTGCCAAGATGTTCGGAGACCTTTATAAAGCTGCTGGAAGTCCAGCTGCAGTACGTGGTTTGGCCACCAATGTTGCAAACTATAATGCGTGGAGTATCAGCACCTGTCCATCATATACTCAGGGAGATTCCAATTGCGATGAAAAGAAATACATCAATGCATTGGCTCCTCTATTGACTGCTGAGGGATTCCCAGCTCATTTTATTATCGATACATCTCGCAATGGAGTTCAACCAACAGCTCAAAATGCCTGGGGAGACTGGTGCAACCTCATTGGAACCGGCTTCGGTGTCCGTCCAACCACGAACACTGGTGATTCACTAGCGGATGCCTTCGTATGGATCAAGCCAGGAGGAGAATGTGATGTAAGTTGTCAAAATCCAGACAACTAGCAAGAAGCTAACCGTTTCAATTAGGGAACCTCGGACACATCTGCTGCCCGATACGATGCCCACTGTGGTTTGCCTGATGCATTGAAGCCAGCACCAGAGGCTGGAACATGGTTCCAAGCGTACTTCGCTCAATTACTCACCAACGCCAACCCATCTTTCTAAGACCTTATTTATTCATGCTACATTCCAAAATGCCATGGCCAGATTTAGGCTCTGCAATTATTAGTTCACAGGATGATGGTTCATTCCTCCATCTGTAGAAAGCTCTTATCACATTGTACATACTCTTCTTCACGTAAATATTAGACAACAAATTTCAAGAGTTTCCACATCTACAAATTACCAGATTATTAAACTACTACGAAAGTTATCAGGTAGCGGACCAATGTCGGTCTAAACATAAGAGCCAAGTTCTACTTTACAACTGCGGTGCCATCTTCCCGAATAGCAAATTTTAGCACGAAGTAGAGAGAAAGCTTATCTATCGAAATATGGCAGAATGATTTATAAGTTATAAGGTGGAGACAGGTTTCCGGCACGTAGAACGCCGGTTTTACCACATATGTGACTAAACTGCGGAGGACCTTTACCCGGCTAATTCAGCCCAAGCACCATATATACCGATCCATTAATGTGGCAAGAAAGATAAGACCGGGGTAATCAGGCACAGGTCACTTATACCCCTTTCGACGCACCCCGCAACCCCACAGTGCGACCTGAGCGTTTGCTAGTAATGTCCCCTGTCATTGTCATCATGCCAAGATATATCGGTCGCAAGTGCGGCTTTGTATGGCGATGTACTCACACTTTCAGTATCTACAGCGGAAGACCAAGCTGACTTCAGTACACAACCACTAAGCTGTAGTTATGATTATTCTTTTCCTCGACACCGTAATTGGGTTTGATAATAAACTCTGATTGGTTTCTGTAGGTGATCAAGGCTGCAAGATTTCGTGTTTTGGAAATTCGAACTAGCTGTGGATTTTCTTTTTCTGCAGTATAAAGGTGATAAGAAGAGAGGATAAAAGGAATAGAAGACATCAAAACTGTTCTGAACCCCATTGATAAAACCTGTTGCTCATATAATTCTTCACAATGATTAGCAGAAGCAAATGCCAGAATCCATAGTTCAGCTGCTCACATTCCTTATCTAGGTAGCATCTATAAGTGTAAACCCATGATTGAGAGCATTAATTCGCATTTCTTTTTGAAATCCACTCAATATATCGGTCACGAAAAGATTAGAGATACAATTGGACAATAGTAACTCTACGGCACGTGGTTAATTTAGGCAAGTCTCCGAAATAGAAGGACAGGGGCATCGGAAGCAATTAATACACTAACTTAGTATCTACATGTAGTCTATCTGGCGTATTACAGGACGGACGATCGGAGCTGCAAAGATCATGAGGCAGATGCTTACTGAAGACGCAGAGTGCCGCGACTCATCTGCTCAGATGCCCAGTTATGCCTTGCTCGGAGATGAGCTTGGATGCAGGTACAATATGATGTAGCTACCTGTTCCACAGAGTGGCTATGGGATACGGGCCGGGTTATGGCTACATCTCACACCTTCGGGAATCTGGGCTAAGAAACGTGGGGTTTTACCTGGAAAGACTCTAATATAAGGGTAAGATCCAACATCGAAGTTTCTTCACTTCTCAACTCATCTCAAGTAAATCCAGCTAGAACTACACTGCTTTTGTAATCATGAAGTATATATTTGGATTAGTGGCTGGGATCGGGGGACTGGTAGATGTTGTCTCTGCCCATTGTAAGTTACAAGTTCTTAGCTCTAAAGTACATGTTTCAACTAACTTCTTCTCCGATCGTATCACTAGTTTGATTGTCAACGGACAAAAGACCGCGGAATACCTTTATGTCAGGTAGATATTAACACCACAAAGTTAGGACCCAAAAGTTGATTCAAGGCTAGACGAAACACAAATTACAATTCTCCAGTCACAGCAGTGACTTCTAATGATATTAGATGTAATACTGGAGGTCTATCATCTGGCCCACAGACAAGTACTGCCTCTGTGGCAGCTGGATCGACTATTGGCCTTGCTTTAGATCAGTCGATCTACCATCCAGGCAAGCAAGATGCCCCTAGATATGAACATTAAACTAATGCAGAAGAAGGCCCACTACAGGTGTACATCTCGAAATCAACAGCATCAGATGTGAAGAACTATGATGGCAGTGGTGGTTGGGCCAAACTTGCGAGCATTACTGCCACATTCTCTAGCGGTTCGGTAAACTGGCTGGCTTCCAACCTCGCTCAATATACATTTACCCTTCCATCCAGTCTTGGTAAGAACTTCATTCCTACTGAACTCAAGTTTAAACTTACATTTCACAGCCCCGGGCGAGTACTTGTTGCGAATGGAGCACATAGCACTTCACAGCGCTACAACTTCTGGCGGTGCTCAATTCTATATCTCATGTGCACAAATCGCAGTAACTGGCTCTGGAACAAAGACACCAAGTCCCACAATCTCACTGCCTGGAGGATATTCCGTTAGTAGCTTTGCAAATACGTGTGACTTCTGCTAACCTTTGACAGGCGAGTGATCCGGGAATATTGTTCAATCTTAATTATCCAATCCCGACCGCCGTAAGTAAATGTTCGCGAAAATATGGCAGGAAGCTAACAAGTAAAAGTACACCGCACCAGGGCCAGCTGTTTGGAAAGGATAGAGACGCGAGACCAGTATTCTTTTGGTCTACTACCGCAATGCGTGCGCTATCCAGCATTTCACAGCAACTTCAATGCACTGAAAGAGATTGACGCTCATGCATGATCTCTGTACTTTCTTTAAACTCTTCATTACGCTCCAAATGTACGCAGAATATTTTGTGGGCTTTCTACGTAGTCCAAGAAACAGTACTACAAACACTTCCAGGCTCTACTATGAAATTAGCGCTAAAGTACCTTTACACAGAGTAAAGCTTTCTTGTACTATGATAGAGGTGTTGTTTTCTAGTCGTAGAGCTAGGTTTGACTTGAACTCCAGATTTGAGGTCGGAAATTTATATTTTACAACTTTGAAGCACAACTCCTGGCACAATTATTTCATTTCCATTACCATAACGCCAGTTTTGCCACAACCCAATCGCTTGCATGAACCCCCTACTTTCCAAAAAAGCTGGTAATTTTCTGAGACCCCTTTTCCTTCACAACGGCCTTTTTCGGACTTGATTTTGCGTTACTCGTAGCACTCTTAGTCCTCTCAGCTGGTTTTGCAAGGGCAGTGGCCTTATTCGGACTGGCTTGAGTCTTCATAACCTTGCTTGGTGGCGCCTCTTCTATAATGCTTGCCACGTCAACGTCCTCTAATTCCCTCTTAATGCCTTGGTTGGACCCTTTTGGCACAGGTAGTGGTGCATTATCTTCTGTCCCATTGTGATCAACAGTCTCCCGATCCTCTCCTGGTTCTCGTTCCATTTGCGTCTCCTTCATCCCTTCCATCTTCCTCTTAGAATTTGCGCCTGGTAGTCCAGTCGTGTCTAATAGACAGTTGCTTTTGGTATCACCTTTTCCTGCCCCTTTCGCAAAGAAATTCGCGATATTTGACTTATTTTCGCTGCTTGCAACTGGTATTATGAAGCTAGGTGAGTTGTTGCCGACTTTACCAACTTCTTGAGACACTGCATAGATATCCAAATCACCTTCAAACGGTTTCAGGAGGCATTGCAATTCTTTGGACCAGGTAGACCGACCAGGGTCTAGCCAGGTCTCGAGTTCTTTAGACCCATTATCTAAGATGACTGGCATACGGTCATGGAGGAAGTTTAGTTGCTTATTCGATGAGGTTGTGATGATGGTGTAGGTATATCTGCGTATGTGAGTCAGACTTATAATATAAATTGTAAACTTCAAGGCTATGACAGAGCGAACGTCATGAATATTTCATTAGGCATTCAAAAGCAAACTTTCGAGCAGAAAGCAAGATCCAGACTCATGAAAGTCACCTACAGCTTTTCATCAGACCCTAGAATAGTCAGTGAGCTACAAGATTGTATGAGTGGCCACGATAACTTACCCTCGTACTGAACACAATCCCAAAGCCCTGCCGCGCACATCAACTGCCCATCTTTACGCTTAATGTAGTGTGGTACTTTTTGCTTGCCCTTATTCAGCCATTCGTAAAATCCTTGTGCAACAACAATGCAACGCTTCCTCTGTTTCATGGTAGTCCACATGCCTTTATTTTCATATAAGGAGTCATCACGGCAATTGATGGTTTTCATTAGCGATCCATAGTCAGGATTTCGCTTTGTCCAGAAAGGAATAAGTCCCCATTTCATTGTTTGTAACTTATACCGAATCTCTTTGGGGGCTTCATCTTCGCCTGGAACATTTGCTGCTGTGCCCTCCGAGTCTCGTTCTTCCTGTGAGAGAGCCGATCTAGCACCGGTATCTGGCGTATCTGCTCGGTAGACAATGCCGTGATATCCAGGAGCAAAATTGTAGCTCTGCCTAGGTGCATTATCACTTTCGTCTTCAGGAGCATCATAGACAGGCATATTAGACTCATCTACCAGATGTGCTCTAATCTGCGATGGCCGGAGAGCTAAAGCGTATCTTCCACACATTCTGGGTAAGGGCTAAGCGTATGATCTCAATTGAGAAGTAACTTACGGAGTCTCCAATTTCCATCTGTTACTACAGATAGAAATTATTGATGACATCAGTTCATTGACCTGAGCCTTTACAACAGATTCCGTTATCCAAACGCGGTAGCACGTGAGTACTGGAATATAATCTTGACCCCGCGCGCATGCCAAGTTATCGACTTTCCCCAATCTATGTATGTGTTATGTTTTCCTTAACATGACCATCTCACTTTCTTTCATTAGCTCTTTTTGGCTAACAGTTTAGGCCAAGTATGGTATTTGCTGTCCTCAGTTCTATCTCTGAAGCTCTGTCACAGACGATCGTTATTTACTGTTCTTATTCTCGACCCTAGTGAAAGAGCTGTGGGCTAGGCTTGCCAAATCTTGCTTCCCACTGTGGCTCTGAATTGCACTACCTGTAAAAGATGCACTTGCTTTTTCATCGAGTATCTCAGCTTCGTGTTGGGGCTTGAAGAAGAACACCTGAGATCCATTCTGTGTTGATCAAGTAGTATCGACGCTGCTCATCAACACCCAATTTCAAATCTCAGAATAGTGATCACGACTGAATATGACATTCGCAACTGTAGTACAAATTGATATAAGCGCCGGAGCGACCATTTGGGGTGCATAAGAAAGTTTAGGAGATGGTGGTTAACGCGTAGTTGACAGTAGAGTTCGCGTTGTCAAACTGCCAGCCATTTGCGCATGAACTTTTCACATTTCTTTCACCTCACACATCCTCCTCAATATCGCGATCATGTCTGGAATGGTAGACCCCAAGATATTCGAGAGCCTTCAGACCAAGATAGATGAGGATCAGCACGTACGCGATAACATTAAGTTAATTTTGCAGAGTCTCGAAAGGCAGGGCCGCACAGTACAGTCGATCCTTTCTAGGGCACACTCAACACCAGCCGCACATCGTAGGTCTCATACCTTGAGCCACCATTTCTGCAGCTAAACACCTCTAGTGCAACCAGCTCTTAAATCCGCAGAGGAAGCTATCGCAGACGAGGTGGTGAATATCGGAAAGCTCTCCGAAGCTACATATGGCTCTCCATATTACAAGTACGGTCCTAAAATCCAGCTCCAAGCACCCTTCTGACCTAGGTAGATACAATGGTCTTTGGACTCGAGATGTGCAAAACGTGGTGTTCGCGATCCTGTTTTGTGGGTGGTTAGGTGGTATGGGAGGAGCAGGCGTTACTGCTGGGCCAGGCAAGCTCTTAACAATTGAGGAAGTAGGCACAATTCTCAATGGTACGTCTCGCATGCTTGATTTGTACTTTTATACTAATAGCTACAGTTCCTGTCAACTTGAAAGATCAAGATGCATTCCATATCACTATCGAAGAGTACCTACAATCCCTCATAACACTCATCGAAGAACTAGCACGCCTTGCGATCAATTCTGTTACTCTAGGAGATTATCAACGACCACTAGAAATTAGTCAATTCGTTAAGGACCTACATGCAGGTTTCCAGATTCTCAACCTAAAGAATGATTCGTTAAGACGCCGCAGTGACAGCATCAAATACAATGTGAAGAAGATTGAAGATATCGTCTATGATCTTTCTCTACGGAACTTGATCCCTAATGCTGATGCAGGAGGTTCTTGAAGCACAGGAAAACTCTGCCCAGTAGAATTTTGGTGCTTTGGGAGAACCAGCGGGATATTCACATGATACATGAGCGTTCGTGCAAGCACTGGCTTGTGTAGAGTTCGACGCTCTGTAGTCTATCTAATGTGGCCATGGGAGAAGGGGCGTTATGTAGAATAGATGCCTTCCGGTTGTCCCTTTAGAATATGAGCTAGATCTATAATTTGTTATAGCACTCATGGAGCTTTCCAATTTTACCAAACTGAACCACCTAGTCATAGCAAAATTCTTTAGACTTCCCGACAGATCCATGTTTTCAGTGAGTTTAGTTTTAAGATCTTCAAAGTATCCTATTCAGATGCGATAATTCT
>Ga0247807_10000413_pt1 | contig 26711 bp, 28 predicted proteins | sample UWRJL074202C1_FD_179931 | JGI IMG/M metagenome (GOLD analysis project Ga0247807, IMG submission 179931) | Plant litter microbial communities from Arlington Agricultural Research Station in Wisconsin, United States - UWRJ-L074-202C-1 | ecosystem: Environmental > Terrestrial > Plant litter >...
CGCCTCGTTTTCGCGACCGAGACCCTTGCGCTCGGCATCAACATGCCCGCCCGCACCGTGGTGCTCGAAAAGCTCGAGAAGTTCAACGGTGAGGCCCGGGTTCCCATCACGCCAGGGGAGTACACCCAGCTGACCGGCCGCGCCGGACGCCGCGGCATCGACGTCGAGGGCCACTCCGTCATCCAGTGGGTGGAGGGTCTCGACCCGCAGGCCGTCGCCTCCCTCGCGTCACGCCGCACCTACCCGCTGGTCTCCAGCTTCAAACCGACTTACAACATGGCCGTGAACCTCATCGACCAGTTCGGCCGTGACCACACCCGTGAGGTGCTGGAGTCGTCGTTTGCCCAGTTCCAGGCTGACCGCGCCGTGGTGGACATCGCACGCAAGGTGCGCTCCCAGCAGGAGTCCCTTGCCGGGTACGCCAAGTCGATGACCTGCCACCTCGGCGATTTTGGTGAATACATCGGCATCCGCCGCGAACTCACCGACCTCGAGCGCAAGGCCGGTGTTCGCGCCGACCTGCAGACCCGCGCCGACCGTGACCGCCGACAGAACCAGATCGCTGCTCTGCGACGTCGACTCAAGCAGCACCCATGCCATGCCTGCAACGACCGCGAGGCGCACGCACGCTGGGCGGAGCGCTGGTGGAAACTCAAAAAAGAGACCGAAAAGCTCAGCGCACAGATCCGCACCCGCACGGGTGCTGTCGCCAAGGTGTTCGACCGGGTCACCGATGTTCTTCTCGAACTCGGCTACCTCGTCAAGGACGACGAGCAGACCGTGACCGTTGCCGCCGCCGGACGCACCCTCAAGCGCATCTACGGCGAACGCGACCTCCTCGTCGCCGAGTCGCTGCGCCGTGGGCTCTGGAACGAACTCGACCCCGCCTCACTGGCCGCGATGGCCGCTGCGCTGATCTACGAACCACGACGCGACGAGGGCGCTCCCGACGAACGCAACCTGCCACGGGGCAACTTCCGTGACGCGTTCGACCAGACGACTACTCTCTGGGCCAACCTCGATGACCTCGAGCAAGACAACCGCCTTCCCGGCAGCCAGCCACTCGGTACGGGCCTGACGCTGCCGATGTACCGCTGGGCGCAGGGTGCCACGCTCGACAGTGTGCTGAGTATGTCTGACCTCGCCGCGGGTGACTTCGTTCGGCTGAGCAAACAGACGATCGACCTGCTCGACCAGCTCTCCGTTGTTGCCGACTCCCCGGTGGGAGCCACCGCTCGACGGGCACTCGACGCCATTCGACGCGGAATCGTCGCCTACTCCAGCGTTGCGTAAGCTCTACCGGGTGACCACAGACTCCCGGCCGCTTTTGCCCCTGTGGGCCGCACTCGTTACCGCCGCAGCATCCGGCCCCATCATGGATTCGGGCTTCCCCGACCGCGACTGGTGGCCGATGACGTTTGTGGGCATCGCCATGGTGCTCGTCAGTGTGATGGGGCGCCGACCCCGATCGGCACTGCTCGTCGGATTCATCGCGGGAATGGCGTTTTACCTTGTGCACATCGAATGGGCGTCGCTGTTCCTTGGCCCGGTTCCCATGGTCGCACTGTCGTTTCTCGAGTCTCTGTTTGTTGCGCTCGGCGCCCTGCTCATCTCCCTTGCCTACCGCTGGTGCACATCCGCGTGGCCGACCGCCCTCGGCCGCCTCGGTCTCCTGCCCGTCGTTGTGGGCGGCCTGTGGACGGCACGGGAAGCCATTTCGAGCGTCTTCCCCTACGGCGGTTTCGCCTGGGGCAGAGTGGCGCTGTCGCAGTCCGAGAGCCCGTTTGCCGGCCTCTTCTCCTGGATTGGTGTGTCTGGCGTCAGCTTTGTGATGGTGGCGCTGGTTGTTCTTGCGATCGAAGCGGTCCGGATGGCGTCGTTGCCGCGGGTGCTGCGGTTGACCGTCGCACTGGCCGCACTGGCCGCGGTGCTGATTGTTCCCGCGTTCCCCGTCGCCATCAGCGGCAGTACAAGCGTTGCGGCCGTTCAGGGCAATGGCAAGGCCGCATACTTCGACTCGCGCGAGCGGGGCGATCTTCTTGCCGCACAGTACGACGCAACCGAGCCGCTGTTCGCCGAAGACCTCGACGTGGACATGGTGATCTGGCCCGAAGGAGCATCCGACATCAATCCGCTCACCGAGCCGTACGCTGCGCAGGTCTTCGACTACGTGAGCGAGGAACTCGACGCACCTCTGATCGCGGGTGCCATCACCGAGCGCGGCGACAAGATCTTCAACACGTCACTGCTGTGGGAAGCGGGGGAGGGGGCCACCGACTACTACGACAAAAAGCATCCGATCCCGTTTGGAGAATATGTCCCCGACCGCGAATTCTGGGAGCCTCTCGCACCCGACCTGATCGGGCTGATCGGCCGCGACTACACCCCGGGTACCACCGACACCGTCTTCGACATCGATGGTGTTATCGCGGGGATCAACATCTGCTTTGATATCTCAGATGACGCGGTGATGTACGACGCGGTGCGCGACGGGGCAGAGATCCTCATCGCCCAGACCAACAACGCCGACTTCGGTAAAACCGATGAGAGCCTGCAACAGCTCGCCATCGCGCGTATTCGCGCTCTCGAACTCGGCCGCAGCGTTGTGAACATCTCCACTGTGGGAACCAGCGCGATCATTGCGCCGGATGGTTCCACCATTGACCAGTTGACGAGCTACACCGCAGCCACCATGGTGGCAGATGTCCCCCTCAGCACAACCATCACCCCCGCGTTTTTGCTCGGGCGGGGAATCGAACTCCTGGTCTCCGGACTGGGCCTTGCGGCACTCGTGATCGCAGGGAGAACTGAACGGAAATCGCGTGGCTGAAACGCTCATCGTCGTCCCGACGTACAACGAGATCGAGAGCCTTGAGGCCATTCTTGGACGCCTGCGCCAGTCTGTGCCACAGGCCGACGTTCTGATCGTCGACGACTCCAGCCCGGACGGCACCGGTCAGCTCGCTGATCGAATCGCCGCGGCGGACCCCGCGATCACGGTGCTGCACCGTGTGGAGAAAGACGGATTGGGTCGCGCGTACCTCGCCGGGTTTGCCATGGCCCTCGCGGCGGGATACACCTACGTGGTGGAGATCGACGCTGACGGGTCCCACGATCCGGCTGAGCTCCCTGCCATGCTGCAGCTCGCCGAAGGTGGGGCCGACTTGGTGTTGGGCTCGCGATGGATACCGGGTGGGTCCGTAGTGAACTGGCCGTGGCTGCGGCAAGTTATCTCCCGCTCGGGAAATACCTACGCCCGCACGGTGCTGCGCTCGAAGATTCACGACATCACGTCGGGATTCCGGGTGTACCGCGCCTCAGCCCTGGAGAGCCTGCACTTGTCGGACGTATCGTCGCAGGGCTACTGCTTCCAGGTCGAACTCGCCTGGCTGCTCGAAAAAACCGGCCACAACATAAAAGAGCACCCCATCGCCTTTGTAGAAAGGGCGACGGGGCGCTCAAAGATGCACGGGGGGATTGTGCTCGAAGCACTCCTCCGGGTGACGTGGTGGGGTGTGACGGCGAAAGGCTAAGCGCCGATCTTCGTCTGACCCTTCCGCGCGCGGAGGTAATCGAGGCGCTCCTGAAGGAGTTCCTCCAATTCCGCACGGGTTCGACGTTCCAGCAGCATGTCCCAGTGACTCCGGGGCACCTTGGTCTCAACCTGTGACGTCTCTACGGGCGTGCCATCGCTCGAGAGAAGTACACCCTCCTGGCCGCTCTTCGGTGATTCCCACACTTCGGGAACATCGGCCTCTGCGGAGAAAACTACCTCGAAGGTAGTTCCGTCAGCGGTGCGGTACACACTCTTCTTTCGCGGAGAAAACTCGACGCCCTCTTCGCTCTGTAAGCTCTGGGTTCCAAGTCTCATGCCGCGCAAACTACGGTCTGCCATTGTGTGGCCTCCTTACTCGCAATGCATTCAAAGTTATAAACCCGCCAGCTGGACGTATCCTTTCAACGAGATACCATTCACAGTTAGCTCCCAGCCGCGATCAGCGGTTTTGTGGGGAGCGATCGTGGAGCAGGCGGACCGCCACGTCGGCACGATCGGTGACAAGACCATCGATACCGAGGTCGAGGAGGCCATCCATTGTGGCACGGTCATTAATTGTCCAGATGTGAACTTCCACCCCCGCAGCGTGCAGCGCGGTGATGGTGCGGCGGGTCACCACGCGAATTCCCCCGGAACTCAGGGGTACTTGCACCGCATGGAGTCCACGGAGGGCGTACCTGGTCAGTGCTGGGATTCCCAGCTTCGCGCCCACCAAGGCAAGTGCCATCCGAGGAAACGATGCCGATGTAGCGACGCCGGGCAGCAAACGCACTGCGGCCTTGCGACGCCGTTCACTGAACGACGCAATCAGTACACGATCTCGGGCACGCGCCATCCGAATCGCCACGACCGTGGGTTTGACGGCCTCGGCGGACTTGATGTCGATGTTGAAGCGGGCATCGGGGAACGCGTCCAGGAGTTCTGCCAACGACACAAAACTCTGGCCTTCGCCAAGGTCGATCCGCTTCAGTTGCGCGTAGGTCAGGTCGCTGACCTTGTCGGTTCGTCCCGCCAGCCGAGTCAAGTCGGGATCGTGACTGACGACCGCCACACCATCGCTGCTGGCGTGTACGTCGATCTCGAGGTACGGAGCACCCACGGCCAACGCACGGAGGAACGCCAGGAGTGTGTTGTCGGGCAGGTCAACGGCAAGCCCGCGGTGCGCGAGCACCCGCGGCAATGGCAGGTCGAAGTAGGGCGGAAGGGTCGTGCCCTTACGCGGGGGGATAGTTAGTCTCCCGTGGTTCGACCACCGACGCGGGCGCCGGGGGAGCAGGGGGCGCGGGCGACGACGGAGTGGACGCGGTGCTCTCAGAATCCGATCCGACGCGCGGGGAGAGGAAGCCCGCACTGATTCCCTTCAGCGCCTCGGTGAGTTCGCTGGGGATGATCCACAGTTTGCTCGCCTGACCCTCGGCGATCTTCGGGAGCATCTGCAGGTACTGGTAGGCAAGGAGTTTGCTATCCGGATCACCAGCGTGGATGGCTCCGAACACCGTGGCGATGGCCTCGGCCTCTCCCTGGGCACGGAGCACCTGGGCTTTCGCATCACCCTCGGCGGAGAGAATGGCGGCCTGCCTGGCACCTTCCGCCGTGAGGATCGCGGACTGCTTGGTTCCCTCCGCAGTGAGGATCAGTGCACGGCGATCACGCTCGGCACGCATCTGCTTCTCCATGGAATCCTGGATCGACAGGGGAGGATCGATGGCCTTGAGTTCCACACGGCCCACTCGGATTCCCCACTTACCGGTCGCTTCATCCAACACAATCCGCAACTGGGTATTGATGTTGTCGCGGCTGGTGAGTGCCTCTTCAAGGTTGAGTCCACCCACAACGTTACGGAGTGTGGTGGTGGTGAGCTGTTCAACGGCGCCGAGGTAGTTGTTGATCTCGTACGTTGCCGCCCGGGCGTCAGTCACCTGGAAGTAGACAACCGTGTCAATCGACACCACGAGGTTGTCCTCCGTGATCACGGGCTGCGGCGGGAATGACACCACCTGCTCCCGCATGTCGATAAGCGGACGCATCCTGTCGATAAACGGCACCAGAATATTCAGACCCGGGCTGAGGGTTTTGTGATACTTACCGAGGCGTTCGACAACTCCAGCAGTGGCCTGCGGCACAATCCGCACTGCCCGGAACAACACCACCACAACAAAAACAGCAACGATCAGGATGAGGATCAGGGAAACAACTGATCCGACGGTGACACCGTCATTCATGGGGTGGTCCTCTCTACGGGAACAACAACGGCGGTTGCTCCCTCGATTGCTGCGACGACAACGGTGTCGCCAGCCTCCAGCGGAGTCACGCCGCTGGTCGCGAGTCGTGCAGTCCAGGTCTCGCCATTGGCGAGTTTGACGTGCCCGGCGTCACCAGCGAAATCGGCGCTCACCACTCCGCGGAGCCCCAGAAGCGCGTCCACGTTACTCAGGGTGGGGTCGCCTCCTCTTTTCAGGGCGCGGAGCAGTGGTGGCCGCACTGCAAAAAGCAAAAGAACGGCGAGCACGGCGGCGACAAGAAGCTGGGCCCACCAGGGCGCATCAAACAGTCCGGCCACGAGGCCACCCACACTGCCGAGGGCGAGCATCAGGAACGTGAAGTCGACGGTCAAAACCTCGACGATGACGAAGAGAAGAATGAGCGCGAGCCAGAAGACCCACGCGTAATTGTCAATGAATTCGGCGGTCATCTCTTGGCCCCTCTTTCGGTGATCCTCAGTTATGAAGCTACACCCCGTCGCAAGAGGGGGTCAGGAGACTTGGTAGTGTCGGTGTGGTGAGCAACCCTTTGAAGACCGGCTCTCTCGCCGGCAAGCGCGCCCTGGTAACCGGATCATCCCGGGGAATCGGCGCAGACACCATTGGCTATTTCGCCGAAGCCGGCGCAACCGTTGTGGTCAACTACCGCAATAAAGAGGCACGGGCGCTGAAGCTCGTCGCGTCCATCGAACAGGCCGGCGGCACTGCCACGGCCATCGGTGCGGACCTGACCGACGCCGAGTCCGTCACCACCCTGTTCAGCACGATCTCGGAGACCCTCGGCGGCCTCGACATCCTGGTGATGAACGCCTCGGGTGGGATGGAAAGCGGTATGGCCGCGGACTACGCCATGCAGCTCAACCGCGACGCGCAGGTCAACCTGCTCACCACGGCGCTTCCGCTGCTGGCGCCCGGTGCCCGAGTCGTTTTTGTCACGAGCCACCAGGCTCACTTCATCAACACCGTGGAAACCATGCCGGAGTACGTCCCCGTCGCGCTCAGCAAGCGCGCTGGCGAGGATGCGCTCCGCGACCTCATTCCCACCCTCGCCGAGAAGGGCATCGAGTTTGTTGTTGTCTCCGGCGACATGATTGAGGGCACTATCACCGCGACGCTGCTCGAGCGCGCCAATCCCGGAGCGATCGGCGCCAGGAAAGAGGCGGCCGGCCGCCTCTACAACGTCAGCGAGTTCGCTGCCGAGGTCGCCCTCGCCGCCGTTGAACCCGTTCCCGCCAACAACACTCGCTACGTCGGCGACGTCAGCGACTTCCTCGGAGAGTAACCAGACCATGACACTCGGCCACCGCCTCACCTCACGCATTCTGCTGTTTGATGAGGCGGGCCGAGTGTTGCTCTTTTTAACCAAGGCGCCCGACACCAGTGGGTTCGCACGCTGGATCACTCCCGGTGGTGGCGTCGATCCGGGGGAGTCCCACCTCGATGCAGCGCGACGCGAACTGTTCGAGGAGACCGGCCTCCAGGTAGCCGACGTCGGCGAACCCGTATGGAATCACGACTTCGACGTGCAGTGGGACGACGCTGACCACAGCACGGGTCACGCCGAGTTCTACGTGTTGAGTACCCAGAACTTCGAGCCTTCGAACACCAACTGGACGCCGGACGAACACGTCGACGTGCAGGCAAGCCGTTGGTGGAGTCTCGACGAACTCCGCGCCACGTCCGAGCCGTTCGAACCGGCCGAACTTCCCGACCTCATCGCTCGGAATCTTCCCGCCAGCTGAGTCTCACCGCCTGAGTTCGCGTCACCCGGTCGCGGGGTTATGCCGCCCTCGCCGGACCCTCCTTCCTTATGCCCCGTTGAATCGGCGAGCCCTCGAAACTAGAGTCATCGCCAACGACGGATGCGGTTCTCCGCATAGATGTTGCTTTAGTTGGTTTCATGTTGCTTTTGCTGGAAATCACAGATAAAGTCACAGGAACACAGACAGTGAGCATTATCGCCCGTTGGTGTCAAAGGAGACAGTATGCACGCGGAAGAGCGGCTCGAGCGCGTTGAGCGCATCGTCGCTGAGTCTGGCCGCGTCGCTGTCGCTGAACTCGCCCGTCGATTCGACGTCACCACCGAGACCGTTCGCCGCGACCTTGCCCAGCTCGAAGATCGCGGAATCCTGCGCCGGGTGCACGGGGGAGCAGTCGCCGCGTCGAACTCCAGTCGAGTTGAAGTCAGCGTGTCTACCCGACGCGACATCAATACTGACGCCAAGGCCCGTATCGCGCAGGCAGCTATGTCGCTCATCCCGTCTACGTTCAGCGGCGCCATCGCCATTGACGCGGGCACCACAACGGCCCTCTTCGCTGAGCACATCGCGCGCTGGCGCCCTGCTACCACTCACCAGACCCTGGTGGTCATCACGAACTCACTTTCCGTCGCGAGCATCGTCAGCGAAAACTCCGATGTTGAACTCCACATGCTCGGCGGACGGCTGCGCGGCATCACGAGTGCTGCCGTGGGAGCATCCACTCTCCTTCAGCTCTCCCACCTGAGCCCTGATATCGCTTTTATGGGTGCGAACGGCGTGCATGCGCGGTTCGGACTCAGCACCCCCGACCACGAGGAAGCGGCTGTGAAGACCGCCCTCACCCGGGGTGCCCGCCGAGTTGTCGCCCTGGTCGACGCGTCCAAGCTGGGCGAAGAAACCCTCGTCAGCTTCGCCGACCTCGGCGATGTCGACACCCTCATCACAGACTCCGAGCCGGACCCCGAGCTCACATCAGCCCTGTACAACGCCGAAGTAGAGGTACTCCTCGCATGATTGTCACATTCACCGCCAACCCCAGTCTCGACCGCACCATCGAACTGGCGGATGAGCTTGCCCGCGGAGGCGTGCAACGCGCTTTCGCCACCCATGAGCAGCCTGGAGGCAAGGGAGTCAACGTCTCCCGTGCTCTCATCGCCTCGGGCCTCGACACCCTCGCAATCCTTCCCGGCGTCTCCGCCGACCCGATGCTGGTGGCCCTGCGCGCCGAACAGATCCCGGCAGCAAGCCTCGCCATTGCGGGGCGGGTGCGCTCCAACATCACGTTGACCGAGCCCGACGGAACCACCACAAAAATCAACGAGCCAGGCCCGACGCTCGATGAGAGCGACGAACTCGCCCTCATCGACCTCGTGGTGTCGCGCGCGACGGACGCCCAGTGGGTTGTGCTCGCCGGATCCCTTCCACCCGGGCTACCCGATGACTTCTACGCTCGCGTTGTCCGTGCGATCCGCGAGTCGGGGGCCGGCCCCGAGGGGATCACCCCGCGTATCGCCGTCGACTCGTCGGGCGCTCCGCTCAAGGCCCTGATCGACTCCGGTGTGGGTGTCGATCTCATCAAACCCAATGCCGAAGAACTCGCCGAACTGACCGGCCAGGGCGACGGCGACAGTCTCGAGGCGGATGTTGACGCGGCGTACGCTGCGGCGGCTGGCCTTGTAGAGCGCGGATGCGCCTCGGTGCTTGCCACCCTGGGCTCCAAGGGCGCCGTGCTCGTCACCGCGGAGGGCGGATGGTTCGCCACCATGCCTCCGATCGTCCCGGTCAGCACGGTTGGCGCGGGGGACTCGTCCCTCGCTGGCTACCTTGTCGCCGACCTCACCGGCGGAACACCCGAACAGCGCGTGGCCCAGGCCGTCGCTCATGGTTCGGCCGCAGCATCCCTCCCCGGAAGCACCATGCCGTCGACGGCGCAGACCCGCCCCGACACCGCACTCGTTCACCAGCTTGCCCCGATCAGCGCCGATCGCTGACTGACCACCCCACAGGAGAAAACAATGTCGTCACTCATCACTCCACAACTCGTCGTTCTCGACGTCAATCTCGGAAGCGAGCGGTCGGATGTCATCCGTGCACTCGCCCAGCGCGTTGTTGACGCGGGCCGTGCCACGGACGTCGAGGCGCTCTACGCCGACGCGTGGGCACGCGAGCAGAAGACCGACACCGGAATCCCCGGCGGAATCGCGATTCCTCACTGCCGCTCCACCGCAGTGCTCGAGCCGACCTTCGCCATGGCCCGCCCGAACCCAGCCATCGACTTCGGTGCCCCGGACGGTCCCGCCGACCTCATCTTCCTTATTGCAGCACCCGACGGCGCTGACCAGGCGCACCTCAAGCTGCTTTCGAAGCTCGCTCGTTCGCTGATCAAGCCCGACTTCGTTGAGGCTCTCCGCAACGCACCGACCCCGGAAGACATCGTCTCTCTCGTGGAAGGCGCGTTGAGCGACGAGCCCGCGCCGACCGGAACCGCTGCACCCGCGGCATCCGCCCCCGCTCCAACCGCCGCCGAGGCTGCCCGCCCGACCCTCGTCGCCGTGACCGCGTGCCCCACCGGTATCGCCCACACCTACATGGCGGCCGACGCCCTCGTCGCCGCGGCAGAGCGTGCCGGTTACAACCTGCAGGTGGAGACCCAGGGTTCGTCAGGCGCCAAGCCTCTCGACCCCGCCGTGATCGCCGCTGCCGGCGCCGTCATCTTCGCCGTTGACGTCGACGTTCGCGACAAGGGACGCTTTGCGGGCAAGCCCGTCATCCAGTCTCCCGTCAAGCGCGGCATCGACGCCCCGGATGCGATGATCGCCGAGGCGGTTGCCGCCGCAAGCGACCCGAACGCCCGCACCGTCGGAGCGACCGGCCAGGAGGCTGCCGCCCAGACCAACACGGCCGACGAGCACTTCGGAAAAAAGCTGCAGCGCTGGTTGCTGACCGGTGTGAGCTACATGATCCCGTTTGTCGCCGGTGGAGGTCTTCTCATCGCGCTCGGGTTCCTCTTCGGTGGTTACCAGATCGGTGACAACGCCGGAACGATTGTGATTGAGAACTCGTTTATCAACCTGCCTGACGGCGGCCTGACGATGTACCTCGGTGCAATCTTCTCCGTGATCGGTTCCGCATCGATGGCGTTCCTCGTTCCCGCCCTCGCCGGCTACATCGCGTACGCGATCGCCGACCGCCCGGGTATCGCCCCCGGATTCACCGTGGGTTCGATCGCCCTCCTGATGAACGCCGGATTCATCGGTGGCCTCATTGGTGGCCTCATCGCCGGTGGAATCGCGTACGCCATCGGACGCCTGGACGTTCCCGGATGGCTCCGCGGTCTGATGCCTGTTGTGATCATCCCGCTGCTTGCCTCGATCGTGGCCTCCGGCCTCATGCTGATCCTGCTCGGCGGACCGATCTCGCTGCTGATGACCGGACTGAGCGACTGGCTCTCGTCCCTCACGGGCGCGTCGGCTGTTGTCCTCGGAATCATCCTCGGCGCGATGATGGGCTTCGACCTCGGTGGTCCCGTCAACAAGGTTGCCTACGCATTCGCCGTCGCTGGTCTGGGTGCCGGAAGCATCGACAACCAGGCACCCTGGATGATCATGGCCGCAGTCATGGGCGCAGGAATGGTTGCCCCGCTCGGAATGGCCCTCGCCACCACGATCGCCCGCAAGCGCTTCAACGCACTCGAGCAGAACAACGGCAAGACCGCATGGCTCCTCGGAGCGGCCTTCATCTCCGAAGGTGCAATCCCGTTCGCTGCCGCTGACCCGCTGCGCGTGATCCCTGCCAGCCTCGTCGGCAGCAGTGTCGCCGGAGCAATCATTATGGGCCTGGGTGTAACCTCGCAGGCGCCGCACGGTGGAATCTTTGTCTTCTTCGCCATCGGCAACATCGGCGGGTTCATCCTCGCCGTGGCCATCGGTGCCATTGTCACCGCTCTGGTGCTCATCGCCCTCAAGCGCTGGGCCGTCAAGAAGCCCGTTGTTGACGCAGCTCAGCAGCAGGCCGCAGTACCCGTCGGCGCCTAATCCTCGCCGGTTCCCGTATCACCCAAGTCAAGGAGTAACACCATGGCCGAGCGCCACGTCACCATCGCCAGCCGCGTCGGACTGCACGCACGCCCCGCTTCACTCTTCATCGAAGCGGTCAGCAAGCAGCCGGTGTCCGTCACCATCAGCAAAGACGGAAGCGCACCGCTGAACGCGGCGAGCATCCTGTCGATCATGAGCCTCGGCGCCTCGCATGGAGACGTTGTCACTCTGGCCGCCGATGGCGAGGGTGCCGAAAAGGCGCTCGAAGAACTCGCTGCTTTGCTGGAGACGGACCTCGACGCCGTCGAGTAAGCACCCTCCGCAGCACAATTCGTCCCCTCCGCCGCCGTCCACTGGACTGCAGCGGAGGGGACGTCTTTGTTAACATGCCCCATGAGCACTCGCCGCGCCGGTTGTACTCGCCGCTCCGTCCTGGCGCGCACGCGTGCCTCCGGGCTAGCGGCACTCGTGGTGGCCGCGACGCTATCGGCCTGCACACTCAGCACTGGGGGAGTGCGACCCCCACCGCCACCTCCGCCCCCTGACCCGATCACAGTCGAGGTTCACCAGACCCGAACAGACGTCGCCGCCCACACATTGCAGGTGGCGGTGACAAATTCCAGCGGCGCCACGCTCGCCATCGAATCGCTCGTGCTCCATTCGGACCAGTTCGTCGCTCCGGCGCGGTGGCCCAAAGAGAGCACCACCATCGCCCCCGGAGTCACGGCAGATCTGCCCGTTCCCCTGGCGGCCGTGAACTGCGAGGCCGGGTGGTCACTCCCGCAGATCGACCTGAAGTATCGGGTTGGTGACGGAGCCGCGCAGTCACTAACACTCGAGGCCAGCGACCGGCTTGGTCAGCTGGCGCAGATCAGCGCCGTCGACTGCCTTTTCGCGAGTGTCGCCGAGATCGTGGCGATTACGGCATCCACCACACCCACCATCCTCGCCACGAGTGAGATCCCGACGGCCCGCCTCGACCTCACCCTCCGGCCCACCGGCGCTATTGGCACGGTCACCGTTCGTGGAGTGCGTTCAACAACCCTGCTGACGGTAAGCGCGCACCCCGCGGGGTCGGGGATGCAGGGGATGGATGCTCCGGGCGCGACACCCTCCGCGTCGTTACCACTAACCCTGACGGGCAGTGATGAGCCCGTGGTGCTCTCGCTCGACATCCGCCCAGCGCGCTGCGATGCCCACGCGATCGCGGAGGACAAACGCGGCACAATCATCCCTCTCGACGTAGTGGTTGGCGACTCGTCTGGCGAGATCGCGGTCGCCGCGTCCGACACCGTTCGGGAGGACCTCTACGCGTTTGTGCGCGCCGCCTGTGCACTGCAGCCCGCCCCCGGTTAGGGGTGCTGGCGCCCGGGCATCCACCATGGCACGATCATTGCCATGACCACCCCGCCCACCGAGTCACAACGCCTCGAGGATCTCGTGCGGCTGAGGCGCGTGCGCGACCGAATGGATCGGGAGTACGCCCAGCCCCTCGACGTCGCAGCCCTCGCCCGCGGAGTTGCCATGTCTGCCGGACATCTCAGTCGACACTTCCAGCTCGCCTACGGTGATTCGCCGTACGCCTATCTGATGACGCGCCGTATCGAGCGGGCGATGGCACTACTGCGGCGCGGAGACCTCAGCGTGACGGAGGTGTGTTTTGCGGTGGGCTGCGGGTCCCTCGGCACGTTCAGCACCCGCTTCACCGAACTCGTCGGTGTGCCTCCGAGCGTCTACCGGATGATGTCCGCGGAGTCACGCCTCGAGCTTCCCTCGTGCATCGCGCGACGGGTGACCCGTCCGATCAGGAATCAAGAAGCGCGCCGCGCCGCCCCAGAAATACGCTGACAGCCATGGACATCACAATTCAGTCGAGTTTTCTTCCCCACAGCGATCCAGACGCGTCACTCGCGTTCTACCGCGACGTCCTCGGCTTCGAGGTGCGCCTTGACGTCGGATATGGCGGGATGCGCTGGATCACCGTTGGTCCCGCGGGGCAGCCCGCCATCTCAATTGTGCTCGAACCACCGGCAGCCGATCCGGGTGTCACCGACGACGAACGCCGCACCATCACGGAAATGATGGCGAAGGGCACGTATTCCGGCGTTGTCCTGGCAACCCCCGACGTTGACGCCACCTTCGAGCAGCTCCAGGCGCGCGGAGCCGAGGTGGTGCAACAGCCGATTGACCAGCCGTATGGTCTGCGCGACTGCGCCGTTCGCGACCCAGCGGGCAACGAGATCCGCATTCAGCAGGTCGGCTGACGCAGGTGTCGAGCTGGTTCTGAGGAGCACTCCGGCGAGAAAGTCGCGGTCGGTTTCCCACAAACTGGTTAGATCGACTCGGGCGCCCCGTACGATGTTGCGCGCGGCGCAGCACGACGGATGGAGACACGGATGAGTATCGCAACCAACCCCGGCACGGACGCTTTGGCCACGCCACTGGCCGACAGTCACGACGTGATTCGTGTGCAGGGTGCGCGCGAGAACAACCTCAAAAACATCAGTGTCGACATCCCGAAGCGTCGCCTCACCGTGTTCACGGGCGTCTCTGGATCGGGCAAGAGCTCGCTCGTGTTCGGCACCATTGCCGCCGATTCACAACGGATGATCAACGAGACCTACAGCGCATTCCTTCAGGGATTTATGGCCACCCTCGCGCGTCCGGATGTCGACCGGCTCGAGGGACTCACCACCGCGATCATCGTTGACCAAGAGCGTATGGGTGCGAACTCCCGCTCCACCGTGGGAACAGCAACGGATGCCAACGCCATGCTGCGGATCATGTTCAGTCGGTTGGGGGAGCCGCACGTGGGGTCGCCCCAGGCGTTTGCGTTCAATGTGCCGTCGGTCAGTGGATCGGGCGCGATCAAAGTCGGCGACAAAAAAGCTATCAAAAAGACCTATACCGTCACGGGCGGAATGTGCCCGCGCTGCGAGGGGATGGGCAACGTCAACGACATCGACCTCAAGCAGCTGTACGACGAGACCAAGTCCCTCAACGAGGGTGCACTCACCATCCCCGGGTACACCGCTGACGGGTGGGGCGTAAAGATCTTCGCTGGATCTGGCTTTATGGATCCCGACAAACCGATCCGCGACTACACGGCCCAAGAACTCGCCGATTTCCTCCACCACGAGCCGACCAAAATCAAGGTCGGCGACATGAACATGACCTACGAGGGACTCATTCCGCGGGTTCAGAAATCGTTCCTCTCCAAAGACCGCGAAGCAATGCAACCCCACATTCGCGCGTTCGTTGACCGGGCCGTGACGTTCACGATGTGCCCCGAATGTGAAGGAACCCGGCTCAACGAGGGTGCCCGATCCTCGCGTATCCAGGGCATCAACATCGCCGAGGCCTGTGCCATGCAGATCAGCGACCTCGCCGAATGGGTTCGCGCCATCGAGGAACCGTCCATCGCGCCCTTGTTGATTACACTGCAACAGACTCTCGACTCGTTTGTCGAAATCGGACTCGGCTACATTTCCCTCGACCGTCCGGCCGGAACGCTCTCTGGCGGTGAAGCGCAACGCACCAAGATGATCCGCCACCTGGGATCGTCTCTCACCGACGTCACCTATGTGTTCGATGAACCCACTATTGGGCTGCACCCCCATGACATCCAGCGTATGAACAAACTCCTGCTGCAGCTGCGCGACAAGGGCAACACCGTGCTCGTAGTGGAGCACAAGCCGGAGACCATCGAGATCGCCGACCACGTCATCGACCTCGGACCGCGCGCGGGAACCGCTGGCGGCACGATCTGTTTCGAAGGAACTGTTGCCGAGCTTCGTACGAGTGACACGCTCACGGGTCGCCACCTCGACGACCGGCGAACCGTCAAAGACTCGGTTCGCACGCCGACAGGCACACTGGAGATCCGCGGTGCCACCGAGAACAACCTGCAGAACGTGGATGTCGACATTCCACTCGGTGTGCTCGTGGTGCTCACCGGCGTCGCGGGCTCCGGCAAGAGTTCCCTCGTGCACGGCTCCATACCATCCAGCGCCAACGTGGTGTCGGTGGGGCAGGGCGCCATCCGCGGATCCCGGCGCAGTAACCCGGCAACCTACACGGGACTGCTCGACCCGATCCGCACGGCCTTCGCGAAGGCAAACGGGGTCAAGCCCGCGCTTTTCAGCGCGAATTCCGAAGGCGCGTGCCCCAATTGCAATGGTGCCGGGGTGATCTTCACTGACCTCGGCATCATGGCGAGCGTCAGCACCACCTGCGAGGTCTGCGAAGGCAAACGTTTTGACGCGGTGGTTCTCGACTATCACTTTGCAGGACGCGACATCAGCGAGGTTCTCGCCATGTCGGTGACCGAGGCAGAGCAGTTCTTCGGTGCGGGGGAGTCACGAACTCCGGCCGCTCACGCCATCCTCAAACGTCTCGCCGACGTGGGCCTCGGCTACATCAGCCTCGGCCAGCCTCTCACCACTCTGTCGGGAGGTGAGCGTCAGCGTCTCAAACTTGCCACTCACATGGCCGAGAAGGGTGGGATCTACGTTCTCGACGAGCCGACTACGGGACTCCATCTGGCCGACGTTGAGCAGCTCCTTGGCCTTCTCGACCGTCTGGTGGAATCCGGCAAGTCGGTCATCGTTATCGAGCACCACCAGGCGGTGATGGCCCACGCCGACTGGATCATCGACCTGGGACCCGGCGCCGGTCACGATGGCGGCAAGATCGTCTTCGAGGGGACACCCGCCGACCTCGTCGCGGCCAAGTCGACGCTGACCGGCGAGCACCTCGCAGCCTACGTCGGCGCCTGACCGCAGCGCGGGGGAGTGAACCGCGTTCGCAATGTGGGCGGCGTCTAACTCTCGGCGTTCCCTGGTACGAGGACGATACGACCGAACACCACACCGGCATCCATCTGGCGATGGGCCTCCGCAGCCTGGTCCAGCGGCAGCACCGCGTGGACCACCGAGACAAGCTCCCCGCGTGCCGCGGCCTCGAACTGGGCGACCCTGATCGCGTCCCGCTCAGGTACCGGGACGGTGTTGAGGCTGAAGGTCGCGAACGAACGCGACTGCTGGAATGCCTGAACCAGCCGCATCCCAAAATCACTGGGCGGCATGCCAGTCACCGCGCCCACCATGACCATTCGACCGTTCGGAGCAAGCTTGTCGATGAACATCGGCACATCCACTCCACCCACAATGTCGATGATCACGTCAAAGGAAAGGTTCACTCCGGGCTCTCTGGTACCGGACCGATCCAGCACCTGAGTCGCGCCGAGGTCGCGCAGACGTCTACCGCGCTCTGCGGACGACGTGGTCACTGCGATAGTTGCGGCCCCGCCGAGCACCGCAAGCGGAACGGCGGCGATGCCGATACTGCCGGCGGCACCGCGAATCAGCACAGATTCGCCGGGCGCGAGCCGGGCGTGCTCCAGCGCAAAGTGAGCGACGGGCGCCGCGCTTCCGAGCGTCACCGCATCGATTGACGACAGCCCGTCGGGGAGCGGTAGAACGTCACCGATCTCTGCGACAGCGTGTTCGACGTACCCGCCGTCAGTGCCGGTGAAGGCCCACACGTGTTCCCCGATCCAAGTCGGGTCAACGTCGGCACCCACGGCCGTCACCGTCCCGGCAACTTCACTGCCCGGGATTAAACCTTCAGCGAATCCGTATCCCGTGAGCGTGCCGCGGCGGATCACCGCGTCAACGCCGCCAACTCCAATCGCCTGAGTCTCTATTACGACCTCACGCGGTCCTGGAGTCGGGCTCGGAACGTCGACAAACTCCATTCCGGATGGGTCACCAAATTGTCGAATTGTCACTGCGTGCATCATCGCCTCCTCGTTGTTGCAGCACATTGCGCTACTCTCAGGACCGTAACGGACGGCACCGTCCACTTGTCGAAAGTGATAACCATGAGCGACCAATTGCCTCACCTGCTTCGGTCCGATGCGCAAGACAATCGCGATCGAGTTCTCGACGCGGCACGTGCGCTGTTCTCAGAACGCGGGCTGGACGTGCCTGTGCGTGACATCGCCCGCCGAGCTGAGGTCGGACCCGCAACGCTGTACCGGCGCTTTCCCACAAAACAGAGCCTGATCAACGAGGCCTTTGCCGACGAATTTGAGTCGTGCCAGCAGATCGTCGAGGGCGGCTGCACAGACCCAGACCCTTGGAGTGGCTTCCGCTCGGTGATCCAACGACTTGGAGAACTCACTGCGCGAAACCACGGATTTGTCGACGCGTTTATGTCGGCCAGTCCGGAAGCCTTTACCGTCGGGGCTCATCGGATGGAGCTGCTCCAGAAACTCTCAGAACTCGCCGAGAGGGCGAAGCGGTCAGGGGAGCTGCGACCAGACTTCGTCATCGACGACCTCGTGCTGATTTTATTGGCCAGCAGAGGGCTCCAGTCCAAGTTGACCGGTTCGCGGGACGTGGCAGCGGCACGCTTTTCCTCGTTAGCGATCGATGCATTTCGCCACCAGGGATCAGAGATAACTCCGCCGCCAGCAGCACCCATCCGCGGGGGAGTGGCGGCGGTCAGCTCGTAGCCGGCCGAAGGACTTCGTCACAATCTCGTCGAGCAACCCTGAGGCTGACCGAGCCGGGCGAAACTGAGGCCGACGCGGGCGCACAATCATTTGGTGGTCGCTCGAGAACAGGGTGCGCGACGGAGAAAACCTCCAGTGGATTTCACCCAATTACTTGACATAATCTGCGCTCGGGTAAATGCGGCACTCACGACGCAGTGCAGCGAACATGTGGTCACCGCGGCTTGCGCAACGCGTCCGACCGCCACGTGAGTACGAGCGCCGCCACTGAACGCTCGTACGTCAGGCAGCGCAGAACGCTGGACGGATAAGCAGAACCCCGGACGAATAACTCGCACACGACGAGTCACGCTCACAACGCGTTCTCTGACAAAACAGCGTCAATGGAGAATACGCGTGCCCAGGATGTCGGCGTCCGCAGGGTCGCCTCAGCAACGACACAGATCGCCAGCCGCGCCACTTCGCGATCACGCAGAGCTCCACAGAACGACACCAGGCAACATTCGAACACAGCGGCCGCAGCATCAAGATGCTGCGGAATCGACCCCTCTTGGGCAACCGTGATAAAGCGCTGATAATGTCCATTATGTCAAGTAACGGATATACAGGCCGCCTGGCGTCCGCTGTGGACACTGCTCGGACAACGCCACTGTTCCGGCGTTCTCGCAACAGGGACCTCCCCAACAAAGCCCTTCTGCTCTAGAGGCGAAGACTGCGGAGTCCTACTCGGATTTCGTCAACAAGAATCCCGGGCTGCTCGAGAGCGGCGAAGTGTCCGCCCCTCTCGGCTTCGGCGTAGTGGATCAGGTCAGCGTAAGCGTCTTCGATCCAGGTGCGCGGCAGCAGCGGGATGTCACGCGGGAACACCGTCACGGCCACCGGCAACGTCAACTTTGGGCCAGCCATGGTCGCTGTTCGGTTCTCCCAGTAGATGCGGGCTGACGACGCGGCCGTGTTAGTGAACCAGTACAGAGAAATTGTGTCGAGGATGTCGTTGAGGTCGACTGCGTCCTCAGCAAGTCCTTGGTTGTCAGTCTTGGACTGAAACTTTTCGTAGATCCAAGCCGCTTGACCCACCGGCGAGTCGGCCAGCGCGAAGCCAGGCGTCTCCGGCTTCGTAGCCTGCAGGTGATTCGACCCACCGAGCGCGCCTCCGTACAGCGCCAGAGTGTTCACTGCGTTCTGCTCCTCCGGCGAGAGGTCCCCAGGAATAGTAGAGGGGAATGCATACGGCGTGCTCAGGTGAATGCCGACGAGTCCCTCAGGGCGCCGCTCCCCCAGCGTGGTGGTCACGGCCGCGCCCCAGTCACCTCCATGCGCGGCCCAGCGAACGTAGCCGAGCCGTCGCATTAGCTCCGCCCACGCCGCTGCAATCCGTTCGACGTTCCACCCCGTCTCCGTCGGCTTGCCAGAGAACCCGAATCCGGGCAGCGATGGAATCACGACATCGAAGGCGTCCTCCGCCTTCCCACCGTGTGCAACCGGATCGGTGAGCGGCCCGATCAGCTTGAGGAAGTCCACGATCGAGCTCGGCCACCCGTGGGTCAGAATCAGCGGCATCGCGTTGGGGTGCGGCGACTTGACGTGGATGAAGTGGATGTCCAGGCCATCGATCTCAGTCATAAATTGCGGGAAACCGTTCAGCGCATTCTCAAACCGGAGCCAGTCATAGTTATGCTCCCACGCGTGGATGAGCGCCTTGAGATTTTCCACACGAACGCCCTGCGACCAATCAGGGACTGTCTCCGGGTCCGGCCACCGCGTCTTCGCAAGTCGATTCCTTAGGTCATCAATATCGGCTTCTGGGATAGCCGCAACGAAGGGACGGATCGCTGTCGCAGTTGTGGATGTCGGTGCGGTCATAGTCGGGGCTCCTTGGTGGCGGATTATCCACGTCGATCTTCGTTGCACACTGCTGTGCAATGGGCTGGTATGAGCACCGTACTCCATTGCACAGGTATGTGCAATCATGGTGGGTATGGCGACAGAGACGGCCCGCGCGCGGGCCATGGACGAAACCCGGAACCGCATCCTCAACGTTGCCCGCGAGTTGCTGGGGCAAAACCCGGACGCGAGCATGGGCGACGTCGCAGCCGCCGCGGGCGTGGTGCGACGAACTGTGTACGGGCACTTCCCCGCGCGGAGTGACCTGGTGCGCACGCTTGCAGAGCAAGCAGTGCAGGAGATCGCCGCCGTGCTGGAAGACGTCAATCTCGAGGGTGTGCCCGCCGATGAAGTGTGGGCAGGATTCGTCGAACGGTTGTGGCCGCTGGCTCATCGATATCGGGTGTTACTCGCGTTGCGGCGTGGTGAGCACGGAGATGCGATCCACTCCCTGCTGGGCTCCGTCGACACAATCCTCGCCGACCTCGTGCGGCGCGGTCAGGAGAACGGGGCGTTCGGACGGCATCTGCCGGCGCACATTCTTGGGCAAATGGCCTATGCAGCCGTGTTCACCATCGCCGACGATCGTCGCAGTGACTTTGTGCTCGACGTCCGTGCCGCCACCGTGACCAGCTTGCTTGTCCTCGGCGTCCCTGAGACGCGCGCTCATCAACTAATCGACGCGCCTCGCTAATGGGATGGCGGGTCTCCTCTCCCAACGGGGTTGCCGCCACAACACCGCTCTGGCAGATTCGGTTCTATGTTGATCTACTCGATGAGTGTCTCTGCTGACGGGTTTATCTACGATCGTGACGGTGATTTCAACTGGGACCCGTTCAGCAACGACCTGCGCGACTTCCATCTCGAGCAGGTCAGCGGGCTCGGCGCGTACATACTCGGACGCCGGCTCTACGAGACCATGCGCGTCTGGGACACCGATCCAGCCATGCGAGAGACCGCCGAGAATGCTGCCTTCGCCGACGTCTGGGGCCGGCTCCAGAAAGTCGTCTTCAGCCGCACTCTCCACAGCGTCGACAGCTCTGCCCGGCTCGCGACCTCGTCGGTGGCCGACGAGGTCACCGCCACACTCGCGACGACCGACCTCGATGTATCGATTGGCGGCAGCGACCTGGCCGCCCAGGCGATCGAGCTCGACCTTGTCGACGAGTACCGGATGTTCCGTTTCCCGGTCATCGTCGGCGGCGGCACACGGTACTTCCCGTCGGTCGACAGCGTCCTCCCGCTGGATCTTGTCGAGTCACGGGTGTTCGGGTCACAGGTGGTCTTTGAGCGTTATCGGCGCATCCGCTGATTTCGCTCGAGAGAGTAGCCACACGATAGACGAATTCGCTCGCTTCTCGATCGTGCGCATACCCGATTTGAAGCCGCTCTCTGTAGGTTGGGCACATGACTTCACTCGACCAGAAGGCGATCCTCAAGAGCTATCTGCAGGAGGGCCGCCACGCCCTGATGTGGAAACTCGAAAACCTCAGTGAATATGACCTGAGAAGGCCGCTCGTTCCCACCGGAACGAACATGCTGGGTCTGGTGAAGCATGTGGCCGCGATGGATGGCGAGTACCTCGGCCTGGTCTTCGGCCGCCCGTTTCCTGGCGGGTTCCCGTCGCTCGCGGACGACGCCGAGCCGAACGCCGACATGTGGGCCACGGCCGACGAGAGCAGCGACTCCATCATCGACCTCTATGAGCGCGTGTGGATGCACTCCGACGCCACTATCGACGAGCTCAACCTCGACTCCCCCGGTCTGGTGCCGTGGTGGTCCGAGTCAAGCAAAAATACGACGTTGGGGCGGATCCTCGTCCACTTGGTCGTCGAAACCCAGCGCCACCTCGGACAGGCAGATATTGTGCGCGAGCTCATCGATGGGATGGTTGGCCTCCGCTCGAACAACTCCAACCTGGCCGAGGGCGATCCGGCCTGGTGGTCGGAGTACCGCAACAAATTGGAAGCGTCCGCACGGAGATTCCGAACCGACACAGAGGCGACGCCGACGGTGTAGTCGAGCGGTCAGCGCGATAACGATTCAACTATTGCTCAGCAACACATAGATTGTTCGACAGATGAGTGCAAACCTCGTGAAATGAAACTCGACCCCGGCCTTCGCGTGCTGCTCATTATTCTCGCCGTGCTAGTCGGCATCGCGATTCTGCTCGGAGTTTGGTCTCTACTCCTTGTCACGCCGGGCGCCGAACCAGCGGTCTATAGTCCCGAGTGACCCGCTTGCCGCCTGCCGCTCCCCCGCAGCAGCATGGTGAGATAACGAAGCGGCCCGTGAGTTGAGGCGCCCGGCGTCTGGGTGCGCCGACGCACGAGGCGACAGGTGACCGCATCGGTTCGCGATAATCGGGTGGATGCTCCGATGCGCGACCATGCTTGATCGGGAAAGGGGACACCGTGATTGCAGCGCTCAACCAGCTCGTCAACCTCGTGGAGGAACACCTCACCGACGACCTGGACGTCACCGAAGCATCGAGAAGTCTCGGCACAACGGAGTACCACCTCCGCCGGATGTTCTCGTCGTTGGCGGGTATGCCGCTCTCCGAGTACGTCCGCCGCCGCCGTATGGCAGTGGCCGCCGCAGACGTACTCGGTGACGGCGACCTGCTGAGCATCGCGGTGCGCTTCGGCTACGGCTCAACCGAGGCTTTTGGCCGGGCGTTCCGATCGGTCCACGGCGTGAGCCCAGGAGACGTGCGACGCAACGGTGGCCCCCTTCAAACACAACCGCAGCTCAGGTTTCGCCTGACCGTAGAAGGGAGTACCCCCATGGATACCCGCATCGTCGAGAAGCCCGCCTTTCGACTCATCGGACACGCGACTCGCGTCCCCTTGATCTACGAGGGAATCAATCCCCATATCCAGGCGCACATCGCCTCGCTGCCGGTGTCTGAGCACACTCGCCTCAAAGGCCTCAGCGACACCGAACCGGCCGGCTTGCTCCAGGTGAGCGCGGACGTCGACGTTGACTACACCGAGGGCAGCGAGCTGACGTATATGCACGGGGTTGCGGTCGGCGACACAACAGAGCCGCCCCAAGACCTCGACGCAATCGAGATTCCCGCCGGAACGTGGGCGGTTTTCCACACAACGGGCCCCCATCCCGACGCGCTGCAGTCCGTCTGGGCGGCGACCGCCACCGATTGGTTCCCCTCGAACCCGTGGCAACTACGGCCAGGACCATCGATCGTGACCGTGCTCGACCGCTCCCCCGACTTCAGCACGGCGACGTGCGAGCTCTGGCTGCCGGTGGAACGGCGGTAGCCGCAGAGCATCCACCACCGGGCCTTGACGGATTACTTGTTTTTTGCAAGTATCGGGGCATCGAATAGTAGGACTCACGAAAGAGAGACCACGATGACGTCAATGTTTGTCAACTTGCCGGTAACCGACCTCGACCGTGCGAAGGCTTTTTACACGGCGCTCGGCTTTACGATCAACCCGGCCTTCACCGACCACAACGCCGCGTGCGTTGTTGTCGAACCAGACCACAGCTACTTTATGATCCTGGTCCGCGACTTCTTCCAGACCTTCACTGACCTGCCGATCGGTGACCCGGCAGTTAATCCGTCGGTGGCGACGGCCATCTTCTACGACTCTCGGGACGAAGTCGACACGGCCGTCACCAACGGGATCGCGGCCGGCGGCACCGAACCGCGCCCCGCCTCGGACTACGGCTTTATGTATCAGCGTCAGCTCACGGACCCGGACGGCAACTTCCTCGAGTTCGGCTGGATGGATCCGGTCGCCGCCCAGCAGGGCCCCGAGGCCTTTATGAACCAGCAGGCCTGAGGTCGATGGCGGCACGAGACTACGGTCAGTACAGCGGAATCACCCGCGGCCTCGAGCTGGTCGGCGAACGGTGGGCACTGCTCATCGTTCGCGACCTGCTCGTCGGGCCGCGCCGCTTTAGCGAGCTTGCGGCGGGACTCCCCCGTATCCCGAGCAATATTCTGACGGCGCGGCTCAAAGAGCTCCAGGAAGCGGGCATCCTCCGGCGGGTGCCCCACTCCCGGGTGATCGTTTATGACCTCACACCGTATGGGCGCGAGCTCGAGCCCATTGTGCTCGCGCTCGGAGCCTGGGGGTTCAAGGCGTTGGGTGAGGCTCGGGATGCCCAGGTCATCACCCCCGATTCGATGACCGTCGACCTGCGCACCGCATTCCGTGCTGGGGTGGCCGCGCGCCTGCCAGCGACCACGTACTCGGCACGCATCGATGCGGCCGAGCTACTCATTCGGGTGGACGGCTCGACGCTCGACGTCTCGCGTGGGGATGGCCCGGTCGACCTGGCCTTCACCGCGGGCCCGGACATTCGCCGACTCATCTCCGGCGAGCTCGCCGCAGAGCTGGCGATCGCGACAGGTGTGGTCGAAGTTCTGCGTGGTCGTGGTGAACTGCTTGATCGCTTCGCGAACACCTTCCACCTGGCCGCGTGAGCTTGCCCAACCTTAATCTCGCAATGTGTGGGTCAGGCGGACACGGCGAGGCACACTGGGTACATGGAGTTCCTCTTCATCGGGATTGCTGTCCTGTGTGTGGCTTACCTCTTCGCCTACCCCCGCTGGAGACGATGGGAAATTGCGCGCGACCGGAAACGAAACGCGCGCACAGTTCCCGTCGGCGGACTGGTCGCCCCATTTGACGAGGTGTTCCATCCCATGGCGTACGAGGCGAATCTGATGTGGGACGCTGAGAGTGTGCTCCCCGCCCCGGCGCCGAACGCCGATGGAGTTCGTCCCGACCTCGATTCCGGACGGATCACAATCCACGTCGCACCGTCACAGCATGGTTTGTCAGACCGGTGACCGGCTCGCCTGACCGTTGACCCGCTCGCGACAGGCGTTGATACTGGGGCGATGAGCCCGCCGGATTCTCCCGTCGTCATCGTCTCGCTCAACGGCGCGCAACTTGCGTACCAGCAGTTTGGTTTAGACGAGTCGTCCGCGATCGTTCTGGTCGCCGGCAATGCGAGTTCCATGGATTGGTGGGACGAGGGATTCTGTGAGCAACTCGCGGCGGGAGACACCGCCAGCGGACCGCGACGGGTCATCCGCTACGACTTTCGCGACACAGGCCAGTCGGAAACCGTTGCTCCGGGCGCCGCCCAGTACTCCGGCGGCGACCTCATCAACGACCTCATCGCACTCATCGACCACCTGCACGCGTCGCCAGCTCACGTTGTTGGCCTCTCGATGGGCGGCGCTCTGGTGCAGCAATTGGCGCTCGTCCGTCCAGAGATTCTGGGGTCCATCACGCTGATGTCCACCACACCGATTGGCGACGTCACCACAACTCTTCCTCCGCCGACCGACGAGCTGGCCGCCAGTTGGGTGAACCCTCCTCCCGATGTTGACTGGGCCGACGTCGATTCCGTGGGCGCGGCGGCGGTTGACTCCGAACAGCTCTATTCGGGGAGCATCCCGGTCGACGCATCGCGCATTCGACGCATCGCGGCCATCGCCCGGGCGCGCACCACGTCGCCGCTGTCTGCCAACAACCACTCGTCGCTCTCGGAAGGACCGGGACTGCGCACCGACATCACGTCGATCTCGGTTCCCACACTCGTTGTTCACGGTTCAGAAGACCCGCTGTTTCCACTCGCCCACGGCGAGATGATCGCTGAACTGATTCCCGGGGCACGGCTCGTGGTGGTTTCCGGACTGGGCCATCAGTTCCCTCCTCCCCCGGTCTGGCCGCAGATCGTCGACGAGATCCTTCGTCACACCACAGCAGCCAGAACCCTGTGACGGTATAACCCAAACTGCTCTCTTGCTCCGCGTTCCGTTGTGTATTGGGATGAATGTAGTCAACCGGTTCACGCACACCCACACGCAGGAGCGAGGGAATGGAACGACGAATAAGTGGCGCGGCACCCGTGGTGATCGCCGTCACGGTGCTGATCGTGGGCTGCGCACCATCGTCGCCATCCGAATCGCCGGCGCCGTCACCGAGCGAGACTGCCACGCACACCGTGGTGGTCATCGGCGACTCGATTCCCTATAACTCACCGGATGATTGCCCGGGATGCACCGGGTTCGCCGACTCCTACGCAGAGGCACTCGGCGCCACGGAGGGTGAAACCTATACCGCGATCAATCGCTCGCGACACGACGGAGCCCGTACCGCAGACATTCTGGACGAAGTGCAGAGCGGCTCGCTCGATGCGGTGTTGTCTGACGCAGAGGTGGTGATCGTCTCTGCGGGCTACAACGATCAGGCTCCCTATGAGCAGGGCGACTGTTACGACGAGTCCATCAATCTCGACACCACAGACGGGGCGGCCAGTGCCCTCCTTGCCACCACCCCCGAATGCATCGCCACACAGACTGCTGCCACCGGTGCCACCCTGGCGAGTGTGCTCGATGGTGTTCGGGAGCGCGCGCCGGATGCGACGTTGTACGCCCTCGGGTCGTACAACTCGTGGACCGGGTGGTCAGAATTCGACGCTCTTGCACCCGAGATCGAGCGACCGGCATCACAGACGATCGCCGCCGTTCTCGGTGCTTGGCGAACAGTGGTGTGTGCGGAGGTGGAACGCGTCGACGGCACGTGTGTGGATCTGCTGACCGCGTTCAACGGAGCCGATGGACTGACGCCCGCGGGCGATCTTTTGGCCGCGGATTACAACCACCCCTCGCAGAAGGGCAACGATCTGATCCGCGATCTGCTGCTC
>Ga0247807_10000414_pt1 | contig 26655 bp, 29 predicted proteins | sample UWRJL074202C1_FD_179931 | JGI IMG/M metagenome (GOLD analysis project Ga0247807, IMG submission 179931) | Plant litter microbial communities from Arlington Agricultural Research Station in Wisconsin, United States - UWRJ-L074-202C-1 | ecosystem: Environmental > Terrestrial > Plant litter >...
GCTCAAGCATTATGCCACACATCAAACATTAAATATATTCACAAAAAAAAATTAACATCACCTTCACCCTTCACCTTCCAGTACCAACACGCGATTTGATTTTCCACACGTTTACTCTTCACAACAGGGACAAATTGGAGCTCTCTCTCACCCTGGTGTGCTCAGCCCCTCGCAATTCTGACTTTCACCAACACGGACCGAGCTGGATTCGACCTATGGATATCTTGGTTTCTTGTGCATTTTTGATTTTGATATTGTCTTAGCGTTATATAGCAATAGATCTCTTCATTTCTATTTTCCATTTCTTATGTCGTCCGAAGAAGCATTGACGCAAGTCTTTTGGGTTGTCTTTTCCTATCTCTTACCTCTTGGTTTTCCCCAGCATCTCAACTCTAATCTGGCGGCGTGACATCATTGCATTTAGCGAGTTTCAAATGAGCCATCTATTGTTTTCATGTTTCTTTGGACCAGCGTTTAGCGAATTTACTGAACGAGTTTTCTTTGAATGAGCTTTTAGGAGGATTAATGAATGATTGGAAATGAGACGGAGATTTCGCTGGACGGGATACGATGAGAATGACTTTTTCTTTTCTTTTCAGAAACACCATGTATTTATATTAGATTTACCTGCCCTGGCAGGCTTGCTAAAATGTTTAAACTCTCTTCACCCATGATGCTTTTACTTGACTTGACCTCACCAGTGATTTAGAGAGAATCGTGCATACATTTAAGGCAAACCTCACCCTAGTTTGGTTCTTCTCCTATTCCTTCTCCATCGTACACTCACACATTAAGAATCCCATCCCTTCGCTATCGCGATCACCATATCGGCTCACCGTCGTAGCCAGGCATTTCAGACTGACCTTAGATTTTCTTCCTAAGCATCTTGAACTCACTTCATACATTTTGTCAGCAGGCTACTGGGTAGGGATGGAGCTTACCAAAGCCAACCGACGCCTCGCTTAAAGTCAAGACTCTTCCCCCCCCGTCGTTCCAATCCTAGCCGTTGAGCACTCATGCATGCATGCATGCCAGCGGATTACGCCCCGCGAATGCAGCACTACGGGCGATTATCAAAGGCCAATCATCCCGCGCATCGTGAAGCTGTGGCTTCTTCGTGATGGTTCAGCTCTGTGTGGGTGCCATACGGAAAGCGGGAATTCCAAATTGGATGGTTTATTTGAAATCACAGCGTTGGGAGCGTTGAGATTAGGCAGGGAGGCGGATAGTGAGAAATAATGCTATAGATGGTACGCTCCTGCGTGGCAACTATACGGAAAGCCTTTTTTTCCGCGCACTTAGGTTACATTTACTTTTAATAATCATATTTGAATGGCTTAGTTATTTCAAGGGACTCATACTATTATCATGCTGCCAAGATCTAAAGTTACTAATGAACACGATGGTAGTGTTTGTCATATAGGGTGGTTTACTTGTATTCCTGTCACCTTCCGAGTGCCACTAGATCTCACCCAAAGCAAATATTCAAGGCTACCAGCAAGCAAATTCATTTCGCAACATTACAAAGAACTTCAATTTATAAGCTTCATCATCGCCATGCTGGTCGGCTTTCTGCGAGGCTGTTACAATACTGCATAAACCAGGCTCCGAAAACGAGTTTTACACAAGCCTTAGCGATGGCAAAAAAATAGATACTGAATTACAGCTAACCAGGCGTTGGCTGCTGATGCGGCTAGATATGTAAGGGACTTCTTACACGATAGGTGAGGGAAATCACATGTATTAATCAAAAGTAGACGTTGAGATACTATGGTCAAACTGGGGGACATCAAGCAAACACCCTAAAAAGAACTGCGAAAGTCGATAACATCGAAAATGCTAGCAGCATTTTATCATGATGCGAATCCGAAATACCTGATCGTTAGCGAAAGAGAATTTTGGTTACTCAATCCACAAGACAGTTGTATACCTATAATTATGGCTAAGTACCTTTCTCCAATCACTAATTAGATCTGCTTAACCTGGCGGTAGTAGAATCTACATGTATAGGCACTCGGCCTGGTCATTTCTTCGAAGAGATAGCTTAGTATCCCTCAGGAGTATCTTGCATTAGGAATTGCTAGGAAGACTGGTTACACATTCGAGAAGATGCCAAATTCAAATATAACCATCACGAGAACGTAATACTCCTTAGGGTCTGAGCCTCACACTTCACAAGAGCAAAACAAAGCCTATCTGAATTCTCTCTTTCTAGTGCCTCCTACAGCTTCACTTGGCAACCACACCACGCTTCTACCCACGCAAGTTTACCTTTGAAAATCGAACCAAGACCAGGACATCGCCTGCCAAAACCATTATGGAGAAGTTCAACGACATAATGTTGAAAGTCGGAAAAGCTCTCAGGACGGACGCTAGTATTAATTTACGGATTAGACGCGAAGAAACCTCAATGTAGATTTGAGAGCTGAAACAAAGCTTTAGAAAGTGAAGATCTATTTTCTATGACCCATATGCTACAGAAATTATAGTATGCATATCTTGAACGCCGCCCAATGATTTCTAGATTTACAGCTATGCCTACAAAACGTGACCCGTAACCCACCCCAATCCCCATGAATATCGTAATTTACACTGCAGAATCCATCTCGTTATCGGAGCTGTAATGCATTTCTAGTTGGCGTAAGATGTTTTGATACAGAAATAGCATGCATCCACTTTGCACACTTGTCCATACAAACCTAGGCCCTACACCACGAAACCAGCCGGCTACTCCTTCGGTTTTGTAGAGTAATTTCAGGCCAGTGACGACGGATGATGTGTCGAGGTTGACGGAGCCAGGTCGGGGCGTATGTGTGGAGGGCGATGATGTTGATATTGATCGGATCTGAGACTTCACAGTCGGATTTGTCTTAGGTTTGGGCTGAACATGCGTAACTGGATTTGGAACAACTGGAGTCTGTTTTACTGGTGGCTGTGAAGCAGGATGGATTTGGGTTTGAATTCTTGTTTTCACAACATCCAGAGGACATGTGATCACCCCAGCAAGACCGCCAGCAGCTGCCCCTGTGAAAAGCTCCAAAGGTAATCCAATGTCTCGACTTCCCATCCATTGCCGTGACCATGTTTGCGCTTGCTCGTAGAAAGTAAATTGTAATGCCGAAAAGGGCAGATCTCGGAAAATTGTCGCTTTATAGCCGTAGAACAGAGCCGAGAACCCCTCTTGTTTTATTATTGTTCGTGCCGCATGAGCTGTCCCTTTGTAATTATATCCGGACTTGAAAAAAGGGTTGTTGTGTCTGCCTTGGAGTTGTAGACGCGTCTTCAGTACTTCTGACGGGACATATAGAAAAGATGCCGCAAAATCAGCGAGAAACCCTGAGGTCCTTATTAGCATGTCTGATCTCGGAATTTAATTACTAAAGCTTACCACTTGTAAGGTATGCAAGCTGCGGCCGGATACCGAAATCTATCATATGCCTCTTGCTGTATTCGTATGTTCCGAAAAAGATGACAGTTCCAGGAAAAGAACCAAGCATAGCTGGAATCCATCCTCCATATAAGCCGCGGCGAACGCCCTCCTGCCGGAATATTGTAGCGTATGAAGAGGACATTGTTGTGTATCTGGATGGCATGTGCGGGTCGCCTTGTTGACGAGTTTTTACAGTATCCAAAGAGTGCATTAGCAAATCCCCTGTTGTTCCACCAAGGCCACCAGCAATCATTGACTATAGATATTCAGCATTTGCCTCCCAGTTCCGTGTACATCTCAACCTACATGTAAATAAGGCGGCCGCCCTTCCTCCTCAATCGCTTGCGGTGCCATGCTTTCCGAGCCGACGAGCTTTGTTCCCATTCCAACGGTTGCGAAAGCTTCCTTCCCTCCTGGCAGTCCATTATCCGTCAATTCGGTATGATCTTTCCGTGATGAGGTTGCTGATCCAGAGGAGAACAAAGTGGCGACACGAGAGGTCAGGGACATGGCCCTCCCTCAATCCCAAAGAAAAAGCTTATCTAGAGCGTGCTATGTTTTCCGAGTATGCGGCAATGAAACAGCTCTGTGGTCATGGAAATGGTCAATTGTTGGCAGCAAAATAATTTCGATTAGGTTCGGTCGCCAAGAAGGAACATCATTTGATCAGCCTTGTTCCTGGAACACGTGATGCTTATAACATAAAATATAGAAGTGTATGAGCATTATTTTCTAGATGACATCTTTGGAATGACAGAATGCTAATTAAACATAGCGTTCGAGCTATATAACTCTATCAATTCAGAGAACACTGAAATGATAGAGTAAACTTCTCCCAGTCTTCTTCCAACTATGGCCAAATGAGCCGGTCCCATGAACCCAGCTTTCCTACTCAGCGTATCGCAGAATAGCTATGCAGTACTATGCATAGAATCTCAGAGCTTTCGCACCAAAATTGGGCGATTTCACCTCTTATGCTGCTCTCATACAAGCTACCAGCCATCCATCCAGCTTGTATGAGTTGGACCGAAACTTAGTAGCAGTATTTCTGAAAGATAATGCCATCTATGACCTTCTGGCATCCTGATAAGTCCATAGATGTTCTTGATCTGGTAATGTTCTCCTCTATTTCATTCTCGTCTGATGATTCGCGCTATTCAATCGAATTGTGGTGCATCCTCTCTGCGACCTTGAATGACCTTCGTTCTCCCTTTAAACTCCCACCATGGTATTGGACCAAAATTCTTTCTCGATAACAAGTGCGTAATCTTCCCAGTTATCAGAGGCAATGCTATAGGGCCATAAGTATTGCTGTCAAGAGTTTTGTTTTGGTCCATGTTATCTCCTTCCACCCAAACATGATTTTTGGGAATAACTGCAGTGGGATATGGGTATGGAGCTCGAGTGTAAACCGTATCGCCTTCTAGCCCAATAACTCTTTTAATGGCCATCTTATCCCGATTGACTGGACTCCTACGAATTGTTAGATTATGGGCTGAGATCAGACATAGGGTATCTACCAAAAGGTAACAAGCATTCCACGCTCCAGATTTTTGGTAGGTTTCCATTTGTACGTAAGACAGCAAGTCGTCGCATTTAGTTTCTCGTTGTAATCTGCGTTTAGATAAGGATACATTGATTCGCCGTTGATAACTTGAATTTGAGCGACGTGCATGTTGAAAAATATCCCGGCTGGGATCCAGCTCAGAAGTATGAAGGATCCATATGACAGACTTTTTAGCTTTGCCATTACTGGTGTATTCGTTATGCGGCTTCCTAGCCTGAAAAATGCACGATTGGCTACCATTGCAGTCACCCTCACATGTTATTTGGTAGATAAGTTAGCTATGATGATTATTTGGAAGTTGTTGATTGCTTTGCCAAGATCTCAGCCTTGTTCTGCGTTTTCAGTAGTTGCAGCCTTGCAGCTCCAAACTTAAACATCACTTAAGACTACACAGAAATAATTGTATATGTGAATTCGTTTATTGCTAAGAGAATTTGTATCTCTTAGAGGCTACGCTGTCCCCTCTTTGCGCCCCGCAATGCAGCCATTCATTATACGCTTTTAAGTCCTGCCGAACGCTCTTACATAACTTCAACAGCGTTCTCATCACTCTCACTCATACTCTCATCTCCACTGACCTCTGCGTTCTCTCGCTCACGCTTCTCCATCAAGGCCTGCAACTCAGCATCATCATTCTCGGTGACTGCTTTAGGCTCCATCCTTACTACGCAGCTTCCGTTTGCGTTCTCAATGTTTTTCCGAATATCAACAATGGCTTCCTCCAGAGTCTTGATACCCACAGACTTATCCAAGCAGGTACTTGTGAGGACGTACAGAGGCGGTGAGACAAGCTTGACCTTGACTTGGTTGTCGGGGGTGTTTTTCGCTTCAGCAGTTCGAAGTGCTTCCTTGACAGCATCGATTCCCTCGTATCCAAAGCATGTAACCTCTACATCGGCACGGACCTTTGTGGGTTGGGGTGTGAGCCGTTTTCCAATATATGACTTGAGCTCCTCGGCGACAGCGTCACTAGGGAATGCAACTTCTTGCCAAACATCAGGGTTTCTGATACAGGTTAGTGAAAGCTCTGCAAATTCTTCGAGGGTATCTTACGTTATTGAGAGCTTGAATGCGTCGACAGCGTGCCCATACTTCTTGTTTAGCGGCCAGCCAATGCGCTCGTATAAATCCTCGATTGGGTGCGAAGTCTTCTCTGCGACATGGCGCATAATTGAGTGGACCATCTTGCTCTTGTTATATTTTTCCTCGCATTTGACAATATCCTCTGGAGATACTCGACGCTTGGAAAGATCAATGTATCCTATAATTCCAACATGGTCAGCGCAAGTAAAGAAGGTCGATCGCCCCGTTCTAACGTACCCTTCTCCTTGTCAACTCTGAGGACCACAACAACTTCATTCCGTCCAACACGAATAAGCTTCTGGATACTTCTGATACGACGTCTCGACAGCTCAGACAACAGAATCATGCCGTCAATATTGTCATATTCAAGTAGCTTGACATACGCTCCCATTTCTGCGATCTGAAATATGGTAAGTACAAGCTCACACAATTTGATGCGCCACAAGGAACTCTCTGACCTGCTTCACGTTCACCATAACAAAACTATCAATCTCCGGAAACTTCTCCTCGTAGAAGCGGCAATTTGTCAACGACATTTTGTGGCCTTGGTGCGCGGTGCGCCTGTCAACTTATTAATCCGTAGTTGCGCTTCCTCGCTGTGGGATGTGTTGAATAAAATATTTACTGCCAAATAGATCCTGAGAAACAGTTATTTGGAAGGTTGCGTGTGGAGGTCGGCCTTTTAAATCTAGAGAGTCACAAACACTCTCAGAAATTAGCGGGGAGGTTCAAAAATCCTATCACGTGTTGGAGGGGCGTTTCGGATAATTATGTAGCCGACCCGATGGAGCTCCCAAGCCAAAACCTAGCTTCAATCCATATAAATGTGTCTACGTAACAGCTAACTGTCCTACACTGGAAACCACAAGAAATCCAAGATTTCACAGCGCTGTGCTTCTAGAAAGCTTTAGGCACATTATTTGCGATCTTTAATGTACTTCTGTTTATTCTTGAACTCATATGGTTAGGAAATGGAACTCAGAAACGCAATATAGAGAACGATTAATGAGCGGTCAGCTCTGCCATTAACTACATCGGAAGCTTCCCAACGCTAAGATGTCAGCTTCAGAGACAATGTCTTCGGTATCACAGCTGGCCACTGGCCTTAATGCTTCCTCAGTAGCTGCCATGGCTTTGGAGACGTCTTCTGTACAGACTGGAGCCCAGTCAAGATCCTGGCTTGGGATGTTTGGCAGAGCAATTGTATTCTTGATATTTGCCCTTCCTGGAATTCTATATTGGCTAATAACGTTTTCCACCATCACTATGCCGACCTTCCTCTTCACTTTGTTTTCGACCAGCTTGACTTTCACCATGAATGCAACCACTCTGTAAGCATCATTATTGGTATATGGTTTAAGAGCTAATGTTTACTAGGGTATTGATCATGGTGGCCTTTGTCTCAACTGCAAGTTGGTTCGTACGGTACAGATTCCTCAATATGTATACGAGGCTTCCCCCAGAGCCACAGCGGAAAGAGCCTCAAATAGATTTATATCCGGATACACAAGAAGAAGGTACAAAATCCGGATTCTCGAATTACCTTGATGAGTTTTTGAGCGCAATCAAAGTTTTTGGGTACTTGGAGAGACCTGTCTTCCACGAACTCACTCGTACAATGCAGACAAGAAAGCTCATTGCAGGTGAAACACTGAATTTGGAGGAGGAAAAAGGCTTCTGTTTGGTTGTGGACGGTTTAGTAGAAATTTTTGTCAAATCTTCCAGGAAAGGTGGGAGCCCAGGCTATGAACAAGGGCGCCAGCAAGATGACTCCTCAGACAGCGAAGATGGACAGGGTGGTGGTGGTGGGCACCAAGGCTATCAGCTCCTTACTGAAGTTAAAAACGGAGCCCCTATGTCGTCGCTCTTTTCGATTTTGTCATTATTTACAGAAGATGTAAAGCTAAGGCATAACGAGGAGGGTTATCTTGAGTCGGGAACTGTGAGCGCAGGCTATAATCACCAGCACTTTTCATCCGGATCTGTTTCAAGTCTTCATCGGGGGCAAGAAAGTCCTCCGTCGTTTCCAACTAGTCCAATTTATGGGATTCCCAGTCCGGAAGAGAATCCATCACTAAGCCATCGCCGGTCATCAACAATGGCAAGCACAAACACAAGCGGCCTTTTGCATAGAGTTCCTCCGCTATCACTAGATGTTCCCGACCCTGAAGCACCGAAGGCACAACGACCAAAACCTCGACGAATGCAGACAAATTCTGTTCATCCAGATATTGTTGCTAGAGCTACCGTTGACACAACAATCGCTATTATACCCGCTAGTGCTTTTCGTCGACTTACTAGAGTCTATCCGAAAGCTACTGCGCATATTGTACAGGTCATTCTAACTAGATTGCAGAGGGTTACTCTCTCAACAGGACACTCATATCTCGGGTTGACTAGTGAAGTTTTGCGCACAGAGAAGCATATGAACAAATACACTACCTACGATCTGCCCGGTTTCCTTCGCGGATCTGCACTAGAGAGACTGAAGGAAAAGTTCATACGAGAGCGGGAAAGAATCGGAAAAGACAGTGAAGACGGTAGCAAAGGAATCGCTTTGCACAATGCTGGACAAGGCCGGAGAAGACGATCTAGTACTAGTCTTCGTAAGGAAGCCACGCTACATGCTTTCTCAGCCAAGGCTTCCCCAGCGGTTACGAAAAGTACATTCGAACCACCAACACCACAGGGTGATTCCGGCGTCACGCCGAGCCCAGGAGATCTTCTCACCAATATTCAAATGTCGCGTACAGGAGGTCGTACGGTGGGCATGAAGTCTCAGAGCCCCGAAGTATGGAACCATGACGTGCATAGTCCTCTAGGACAGCGTTCATTTATGCCATTTGCCCCACCACTGAACCCACGTAATATGATGCATCGTCAAGAGTCTGTTGACGAAGATGGAATGTTTCGAAGTTCTATCCTTGAATGTATTTTCAAGGCTATTGGACTTACAAATACGAAAAATGCTTTGAAAATGTCAGATTCCGTGGAAGCTTCTCCGAGACTTGTCTCTTACGATCAGAAGCGACAGAAAGCAGTGTTCAGTAACAATGCTTTCGGATTCATAGATCCCTACGATGGATCGATCGATGGCGACAACGAATCAATGACATCCGGTGGGACTAGTGTTGGTGGTTTTCCGAGCACGCAGAATCTCGCTCATGAGCTAAAGGACGAGGTTGAAATCGTATACTTTCCGAAAGGCTCTGTTCTCGTAGAACAAGGTGAGAGAAACCCTGGATTGTACTACGTGATCGATGGATTCCTAGACGTGAGTGTGCCAGCCGAGGATAGCGCCAACGCATCAGTACTGGGCCAGGCCTTTGGCCACCAGTCTGCATCGCACAAACACCTGGATGAGACATTAGCTCAGGCTTCTGGTACTTGGAATGGATCCTCTCGAGTATCTGGTACCGGATCCGCGTCGAATGGTACCGATAGCAAGGGCCGAAAATTATCAGGGCATAGAAGTTTAGCACTGATCAAACCCGGTGGAATTGCAGGCTATATAGGTACCATCTCTGCATACAGATCATTCATAGACGTTGTGGCGAAGACGGATGTCTATGTTGGCTTTCTCCCTCGGTCATCTTTAGAGCGAATTGTGGAGAAATATCCAGTTGTTCTTCTTACCATGGCGAAAAGACTCACCAGCCTCTTGCCAAGACTGATACTTCACATAGATTTTGCACTGGAATGGGTCCAGGTAAATGCTGGACAAGTGATTTACCATCAGGGAGATGAGAGCGATGCAATATATATTGTCTTGAACGGCCGCCTTCGACTTGTACAAAATCACGATGAAGCTGGAATGAAAGTTGTAGGGGAGTTCGGTCAAGGAGAGAGTGTTGGCGAGCTTGAGGTTATGACCGAATCTACACGGCCTGCTACGCTGCATGCCATCAGAGATACAGAGCTTGCGAAATTTCCAAAAACCCTATTCAACAGCCTTGCACAAGAGCACCCAGGTATCACCATCAAAATCTCTAAAATCATCGCCTCTCGGATGAGAGCTCTAGTAGAGGATCCAGTCTTCGTTCAAGGTAAGAAGGAACCTGGCAGAGCCACGAACGACAAAGTATCATCGACTGTGAATCTTCGTACAGTGACTATTTTGCCTGTAACTGCTGGGGTACCTGTCATAGAGTTTGCCAGTCGTTTGATGGCGGCATTAACTCAGATAGGTGCTGCTAACGGTGTCACTTCCTTAAATCAAGCAGCAATCTTGAATCACCTTGGAAGACATGCATTCAGCCGGATGGGGAAGTTAAAGTTATCGCAATATCTTGCAGACCTTGAGGAGAAGTATGGCTTAGTAATTTACGTCGCAGGTATGCCAGCTTCCATTTTCCTTCCGCTTCAACTGGCATTTGATGATCACCAATTTGACGATTCTGAGTCCTTCAATGAGGACAAACTTTTTGCACTTAGAACTGATGCTACCTTTAAAGTCTGGCTAAGAATCAGAAAATGGAGGCTATTACTGACATTTTAAATATCTAGATACCAACGTTAATTCTCCCTGGACGCAGACCTGTATTAGCCAAGCTGATTGCATTCTTCTTGTGGGACTTGCAGAGGGCTCCCCTGCAATTGGCGAGTATGAGAGGTTCCTTCTGGGTATGAAGACCACGGCAAGAAAAGAACTTGTGCTTCTGCATGCAGACCGCTTCTCTCCTCCCGGGCTTACCCGAGCGTGGCTACGAAATCGTGTCTGGATAAACGGAGGACACCATCATGTGCAAATGGCTTTCCGAACTAGCTCTGTACCAGTCCATCCCCAGACTAGCAAATTCGGAGCTGTCATAAAACAGCGAGTTCAGGTACTTCAGGCAGAAATTCAGAAATACACCTCTCGCAAGGTGCGACAGACTCCTCTCTACTCTGCCGAAACTCCTTTCAAAGGTGACTTCCATCGGATTGCTAGACGTATCTGTGGAAAATCGGTTGGCCTGGTTCTTGGTGGTGGAGGTGCTCGTGGCATAGCTCAAATCGGCATCATAAGAGCTTTAGAGGAGGCTGGGATTCCTATTGACATCATTGGTGGAACATCGATCGGATCATTCATTGGGGCGTTGTATGCCCGTGATGCAGACGTTGTGCCTATGTATGGTCGTGCGAAGAAGTTTGCTGGGCGGATGGCAAGTATGTGGCGCTTCGCTCTAGACCTAACATACCCATCTGCCTCCTATACTACGGGCCACGAGTTTAATCGCGGCATTTTCAAGACTTTTGGGAACACTCAGATTGAAGATTTCTGGTTGGAATTTTACTGTAACACCACGAATATCAGTAAGAGTAGATCTGAGATTCACACTAGTGGTTATGCATGGCGGTATGTTAGAGCATCGATGTCACTGGCTGGCTTGCTACCTCCTCTTTGTGATGAAGGGAGTATGCTTCTCGACGGAGGATATGTTGACAACCTAACTGTCTCACATATGAAGTCTTTAGGGGCAGATGTGATATTTGCTGTTGACGTCGGTAGTCTTGATGATGACACGCCACAGTCATTTGGAGACTCATTGTCAGGATTCTGGGCTTTTGCAAATCGATGGAATCCATTTTCAACGTTTCCAAATCCACCTACACTAGCTGAAATCCAGGCAAGACTAGCTTATGTCTCCAGTGTAGATGCTTTAGAAAGAGCGAAAGCAACGCCTGGGTGTCTCTACATGAGACCACCCATTGATCCTTACGGCACATTGGACTTTGGCAAATTCGATGAGATTTATCAAGTTGGGTACAAATATGGACAAGATTATCTTGCAGAGATGAGAAATAAGGGGGTGCTTCCGATCGTTGACGAGACAGCGGAAAAGGCTGCTCTGCGACGGACTATGGCTCCTCGTCGGGCAAGTATTTAAGCATTGTATGATAGAGGCATAGAGACAGGAAATCATAGCCGGCGCAAGGGATACCCAATTTATATAGCATATGTGATAGAATTCTTAATGAAGTACTTTGCCTCGAGCACAAAAGAGTTTTTTCTTAGTTTCTAATTTGGTATTTCCATAATCCCAGAGTATGAAGTGATTGTTTCTATCTCGTCTTATATTCTTCCCCAAATTGTTTGGCGTTTTGTTGGGGTTTTCTATAGCTTCTTAAGCTCTCTCCGGAGGCAAATCTGGCTTAAGCCTGTTCTGAGATATTGCATGAGTGAAAGCCGACGGATGCCACACCCACACCCACACCAAACGATCGATCGGAAAGATGAGGCGTGAATGTAACCCCCATGTCAACCCCTGCCCAGCTTACAACAACTAACACCTCCAAGCGCATACATTACCAACCCATACCCCATAGTCCATAGCTGTAGCCCGCCATCTGTCCCTGCAGTTCGTATTGCAGTAGGGGGGTTTGGTTTTCCTGTCACGAGGGAAGAAAGAACATATGCTGGTTCGAGGACGGGCCATTCATTGCGCTGTCACATTTCACGTACAGCAGTCTGCGTATATAACGTGCACTTGCACTTGCGCTCGCACCCTTTGACACACACACAACCTATACTTGGTCCCCATATGTATAAATCGGAAATTCCTGACCAGGCCCAGCTGCAGTGATCGATCCAAGGCATGCATCCCCGCTGATCATCCTCAGCGGTCAGCTTGTCGGGATATCTCCAGGTGTGGTTTCTGTGAGGTAAGAGGCCTCGGCGGGGAGAGGGGCTATGTCCGGAAGTTGATATAAAATGAGGGGAAGGTTAGGGCAAATGGTCTCGTGCCTGGTCGTACTTGCAGAGACACGGTGAAGGGTTTTCCATTTTGCTTTTCGTATGTTGCTATGTTCGTTGGTCTGCGTTTACGGCGCCTGAGGGAGAAGATGATGGAGGAAAGGATGGATTTACGAGGCCGTGCTGAAAGGTAATGTACGTGGCGTGGGGTAGGACCTGGGAAGGCGACTCGTCCTTAATAAATGTAGTCAGCCTTACATGGTGGGATTAATTTAATCGGTCGGTATATTGGCTGCTTGATGGCTACTTCATAGATCCTGAGGCATCGGAATACTTACTTGTATGGCTGTCATACAAGCCGGGTGGTGCGTGTACGTGGTGACCTCTCACATTTGCTCTTAGCTTTCTGTCCTATATAGTTATGGACAGCGTGGGATGTATAGAAGAATCATGTACAGTGACGAATCTGGACAGACGAAACTGGTTCCTGGCATACGCGCTTGACTTCCTATACCCTATGCAGTAAGTAGAAGAGAGAAAGAGACGTGGTTGTTCTGTCAGTGTATACCCCTACTACTTATATATATATCTCTCTATATATAATATGTCTGTGCTGCTCTGCTGGCCTCCTTTTGTTGACGGCGCTTCTTAGATTAAGAAGTGATTTGCATTGGGTCAAAGAGGTAACAGCTATCATTTAATCTCATTTAGACTTTCTCATCGTGTTCCTATAGAGCCTCTATTCAACCCATTCTTGAGACTCAAAAGAGCCAGAAGCGCGGGAAACGCCCAGTAAAAAGCCCACTTCTCTCAGTCTCTAGTCCAACTCCAACTGATCTCTCGGTCCCTTTCCATTAGAGGCCGACTTTGCCGAATTGAACTCGTCGAAATCGAATCCCACTGTTATATCCAACAAGAAGCTTGGGGTTGTGAATGCCATCACTTTCAATACTTCGCACAGAACGCGCAACCCTGGCCCTGATCCGAAGGCAAAGAAGGATTCTCTAAGCAATCGAGTGTCTTGAAAGGAGACCGTCGATCTTGAGACAATTTGTTGCTTCCCCATCCTTGTCGCTCGTCATGTCGCTTTGCATACTCCGACGTTGGCCGACCACGCTCGCTTCCAAAGTGACCCCGCAACGACCGCTCGTCCAGCTCAGGAGTCAAATTACCAGCCAGAGGTGGACTTCTTCAAGGTCTCCTAGTTCAAGGCCGATCAAAGAGATACCTTCAGCTGCGAAAGCTTCTGGGGGAGGATGGACTACTCTTCGAGTTTTTGGAGTGGCGGTAGTAACTGCGATTGCGGCGGCCAGTCTGGCAACAATGCAGGCTGAGGATGTTGTAAAGAAGGGGAGAGATTATTCTAGTCCAACAAAATTCCATGAGCCTAAATATGCTAGTATTCGAGAAATGGAAGCAGTGAGCATGATCAGAATTCTTGGTCCAAATCTCAAAACTGAATGTAAAATAGGCCATCAAGGAAATCCGACAAGCATGTGGTGACGAAGATGTGATTTCTATCGACCCCGAAGATCTACTAGCCCATGGCTACTCAGAATGGTCTTCAATAAACATTGAAGGTCTTCCTGTCGCTGTCGCTTACCCCAAATCTACACGGGAGGTGTCTCAGATTGCCAAAATTTGTCACAAATACCGTATTCCAATCATTCCATTCTCCGGAGGGACCAGTCTGGAAGGCAACTTCTCGGCTCCCTTTGGAGGAGTTTCGGTAGATTTCGCGTTCATGGATCAGATCGTACAGTTCCATCCCGAGGATATGGATATTGTCGTGCAGCCATCGGTCTCTTGGATGGAATTGAATGAAGAGCTTGCGAAGCTAAAATCCGGACTTTTCTTCCCTGTTGATCCAGGACCAAGTGCGAAGATAGGAGGGATGGTAGGTACGAACTGCTCGGGTACCAATGCAGTTCGATATGGAACCATGAAAGATTGGGTGATTAACCTCACCGTGGTGCTTGCGGACGGAACGGTCATCAAAACCAAGCGTCGTCCCAGGAAAACATCAGCTGGATATAATCTCAACTCGCTTTTCGTTGGGTCGGAAGGTACGCTTGGACTTGTCACTGAAATAACACTGAAATTAGCTGTTGTACCACAAGAGTTCTCAGTAGCTGTAGTTACATTCCCTTCAATTAGAGAAGCAGCTTCAGCTGCTGCCGGCGTGATGCGTGCAGGTGTTCAAGTAGCTGCTATGGAAATCATGGACGAAGTTCAGATGAAAGTCGTAAACCTATCAGGATCCACAGCACCAAGAAAATGGAAAGAATTACCAACCCTCTTCTTTAAGTTCAGCGGTACGAAAGCCTCGGTCAAGGAAAATATCGCTATGGTAAGCGCCATTGCCAAAGTACACCGCGGCGGCGATTTCGAATTTGCGAAAGATGAGAAAGAGCAGAGGCTACTATGGTCTGCTAGAAAAGAGAGTTTATGGTCTATGCTTGCTCTGAGGAAGGAGGGGAGCGAGGTTTGGAGCACGGATGTTGCGGTTCCATTTTCAAGACTGGCGGATATCATCGAGATTAGCAAGAAAGAGATGGACGACCTGGGATTATTTGCTAGTATCCTGGGACATATTGGAGATGGAAACTTCCATGAGAGTATCATGTATGACCGAACAATTGAGGGTGAGAGAGAAAAGGTTGAGAAATGCGTGAAGAATATGGTGGCTCGGGCATTGGAGATGGAAGGAACATGCACAGTGAGTCCGCCCAATCTGATAATACAGCTTGATAGAGATAGTGACTAACAACCCAGGGTGAACACGGGATTGGAATCGGAAAGAAAGAAGCACTTCTTGCCGAAGTGGGCATCGATACTCTAGGGGTTATGAAGTCCATCAAGCAAGCCCTAGATCCCTACTGGATCATGAACCCTGGCAAAATCATGGACATCCCGTCGACATAGACGCATCTTATGGCATTGATTTATGAACTTACGTGGAATTTTGGATATACGGATATACACGAGTTATCAAGTTTTGGGGGGTTGGGATTTTGTCCATTTGTCGCGAACGCTTATACTGCATAACCACATATAGCATCTGCTTTACATGCAATGTCAGCTGGTACGGAGGTATATCTGATATTTAGATTTTAGTAGATTTAAGTTATTCCTCACGGTTTTGCATTGCATTACATGAGCTGGTTACCCGGAAGACAAAATATTGATTGAATATTAATTTTGCTAAGATTTCTGTGACATTTAGTTAATGTTAGGCCTGCTAGCTCTACGACTTCTAATTAATGAAGGCTGATGTGGTTTTGGCGTTCAAGGTCTTCAATTTAGCCAAAAAGAAAAAAGATGTTTCACAATCTGAGTGCGTCGTTTTGCATTCTGACGTCCGGAACGTTGCCTATAGCACAGATCTGGGAGCATATTGTAGTGTAATTCCAAAACTCGCTCAGGAAGTAGCAGTGAAAGATATATCATCGAAATAGTAAGTCTGGTCTCCAGAAATGTAACTGCCACAAGTCAATCGCACGTTAAGAGAGTAGTCTGTCAATGTTTGAGGAGCCGTCCATGTCCCGCTTGCTTCTCTCCATGCAGTTCCAATAAAGTCACTGGGAGTAGTGGATATGGTGTATATGACACCAAAACCATTACGATTCGCGACGAAGAAGGTGACCTCACAGGATGGACCATTTATCGAAGATCTCATAAACTATAGTTGAATAATTCTGATTAGTATTGTCCGAAACGGGGGGCTAATTTCTTGCCGTGATACGGTAGAAGAAGTAACATACAGCTTTGAGATTATATACTGTTTTTGGAATGACGGTTATCGGCTGATTGAACCACGTCTGGGCCCCAAAGGAACCTCGAATGTATTTGATAGTGCCTGTCTTTCTACCAGTATGGCCAGGAATGCTGGTATATTGCAAATTATACGTGATATCCGTAGGATATGAAAGCTGAACTGACCACGGGGCAGTCTCCCCTTCGAAACCCCCATTGAGCAAAATGTTTGTGCTTACTGGCGGGCTAGGGGCGACGGTTACAGTGGTAAAAGAGGGGATCGTAAGCGTGCCTGCGGTATAGGTAGATAAAGATGTTTGGGTGCTAGTTAGGACTGTAGCGATGGTTTCTGTAAGGCTTTGTACAGTAGTGGCTGTTGATGCTTCAGAGATGGTGATATCAATCTCGCTGATAACTAATTGAGTAGCTAGTATTACCGAGGTAGATGTAACAAGTTGAATGGAAGTGAGAGTGATCGCCGGAAGTGTCGTATACACTGTCGTTGGCCCGGGAATCACACCAGCATATGAACAGGCTGCTGCATATTCGGCAAAATCTTTACAAGGAGAAGCATATGCTGGGATGGTCTTGCTAGTGGAGGAGATAGCTCTAACCGCATGATTAGAATCTCGTTTTACTGGTGCTACTGTTATGGCGGATACGGCACTGGTCACAGTAATCGTGGCCAGCGATGGTTCTAATACGGTGTAAGGTATAGCTATAGATGAAATCTCGTTTTTGTACGAGGTTGAGTATTCCGTTGCAAGAGATGTTTGGGTCTTAGTGGCGAGAGAAGTGGTGGTTGTGAGGCTGCTGCTAAGTGATGTCGTTAAGACAAGGGAAGTGACAGATGTTTGGACCACCGAAGTTTGAATAAACGTACTTGTGCTTATCAGTATAGTACCAAGCAACATTTGAGGGTTACTTACGAAGGTATAGGAGTAACTACTAGGATCTCTGTGGCTATAACGTTGTTGGAGCAGTCCTTTCTTACACTGGCCATGAAGATGGGTCCCTTAGCCGTTCCGGCGACCGCTCGTCCTGTATTTGCATGAGTACATTGATACCAATGAGGAAGGGAATGTTATCCCACCACAATTATTATTAGCTACCGCGCGGTTTTCGACCGCAAAGGCATTTGCGCAAAGGGCGAAGCCCACGGCGGGAATTATGTTGGTAACCTTCATAATTATCGAGACAAAAGTCAAGGCACGTACTTCAATATGCACCAAAAAAAAGGAGCTGAAGTGACAGATTTCAATTATCAAAACACGAAGCAGTAAGCAAATAAGCACCCAGACCCATCAAGAGGAGATGAAGAGCTGTATATGATGGATTGGAGTGAGCAATGCACGGCCCAACACATTTGTGATTGGCAAAAAGAGTTTGTTCTGGCCCATCATGTTTGCACGCCATTTCTCTAGCTGGAATGTGAAGAAGAGGCTATTGAAAACGCTAGCTTGGGCACGTTTGGTAGACATTTTCTGCGTTGGGGTGTTTGGTTTCGTTGTCGCTTCGTCCCGCAGATGAGAACGAGCTTGGATTAAATAATCTGAAGATTTCGACCCCAGATCCACCTGCCAGACCCACGTGGCAGACACGGTCCTGCTACTAGAACAATTCTAACTCTATTTTCGCGCTTAGACTGGGTTGTTTAGCTTATGGTGGCGCAATATTTGAAGCTGGAAAGACCGGATGGAGAGCAGTTTATTGAGACTTTGAGCAAAATGAGAGATAGTGTCTGCGATTTACGACTGAAAGATAACGAGAACGTTGGCCGCCTTGTGCGCTATCATTCTGAACTAGGTGAACCCTTAAAGGCTGTGTACTGTAGCAGTTCTACTAAATAATGGTGATCATACAAGGAGTGATATTGTGAAATATTGGCGTCTTAAACAAAAACAGTTTGAAGCGCCCAACCCGTGAAAAACAGTTAACCCCAGGCTCTGGACTGGGGTTGTCCGAAACTCCAATGAGTAATATACCAATCGAAGCATTTGGCTCAATTTGTTTGAATACTTCGAGACCCCAAACCTGCACAAAGGCGTCTTCTGTATCTCCCCAGTTGTCTTCAAGTGCATCGCTTATAGTCGTTCCCACCACCATACCAGTCATGCCCTCGGGTAGTTCCAACTCCTCTTTGTTATAGTACCATATGAATTGTCTCATTTTGCCTGTTAACTTTAAAGAAGCCGAGCAGACCGCACTATACATATCTCTCGGATCTTTCACTTTCACAAGACAATCCTCAATGCCCATGACAGGCCTTCGCTTTGATTCATGTTCTTCGTCAGTTGGGTTTCCGCAGAGATCAACCGGGCTTTCAATAGCTGCCCAAGACCACGACGGTACGCGATATGTTGTTGGTCTTGTAGCAATTCTAGCAGGTGAATAAACTGCTCGCCTCCAGGGTAGGTTCTCAGCGAGAGTAGTGCGCCAGAAACCGGCAAGGTAGTCGTCTTGTTTTCTGTTGCCAACTTCCCTAGCAATAGCAGAGATGGCCAGAAGCTTGTCGTCTGCAAATGATATACTTCGTTTCGTATACTCTGTTACAGCCCACTCCCAAAAGCTTTCCAGGGCGCTTTCTTTCGTCGTAGTTGAAGTTGGATTGCCTGGCACGAATGTAACCTCGGTAGTATATGGGAAAGGAGCAGAACATAGACACCAGCCCGTTTTGACTTTCGGGTTCGCCATCGGGCCATTCTGCATTGTTTTTGACATTACTAGCACAGTGCCAGTGGACCATGATGGAGGAAAAATCGATAACTCGAGCTGACAGAGCTTGCTCTTGAAATATCCACGCTCTGGAGTGCACGGGGTCGTGAGACTCGAAATCATATGAATTATAATCCGTGAATATAACAGTTCCGGTTTCTGTAGAACCAGGCCTCTGTATAGACAGCGCGAATCGGGAGATTTCCGTATGCTATATGCCTAGAAGTTCGGGTCATTAGTCAGAGATCAAAAATACAAGAAGTAGTTCAAGACAAGTATGGTTTCTTGCCCCAAAGATTGCCGTGCTTTTTTGCAAAAATCCGCTATGGCAACTATCGGCGCTTGAAGCAGAAATGGTAATTTCCGAGTATTTATAGATCGAGGACATCTGCGAAAATTCACTTGCCAAATTTTCCGGATCATCCTGAATGATACAAAGACAAACAATCCAGATATTTTCCAACCCAATGCCATTTGTTACTATTAACGCGTCTTGCAAAGTCTTAGGGAGTTCGGAGAATGGGATCTCATCCATATAGATTTCAAGAGTCGTTTTCGTTGTTCTCACTGGCTGGTCTCCTCCCCAACAATATGAAGGGCAGCACCAGGTGGTGGGAATATCACTTGTCGTCAATTCTCTGACGGTGAGTCTTGCGGAAATCTTGCCGTTCTTGGAGTTGACGGCAATCAACTGAGTTGGCCTGAAACGAGTGTATGCTATATTGCCGCCCTCGTTTTGCTCTATCAAAGATTTGTTGTAGGATACAGAACCATTCATTGAGTGTGACTCTTGACATTCTTTTACCCAGTGACTGATAGACGAGAAGGTTTCATCAGAACCTGGCACATTACTTCCCAATAGTGGCCAAGGTGCATATGTCGCAGCACTATTGCCTAACCATTGACATTAGCTACCACTACCGATGGCATATCAGCAAGAAGCACTCAACCTTTCTCCGCAGAAGCCATGCCCTGCCAGTCACTCACCCATCCAAAATTCAACAAACACATACCAAAATCATGCTCATCGAACTGGATTTGAAAGGGATGTCTACCAATACTGTGCCTTAGGAAAGATAGTCGACACTTTTTTTGATAACAACCACGGTGCCACCAGAATAACTCATTGTCACTGAATAGAGTTCGCACAAGCCTAGACGGGCGACAGGATTTGGTGTCATCTTGCACCCTAATCGTAAAGATCTGAAATAGAGGACGTCCACTCTCTGCTGCTTCTCGTGCTTCCTTTCGTGTATGAGGAAGACGGATTCAAAAGTTTTGAAGTTTGTCAGGGGGTTTATAAGGGGGTCTTATAACTATTATTTGACAATGTATACATTGGTGGTATTGAGAATCCCTATCGGCTTCAGAAGGTTCGAGGCGCGTATCTGGGCTGGTTGCTAAAGTGTTTCCCTTAGATATTGCACTTAGCAAATATTGACGTTTTAGATTTGTGGCAAGCTTTATTTTAGGCACGACAAACATTGTCTATAGCCGAGTTTGACAACAACCCTCACGCGATGTATGATAATAAGTCAGCCTCAAATTACAACTCTAGCATCGTGATCACATGACTACAACAACAAAATTATATACACGCTGCACCGCTTGACAGGTCCTCTTATGATACTTTCGGCTGATGAGCGCCTCTCATATTCGCTCACCTAGTGAAGATTAAAATCCTCTTTTCCCCCGAAATGCTGGGTACGGCGATAAAGCCGTCCAAATATGAGGATGCTAAGTATAATGATACTTCTCCATTTTTAACTTTGTTCTTATCTAACAAGAATTTGAAACTGGGTTGGCGCGCTGCAAATTGATAAAGAGACAGGACGTAGAACAGAAAGGACGGGGCGTTCGAATGGCTACTAGAATCTGTCCTGTCATTATCACCGGTTATGATCGGTATAGCTACACATCCTGCATAATCCTGCATACTCTTGCAGATGGTGATATAATCTAAGGAGCAGGGATCTTATATAAGACTTCTCCATGGAGGATGATGACCCCCACGTGAAGCCATATTGTGGCACTTATTGACATCATACTATGGGGTTATAATCTAGTAGTGATAGATGGTTGCTTGTGGGACCTTTACACACTGATATTTATCCAGGTGGGATTGTGCGATGATGAAGAATAGATATGGAGATAGGGAAGAACATTGGTGAGCTTGATACTTTGTGTAAACTCTTCCTCACACGAGCCTGTACGCCAATGGCTACTAAGGGATCTGTTAGGGAGTGGCCTTCTAGGTAGGAAAACATGTATGTCACTGTCACAAAGCTAAATGAAGCCAGAGATTAATGCTGGAACCTGGGTATTTGTTATTCTTTCATGGTATTGGTTCATTATGCCACCTGCATTCCCTTTTTAAAAAATGCGGCAAGCGAAAATGTACTGAAAGCCCAAAATACTCCGTTCCCAGATCCCCAGAGAGCAAAAAATGACACGTTTAGCTGGCAATTGCCTGAGCACGTCTTCGGTCTCTCTCCTCGGCGATGGTAAGCTTGACACCCTTGCCCTTTGGCAGAGAGATCCATGGCTTCTCCGATCCGATAACGAAAACGTTAGCCTCACGGGTAGCGAATGAGTTGTCTATGGCATCCTTGATGTGGACAATGTTGAAACCTCCGTCGTGACGCTCACGGTGAGTGATGACACCGACACGTCCCATGTTACGACCACCGGTAACCATAGCGATAACTCCAGTGTCGAACTTGATGAATTCGGTGATCTTGCCAGTGGCGATGTCAATCTTTACACTGTCGTTGACCTTGATGGCTGGGTCAGGGTAACGGATACTACAGAAAAATTTGTCAGCATTTCTGGGGGAATTGTATAACAACCCTCGAATTCAAATAGGCTTTGCAGCCTATAAGAACCTAAGGTTCAACCAAACATTGGTCCAACGACTGAATGATGTGAACTTACGTTCTAGCATCGTGCGTAACCAAGAATGGGATTGCGTTCTTGCCCAATTGCACTCTCTTGACCTTTCCAAGCTTGTATTCGGCCTCCTCGGCTTGAATTCGGTGGACGGTGAAGCGACCCTTAGTATCGTAGACGAGACGGAAGTGCTCCTGGGTCTTCTCGATGGAGATGACATCCATGAAACCAGCTGGGTAGGTGGCATCGGTGCGGACCTTGCCATCAACCTTAATCAAGCGTTGCATGACAATGGCCTTGGTCTCGCGAGCGTTGAGAGCATACTTTAGACGATTGCGGATGAAGACAATAAGGGGCATGCAGTCGCGGAGCTTGTGAGGACCGGGGGATGGGCGAGGGGCGTATGAACCGGAGAGTTTGTCCAAAAGCCAATGCGATGGCGCGCTAAGGCGCTTTTGGTGCTTCTTGCTATAGGAGAATAGATGTCAGTAATTGTTTCTGCTAACAAACAGACGATCTGCGAAACGTGTATCGAGGCCACAGAGGTATCACAGTCCAGCGCTCGCAAGTTGTAAAGCTGCAAGATGTGCATGAGAAATTCGGGTTTTGAGTGAACGAAAAGTTCGTCCTCCCAATAACTCAGCGTTCCCCCCTCCTCGTGGCCAAGATTGTGTTTGTATTCGAAGAATGGGCGTTACTCACAGTCCTTTACCCATGATTGCGTCTCAGGTCGAAAATGAGATACAAAGATGTGTTGTCGAGTTGGCTTGTCGTGAAAAAAATGTAGTGGGTGCTAAATTTTGGCTGGCCGTAGTGGGAAAATCCAAGCTAGTTTAGCGAAAGTGGACACATCACGTGATAGTCGTCCTTTTCTCTTGTAAGGAGCTCTGTCCCATGGTAGTTTGAGCATAACTCTGGATGGCTGAGCATTGATACAATCAATGGTGTTATGTTCACATAGAGATCCTCCGATTAGTCACTATTTGTATGGGTCTTTTCTTGAAGCGTGTAATTCTTGATTATATAATAATTAACGCTTATGGAGTGTCTTGTTTCTCCGAGTCTATATATCCTAATATAATCATGCTCAGACCTAGATATATCCTTTAAGCACAGCAGCCTCGCTGTTCAATATAGAGGATCCTGCGGCACCAATGACAGCTATGAAAATCAGTAAAAATATTCAAAGGAGGACAGAATATCAAACTTACTGTTATGGCTCAAAGCAACAAATTTCAAATCAAAAATTCCGCTGTCGTCCTGTCTGACTCTTCCCACACTGACGGTGTATCCGTTTTGTGTATTCCTGTCAAGTCTTGGTTGTGGTCTATCGTCCTCCTCCATAACTTGAATTGAAGGTTGAGGTGCTGAAGGACAGCCCAGCGTCTGCGCTTCACTTACATACTCCCTCAAAGCCTTTTTAACAGCTTCTGCCGTTGGTTTAGGTCCATCTCGGTTTTTGAAACGTAAAGAAACACAAGCCATATGTCCATCTAGAACAGCAACTCTATTGCAAGCCGCTGAAATCTTCAGATCTGACTGGTCGTTGAATCCTGTAACTTCTCCGTTGACCTCACCCAGAATCTTCTGGGCCTCTGTCTCTAGCTTGTCTTCCTCTCCAGATATGAATGGCACGACATTATCGAGAATATCCATACTACTGACCCCCGGGTATCCCGCACCGCTGACTGCCTGCATTGTAACCACACTGACTTGGTCAACGATCCCGAAAGCTTTTTGTATAGCTGCGAAAGGAATGACTATGCCAATAACAGCACAATTCGAGTTGCAAACCAAAAATCCTTTTTTGAGACTATATTGCTTTCTTTGATGAGGGATAACATCGAAATGCGACAGATTGACTGTAGGAACGACGAGAGGGACCAGCGGGTCTCGACGGTAGTTCTTTGCGTTTGAGAAGACAGCTAATTCCGCCTTCAAAAACTCCATCTCTATACCAAAGGTCAACCCAGTCCCAGTAGTCACATTTCTTGAGCAATCATGTAATTGAGAGTGGCTTACCAATTTCCCCAGCAACGTCGGCGTCCAGTCCACTGAACACGATATCACAGTCCGCAAATTCGCTAGCCTTGCACTCCTTTACCACCAAGCCCGCCGTGTGCTCATCCATTGGCGAAGCCTGCTTCCATTTTACAGCGTCCTTGTATGTTTTTCCTGCCGACCGTGACGAAGCCCCTACGGCATGCAATGTGAAGTATGGGTGTTGTGCGAGCAATAATATAAATCTTTGACCCACGGATCCTGTGCAGCCCAGTACGCCTTTATTTTTGTTAGGGAGGATTTGCCAATTGAGATGGTGGTGAATTACCGCACTTCTTGGTGGGAAATTGGGAAGGCATTCTAATGTTTGGGAGTGTTCTGAAGAGGATGTTGGTAGCTCTATGAGGTTGAATTGGTATGAGGTTGAATTTGTGAGCTTTTAAAAGTTTTGTTTTGAGTCACAGCACTTTCGGATTCCGATTTCGGGCGGGGTTCTGACCAGCTCAACCCCACGTCTTGGCAATATATATGGAAGTGAGTACTCTCCTACCAACTCCAATGCCATTCTATCGTGTTGTAAAGTCAGTGAGGCAAGATCTGTATATTTTTGAACTCTTCTAAATCTTGGTAATGAGTATTTTGTAAGGACTCGATATTTAGTCAGGGTCTAGTTTGAAAGCTTTTCATTTCAGCTTTTATGAATACGGTACATGTGCAAGTACTACTCATCTTGCTTCCTTGCCTATTTGCGGTATGTTCTGGCTGTCTGATGATCAACTGTGGTAGGTTTACAAATCACGCATCAAATCATAATGTAATATACTGTATATGAGATTCTTTTACTTTATATTCCAACAGCTTCCCTTCGATAGTCTGATCTTCCTATCTTCCTTACCTATCTCAATATCCAAAATGGCCACCCATCTCTCCACCATCGAGACCATCTACGACCAACGAGCCCCAAACTACGACAATGAAGACAACTTTCACTCTCTCCAACAAGCAGACTACGTGAAATGGATGAAGTTATCTCCTGGTCTCAAAGTTCTCGATCTCGCATGCGGAACAGGTGGTATCACTATCCCAGCAAAAAGAGCTGTTGGCCCGTCAGGAAAAGTCGTTGGTGTCGATATCAGCAGCGCTAGCCTAGCAATTGCTCGTGAGAAAGTTCAAAATGACGGTTTGGATATCACGTTCATTCATCATGACATTAGCGACCTGGGGGGAATAGATGGAGTTTCCAATGGAGAATTTGATGTTATCACATGTGCTGCTGCCTTTGTGTTGCTTGAGCACCCTGAAGCTGCAGTGAGGAACTGGATGCAACTCCTGAAGGTTGGAGGGCGTGTTATCATTGATGTGCTGACTGAGAATACTATGGTGGCTGGTTATTTGATGGATGCAGTTGCTAAAGAGATGGGTATCCCGTTGGTGTATGACAGGACTAGATTTGACTCCTTGGAAAAAGTGCAGAAGCTTTTGAGAGATGCTGGCTTAGATGGGAGTGAAAGCTTCCTTTGTGAAAGCTATGAAGAAACCGACCTTCTTGCTGATAAGGCAGGAGAAACCTTTGATAGGTTGGTAGAGAAAGGGGGGTGGGCTGAGGCTGTTTATACAGGATTCAAGGATCCGATAGTGCGGACTGCTGCCAGAGGTAGATTTTGTGACAAGATGAAGGGAAGAGCTAATACCGATGGAAAGATCCAAGAGCAGACCCAGTTCTTCATAGGTATTGGAAGGAAGCCGTCAAATTGAACTTTGACAGATGCAGGAGAATAGACATCCTCGAGATAGTAACTGAATAAGAAAGGCTGCAGATGAAGCTAAGTTATTACAGTGCGGGAATAACACTTGTTACCCAATGTTTGTGACTTGAGCTTGGCTACCGTATGCCGCTAGAAAACCTCAAGATATCACCATGATTTGGAAATTCTCCTCTATAACTCAGAATGCACTATGAGGTCTGACACACCGATTTGATCCATGATTCGGAGTCTCCACAACCGGCTAGCCCCAGCAAGCAGAAGTCTTATCAAGTGGGAGAAATGTGAGACGGCCAATCAACTTCACTGGTCACTTTTTGGTCCTCCAGAAGGTTTGAAGTTGGCTAATATGTATAAGTGTGGAATTGTGAATGCTCAAAGTGTTTTACATTTTATTCGCCCCTATTATGCACTTCGCTATGCCCCAGTATATCGCATCGCATCGCAATAGCTTTCCATAGAGATCCTACTAGTATTGGCTGGCAGCTTGCTGGCATGCTTTCTGTATAACGATTCAAGTTAGTGTATATTCTATATGTTTACAACTTCCGGAAATAACGTACCAACTGCTCCAAGTACCACCCACAGATTTGCATGTTGCCCTTGTTCTCATCTAAGCACTTCGTGAACTGCTGTGCGTCAACACCGCAATCTCGGGCTCCCCAGCTATTGCTTTCAGCTGCCTGTCCACCTTGACTTTGAACTGCGTTGTTGTCTTGTTGCTGCTCAGCTGGTTGACTTGATCCGCCACCAAAGAATCCACCGATTGCGTGGC
>Ga0247807_10000415_pt1 | contig 26638 bp, 25 predicted proteins | sample UWRJL074202C1_FD_179931 | JGI IMG/M metagenome (GOLD analysis project Ga0247807, IMG submission 179931) | Plant litter microbial communities from Arlington Agricultural Research Station in Wisconsin, United States - UWRJ-L074-202C-1 | ecosystem: Environmental > Terrestrial > Plant litter >...
CGCGACCTCGACCTCATGGTGGACGCCGCCTTCACCGTCATTCGGGTGGGCGAATCGACCTGGGCGACCTGGGAGCCGAAGCCGGGAGAGTACGAGCTCGAGTGGATGCTGCCCGTTCTGGACGGAGCTCACGCCCGAGGTATCTCGGTTGTGCTCGGCACCCCGACCTACGCGGTTCCGCCGTGGCTGCGCGCTATGGATCCGGAGCTCGCTGGCGAGGACGCGACGGGACAGCCAGTTCCGTGGGGCTGGCGTCAGGAAGTGGACATCACCCACCCGCTCTTCCTTGAGTACGGCGAGGGTGTCATCCGTGCCATCCTCGAACGCTACGCCGACCATCCCGCGATCATTGGATTCCAGGTCGACAACGAGCCGGGCGCCTTCATCCTTCACAACGAGCGGGTGTTCCAGCAGTTCCTCGTGTGGCTAGAGAAGCGCTACGGAACCGTCGACGCACTCAACGACAAGTGGGGTCTCACCTATTGGTCGCACCGCATCACGGAGTGGTCGCAGCTGTGGCGGCCTGACGGCAATCATTCGCCGCAGTACCAGGTCGAGTGGCGTCGCTTTCAGGCCGAGGTTGTCAACGACTTCATCCACTGGCAGGCGAAGATCGTGCGCGAGTATGCGAGACCCGAGCAGTTCGTCACGACCTGCATCTCGTACGAGCGGCCCACGATCGACGACGAGTCGCTCGTGGCCGGTCTCGATGTCACCGCGGGCAACCCGTATTACAAGATGCAGGATGCGCTGCGCATCGGGGTGGATCAGCCCCGGCCCGCGCTGTGGTGGTCGACCGGGCCCTGGGGTCTCTACGAGCAGGCCGACCGGCTGTTCAGCTCGGCCCAGGAGCCGTTCCTCGTCACCGAGACGAATGCCCAGTCGATCGGCCAGTCTCACTGGCAGAACCACACCCCTTACCCGGGGCAGATCGCGCAAGCGGGCCTTGCTCTCGTTGCTCGCGGCGCTCGCATGATCGAGTACTGGCAGTGGCAGACTCTGCACTTTGGCATCGAGACATACTGGGGCGGTGTGCTGCCGCACAGCGGACAACCGGGCCGCATCTACCGCGAGATCGCCGAGCTGGGACGAACCCTGCGCGACCTGGGGCCGCACCTCACCGACTTCGAGCCCGATGCTGACATCGCCCTGCTCTATTCGATGGACACCAAGCGCAGCTTCGAGTTCTACCCGCCGCTCGCCGATGAGAATGGCGAGCCCGATCGCGCCGCCTACGTGCACATGTTTGATCGCTACTACCGCGCGGCCTTCGAGGCGGGCGCGCAAGCCCGAATCGTGCACGTGGGTCAGTTCCTTCAGCGGAGCGCGGCCGACTTCGTCGCCGACTATCCCGTTCTCGTCGTGCCGACCCTCTATGTAGCGGATGATGCGACGCTGGATGCGCTCATCGCCTACGCCGAGGCCGGGGGCCACCTCATAGTGGGCGTTCGCACGGGTTACGGTGACGAGCTCGCCCGCGCCCGCGCCGAGCGGGCACCCGCCCGAATCTCGGCTCCCGCGGGAGTCTGGTTCGACGAGTACTCGACCCTCGACACGGCTGCCTCCGTTTCGAGCGCGGTGCTCGGCGACGGCGAGGCCGAGGGATGGGCGGACGGCCTCGTCGTCGACGGCGCCGAGGTGCTGGCCCAGTACACGTCGGGAATCTATGCGGGCCAACCGACGATCACGACGCGAGCCGTGGCATCCGGTCGCATCACCTACGTGGGCACGCATCCCGGCCTCGGCCTCGCAACGGCGTTGTTGCGCTGGGCTGTGCCTCAGACTCGCGCCGGCGAGTGGACAACGGATCCCACCATCACGGTCACCTCGGGACAGAGCTCGACCGGTCGCGTCTGGTTCGTTCACAACTGGTCGCCCGAGACCGCCCGTGCCACGGCTCCCTCCGAAGTCGGCGGAGCCGAAGTCGTTCTCGACGCGTGGGACGTTCGCGTTCTTGTCGAGCAGCGCGATCCCGAATCCGGGGTCGTATCCCTTCACACACCAGAAAGAGTAGAGAAATGATGGGGCATAGAGCTCGCAGAGCCGCGGTCGCAATTACCTCGATCGCTACAGTCACGGCACTCGCACTCAGCGGGTGCACGCCGTCGGGCAACTCCGGCGGCGGCACCACCGGACCAATCACGGACGAACAGCGCGAAGAGGCGCTTAACACTCCGACCGAACTGACGTTCTGGACGTGGGTGCCCGACATCCAGGACCAGGTCGACCTGTTTGAGAAGAAGTACCCGGCCATCAAGGTCAAGGTCGAGAACGTCGGCCAGGGCCTCGACCACTACACGAAGGTGCGCACCGCGATCCAGGCGGGCAGCGGGGCTCCGGATGTCATTCAGCTCGAGTACCAGTACATCTCGTCGTTCTCGGTGTCCGGTGATCTGCTCGACCTCGCGCCGTATGGCGCGGCCGACCTTGAGGATCAGTACGTACCGTGGGTCTGGAATCAGGTCGTTGATGGCGACAAGGTGTACTCGATCCCGCAGGACTCCGGCCCCATGGGCAACCTGTACCGCGAGGACATCCTCACCGCTGCTGGCGTCACCGAGCCGCCGGCAACCTGGGAGGACTACCGCACCGCGGCCGAGGCCGTGCGCGCGAACACCTCGTCGTACATCTCCAACATCGCGTCGAACCAGGCCGGCCAGTGGCTCGGTCTGTTCTGGCAGGCGGGAGCTAAGCCCTTCGGTTTCGACGGCGACAAGGGAGTGACGATTGACGTCAACAGCGCCGAGGCGAAGAAGGTCGTGTCGTATTGGCAGGACATGATTCAGAACGATCTCGTTTCTGTTGACCCGGACTTCAATGACGACTGGTACCAGGGACTCAACCAGGGCAAATACGCCGGCTGGCTGACCGCCGCATGGGCACCCGTGTTCCTCTCTGGTGCCGCTGGCGACACTTCAGGGCTGTGGCGTGCAGCGCCGCTGCCACAGTGGAAGGCGGGTGACAACGTCTCCGGAAACTGGGGCGGTTCGTCTGACGCGGTGCTCTCCGGCACGAAGAACCCGATCGCGGCCTACGAACTCGCGAAGTGGATCAACAACGATAAGGAGCCCGCGCTTCAGTTCGCGACCCAGCAGTTCTTGTTCCCCACTGCGACCGCGGTGCTCGAAGACCCTGCCTTCACCGGTCAGGAGCCCGAGTTCTATGGCGGCCAGAAGGTGAACGAGCTGTTTGCTGGCATCAGCGACACCGTCGACACGGAGTTCCAGTGGTTGCCCTTCATGGACTTCGCTTACTCGAGCTTCACCGACACCTTCGGGGCGGCGGTCGCCGCCAAGGGTGATCTCTCGGCCGGGCTTGACGAGTGGCAGAAGGCCCTCACGGACTACGCCACGCAGCAGGGTTTCACGGTCAAATAACACCACCGACCGGCCCGGGTGTTACCCACCCCGGGCCGGTCGGCTCACACTTTCGCCGATCGAAGGAGCTCGGGATGTCCAACCAGATTCAACGCAAGCAGTACTTAGCCGCGTATGGCTTCGTAGTGCCGTTCTTCATCGTGTTCATCGCGATGCTCGTGGTTCCGCTGATCTTCTCGGGCTACTTGAGCTTCTTTGTCGACCGGATTATCGGTGGGGTCAGCTTCGTCGGCTTCGAGAACTACATTCGAGCGTTCACCGATCCCGCGTTCCTCGCCGGCCTCGGCCGCACGGCCCTTATCCTCGTGATTCAGGTGCCGATCATGCTGGCGCTGGCACTTGCCTTCGCGCTTGCGCTCGACTCCGGTCGCGTGCGCGGCAGCAACATCCTGCGCCTGCTGATTTTTGTGCCATACGCGGTGCCGGGCGTCGTCGCGACACTCATGTGGGGCTATCTCTATGGCGGCGAGTTCGGGCTCATCGCCCAGATGGCTCGCGGCCTCGGGCTGCCCGCCCCCGACCTGCTCTCGAACGAGACCATACTCTTCTCGATCATGAACATCGTGACGTGGGCATTTGTCGGCTACAACATGGTCATCATCTACTCGGCCCTCAAGTCGATTCCCGCCGAGCTATACGAGGCGGCGGAGATCGATGGCGCGAGCCAATGGCGAGTCGCGTGGAGCGTCAAGATTCCCGCCGTGCGCCCCGCGATCATGCTCACGGTCATCTTCTCGGTGATCGGCAGCTTCCAGATCTTCAATGAGCCGAGTCTGCTGCAGCCACTCGCTCCCACGGCGATCAACCAGTCGTACACACCCAACTTCTACGCGTACAACCTGGCTTTCGTGAACCAAGACGTGAACTACGCGGCCGCGATCGCGTTTCTGCTCGGCTTCATCATCATGATCGTCTCGTATGTCGTTCAACTCAGCACCCAGCGAAAGGAGCGCACAGCATGACCGCTCCAGCTCTTCCTGTGCCCGCGGCCGACGTCGTCGGTAAGGCCACCAAGCGCAAGGCCTACAACCGCGACAATCAGCGCAGCGCGGCGCTGACGATCGTCATGTGGCTCGCGGCCCTCTACTTCGTGTTGCCGCTCCTCTGGTTGTTCATCGCCTCCACCAAGAACAACAGTGACCTGTTCTCGACCTTCGGTCTGTGGTTCGGCAACAGCTTCAATCTGTTCACCAACATCGTGGATGTCTTCACGGTGCAAGACGGCATCTACGCGCGGTGGGCGATCAACACCGTGCTCTATGCCGGCACGAGCGCGGTGGGAGCGACGTTGCTCGCGACAATGGCGGGGTACGCGTTCGCGAAGTACCGCTTCCCTGGTGGCAAGTTGCTGTTCAGCATCACCCTTGGCGCCATCATGATTCCGCTCACGGCGCTCACGATCCCGACGTACCTGCTGTTCTCGCAAGCAGGGATCACCAACACCCCGTGGGCCGTGATCGTGCCTTCGCTCGTGAGCCCGTTCGGCGTCTTTCTGATGCGGGTCTACGCGGCCGACGCTATCCCGGACTCCCTCATTGAAGCGGCCCGCATGGATGGCGCGTCGGAGGTACGCATCTTCTGGCAGGTTGGACTGCGACTGCTCGGCCCCGGGATCATCACGGTGCTGCTGTTTTCGCTCGTCGCGACCTGGAACAACTATTTTCTGCCGCTCATCATGCTCAACAGCGGCGAACTGCTCCCGCTCACTGTCGGACTCGCTCAGCAGCAGGCAACCTCGGCGGCGGGCGGAGGAGCTCAGGCGTTGTTCTCCACGGTGATCACGGGATCGTTCATCTCGATAATCCCGCTCATCATCGCGTTCCTCTATCTCCAGCGCTACTGGCAGACCGGTCTCGCGACCGGCGGTGTGAAAGGCTAAAAGAATGACTTGGTATGGAGGGGACTACAACCCCGAACAGTGGCCCGAAGATGTGTGGACTGAAGACGCTCGGTTGATGGTGGATGCGAAGGTGAACATCGCCACGATCGGGGTGTTCTCGTGGGCGAAGCTTCAGCCAGCGCCCGATACATTCGACTTCGAGTGGCTCGACCGTGTGATCGATGGACTGTGGGAGTCGGGCATCCGCATCGACCTCGCCACCGCAACCGCATCGCCGCCCCCGTGGCTCACGACGCTGCATCCCGAGATGTTGCCCGTCACCGCAGATGGAGTGCGCCTCGTGCCGGGAAGCCGCCAGGGCTATTGCCCGAGTTCGCCCATCTATCGTGAGCACGCCGTGCGGCTGGCCGAGAAACTTGCCGAGCGCTACGGCGACCACCCTGCGCTGCAGTTCTGGCACATCAACAACGAGTATGGCTGCCACGTGAGCCATTGCTATTGCGATGTCTCGGCCGCTGCTTTCCGTGACTGGCTCGTCGCCCGATATGGCTCTATCGAGGAGCTCAATCGCGCGTGGGGCACGGCGTTCTGGTCGCAGGCCTACTCGACCTTCGACGAGGTGCTGCCGCCGCGCGCGATGCCGACGTTCCCAAACCCGACGCAGGTGCTCGACTTCGATCGCTTCAGCGCAGAGGAGCTGCTTAACTGCTACCGCGCCGAAGTCGCCGTGCTTCGAGAGCGCACACCCGACATCCCGATCACCACGAACTTCATGGGCTTCTTCCGCAACGCCGACTACTGGGCGTGGGCCAAGGAGGTCGACTTCGTCTCCGACGATCTCTACCCCGATCCCTCCGATCCGGATGCCTGGCGAGGCGCCGCGATGGCGCGCGACCTCATGCGATCCCTCGCGGGCGACAAGCCCTGGCTGCTCATGGAACAGGCATCCAGTGCCGTGAACTGGCGGCCGCGGAACGCACCCAAGGCTCCGGGGCAGATGAAAGCCCTGTCGTACCAGGCGGTTGCACGCGGCTCTGACGGCATCCTTTTCTTCCAGTGGCGGCAGTCCCGTGCGGGAGCCGAGCGCTTCCACTCCGCGATGCTGCCCCACGGCGGCACAGACACTCGCGTCTGGCGTGAAGTGCGCGAGCTCGGTCACGAGCTGTCCGCGATTTCGGATGCGGGTGCGGTCACCGCGCCCCGGTCCGGTCGCGCCGCGATCGTGCTCGACTGGGACAGCTGGCGACTCTTCGATCAGGACTGCCTGCCGGGTGAGGTCGACTACGTTGCCACTCTCTCGAGCTGGCACACCGCGCTCACCGACCAGGGTTACCTCGTCGACTTCGTGCCGGCAGGAGGCGCTGTGGATGCCTATTCCGTCGTTGTCGCGGCGACCCTGTTCGTCGCATCCGATGACGAGCTCGCCGTGCTGGCCGACTTTGCGCGCGCGGGAGGAACCCTCATTGTGGGTTACCAGTCCGGAATCCATGACCGCGATCTCGCGATCCGTGTCGGTGGTTACCTAGGACCCTTGCGCGACGTGCTCGGTGTGTGGGTCGAGGAGTTCTCTCCACTGCAGGTTGGCGAAACGGTCGCGGTGCAGTTCGATGCCGGTGTTGCTCGTGATGGCCAGACGTGGTCCGAGCTCGTGCGCCTCGAGGGGGCGACCGCGCTCGCCACGTTCAGTGGAGGCTGGCTCGACGGGCTGCCCGCGGTGACGTCGTCGGATGCGGGGGAGGGTCGAGCGATCTATGTCGCGACTCAGTTCTCTGACGTGGATCTCGGTGCGCTGCTTAGTTCGTGGGGTGTCGTCGTGGAGTCGCTCGCGCGACCCCACGAGCTGCCCGTGGAGACCGTCACGCGCGGGGACAACCTCTACGTGATCAACCAGGGTCCGGTGTCGGCAGACGTGTCGGTTATTCCGGCGCTCGCGGCGGAGCCGGCCTTGGCCCCGTTCGAGGTGCGGGTGCTGCCAGCGCGGTAGGTGTCGTCGTCCCGGCCTGTTAGGTCGCACTTGCGGAGGATGACGCGCCGCGCCGGGGCCGTGTTTGGCTGCCCTCGCGGAGTGTCATCCTCCGGAACGGTCCCAGACGGCTGCCCCTGGGCGCGCGCTCAGCGCTCGCGGCGCCCGCGCTCGATCTCGTGTGTGCGTTCCTCGCGGAGCGCGCGCAGGTGCACCGCCGCCCAGGACCGGTACGGTCGCCAGGCTTCCGTGATCGAGGCGACCGAAGCATCCGCCCCGTACTGCTGGACGATTTCGTCGCTGAGACGCTCCTCGTTTTTGGGGAGCACGTCGGGGAAGTTGGCGCCGCGGATCACCACGAGCTCGGCGGCGAACGGGCCGAGGCCCTTGATCTCCTGCACCTCGCGCAACGCGTCTTCTGCGGGAAGCGCGCGTAGGCGAGAACCGGAGAGCGCCCCGTCGAGCGCAGCCTCGGCAACGGCGTGGAGGTATTCGGTCTTGCGTCCCGGAAGATTCAGGTCGAGCTCTCGCAAAACGGCAGGCGCCGGGAAGGCACCGTCGTCGCCGTGCTCCTGCGTCAAGCGGCTCTTGATTGTGGCCGCTTGCCGCATCGAGATGCGTTGCGACAGCACGGCCCAGGCCGCGGCCTCGTAGGGCGAGAAGAATCCGCACGGACGGAATCCGGGAAGCCGTCGTTGAGCATCAGCGATGACCGAGTCGCGGTCCGCGACGTCGGGCCAGCCGCGCCCGTCGATGTCGAGCGACATGAACCTGAGCACCTGGGTGGTCGCTGCATCGAGGTCGCCGTCTCCGGTGACGACAACTCGGGCCGCGTCATCCACTTGCGAGATGACGACGTCGATCCGTTGCCAGTCGGTGTCGCTCAGGAATGCGGCGTGGATGCTCGCGTCCTCGTCCTGTGCCGCTAAGGCAGAGGGCGCGAAACCCTCCCAGAAGCGTTTGCTGGTCGCGAGCGACCACGGCCCGTCCACGTCATGCACGGTCTCAAGACTCTTGCCCATACCCCCATCCTCCCGCTTGCCACTGACGGTTCGTGCGCAAGCGAAGCGGACCTGTCATGGTTCATAACTCCTGCACGAACCGGCCAGCTAAACTTGCGAGCCGCTATATCCCGGCGAATTGCTTCCGCTAGCGGTCAGTGCTGCAGGAGTTATGAACACGGGAGGCGGATCACCTCTCTCGCTCTAGTCGTACGAGGGAGGTTCCAGCAGTCGATCGATATCGATCGCGACGAGGGCACGGATGCGGGTGTCGCGTTCGAGTTCATAGTCCGGATCGAGGTCGAAACGCTGGGTCACCAGCCGGCTGCTGAGCGCCCGACGCACCTCGTCGGACGCGTTGGACTGGGCGTCGCCTACGAGCGTCATGAGCACCGTCTCATCCACCGCTGCCTCCCGCAGTGCGACGGCAAGAGCGCGTTGCACCTGGGGGCGACGGGCACGGTCCTCGTGCGCGAGCAGTCGCGCGGGCTTATCCGAGTCGGGCCCCTCGTCGGGTTGCCGGTCGAGGCGGGATGCCGTGTCGTCGCTCTCGTCGGCAAGGCGCACGAGTTCGTCGCGTGCGAAGGCCGACATGGTCTCGACGTCGAAGTTCTCATGGTCACGGAGCGCGCCCACGATGATCCGGTTCTTCAGAGCTAACCGAACGGCCGAGAGCGTGAGCATGACGCCATCGGTCACGACATCGTCGACCGGAAGCAGCGGCTTGAGTGGCGGGTCTTGGTATTTTCCGACTCTGACGCCCTTGCGCCGACCGAACCTCAGTCGACTGCGCCAGGGAATCCGGCGAGAGCGCGGCATGTGATCAACTCCGTGAACGGACCCGGTGCGCGTGTGGTTCTGGCTGCTGGTCCACTATCCATTCTGCAACACGAGCGCGCCGATGGGGGGAGGTAGTTTCAGTTGCGCGGAATCGTCACAGTCGCCACGTCGAACGGCTCGACGGTGATCTGTCCTGAGGCGAACTCGCTCTCGAACTCAACGAACCGCTGCTCCGCCGACAGATTCGCCGCGAGCACAGTCACGGTTGCGTCGGAGAAGGCACCAAGCACGAACAGGTCCTGATCGGACTGCTGTGACACCAGCAAGGTCTGGCCGCGGAGGCCATGAAGTTGCTGGATCGCGTCGAACACCGGGTACGGCGCACCGTCGGAGTCCATGAGCCCACGCGGCCCCCACTCCTCGAAGTAGCACGCGCTCGCCACACCTGCGGCTGCGAGAGCGGCGAAGCTCGCGACCGTCCACGTGCGCGCCGCGACCGAGGTCTGGCGCTCATCGGTCGCGTTGTCATCGAGGTGCGGCCCGTAGCCAGCATCGAGGGTGCCGGGTCCCGCGGTCCGCGGAGTGGTACTCACGGCGTTGAACCGCGCTCGCAGAGTGATCGGCCCGACGTGCACCGGCCGCCCGCCCGCGATGGATGCCGCGTCGCGCGCGACGACCGCCTGCATCTCGATCGACTCGACGAGCTGCGCCCGCTCGCGTGCATGCATCTGCGGTGTCACGCTGAACGTGACGCTATCGGCGCTCGGGATGAGGCGCTCGCGCGAGCGATTGAGCTCGGTAAAGTGCGCCCTGGTGCCGGCGACAAGCTCGACGTCGAAACCACGCGCGGCGACGCTCTCTTCTAACCGTGCCCAGAGGTCAGGCTCGGTGACGTGGGTGTCGGCGGAGAAGACGCCCAGTCGGCGCACAAGGACGCCACCGAGGGCATCCAGCACCGGGTCGATGTCGTCGGCCTCACTCGTGACGATGCGCACATCGAGCGGGACGCGCGACCGCGCCGCGCGAGCGAGCGCATCCCGCCACACCGGCTGCTCGGTTTCGAGCTCGATCAACACGGTGCTGGCGGGCACAACGACAGAGGGGCCGGACCCGGGTGCAGTGGATGCTCCGACCGAGATCTCGGGCACCGGGCCGGCCGCGACAAGCGTGATCGGCCCGCTTCGTTCGGACTGGGCGGGTGCGACTCGCGAACTCACGAGCTCGAGAGTCTGGCTGAACTCGTGTCCGGCGGGAAGTGCAACCGGGAATGGCAGGGCGAGAGGCGTGCCGTAGGTCTTGAACGATGCATCCGTCCAGTTGCGCTGGTCCTCCATCTCGAACACCTCGCCCTCGAAGCGGAGAGTGCTCGCGATCGAGTTCGCGGCCCACTCGAGCGCTGCGATGTCGAACGCGGGTTGATGGGGGCTCACCTGCGTGGGAAATGCGCTGTCGATCCGTGAGCCGTCGGGGGAGATCACGCCGAGGGGCGCACCCGCGACGCTCGGCGGGTGCAACACCACAAAACCCAGTCGATTGCGCTCGAAGGCCGTGTGGGAGGTGCCGGCGACGTAGAACCGGATGCCCGCATCCACCTCGATCGTGAGGGTCGCGGTGATGTTCGCGCCGAGCCCGACCATCGAAAGGTCGATCGCGACGGAGGCTTCGCCCGAGCGGATCGCGGTGACCTCGGTCGGGACGGTATTCCAGTCGCAGTCCCGAGCTACTGCTCGCACCATGCGCAGCACGACGGTGCCGTCGAACCGCACGTCGGCGATCTCATCGCCGCGCAGCTCCCATGACCATGGCCCGAACTCGAAAGCGCGAGGCTCCGGTTCGTGCGCGCCCCAGGCCTCTTCCGCGATCGACCAAGCGGTGCTCTCGCTCACAGGGTCGTCATGCCGCCATCCACCGCGAAGGTGGCGCCGGTCGCGAACGACGACTCGTCGCTCGCGAGGTAGACCATGATGCCCTCGATATCCGCGGGGGAGCCGGCGCGGGCGAGTGGGATGCGGCCGATGATCGCCGCGCGCGACTCGGGGTCGTTCACGATTGCGGATACGAGACCCGTCTCGGTGTAGGCGGGAACGACGGTGTTCACACGGATGCCCTGCGCGGCGTAGGCACCGGCGACCGCGCGCCCCATGCCGTGCATCCCGGCCTTCGAGGAGCTGTATGCGGTGAAATCCGCCCCTTCGCCGTTCAGTGCGGTGGGGCTGCCGGTGAGGATGATGGACCCACCGGTTGCGAGCATCCCGCGTACCGCGTGCTTGAGGGTCAAGAACGTGCCGGTGAGGTTCACGTCGATCGTGCGACGCCAGACGTCCAGGTCGAGATCGGCGATCTTGGCGTCCTGGCCGAACAGCTGAACGCCGGCATTGGCGACGACGACGTCGGGAGTCCAGCCCTGTGCGGTGAGGCCTGCGAAGGCGGCCTCGACGCTGTCTTCGCTCGACACGTCCATGGTCGCGGCGCGTGCCCGCTCGTTTCCCGCGGCTGCCTCGAGTGCCCCGGCGGCATCCCGGTCGGCGTAGATCACGCGCGCGCCCTCGGCGAGGAATCTATCGGCGACACCGCGCCCGATTCCCGCGGCTGCACCCGTGACGAGTGCCGTCTTTCCATCAAGTCGATTGCCCATGAGTTTTTCGCGTCCTTGAGATTGTTGCCCAGCAGTGGTGACGGAAGCGAGCCTACGCCTTCCGGTCAACCGGTTGATAGCCTCTATTCTGAAGCACAGAGCCGCGCAGTTCCTCACGGGCGCGACGGCGTTGATGAACAACTCAAGGGAGAGCAATGACGCTGTCAGCACTGAACGGAAACCTCTCGGGATCCGCAGATGAAGCCCTCGGCGAAATCGTTGACAACTTTGAGGGGTACCTTTCCCGAGATCCTCACATGTCGATCCAGATCGCCGCCTACGCTCACGGGCGCCTGGTGCTGGATGCCTGGGGCGGCCCGCACCTCGGCGAAGACTCGCTCATGACTCCGTTCTCGGTCTCCAAGAACACCATCGGTGTGGTCGCCGGGCTCCTCATCCAGCGCGGTCAGCTCGACCTTGACGCGACGGTCGCGTCGTACTGGCCCGAGTTCGCGCAAGCGGGCAAACGCGACGTGACCGTGCGACAGCTGCTCTCGCACCAAGCGGGGCTCCCGGATGCCGACCCCAGTCTCAGCGGAGAGGATCTGCTCGACGATCATCTCGCCGCAGAGCGCCTCGCCACGACCTGGCCGTTCTGGCGACCGGGAACATCGTTCGGCTATCACGGCACTACGATCGGGAACCTCGCCGGGGAACTCGTGTTCCGCATCACCGGGGAGACCATTCAGTCCTACTACGAGCGCGAGGTGCGTGCCCCGCTCGACGCCGAGTTCTACCTCGGCCTGCCACCGGAACTCGATGATCGCCGGGTGGAAACCCTGCCAATCATCCCGCCGCTGGGTGAACAGGGTCCGCCCGATACCCATCCGCTGCGCCGTCGAGTGTTCGGCGGGCGTGGCTCGATCGACCTTGCCAACGACGAGCGGTCGTGGCGCTTCGGTCATCCCGCCGTCTCGTCGACCGTGTCGGCTCGCGGCATTGCCAAGATGCTCGCGGGTGCCATCACGGGAGTCGATGGTGCACCGCCGTTGCTCAATGCGGAGACCGTCAGCATCATCGGCGAGCAGCAGGTGCGCGGCCACGACGAAGTGCTCGACCTGGAGGGCCGCTCGCACTCGATCGTGTTCCAGAAGCCCAGTGCATCCTCGGCGTGGGGCGGACCACGCAGCTTCGGCCACGACGGCGCAGCGGGCGCGGTGGGATGCGTGGACCCGGAGACCGGCATCGCGTTCGGCTACACGATCGGCCGTGGACCGTGGCCAGGTGGCGGCGACCCTCGGGCAATCGCCGCCGCGCGCCGCATCGGCGAGCTGGGGCTCTGACCTTTAGTCCTCCGGGATGACCATGTCGAAGAAGTCATCTCGCTTCGCATCGGGGTCAGGGCCGCCGCGGGTTCCCGTGTCGAGCGAGTCGATCCGCGCGAGTTCCTCGGCGCTGAGCTCGAAGTCGAAGACATCGAAGTTCTCCGCAATCCGCGTCGGGTTCGTCGACTTCGGGATGACGGAGCGGCCCTCCTGGATGCCCCACCTCAGCATGACCTGGGCGGGTGTCTGGCCGTGAGTTTCGGCGATCGCGGCGATCGTCGGATCCTGCATCACGCTCTTACGCTCGTCTCCACCCCAGCCGGGGTAGAAGGTGATCCCGCCGATCGGTGACCACGCCTGCGTAAGCACACCGGCCGCCTCGTTCGCCGCCTGCACTTCGGGCTGGGCGAAGTACGGGTGCAGTTCGACCTGGTTGAGTGCGGGCACGACGTCGGTCTCGGCGAGCAGGCGCGCGAGGTGGTCCGGCATGAAGTTGCTCACTCCGATAGCGCGCACGCGACCGTCGGCGAGCAGGGTTTCGAGGGCCTTGTATGCGCCGATCGTGAGTTCGAAGCGATGCGGCGCGGGCTGGTGCAAGATCAGCAGGTCGAGCTCGTCGAAGCCCAGCTTGCGAGTCGCCTTCTCAAACGCGTGCAGGGTCTGGTCATAGCCGTAATCGCTCACCCACACCTTGGTCTCGATGAAGATCTCGGCGCGGTCGACACCGGATGCGCGAATGCCTTCGCCCACCTGTCGTTCGTTGCGGTACGCAGCGGCCGTGTCGATGTGGCGGTAGCCGAGCCGCAGTGCCGTCTCGACGGCCGCGGACGTTTCTTCTGGTGTGCTCTGGAAGACACCGAGCCCGAGGGCGGGAATGGTGACTCCGTTGTTGAGAGTGAAGTTGGGGATGCTCATATCGCCGACGCTACGCCCCTCGCACCCACTCAGGGAGGTTCTGCGAGTACCCGGTACGACAGGCACTCCCAGCATCCTCTCGCGTGCTGTTCTCTTAAGCGCATGAGATCTTCGATCATCAACGAGCGAATGGATGCTGACAAATGAGCACTGTGATTCAACCCAAGCTGCCCACTGCCAAAGGCCCCAACGAGCGGTTTACGGGCGATGTGTATTTCAACTCCTACTTCGCCGGCGACGGCCCTTCCCACGCTCGGCTCAATCTCGTGAGATTCACTCCCGGCGCGCACACCGCCTGGCACCGACATGCCGTCGGCCAGACTCTTCACGTGATGGAGGGGCATGGCTATGTGCAGTCTCGCGGTGAGGAACTGATCGAACTGCACCCCGGCGACACCGTGTACACGCCCCCGGGCGAGTGGCATTGGCACGGTGCTAGCGCGGACCACTTTCTCAGTCACCTCGCTCTGTGGGAGGCACCCATCACGACCGAAGAGCCCGAGACGGAATGGGGCGATCTGCTCACTGAGCAGGAGTACCCCGCATGACCTGGACCCAGCACGAGCTCGACAGAATCGACGCGGCATCTGAGCTTCGGATCGCCTCATTTCGAGCCGACGGTACCCTGCGCCCGTACACGACGATCTGGCACCGCACTCTCGGTGACGCGCTCTACGTCCGCTCCGCCCGCGGTCCGGGGAACGGATGGTTTCGGCGAGCGCTTTTTGCGGGTCGCGGTCGGATAAGTGCCGGCGGCGTCGAGAAAGACGTGACCTTCGAGATCGCTGCCCCCGAGATCCGCGCCGAGCTCGACCGCGCACTGCACGAGAAGTACGACAGATTCGGGCCGGGACCGGTCGGTGCGATCACGGGGGCAGACGTTCTCGAGACAACTCTCAAGGTCATGCCTGCGCAGTAAGCCTGCGCTTAGAGGGCCGTTTCCGTGACGGCCGCGTCGTGGCTGGCCACCCACGACGCGAGCACTCGAAGGGCGTCTGCTGTGGGTGAGCCGGCTGGTGCTGTGTACACGTTCATGACGAGTCCGGGTTCGCTCGGTAGTTCCATCGACTCATAGTTGAGGTCGAGGTCGCCGACAATCGGGTGATGCAGCCGCTTCACTCCGCTGCGGTGGAAGATCACATCCCGGGATGCCCAGCGCTCGCGGAAGAGTTCGCTCTGCGTGGAGAGCTCGCCGATGAGGCGGATGAGGTCCGGATCGTGGGGGTTGCGTCCCGCTTCCAATCGCAGCATCGCGGCGCCATCGTTGGCGATGCGATCGTAGTCACGCCAAAACTCCCGCGCCGCCGGGTTCAGGTAGGTAAAACGGGTCGTGTTCGCTGGGCGCCGAGGGTCGTCGAACACCGGCGAATAGAGCGCGCGACCCATGCGATTGGCCGCGAGGATGTCGTGGCGGGCATTCCGCACCCATGCCGGAGCATCGGCCATCGCATCCAGAACCTGCTGAACGGCCGGACGCACGGTGGTCGCCGCCTTGCGCCGAGACCTCGGGGCTGGACCGGCCGAGCGGGCCAAGTCGAACAGGTACTGACGCTCCGCGTCATCGAGCTTGAGGGTGTTGGCGAGCGAGTCGAGCACGCTCTCGGACGCTCCGGCCAGATCGCCGCGCTCGAGACGCACGTAGTAGTCGACGGAAACCCCGGTGAGCATCGCGACTTCCTCGCGGCGCAAGCCCGCAACCCGGCGGTTGCCGCCATACGCCGGGAGCCCGGCCTCTTCCGGAGTGATGCGAGCGCGTCGAGACATCAAGAATTCTCGAATGTCGGCTCGCACATCTCCCATGTCACAACGGTAGACCGGGATGCGACGCCGGGGGAGGTTCTGCCACTACCTGGTTGGCGGATTAGCGCAAGGACCGTTGAATTGCGAGAGCTGCACCGACAATGGTTGCTGTGACACCCAACCTCGCTGGGCGTATCTCAACGTCGCGCATGAGACGAAGCGACTCCGCCCGATACACCGAGTTTGTCGTATCGAAGAGAAGCTTGCCCAACTCGGCAGCTCCACCGCCGATGACAATCACGTCCGGGTCGTAGAGGGTCGCCGCAGCGGCAAGTCCACTACCCAACGCGGCTCCGCCAGCGTCAATTGCTGCTCGAGCCACCTCATCGCCAGCCTTCGCACGCTCGCCGATCTCACGAAGCCCCAGAGTCGCGCCTCCCAGTTCGACGAAGGTGCGCTCCATGCCAGGGCCACTTGCTACCGCTTCAACGTGTCCGACGGCACCGCATGAGCAGACGCGGTCGATTCCCGGCACCCGAATATGGCCGATGGACCCGGCGGAGCCAGTGCGCCCGACATCCACGACACCGTCGTGAACAAACGCACCCCCCACTCCCGTTCCGACCGTCGTTGTGAGCACTCGGGTGAATCCGGCACCCGCCCCTCGCTGGGACTCCGCGAGAGCTGCGGCATGTACATCGTTCAGAGCAACGACGGGCACACCCAACGCCTCGGCGAGGGATGCGGCAATGCGAGTGCCCGTCCAGCCCGGAATGAGCGCGGTGGCGTGGATGACTGTGCCCGACGGATCGAAGGTGCCAGCCGAGCCCACACCGATCCCGGCGACCGGTCGCGAACCCGATGCGGCGCGCGACAGCTCGATCACCGTAGCGATGATCGCCTCCGGTCCCCGTGGTGTGGGCGCCGCGAGAACCTCTCCTTCAATCGCGTCGCTGAATCGCGCAACGGCGATCTTGGTTCCGCCGATGTCTACGCCGATGACGGAGCGCGCGCTCATAGTCGACCAGGAGAAACAGCGGCGACAAAACGCTCGGTCGTCGAGAACGGATCGGTGATGGCACCACCGACGACTACCGAGTGGGCGCCAAGGTCGAGCGCCGCGCGTACCTGCTGTGGGTCGCGGTAGCGGCCCTCCGCGATCACTCGCACGCCCCGCGCTGCCAGTGCGCCGACGAGTTCCAGGTCGGGGCCGTCCGGGCCCGGGCGGGTCGCGAGCGTGTAGCCCGAGAGCGTCGTGCCCACCGCATCAACGCCCGAGTCCCACGCCCGTAAGCCTTCATCCAGAGTCGATACATCGGCCATGACCTGCGCCCCGAGAGCGCGGATCTCCCCGAGCAGTCGCAGATCGTCGCCGATGACTTCGTGGGTCGCGTCAACGGCGATCATCACCGCACCCGCCTCAAGAAGACCTTCAGCGAGCTCGAGTGTTGGAGTGATGATCTGTCGGTGGGGCCCGGCGACTTTGTGCAGTCCGATTACCGGAAGCGAGGTAAGTGCGCGCACGGCGGCAATATCCTCGGGACCATTGACGCGCAGACCCACCGCTCCACCGAACTCGGCGGCCTGCGCAACTCGGGCAATCCAGGCCGGCTCCCGCAGCGGACTGCGTTGCGGGGCTTGGCACGACACGACGAGCCCGCCAGCAATGAGGTCGAGTGCGTTCATTTCAGGGCTCCCGCGCTGAGGCCACCGATAAAGAACCGTTGGCCAATAAGGAAGATGATCAGTGCAGGGAGCGTAAACATCACGCACGCCGCCATCAGCGGGCCCCATGCCACGTCGTTCTCGCCAAAGAACGAGTAAAGCCCGATAGAGAGTGTGTACTGGTCGGGATCACCGAGGTAGATGAGCGGGTTGAGGAAGTCGGTCCACGACCACACGAACTGGAAGATGGCCGCAGTCACGATAGCGGGCCGGGCGATAGGGAGCACGATCGAGAAGTAGGTGCGGAACTCGGAGGCCCCATCGATCCGCGCGGCCTCGATGAGTTCATCCGGGATGCTCAACAGAAACTGCCGAATCATGAAGATCAGGAATGGGGTGCCGAGGAACGCAGGGACGATGAGCGGGAGGTAGGTGCCCACCGCGCCAAGACCGTTCCAGATCAGGAACACCGGGATGAGGGTGACCTGCGGCGGAAGCATCATCGTCAGCAGCACGATGATCAGCAAGGGCCGCGATCCTCGCCAGCGCACCTTCGCCAGGGCATAGGCGACCAGGGGGCAACTCACGATCGTGCCGAGCACGCTCATCCCGCTGATGAACAGCGTATTCGCGAGGTAACGCACGAAGGGGATCTGGTCGAAGGCCTCCGCGAAGTTGTTGAGCGTCCAGTTCGTGGGTAGCAGCGTAGGGGGAGACGAGAAGATATCGCCCACCTCCTTGAACGCCGTGCTCAGCATGATGACGAAGGGGAACACGAAGATCAGCGAAAGTGCGATGACGGGGATGATGCGCCAGCCACGCATCCAGCGCGGAAGCCGCTGCCGGCGGACTATCGAATTAGCGAGAGCCATCGTGCACCCACTTACGAGACGAGACGAGGATTACCAGCGTGATGACGAGGGTGATGAGGAACAACACCCACGCCATGGCGGAGGCGTAACCCATCTTGAGGAACGAAAACGCGTTCTGGAAGAGATACATGGCGTAGGTGAGCATCGATTGTCCGGGCCCGGAACCGGCATTGTTGAGCCGGGTCTGGGCGAGTAGGTAGGGCTGCGTGAAGATCTGCAGGAAGGCGATGACATTCACGATGACCTGGAAGAGGGTGACCGGGGAGATGGTCGGCCACGTGATGTGCACGAATCGTGACCACCATCCGGCACCATCGAGCGCCGCCGCCTCGTAGAGATCGCGCGGCACGTCTTTGAGGGCGGCGAGGTAGATGATCATCGTGCCGCCGACGGTCCACAACGACATGATCACAATGGCGGGTTTTGTCCATTCCGGCTCGACGAGCCATCCCGGTCCGTCAATCCCGATCAGGCTCAGAAAGTAGTTGATGAAGCCGTACTCGGTGTTGAGAAGCCACCGCCAGAGGTAGCCGCCGACAACGACGGGCACAATCGAGGGCAGGTAGACGAGCGCGCGGAACAGCGGCTGGCCACGCACCGGGAGGTTCAGGAGGTGCGCCCCCGCGATCGCGATGATGATCGAGATCGGCACTCCGGTGATGGTGAGGAGCAGGGTGTTGGTGAGGGCGATCCAGAATCGTTCGTCCGTGGCCATGCGAGCGTAGTTGTCGAGGCCGACAAACTCGGGTGCTTGGAACAGGTTGAAGTCGGTGAAGGAGTAGAACCCGGACGCCGCAACCGGGTAGGCGAAGAAGATAACGAAGCCGAAAATGAAGGGGGCGGCGAACGCCAGGCCCGTGAGGGCCTGGCGTCGCCGGGTTGTCATACCGCGCATTGCGTTTTCGTCAGTCCGTCGCGTAGTTCGACGAGTTGTCTTGCACCTTCTGCAGTGCCTCCTCCGGCGTGCTGGCGCCGGTGATGACGTCATCGAAGGCAAGACCCAAGTCAGTCGAGTACTCGGCGCTGTATGGCGCGCTGCTCAGGGCGTGCACGTTGTCGCCCGCCAATGCGTTGAGCCAGACCGAGAACTCGGGAATGTCGTCGTACGCGGAGCTGCCCACGAGCGATAGTTTCGCGGGGAGGTTGCCGAGCGCGAGACTGAACGCGGTAGCTCCATCGTCGCTCACCAGGTAGGAGAGGAACTTCGCCGCCGCCTCTTTGTGCTGCGAGTTGGCCGGGATGAAGAGTGTGCTCACCGTGAGCTGAGTGGTGTCAGCGAGCGCGGAACTTACGTAAGGGATCGAGGTAACTCCCCAGTCGAGTTCAGGAGCGGTGGTTGGGATGTTGAGGGCCCGCCATTCTCCATCGATCACGAACGCGTACTTTCCGGTGTAGAAGGGATCCTGTGGGGACATGTACTCGCCAACGCCCGACTTGAACTGGGCCAGCTTGTCGGCACCCACCGGCGTCACGACGTTGTCGACGTACCACTGCAGCGCCTTCTCGTTACCCGAATCGGTAGGGCTAGGAGCGCCATCCTTGTCCCAATCGCCCCCGAACGCGTAGCCGAGAGTGGTGATGGTGGTGGACGGGGAAGGGTCACCCAGCCCGAGCTGGGTGATCGTGCCGTCCGCGCCCACCTTCGTGGTGGCCTTGATGGCGGCTGCCAGCTCGTCCATGGTGGACGGTACTTCTACGCCAGCTTCGGCGAGCAGCGTCTTGTTGTAGAGCAGCTGGAAGGTGTGAACGGCAATCGGTAGGGAATAGATCTTGTCGTCGTAGCTCAGCTGTTCGATCGCTGCTGGCGCGAACTCTGCCGGGTCGACACCGTTCTCGTCGAGATAGTCATCGAGCGGCTCGAGGATGCCCTTCGATGCCCACGATCCGACGGCGTTGCCGAAGTGGTCGGAAATGTCGAACGACCCCTTGCTCGCCGAGAGCGAGGTGAGCTGCTTCTGGAAGTCGGGGCTGGAGATCCCCGAAACGACAATCTCGTCTTGGCTGGCATTGAAGTCGGCGATGATCGCCTCGATCGCCTCGGCCTCCGCGCCGCCCCAGAGGTAGGAGAACGTGATTTCTTCCGGGCCAGAGGATGCTGGGGCGGAGCAGCCAGCGAGCACGAGGGCTACAGCCCCCGCTATGGCGCCGACCGCGACGCCATACCGGCGCCGTGTACGAGGGGGAACGTGCATGGTGTACTCCAATCGAGCAGAACGTATGGAACAGGGTGGCGCTAGTATGACCCAACGGAGCAATAGATGTCTACCAATTTAATATTCCTGCAACAAAACCAGCGAAATGTTGGCTGAATATCTTGAAATGGTACTCCCCAAATGCGGTAGGTTGGCGGCATGGAGCAACTCGCAGGCAAGATCACCAAGGCCGATCGTGTGCGCCGCCATCTAGAGGCGGTCATCGACAACGGCCTCGGCCCGCATGAGAAATTACCCACAGAACGTGAACTTGCCGACGAGTTCGACATCAGTAGGTTGACTGTCCGCCGCGCGCTCGACCAACTTGAGAACGACGGTGTCGTCTATCGGGTGCAGGGCGCGGGCACCTTTGTCAGCGAGAAGTCGATAACCAAGTCCTTCGAGCTGACGTCATTCTCAGAAGACATGCGCGCCCGTGGGCTCGTTCCGGGATCCCTCTCGACCCATGCCGAGGTGATTCCCGCCGGAGCGCGCATTGGCTACGCGCTCGGGTTGAGCCCCGCTGACCTCGTCGTGCACATCCGGCGCGTACGCACTGCCGACGACGCCCCCATGTGCGTTGAGGACTCGTACCTCCCAGAAGCTCTCGTGCCCGGCCTAGTTGAGCGACTCGGCAACGACTCGCTTTACCGGATTCTCGACGAGCAGTTCGCTCTGCGCCTCGACCGCGCCGACCAGGTGATCAAGGTGACCGTCTTGGAGCCCGGAACCGCCTCCGAACTGCAGGTGCCGCCGTTTAGTCCGGCGTTCCTGGTCTCCCGCACCGGGTATGACGATCGCGGCCGCGCCGTCGAGTTCGCCGAGAGCCTGTATCGGGGAGATCGGTACTCCTACGAGCTGTCCGTCGCCCGTCGCCGGCACAACACTCCGTGAGCCGCAACCTCCGCCTCGCGCTCGTGCCGCTCGATGAGAGGCCCGTGAACACGGGCCTTGTTCGAGATGTCGCCGCCATCGCAGGTTGTGTGTTGGACATCCCGCCCGCCTCCGTGCTGCCGCGCTTCCGTGCGGCAGGGGATGTGGAAGGCATCGCGGCGTGGCTGAGAGCGTTGTCGCCCGAACTCGATGGGGCGGTTGTCTCGATCGATACTCTCGTGCACGGAGGGCTCATTCCCTCGCGAACCTCGGAGGAGACAATCTCCACCGTGATCCGCCGTCTCGATGTGCTTCGCGAGATGCATGAGTCCAATCCCCAGATGCGAATCGCCGCGGTGAGTTTGGTGATGCGCGCGAGCGACTCCTACTCGGCGGTAGAGGAGCCGGAGTATTGGGCCGAGGCTGGCCGGGAGGTTCATTCGCTCGGGGGCGCGGTTCATCGAGCCTGGTCCGGTGTCGAGTCGGTCGAGCCCGCGCTCGCCGGAGGCATCCGCCGCGATTACAGCAGTCGACGGCTTCGCAATCATGTGGTCGGACTAGCCGCGCTCGACCTCGCGTGGCAGGGGGTCATCGATCCGCTCGTGATTACAGCAGATGACACCGCGGCCTGGTCGGCCGGATCGGCCGAGCAGCACCTTGTGGACTACTGGCAGCGGCTGCGAGGAGAGCAGCCTGTGCAGGTGTACCCGGGTGCTGACGAAACGGGCGCTGTGCTCGTGGCCCGTCTGCTCGCGCAAGCCGCAGGCAGTGCGCCGCGGGTGTTTGTCATGCCGTCCGAGGAGGATGGCATGACCCGAATCCCGTCATACGAGAACGTGCCCCTGCGCGAATCGCTCGACCGACAGCTCGCCGCTGTGGGTGCGGTGGCGGCGGTGGATGTCCTGGATGCCGACGTTGTTCTCGTCATCCACACTCCCGACCCGGCCAGGGCCGACCACTTCGGTGGCGACCCGGGGCCCGACCGGGGGGCCATCTCTCGCACCATCGCCGCTGTGGATGCTGCACTCGCGTCGGGGCGCCCGGTCATCCTCGCGGACTTGCGTTACGGCAACGGAGGAGACGCATATCTCATCGACGGCCTCGCGGAGAACGGAATGCTCGCGCGTCTGGATGCCTATGCGGGCTGGAACACCGCGGGGAATGCACTGGGGAGCGTGTTGGCTCTCGGAGTTGCCTCGGTGCTCGGGCGACGGGCCGGCACTCTCGACGAGGGCGCTCGCATCCGTGCGTTGAAGCGGCGTCTGCTCGATGACGCGGTCTATCAGGCTCGAGTGCGCCGCGAGGTGTCGAGTGAGCTGTTCGACAACCGCATCGAACCGGTGGATGCCGACCGAGCTGAGCGCGCGGAAGCCGTGATCACCGACATCCTGCGCAACAGGCTTGCCGGTCTCGGGTTGCCGGGGAGCGAGGGCATCGCCCGTGTGACGCTGCCGTGGTTGCGAAGCTTTGAGATCGATGTGCTGTTCGAGGGAGAGACCGTATGACAACGCCTGGTGAGTTCATGCGCAGCGAGATCGCGGAGCAGCCGGCGATGCTCGCTCGTTTGGCCACGGCGCCGGTGGATCAGGAGGTGCTGGCCGCTGTCGCGAGGCTCGAACCGCCGCACCTGCAGCTGGTGGCTAGAGGGACGAGTGGCCACGCGGGCCTTCACGCTAAGTACCTCGCGGAAGCGGTACTGGGACTACCGGTCGTCATCGTCGCGCCTTCGGTGATCACTCGACTCGGGGGCAGCCCTTGGTCGCCCCGCGATCTCGTGATCGCCGTGAGCCAGAGCGGTGCTTCGCCCGACCTGATCGCGTGCGTGCGCTCCGCTCGTGCAGCGCAAGCGACGACGGTCTCTTATGTCAATGCTGAGGGCTCGGAACTCGCGGACGAGGCCGATATTGCCATCGGCCTCGGTGCTGGGCCGGAGCTTGCCGTCGCCGCAACCAAGAGTTACACCGCGTCTCTTCTCGCCCTCACCCGCCTCGTCGCTGCGTTGGCGCCGGAGGACCCGGGCTGGGAGTGGGACGGTATCGGACCCGCCGTCCAGACTCTGCTCGACGATCGCGCCTGGCTCGACGATGCGATCCCCGCGCTGGAATCGGCGACGTCGGCGGTCGTGATCGGTCGCTCCTACTCCTATGCAACCGCTCGGGAGGCTGCTCTCAAGATTATGGAGACGTGCGCGCTGCCCTGTCTCGCCTACAGCAGCGCCGAATTCTGGCACGGACCACTCGCGGCCGTAGGCCCCGGCACCGTAGTTTTCTTCACGGGTGAAGTCGATGCCGGGCTCGTGGCGGCGTGCCGTAGCGCGGGTGGTCGTGTTGTCATCGCTCCTCGGTCTGGGCTGCGGGCGGAGCTCTCGCCTATCGCCGACATCGTGCCGTTCCAGATGCTCGCGAGGTCGGCATCCCTCGCAAGAGGCCTAGACCCGGACCGCCCGGCCGTACTCGCAAAGGCCACGCTCACGCTTTAAATGGTCGCTACCAATATTTTTGTTGCTGCAGACTTACCTTTAATTTACTCAGGTCCTATGCTGAGCGGTGAACGAATGGTACATACCATTTGCCAACCGAATGGAGACTTGTATGGCTCTCTCACGCATCACTCGAATATCGGTGACCCTCACGGTGGTCGCCGCCGCGATTGCTTTACCGGTGACATCAGCAAGCGCCGCCGACCCATGCGAAACGGCACCACGACTCAGCGGCACGTTCGTGCAGCCCGCTCTCATCGACGGATGGACCAACTCACAACTTGACGCCGAGTTTGGCTACCTCGACGAAGCCTGCATCGACACTCATGTTCTGCAGTGGACGGCTGACAGCGGTGCCAACACCGCCATCTTCAACACGGGGCTTGCTGGCTACACCCAGAACACCTCGACGGACGTCGTCGATCGCCTGCTGAGCGAGGCCGAGGCCTGGGACAAGTCGGTGATCGTCGGTCTGCAGGTCAATCAGGAGTGGTTTAGCAAGGGCGTGTCGGATCTCACCTGGTTGGACGGCCAAGCCGATGTCGCGATTGCGCTCGCGGACGAGCTGTATGACAACTACGGTGCATACGAGTCGTTCGACGGTTGGTATCTGCCCTTCGAGGTCGACAACCTGGGCTTCCAGACCTCGACCCAGTGGGACCGCCTCGGAGCCTTCTACGCCGAGGTTATCGACCACCTGCACACACTGTCGCCCGGGCTGCCTGTGGTCGTCGCGCCGTTCTATAACGACGCCTTGGCGGGCACCATCAGTCCGGCGACCTGGGAGGACATGTGGGAGTCGATCCTGGGTGATGCGGATATCGACATCATCGCGCTTCAGGACGGCGTCGGTGCCGGGCACGCGACGGTAAGCGACCTCGCCGACTGGTTCTCAGCGACGCGTAACGCCATCACCACTGCGCGTCCCGCGACTCAGCTCATTGCCGACACCGAGACCTTTGTCTTCGGGCCCGGTGGACTGCAGCCGATGCCGCTCGGCGGGGTGATCGCCGATCTGCAGGCGGTGCAGACGTACGTTGACGGCTACTGGGCGTTCGCCTACGACCACTATCAATCACCGCTCAGCGTGCCCGCCGTGTATCACGCGACCTACCTGAATTACCTCGCGAACGGGGTGGTGGAGACTACTGCTCCGACGGCACCGTCGTCGCTCGCTGCATCCGCTTCGGGGTCACAAGTGGTGAACCTCACGTGGACTGCTCCGAGCGACAACATTGGTGTGGCGGGCTACCAGATCTTCCGTGGCGGCAACCTCGTGGCGGTCAAGCAGGGCGCGGCATCAGGATGGTCCGACTCGCAGCTAGACGGGTCGACCCTGTACAGCTACACAGTGAAAGCGTTCGATGCGGCCGGCAACGTGTCTGCGGTGAGCTCGGCAGCGTCGGCGACGACCGCGGCGGCGCCGACCTACGCGAACACCTGGTCGACCTCGAAGACGTACACGTCCTCGATCCCGGCCAACTCGTCCTATCCGGATACGGGCGGCACCGAGCTCACTGATGGAACCAGAGGAGCGGCACTATATGGCGCTGCTTGGCAGGGCCGCAATGCGGCGGGAAACTACTCGTTCACGGTCGATCTCGGCGCGAACCGCTCCATCGGTATGGTCGAGACGGGGTGGCTGCAGGTGAGGGGGGACTACGTGTTCCTGCCGCCGTCGGTAAAGGTCGAGACATCTACCGATGCCGTCACCTGGACGACGCGGGGAACGATCACCACGCCGGCGGTAACCGATGCAATCCAAGTAAAGAACTACCGTCTCCTCGGCGTATCTGCGACCGCCCGCTACGTGCGTGTGACCGTCGACGGCGGATCAGCTTGGACGATGCTCGACGAGATCCTGATTAAGGGATAGACCTGTTCGGATGGCGGGCGGCGAAACGTGCGTCCGTCATCCGATCAGCCTTCTGCCTAGACCGAGTCGAACTCCAGGATGTAGACGTAGTCGACCTCGATCGTCGCCTCCGGCGATGAGGGCTGCGGAGCGGCCGCGGGGTCGTACGAGTGTCCGATGAGCACGGCCCCGATCCCCATCCCGATAGTGCCGAGCACGAGGAGCGCGGTGCGGGCGGCACCCGAAATCGGATGGCGGGGGGTGGAACTTCTTGAGCTCATATCTCGTGATTACACCACGTCAGCGGCCACCGCAAGGTTTCTGACTTGTCACCCTGGAACAGAAGACTTTCCCGTCAGGACAGCTCATCCACTGATAGCCCAGTGTCGGGATCGATGTGCTGCGGGTGGTCTTCATCATCGACCCGGATCGACCCGTCAGGTGCGACTGTTCCCATCGCGCTTTCGGCATCGGGTGTGCCCGGCACCTCTGCGTCTATCGCGTCGGCTTGTTCCTTCTTGACTGCTGCTTGGTCCATGTTGGGGTCAGACATTAGGTGGCTCCTTTGCTTGTCGGTGGACTGCCTCCAGCAAACTCCTCGAGAGCGGTCGACAACAGGGGTTGTGAGACGGGCGCGACCGCGCTATTCCTCGGTGCTAGTCGCGTCAAGCCCTAGCGCCGCTCACACCCCGTGAGGTGTTGTGGGACGAAGCACTCAACCGAGGAGAATCGCAGTGACATCTCTCTGGCTCGACGGATACGAGCAGATCCCGACCGATCCACTACAAGTCGGAGGCCGCTACGACGTCGCGGTGGTGGGAGCAGGACTCACTGGGCTGACCACGGCTTTGCTGCTCGCTCGGGCGGGCAAATCGGTGGTCGTGATCGAGGCTCGCTCGGTGGGTGTGGTCGCGACCGGTAACTCGACCGCGAAGCTCAGCTTGTTGCACGGCGGTGCGCTCGCGGGCATCCACCAGCACACGTCTTCCGAAGTTCTGAAGGCAAAGGGCTATGACCATGGAATCTTCGAGCTCGGCACAGCCCGTCGCCTTAATCACGGGTGCGGGCAGCCCGGGTGGGATCGGCTTCTCGACCGCGAAGCAGCTTGGGCTGGAGGGCGCGCGAGTGGTGCTGACCTCAACGACGCGCCGCATTGACGAACGCGTCACCGAGCTGAGGAGTCTCG
>Ga0247807_10000416_pt1 | contig 26599 bp, 22 predicted proteins | sample UWRJL074202C1_FD_179931 | JGI IMG/M metagenome (GOLD analysis project Ga0247807, IMG submission 179931) | Plant litter microbial communities from Arlington Agricultural Research Station in Wisconsin, United States - UWRJ-L074-202C-1 | ecosystem: Environmental > Terrestrial > Plant litter >...
GTGCCAGCAAAGTACAGAGTGTAGGTGAAAACAGTTGAAAAGCGAATTGGTGAGTTGGGGGGATGGGAATGGTATATGCTGCCGGTGAAATTTCGAGCCTGTCGAGCCGTGTATTCGATCCGTTTATTGAGTGCTCTCCTTTTGCTCACATAACGAGATAACTGCGCTAGACATATTTCAAATTAATATTGGTAATTGAACCAGAGGAAAGTCGCTTTCACATATCACTGCACAAGATAAAGCAACTTGGGAGAAGATCAACCATGTATTTGACCAAGCAGAAGCAGAAAGCCGTCGTCAAATGTACAATTGCGCCATCGAGATGCATTTCATCTTCCCAGAACCCACAGTGCCGTGTTGTAGAACGTATCATCCCACCTATAGCAACCGCAAGACTGATCAAGTTCCATCTCACATCCTCCACCCAACGCCCCTTGAATCTTTCATTCTTTATCCGCTCTTGCCGGTAGGGTTGGGGTTCATCTAGAGATAATGGTTAGAAACTACGGATTTGATGCGAACTAAGGTGTACGAACCTTCCTCTTGCCACCGGTAAGAGTGACATTGACGAATCTGCGGGTGTATTGTATACGCTTCTTCGCGCGTCCTTTAGGGACCTTCTTCTTCTCTTGTGGCTCGACCTGTCATCAGCTCTGTCAGCACACGCTCATGGTAAAATTGTTTGGAGACCCGATCCTTCATCGCCAAAGATAGAAGCTGCCCTGCCAAATTTGCCACTTCGGTCTCAACCGTTTTACGCCTTCCAAATCCATCCAGAAATTGAATATTATCCTACCTTTGGTGTCTGAGACTTGACCTTTCCAGCACGGGCTAGGGATCCGTGGACTTTTCCCATGATTGCGGTTTATCGGATTTGGAGTTGCCGATCTACAATAACAGAGATTAGCTGATGGTTCCTTGGCTTCGCGGACGATAGGATTATCGAAGAGAACGGCGCGGAGATGATACCAGCGTGGTTTTTCCGATGGAAGGTTGATGGGGAGATGTGTACTCACAGGTTGCTGTTGTGGTGTCGTAACTTTGCTCTTGGACGTTGGATATGGATTTCGTAGAGTGTGGGATCGCTTAGAAAAATGGGCTAGTCCAGTTTTAGCTCCAAAGATCCGCCTTAATATCACGTGATGTCAAGCTATTTCGTAATGCATCTCTACGCCTTTGCAATAAACTTATTGCTGATTTCACATGCCTCTGCCATTGGGTTCTAAGTAGTATTTATTGGAAGGTCTTCTACGTGCGTAATATTATGTGGAGAAGTAGAACGTGTACAAGCTACGAATCACTGCTGCAAACGTCAGAAGCATATGTACTATACACAATGAGTGAACGAAAGGTTTCACTCTTATATTAATTTGGCTCTTATTCTCATTCCTCTCTCCCTTCTAAAGCAATGATATTCAAAGATTGAAACCATTCCTTCACTGAGTTGGCTGACAGCCTTCGCCCAAGTCTATATGCCAAGTCTATATGCCAAGATCTTTAATCTTATCAGATTGATCAGCAGATACCATTCCCCCGGCATCGGCCGAGGTGCAACCAATATATTAATCGTAACGATAGTCTTTGTTCTTTCCCTTGACATCACATTTACTTCATTACCTTGTCTGAGAGGGCTGGTTTCTCTATAATCTTCTTGTAATATATTCTCATCTATCCCGCGTGCTTTCTAACATATTTGTAATCGCCATTCCTCCGCCATGATCTTCTCCAGCATCTTTTACCTTTGGGCGTTGGTTCCCCTCGTGCTTTCCGCTGAGAGAAAGAGTGGTATGAGTACAGATGTTTTTCTTGATGTATTCATAATGCTAATTTTGACCAGCATATGATATCCCAACCTCCCGCGAGTCTGCGGTTCTAGCTCGTCGAATCCTACATCTTACCACTATGGGTACCCTATCTACAATATTCCCCTCATCTCAGAAGGACGAACTTTCTTTACTCGAGAATCGTCCCGCAGATGTTGGGGGGCTATCTATTGGACTTCCAGACTATATAGCCGACTGCGAATCCAGTGGGAACCCTACTCTCCTCTCCATGTCGATTGCAACGACCTTTAAGAACGTTGCTGCAGGCTCCAATATCTCGCTATCATTGAGTTGGGAGCCTCCATACGCACCTTCAGTACATATGGGTCTAAGAAAACAAGCCGTCCCATTCTCCGCAGCAAGTTTGCCTCGATTTGCTCTGCTAGGGTCCCTAGAGAAGATACCAGAGGATGAAGTAGAGAGCTTAGCGCTTACAGAATGCTTCACCAAGGTGCATAAAGATGCTAGATGGTGGTTGCCGGGAAATCATATCCACGTTAGTGAATGGGTGCGTTTAGTAGTGAACGAAGTCTATTGGGTTGGTGGATTTGGTGATCGTGCTTACATAGGTTGGATTCCCATAGAGGAGTGGCAGAGCATCACCCGTGAAGAATGGGAGAAAGTGAAGCTGCCTGGAGAGACCAAGGGATGGAGGGATTGGGTGGTGGAGAGCTTTGGACAATGGGAGTTGTAAGCTTTCGCTAGGAATAACGATGACAATGACGATGATCAAACAAGAATGCGCAGTTCGCCGATATTGTATACTTTTGTTCATATTGAAAACGTAATAATAAAGAAGTTCATAAAGCCAGTCAAAAATTCTCATTTGATACAGTAGATCATAATATTGAACACAACTACGGCATGAGTTCTGACTTTGATCATTTACATTTCCCAACTAAACATGTGGATGTACTATCCATCCTTTCAAATTTCTCAATCACTCCGCCGATTTATTTTAATATATTGCAAGTACAAAGGTTTCTGTAGATTTACATTCGTGACAACTTGCAGCCCACTCTGCTATCATATAGTGGCCCAAAAGAGTCAAGCGCAGCCGAGGGTATTCAACCCCACCAAGCACCCCTCTACTTCGTCCCATACAATGTCGAGCTAGATGCTGTGATATCCGGAACTATACTACTGCTTCTAAAGCAGTAGAAAACTCGTCGCCATCATCAAGATTTCTTTCATTTACAAGTTTTTCTTACATCCGCAACAAAAGACTAAATATGAGACTTCGGTATGTATCCTTTTCCCTACTTCTACAGCATCATCTACCACAAACTTGCCAGAACGCACACACGTGTCAATTTGTTTCCATCGCATCACTTTGCGTAAGGAACTATTTCTCTCGCCCGACAAGTCTTTCTGGAGTTGTTTTAGGAACTATTCTAGCTCTGAGATTTCTTATTTACATTACTATTCCATTCGGCTAGCATGTTTCGTTTTCCAATAGTCGAGCATCCCACTGTAGTTGTTTGCCGTGCTTGTCCTCAAGTAGAGGGAGTAGTACAGACCTCATATATGACGTCTCTTCTGATTTATATATCCTTCCAATCTTTTCCCGGATGAACCTATATAATGTGTTACGGAGCTTCCTAGCGATGAAAGTAGTAGTCACCTGAGTTGTGTCCACATATAGGAGAATATATCTCAAGTTTTATATGTTCCCTCGTCAAAGTTAGTAAGTCCTGGGAGCTCACTGGGAAACATCATTGCTCAAGCTCTTTCTACCCATTATAGTACCGTGTGGCTTCCTGTCCTGGATCTCATCAAAATCTTGAAAGTTGACCGTTCTCGCTTCTTTGTTGTTATCTTGGAAAACGTATGAAAGCTAACCTCGGACCAGATTATAAACATCTGCATCAATGTAGGCAAAGCTGCAACTCCAACGTCTGCAACAACACTTTACTACCGACTTGCTTCCTGCTTCCAACATTCCCACGGCGAACTCTAGAGGTTTTCAAAGATTACAAGCATAGCAAGGCTTACTCATTCGAAAAGCTCATTCACTGGGCATGGCCCCACCGGGCGGTATTTCTACTTCACCAGAAGTTGCCATGGACATTAAGCCCGAAGCCAGAAATGATTCAGGCTCGATACCTATAATAACATCGGTGAACGTCATCAATAAAGTAAGCAGTAAAGCTGTTGAATACGGACCCCTACCTCCAAGAACAATCATTGATTCCAATCCATATAGCCTAGATCTTCGAGAGGAACCCTTATGGTGAAGAAAGAGGATCCTGGCGAAAATTTTATTGATTTAACGCTATCTCATACACCTGAACTACAGTCAACCAACACAGTTTTCGATCCTTTTGATGGCAGTGACGATGACAGCGCCCTCTCGGACCTGGATGGATTCGATGAAGAATATGTCGATGATTCGGAAGGTGTTATGGAAACTCGAAACGGTGTTCAATATTTTGTTTGTAGAAGTAGATCACTAGTAATTCTTATGTTTGGCGAGGAAACTAACTTTAATTAGCCTTTGAGATTCCGCAAATATCCGCTCCGGTAGTTTTGATGAGATATGTATCTGATCTCTTTGGTATGCTCCGACATGTCCAGAAGCCTGTGACTATTAACTAAAATATTTATAGCATGCCTTGAGTATGGAAGTATCATTCTTGATCCTGATTACCAGCGAGAAGTTGTTTGGGATGAACATCGTGCTTCGATGCTAATTTGCTCAATTCTAAGTAATTGCGCACAGCACATCTGTTAAACAAGTAAGACTAATACTACTGTGTAGTGGGCTACTTTGTTCCGCCTATCATTTTCAATCATAAGATGATAAGAAGACAGACACCCGAAGGCGAAGTCTCCGTGATAATGAACCAACGAATCTGTGTCGATGGGAAGCAACGCTTGACAGCTCTTCGGAAATTCATGAGTGGTCAAATTGGAATTTTGGATAAGAACCAGAGAAAATGGTAGGTAATTCATCATGTGAGCGTTCTAATTCCATCGACTGATCATCTGTAAAGGTACTTCTGCCATCCTGTGACAAATGGCCAAGAGTCTTATAGCAATCACATTATTATGCCGGCTGCAGTTAAGAATTTCTTCAAAAAGAGAACCCTTTGCTGTTACGAGTATAATGAGCTGCCACAAGAAACAGAGGAGAATATGTTTCAGCTTGTGCAACGAGGAATTGCCCTGACGCCAGCTGAAAAGATGAGGGCAAAGAGTACCGAATGGGCAGCATTTGCTAAGCAATATGAAGAGGATTATTCGATTATAGTTAACTGTTAGTCTTTCTCCTGGTCGAGTTACCAAACTAATCATATAGACAGTATCCAAGCAAAATCGAGCGTCTGGTTTTCGCATTGTTCTAACCATATTTGCAATGATCCTAGAGACCATGGGACAGCAGAGGAAATCTAAACACTCTAACAGAACCGCCCCAACACTCCAAGCTAGTCCTCAGGCTCTTGAACGACTACTCGAGGATAAGGTACCTATCAATACCGGCCTCAAGTTGAAATTCAAGGAGATTTTCGATAGATTTGAGACACTTGTCAAAGCCTGCTCTGATCAACTGACAGCCACGAAATATAGAAGTAAGTGATAAGTAGTCCCAACATAACACTACGCAAGACCTTAGTCTAACAATATTCTCAAGTCAAAGAAAATTCTGTTTTCGATCCTGCTCCCAATTTCTTGGATGAGAAAACTACTAGAACCTTCTCTCCTGTAGAGTTGGTTGGCACTGCAGTTCTTGTTTCTTATCATATGGCTACACGAAGCGATTTCCAACTGCTGAAAGCAGTAAAGGATTTGCGACGTCACTTGCGTATCCACTTCAAGGACCTGCGGCTCAATGCTCAATGCTGGAGCTCTGTTTGGGAATTCATAAGAGACCTACCTAAAGATGTGTCAGTTTCTCCGGAATGTAAGAAATCATCGCGACAAACTCTTGGGGAGGAGGTGCAAAATGAAGAGGACGAAGATCCTTGGGCTCCTAGTCCCTACCTCAAGGCGGCAACGCAGGCTGGAGAGATTGTAGATGATTTTGACAAGCGTACTACACGTTCGCAGGCTACTCGGCCAGGGTTAAACAATCGGCCAGAGGTATGTAAATTAATTGGTTTGCAAATTGTTTATTCTTGCAGCAACCTTCTAAATTCCGCCTGGGTCATTGCTGACTACATCAACAGAAAATACCGAAAACTTCCGCGGAAAGCTACAGAGATCTCTCACCAGGTTCTTCGGCGACTGCAGATGATTCTGATGTGGTCCAATCTGCCGAAGAAGGATCAAGCAAAAAGTTCGTTAATCTCCAGGTGATACCAAAAAATACGATACCCGTTGTTGAGATTCCCTGTCGTACCGTGCCGAAGCTTTCAAAAGATATGGAAATCATCGGTATTCAGGCCACGGATTCTACTGAAGGAGAGTGCATGAAGAGTAGTTCAGAAGTCAAGTCTATGCTGCCTAATCTAGGAAAAAGATCTCCGGGTATTGAAAATCAATTGTCATTGTCCGAGGCGAAAGCTAACCAGTCTCCCACGGTAGATGTGGTGGATGTTATGGATGGTGAGCTACAAGCTTCGAATACCTTTCTAGATTTGACTGGCAATCACTGTGATAATGGAACGACAAACGAAAAGATAAACTCAGGCAAAGGCGCTTGTTCTGATTTTAGCACTGGCGTCTTCCTCCTTGAGATACCTAATGTTACAGAGCAGGACAGTCAAAATGCCTGCCACTTCGAAGATTTTAATGCGGCACCAGGCAGTGACTTTAAGCCGGTGTGCCGCAGTGTGAGATCAAGCTTATTTAAGCAACATAATTCCAGTTGTGGCAGCATAGCAATTAGTGACATTGAGCTCGCTGCCACCACTACCACGCTGGCCATGCCTGCACCATCTGCCACTGAGCTCATGAAAGGAGATAGGGTGGCAATCGATGGTATTAAGGCCACGGGCAAGAGTATTTCATTCGGAGTCCCCTCGCGTGTCCCGGAAACTCTAATACACGGACATCAAAATACTACAGTGTTGGACTCTATAAGTACAGGGAATAAAGATGGAATATTGGAAATCCCATCCGGGCTACGAGAGGCTGCTGTGTCGGATACCTCTATCTACCAAGATCACGATATTTCTATCATAGGCTCCAGGAGCGCAGCGAATTCCATGCACAATTGCGATAGCTCAACAGTCACTAGTGGCAGCTCGGACTCAGAAGCACCGATGAAACAGACAACAAAGCGATCAATCTTGCCGCAACATCATTACCAGAAATTTAATGGTAATATCAGCAAAATTCCAATGGCCGATATCTTAGTGTTGGCGGAGAATAAACCAAAAGTCAAGTCTCGGTTTAAGCCTAAAGCACCACTTCGCGTCTCAGAGCGGAGGCCCGAAGGATTATCGTTGGTATCCAAATCGACACCGCCTGCATCCCGACCCAATATGACTACCTGGGCCACCGAAAGACCTGCTTGGCTATCTCCAATACCTAAGCGCTCACCAGGCAGTCCAGCTTGCGGCGAGTCGTCAATGAAAAAGTTGAAACCTGAGGATTCGACTTCGTATAGGCAGAAGTAGTATACGTATATACAGCATGGAGTTCGGAGTTTGGAGTTGGAAATACCAGGATGGATTGCTGTTGGATAGATCTCTGTACCATAATTAATTTCATGCACGTAAGGCAATGAATCCGTTGCAATAGAATGAACGTATGTTAGTGATCATGATACTGTCTTGATTTATTGATGAATGCAACCCACTTTTACACTTTTTGCATTATACTACACAATGACCTTGAACTCCACACCATGCTTACAACGCAGCAATATTGGGTATCAATTCGCACCATCAAAATCAGCCATGCCATCTTTCAACGCCTTACTCAGAATTGCACCTGCCCGTCCAGCCTCACCAGCTTCCTTCTTCGCCTTCTCGACTCCCTTCTCTACCGCGGTCAGGAATCTCCGATGAAAGACCCGCTGTCGGCCTTCCCGATCAACGTACATCTCCCCTTCCTCGTCTCGCGGACTACCAAAGAGGTTGAGATGGGCAAATGCATTGGGTACATTCGGCATCATCATGTGTCGGTTTTCTAACCCAAACGGTCCATATCCTCTATACGGTGTCTGGTTTTCCACCTCATCCTCCACCAGTCCGGTACGTATGAACTGCGCTAGCACAAGCAACTGCTTCGGAAACATCTTTCCGGATTTATCAAAGGAAGCCTTGCTCGCCGACGACCAGGTTGAAGTTTCCGTCGCAGTCGCCCACCCAAGCATTGTCAGAAAACAGTTTAGAGTCTTGACCCAGCCGCCGGGACACGTTACGACGGATGCGGAAGTTGTGGAACTGGTGCTGTCTAAGAGCCAGGTGAGGGCGGAGAGGGCGTCGGATCGGATGTCAGCCGCAAGATGTGTCATGCCCGCTCGGATATAGAGCAGAGCGGATTCAGCTCGCGCGCTGATATCAGAGGGAGGAAGGAGGGAGAGAAGTTTCAAAAGGTGCGTCCGCACCGAGGAGGAGCCGTCAAGCAGGAGAGGAAGAATCTTAGGGAGGATGATTGCTGGAGGAAGAGGAAGAGGCTGATTGACTGGGTGGGAGGAGCTGGATTGGTCAATCTCATAATATGGTGACTTGATGATGATGCTTTTAGGGATTGCTTACATTTGGCTAGTGAGGTAGGCGAGCGCATCTCGTCGTTGGATATCTGATTTGGAGGATGAAGCGAGGGATAAGTAGTGCGTGAACTGCGTTGCTGATGAGGGAGCAGATGTGGAAAGAGATTGCTGATTGACCACGATTGCTACGCGATGTTAGTATTTTGTAAATATGGAGATTCAAGTTATGAAATGGCGAAATTCATAGAAAGCCTAGAAGGATAGCTCAAGTAGTATCAAATTTGCTGGTGATTGGATTTTGTTAAGCGTCTTCACGCTTGTGAAATGTTAAATTGTCTTTCTTAGTTTAAAACAACAACGACTTGGACGGCCCTCGAACAATTGCATAGAGGTACGCTCCCACACATTTAATGACCGTATGGCCCAATAGAAAATTACATTTATGACTACTCCGAAGACTGATGTGAGTACTGTCAAGGATTTCGAGGAACAATGACCGCTTAAAGCATTCTTTCGAAAGATGGCTGCGAGAATTTCGTTCGTGTGCCATAATCTTTATTCCTCGGAAGTTTTCCTACTTGTTTTTTAAGAGATTTCAGATATAACGAGCCATGGCCTGTTACATCCACGTCTCTAGCACAACGTTGATGCTAAAAAGATGCCAAATACACCAAACACTGGATGTCATGTAGGTGAGACGGATTCTCCAGGGAATGTACGGTCAAGACCTCTCGCACTGAATAGATGACATAGGATATAAAGACTTGTACTCTTGAGTAGTACTAAACAGCATGGTAGATAGAACAATATGGTATCGAAACACCATCAATGCAATGCAGGAGTCTGAAGTAGGAAGCCCCGCAAGACACCCAAGTATTTAAATCAAATAGACATGTGAAGACAAGAAGACTTGTCTTGTCAATGCACAAAAACACGCACGAAAATTGACAGTTGTAAGGGAATAGCATTTCATAAACAACTTAAGCTTCTCGAGTTCAGGAATAGGAACACAAATAAAACTTACACCTTGCTTTGAAGCTTGTATCTGTAAAGTTATCGGCTTTTGCTTTAGTTTTACCCACTCGAAGCTTTGGTTTCTGGAAATCATATGTTAGCTACTTTGCGACGCCAAGACATCACTGGGTATGGTACTTGAAAGTCTTTCTTCTTGTCCTTCTTCTTTTTCATGGAAGAGCCCATTTTGGACTATCGCAACAATACAACCCAAGTATAGTATAGTAGAATTAAACAACTGTTAGAACTGTTTCTACTTCAAGTAGGAAACCTCTGGTTGGAAATTTATCACACTTGACAGTGGAGGTTTTTTTTTGGATCTTTCTGGCTTAGGTGCGTAAGGTCAGAAGCCATTTATTTTTCTTAGTATCCGGCCGTATTATCATTTTTCCGTGAACTCAGTGGAGACAAACATTCCGGCAGCTATGAACAATCCAATCACAACAGTTTCTAGTAAACATCATTGTTCTTCCTTTCCAATCCTCCTAATCTCGCAGCGAACAAAGCGTAGGGAAGAGGTCGGCATTAAACGCAGCTGTTACGCAGCTGGTACGCAGAGAATCATGGTAATTAATTGCTAAAGTCACTGTTTGCCAGCTAACCTTCTACAGAGCGCAATCGAACAGTCCGCAATGTCGGAAACACTCTCGAGATTGAGCTCGAAGGATGGCGTTCGTTGTACCATTTTAATCTCCGCTACAACTGGCTCGATACTTCAGAGCAAGGGGACATTGCCCGCATTTGCGAATGCCACGACTACAACACTGTCATCGAATCCGGCGGCATCAGCAGATGGTACTTCTGCGACAAAGTCTCCGACCGAGGAGCCATTAGATGGGATGGAAGAGATGGCCAGGGTCGCATATCATTTCGTGAAATCAGTTGGGTCGTTGGTGCAGAGTCTTGATCCTCAGGTATGGGAAACACCCCTATGCACCATCAGTTGGGGAAGCATATTAATACGATTCACAGGACGAGGCCAAATTGCTGCGACTTCGAACCAAGAGATATGAACTCGTTATAGTCCCAGATCCGAAGTTTATCTGCGTAGTTGTTCACGAAACACGTTCAGCTTGAGGGAAGTAGTCTACGACGTTATGGCATATACCTTGTGAATTTGCGGTGAACGGCCAAACTGCGGCATACGATTTCATTATGTTCTCAGATTTTGTTATTACTTTATAGCATAGCGATGGTATACCCCTGGCGTTGTGGAATTAACATAATTTGTTTTTGGCCTACTATTGCTAGCTTTATAGAGTGACACGTTGAGCTGCTTCGGTGATACATGATGTTGGAATGCTGTCGGCAACCCATTTTCACGCCTCATATAATATCGAACTATTACTTATGATTGATGCATGGTCTGAAATTGCGCTGTACACCTTAAGAAGCTGAAAGTGAAACGAAAGTGCTTCATTTACCAAATAGCCAATAAAGCTGCGTAGGGGGACCTTGTTCAGCCTTACTACCTATTCTATATAGTCTCAATCTGTGGACTAAAAATTGATATGGGTTTAGGAAATCGGTCTCCAAGAACCCGGTATTGCGCTTTCTGTGCACCCGATCTCTCCACTCTGATCTCCCTGAGGCTATGACAGCGAACGATATTGATGAATTGATATAGGATCATCTCCTGGGATTTTTAACGCGACGGCACCGTTCATATAATATTCGTGAAATAAAGCGCGGATGCTGGGGTTCCCCGTCACGTTAGACACAATCAGCTGCTTCAGTTTACCAAAAGCGCATGGACTTTACTAAACTTAAAACCTGCGATCATATTATCGAAAATGAATCTTTTCGGAGCATTAATTCTTACCAGGTACATAGTTCTTGTTCGCAGCAACCATGTATCGCCAAGGGTTTGATGTCATCAACATGCTAGGCAGCCCAGCCAGCCTGCTTTTGTGCAAATCCAATAGTGAATCGCGCCTCTTCACCTTCCCATCACAATACCGGTATCTGCAAGCAAACCCTAGCCTATCCAGAATGCGGGACACTTCTCCATTAAAAGGCATTGTCACGGATACAGATTACTTATTTAGGCTGTCTCCGCCAGTGTACTACGAATCTTGGAATGTGCTTGTTTTTCTCCTACCCTATCTCTCTGTGGTTCATCTCTGATAATCAAGCACTTTTGCTGCCTTTCCTTACTTCTGTTTCTTTTGCTCCGTCCTGACATTCATTTTCTGCAACATGCCTTCCTTTTCTTCCCTAATTAGGAGCTCCAGAAGCAAGAGTAGTAGCCAGGATTACGATAGGAACTACAATGTCATAGCCAAACTCGAAAATGATAGCCAGGAGAAGATGCAACGGAGGCAGTCGAAACGTGATTTCTTCCGCAGCTTGATTAAAAGAGAACCAAACAAACGGAGTAGCTCTCAGTTCGGAGTATGGGACAGTCCAAAATCGCTCGAAATTCCGTCTTCCTAGACTTACTTCTTATCACATTACTATGCACTTTACTAATTAACACACAGGAGAGATCGAGTGATAAATCTCCAAACCCACCCCTAGCAAACCTGAATCCAAGCCCAATGCCTGATCCGAACAAGCCGCTTCCTCCTGCGCCAACTAAGGATATCAATGGTACATCAGAAGAGCAAGACATAGTTGTTAGACCAGTCAAACATCTAGAACGAATCATATCCCCAATAAGTCCCGCGGAGCTGGAAAAGCTGTTCTCAGGTGCACCTCAGTTCTTTGCATATACAAAGGAATATACTGGTGGAATTCCTCATCCCACCGTTGAATTCCCGTGGGATGATGAGGAGTTGGTTCGAGATCTGTCGGATCATTCTCCAATATTAGATGCTGCGTGGAGCACTGTGACGGCATGGCCGCATGTTACTCGAGACACTGCAGGTGATTTACATGCACTAGAGAAACACACTGAGAGAACGAAGGCACTTTTTTTACCTAGTTGTCGAGAACGGCCTGATATGTTAAGTATGCACGGTCTAGAACGTGGCTCATTAGGCTTTGCAGCAGCGTTGGAGTTAGACATTGCGGATTCTCTCAAGGAAGTAACAGAAGTGTACCATCCAGAAGAGGATCCAGATGCCATCCTTAACAAACGAAAGGACTATCTCAAGCAAAGAAACTCCCCCAAGATGGGATCACCCCTTATTCTGAAAAATGCTTTGATTGAAGTCAGTAAGGCTTACCATGAAGGTGACGCTCGAACTACCATGGAGCTCTGGTCAAGTCTATTCTTGAAGCTAAAGCCACCAAATAGGGTGAGCGACCATAACGATCCATATTCTCTCAAGATCCAGATCAATGAACTTGTGCAGGTTCTTGCTACACCTGACGTCTGGGTGGATTTTAGCCTCGTGGAGTATAGGATCAGATTGGGACAAATCTTGTGGGCTTCACCAAATACGTCTGACGAAGACAATTCTATGAATAAGAATCGAGCCGAAAGCCAACTTTTCGCTGAAAGGTATTGGCTCCTCTTTCAGATTCTCCTGTCGTGCGAGTTATTATTACGATTGGACGTAATCGCATCCCGTGCTGATGGTCAAATCGAATCTGTTATTTTAAAGGACCCCCAGCTATCCGACAAGCTTTCTTCAGATAGCATTAGGTGGTCATTGTTACTTGCACGTTGTTGGCTCGAGAACATCAAAATTGATGAGACGGAACCAGCTGCTCCCGAACCTAAAGCTACATGGGCAGGAACATTGTATGGAATGATGGGATCCAACCCTGATACCGGTGAAATACAAGATCCAGTCAGCATTACCGTAGAGGACATCCACTTGGAAGGAAGGAATCAACAGAGACAATTGCAGGGACTCCTTCGCTTTGGGCGAGAGCTGAAATGGCCCTTTATTGATAACAATATCATTACCAGTGAGATTACTATGAGCACGGTTAGCACACCTGCTCAAACCCCAATGTCTCAGCGCTCCAGCTCGTACTTTGGGCAAAGATCAGAAAATAATGGATCGTTATCCCAGAGGATGTCCGCATTGTGTATGTATAAGTCCTACTACCGGAAGATATGGCGTATGACTTATGCCAAGCTATCACAAATAAATATCCTTACAACTTTGTAGCTAACTTAATATCCGATGTAGTGACACCCGAAGGTTGGCTATCAAATACTTACCTAAGTGGACTTATTCTTCCTGGTGAAGGGTTGAGTCACTTCTTGATATCGACATTACTAGAAAACGACCAGGCTGCAATCGCAAGTCTTGGTCGAGATGCCTGCCTCTATGGCGGCTTCAGATACCAGCACCAAAGCTTCTGGAGCAAAGAATGTATTGTTGGCCGAGTGCTGGCTGCTGGGAAGGGCGCGACAGAATGTATGGGCTGGATATCTGCTCCAGTCATTCCAAAGGGTCTAAAGCACTCAGGAGACGTGTGGGTTGATATTGAGGTAGAACCTTACCGTAAGTTGATGCCTCAACACCCCTCCAAAAATCTACGTATTCGAGGTGTCTCGCTTCTTACCTTTCCAGGTCAGCTCAAAAAGAATGCACTAACGTATATCGGAATAGCAAAAAACGAGAACCCCCGCATCCTGCACAGTCAAGAAATAGAGCGAGATGGACATGTGATTGGTGGAGCAGATAGCTCATCTGTTCTTCCTGGTGACTTTGTTCTTCCTTCGGAAGAGCCAGCCCTTTCAGAGCCTATTTTCGTCAGCCTAACATCTCTGGATCTCGTACTCACAGATGACTCAAACTCAATAATTGAGACTCCGACAAGTGAAGCTGATATTGATAATGCGTCAACAATAATGACATATTCTGCGATGATGAGATTCAGTGTAGACGCAGATGGAGAGGATAAGAGAGAAGTGAACCTAGCGTTGACTCATGCTGTCAATTTTGTCACAGCCTATCCATGTGTGACTTCGCCTGGAGCTTTGAAGTTGGCCAACCTATGGAATACACTTAACGGTGTCAACAGCCCCACAGGCTCCTCTAGAGACTTCACTGGTATGTGTAATTTTCCATAAAAGTGCTCAGATGCTAACATTGTCAGGTCATCCACTTCACAAAGCATTCACATATACCAAAGTAACTCTTTTATCACTGCTTTTTCCCCAACAGCAAACATTTGACTCTTTAATTTCGCCACCACCTTCACCAAGAGATGCAGCACACTCTAGTACCCATACTACCAATAGCAATATCCCAAAAGCTCTGGTCATAGATTGTACAGACAGCACGACCATTGCATTCCCAGTTCGACCATCACCAAGCCCTCGAGCAAGCGGCAACAATAAGGATTTCATTGGTAGCGACTTGGAGATACTAGCTAGGGCAGTTTGTGCTGAGAGAGGCTGGAATGCTATTATATCGAGGCGGGGTAGGAACTGTTTGGCGTGCAGTGTGAGGGAGGCTGCCGCACTGGGCTGGAGGGTAATAATCAGACTGGGGTAGGGGAATCAAGTAATGAAAACAATTAATGAGTAAACGATGGAATGAAAAAGGCCACTGGGGATATTCACAATAGATGGATGGAGATCAGTATTATCTATTGTTAGATTTAATCTTAGTAAACGAGAATGATGTCAAGATCGAGGCCAAATCAATATATATCTGTACGTCGCTGGGAACTTAAATAGTGGCAGAGATCTGTAGGGAGCTGTTGCTAAAAACGTAGCACTGCCAGTGTTCCATCGCTGTGAAATCCGTGTCTTTGACCTGTCATTGCTCATAGACCTACGAAAGATCAGGTACTCATAATCCTCTACTGTATAATAGGCTATGAAGTGGCCACTTTCAGTCACTCATTCTTAAACTCTGACTCTCTGATACGTGGTAAATAGCTTGTACCAGATGTCAAGCTATATTGTAGCTCATTGAATCCACTTCACATAGGGACAATGGGTGGAAGATTATCTCCGGCTCCGCATACTCATCACGTATCTCTGTTGCCATTAACTCTGTCACCACATTACAATTCAAAATCTTAGCTACTTTCCTCAAGATACTCACAGCCGCAAGATACTTGTAGGATATTCTATAGAGCATCACCATCGAAGTTGCACGAAGTGTGTAAAACGAAAAAGAAATTTGCAGCTACCGGTAAGGCTTTGGAAATGGCACTGTGGTTGGGATCATTATGAAGTAGAGAATACTCGGCTGCACCCTCTTAGATACTAAGTTTGCTTTGTTCTTTGACATTTAATGGTCTAAGAATGGCCAGAAATTGGCGATTTTGTGGCTGCAGCTGCGAAATTGAAAGTAATGGATGTACTTGTGGGTATTGGAGCCTAGGAATAGCAAAACTAGTGGTGCGAACGTGAGGCGTGGTCGTGTCTCTTGACTTGGATGGATTAAATAGCCTGATATTCATGCAAATCAGTAAAGAGGAAAGTGAAGGAAGCCAAGGAGCAAAACTATGACCTTGAAAGGTTTAGACTATACTAAGTTAAGCACAAATGAATGGAAGCTAACACCCTGTTACAAGCCACGGTCGCGGTCTGGTCGCAGTCTACACGCACGCGTTATCCTCCCCCCTCGCGGCCTCTGTGGACGTGACCCATTCGTGTTCTCTTCCCAACATCTGCAAGTAGCGTGGTTCGCCCAGATATATCCTCCACTGGGGGAAGTTGCCAATTGGTTTATTCTAGCGAAGCGGTCTAGAATTGGTGGAGAGGTAGAATTTTCCTGCTCGACTATCTATATTGTCTGGTATAATTCTTCTCTCAAGAAAATTAGGCAAACTAGGCAAATGAGTGTGTTCGCAAATGGTTCTCATTTCCCTCGCCCCGCCTGCCTTGGATTGTTACACAAGCCAACGCCCTATTTTGCACTTTTCGGTTACGATTGCTACCTGCAAGTGTGATTAGCCTTTTCAACGCGTCTATAGCAAAGAGCATGAACCTTCAAGTCTAGTAGTCACATGTTAAAATCAGTATGCGGTTGCCCAACCCCTATTCTAAGCGAGAGAGTTTCTTGACTACGCTCACGGGGAGTACCTAACGTGTCTGTGATTACCAATCACCTACACATGCTAATTGTCCTAGTCCATGAAGTCGTCACACAAGGGAAATAAATAAAATGTAGTGCAAGCTACCAAAGAGTGGAGGAGGCTGCAGAGTCTATGCTTGTACTTGGGTACTTCACACCCTATGCAATCTACGGCGGCTGGTAGACAAGCCTATTGGGCAGATTTTTGTCTGAGAGAATCTGCTCAATCTGCTATAAATTATGAAGTAGTGGAATGCGAAACCCTGTGCAGTCTGATCCAGCTTCTTCACTGTTTATCGAGAGTCTGTTAGTTATTCTAATTACCTGAATAATCGTGTCATTCCCCAACACGACTTACTATGCTAGGCGGAAGATCCCACAAAAGGACACTCTGAGTGACTAACTGATCTAATTTCAGCTCGATTATGGTTTTGTGTTCGAGACAAAGTGGGTGCTGTTGTGCCTTTGTGCCCTTGCGCCCTCGCTCCGTGGAATCCAAAAATGTAGAACTCTTCCACACACTACAGACTATGTTTTTCAATTGTTCTTATTACCAAGACCGAGCTCAAATGTGTCGTAGCAATGCCCCCGCAATTTATGTAGAGCCTAAGCTGAGACATCTGAGGGGGGTAATCGTGGATGAGTAGTTGTGATTTCCGAGACTTGCCTTCAGCTCCGGAAGCCTTACGACTACGTTTGCTACTTCCTACCAGCACCATTTATAGTCGACTCAATTGTGCGATATTTAGAGTCGAGGTACAGACAGGCGTGATGCAAAAAGCACTTCTTGCTTTGAAGCTTCGTTGATTTGTTGCAATAAACATTGAGGCGATTTTATGGATGTCCGCAAGACAAAGCCTGGCAAACTCATGAAAGTTAGCCATCAGCGGAAAGACATGCAATGAAATGCTCTTCTCACCTTTTCGAGGCATGAATGTTCATTGAATTTTCAAGTTGGAATGTCGATATGCTCGCGACGAGCTAGATTTGCTCACTGGCATTCGCCGACATTCTGCCACCGTCCTAGGCCAACAGTTTAGTAGTTTAACGGATTTTTCGCGACCGTGTAAAATCATAATATTGACAAACTCTTCTACACAGGTATGTAAAAGTTTTCGAGGCTCGGAGCTTGTTGATAAGCGTCGCGAAGCTAATTGCCTCCCTAGCCAGGCCGATGATGACACGGTATGTGTTTAAGTTGGCTGTGGTTATCGAGGAAGAGATGGGCATCTAGAGAATTAATGACCGCAATGATTCCATAGACATTGACTTGACAAAGGCATCCCTAGATTTCAGTGCTTGTCTATTCCCAACTGGATAGCATGGTTTGTAAAGCTGCCAGGAGTGCTTCCGTGGCTGGATAAGGAGGCCTGCTATCAACCACTCACAATTCTCTCATTCGTTTGAAGAGAATCCTACCGATGTCTTTGAGCAAGAGTTTGAATGTTGTGTAAGATTTCTAAGTTTCAGGCCCATGAAAAGCAGTCTTGTGAGACATTTCAAGAAGCAACAGCATGCCTGTGCAGAGTGCTACATGTAACATATGGCTATGTTCTGGCTGCCAGCTCACAACCTGCAGGTTGATCATAAATAGGTTTTTAATCAGGCATGTCATGCCAATAATAATTGATATCTAGGAGTGGGCAATCATTTTCCCTTTTGATGCAAGTAGAATCCCGCTTTCTATTAGATACTAATCCGAAGCAAAATTTCCATAAAACACTAAGGATTCTTCTCATGCCTACCAAACAAATCAATGACATAAAACTATCAAAAATTTTGGCTTGAAACTATCGTTCATTGGCATTGGCTAGACATGCAAGCCTAGGAGCCTAGTCACGGCCCTCCCCTACCGCGACTTTTATGTAGCCTACCTTTGGGGTATCATCGCCGTGATCGGAAAGCAGCGTCCTCCATAGAAATTTGATATATATGCAGCAGCCCACCCACATCCAGCTTCTCCTCACTATCTCTGATAAAACTTTTCAGATTCCTCTCTGTCCTCTATCCAGGCTATAGCACACAATCTGGACACCGCATTCTGATGCGAGCGGCTAAGGCAATGCATCCCTGCAGAATTTAATGAAGTTAACATGTCGTCAATTCATCCAGCGCTTTGCTTGAACATGACTCTATCTAGTTTTGTTTGATTGAGAATTCCTCACCTCAGTACACACTCAACGGGACATTCATCGACGACGCATTCAGAAAAGGAAGCGTCTGCTGGCCTAAGGATCGAGCCCAAGTGTCTCGACGGTGGATCGCCACTAAGCTCAATCCTGCGGTTGACATGTGTTGAACTTCCATTCAAAATCACCGCTGTGTACCACAAGCCTCTTCATAATTATCATGAGCGGAAATTGAAAGCTGCATGTTTTTTCTATGCTGCATGTCGTCCATGACGCCTGAAATTTCCATCCTATGCTTGTTGAGCTAATGTGCAGTCACAGGTGGCCTGACTCCGCTAGCTTTGAATTACAAAGGCCAAAGACAGACCGCTAGATTAAAAACGTTAAAAGGAAACATTTCCAATAGGGGGGAGGGCGCTTGAGACAACTCTCTCTAGGCGTCAAGAAATCTCAGTACAATGAATTAAGGGAAATGATGAGATGTACTCCAGCTGGAATCACGAACCGAAGCTCTTTATAAAATGTGCTAAGTAATATTTGATAATCATTGGCATTTCTTGTGGTGCTGACCTCGAATAGAACTTCTCAGCTGCGTCACGATGAAAACTACTGTCGCTCGACCGCCAAGATCTTTCTATCAAATGGGTTCACGATCAAGAAGCAAGAAACACCGCTCTACATCATATTTGTAAATCGCCAACAGCAATAGTTAAAAGACTCAAATATTTACAAACCACGAACAGAAAGAAATACTGGAGCTTCTGATGTCGTGGAACGTACAGAAGAGGATGGCCTGCAAAATGGGCGCGAATGCTGCCATCATTATCGTATCCGACTACCACGCCTCGATGGCCAATTGGGTAAAACGCGATAAGCAGAAATGGCCGGCTACTTTGAGAAGAGAAATGTTTAATCCTTCGAGTTTGGCTGCCTTATCCTCATAACCTATGAGAGAACTCCTTTTGTATGACAATGCTTTTGATCCTGCGTCGGAGACCGGTTGGGAAGCACATTGTCAACCTTATAGGTCGGCGGCCTCGTAGGCATCACGATCCGACCTTTTCTGAGAGTCCATTCTTCACCCCGGGATTTGACAACATCTGATACAACGCGAACCTCCCAGCACGTATCTCGTGTTCTAGTGACTGCCTACGGGTGGAGAGAAAACGTTGCAGCTGGTCACTGCGCGGCCGCTGAAACCTATTGGTCTGTGTAGGGGGTCAGGATTATGAACAGCACATCATCGATTGTGATGACCATGTGCATATTATGTTGACAGGTATGCAGTGCATCCTCAAGACTTGTCACTCGTCTTGTCATTGAGAAGATCGCACGAAATATCGTACCGGAGGACGTTCCGGGGAGAGCTGCGTGGAAATGATATGAGATAGATCGCGGCGCATCCATTCCGAGTGGTGCGATCTGTTCCTCGTTCCTTCTTTTCGGCCACTCAAACGTGCTAGGCTGGAGGGAACGAGAGTCGGAAATTGGATTGCCTGACATATTACATACCCTGGCTGACGCCTCCTCTTTGAGTCGACCGGATTCAAGCCTTGAGAGGGGGGCTAGGTTTTGTGTAATGATGGCTATGCAAGCAACAGACATAAGAACGACACCGTTTGTTGACCGCCGTGGATCCAGAACCCCCCTGGAAACTTGCCCCAACAAACAGGGAGTATTATCTTCACTGCCATGCTGATCTGATACAAAGGCTCTCGGCAGATAAACGGGCAGATCTGTGTGGAGATATACATCCATAACGAAATTCTTTGAGGTGGGGCTACTACAGGAACGAGCCGTAGATCAGGGCAGCTACGTAGCTAGGAACGCTAAATACGCTAGTGATTCAACTTGAGCTGGACCTGGGTACTCTCCCAAAAAAAAAGAAGTGCCCCACGATCAGCGAAGTCTTGCGCTAGCAATGTCGTACATAGTACATGCGTTGAAATTCGTCTATGAATTAGCGATAGCGACAGATTGATCCACCCAACTGCGTGCAGAATGGCTTTTGTAACTCCTATAGCTCACGGAGTATCGAATTTCTAAACCACACCCTTTTTTATAAAGGGAACAACACCTCCTTGCGATTTAACTCAGCCATCTTTGACTGACTTCAGCTCAATCTCAAGTTCTCCATTTCCCTTTAATCAATCAAGAAATCTACTCTGAGCCTAAAGACTACGGTACTTGGCGTACAACGTGTGAGTTATGGTTGTAAGATCCCGATGACTTATTCATTGTAGATGTAAGTGCTGACCACTTCTAGGAAGCAAATTCCATCTACAAAAATTCCCTAATTGTCGGGAAACTTAAATCTCAAGGTACAGCGAACGGAACTTCTACTACAAACCTGACTAATCTTTTGTGTAGATCATCGACAAATTCATCAAAAGCAACAGGAACCAAGTGGCTTCCAACCAACGAGCCATATTGGTGGAGGTGGTAAACCAAAGCCTGTAGGTCGCCTCTTCGCTTCATCTATTTCTCAAGCAAGTTAATCGAAGATCACAGAAGCCGAAACCCTTCACCCCTTCTAAGTAATACCACCCTACATTCAGGATGACAACACTGTGGGTTATCAAAGTAAGGCATTCGGCACTGAACAGAGAGTAGAGAGGCAATCGATTTTCCACATCTCTTATTCGTCTCCAGTTATTGAGAAAAGGTTAAAATCAGTGCTGATTAGTGGAAAGCTATCCACCTGATGAAGTTTGGTCGTTTACCTGCTGTTTTTATGGACCCATTTTAAGGAAGCAAAGGATACTTCTAGAGTTATTTTAAGCATATCATCCTCAGACTACATGTAACATATAGTTGTAAAAGTGGGGCTATTGCCATCTGTTTAGAATATAACCGTTATAAAATCTTTAGATGATTCAGCTAGGAAATTGAGCCTCGCCTTCAAACTCAAATCCGCACTTGAAAGCAATTGAATTCTACCCCAATGGAAGATGGCAAGGATTGTGTAATTGTGGTTGTGGTGAGGTTAGCGAACATAGCCATTGGTTTTCGTATTACATATGCAGGCGGGAGATGCCAGTCTCTCTAAAATATAAAAGTCAGAGCCTATCCCCTAACTTTCTTCCTTTCGTTTCCTTTACTTTTAGCGCCCGCATCGATCTAAATTACACGTGCCAACTTTACTCCTTAGGCTAGGTAATCTACTGTCGCTGGAGTTTTCGAACTACACAAATTCGACTCATAGGAGAAGGGAGTTTGTAGCCTCGCATTAGGCTTTAAGTCGTAACAAAGGTAACTAAGACTGTTAATTCTTGATTGGCTGGTGAGGCTGCAAAGAGGGTGTGATCAGCTCGATGGAGGTGATTTCTGACCCCCAATCCTATCCCACCAACCATTCGTGAAGCCCAGACGAAGAGCCTCAATAGATCAGGCATCAAAGTTTGAGCCTCTAGGTGTCTGTTATTGAAGATGTTCGTTCTTTGCAAGTGCAGCACAAGCCTCAGCTGTCTATCATGTCACAGACTGTCGTTGAAACGCCGTCGACAACGGCTCATATTGTCACAATACCAACGCATGCTTACATCTCGGATCTTGACAGTGAGGAACGGGCCGTGCCAGTTCTCCACATGGCTCCACTTTCCTCTGCTGGGTATCAACAGATCCCACAATCGGATCGACCTCGCAGTGATCCGGAAGAAAGATTGACTGCACTAGACAATCCCAAGTCTGAGAGCGACAGTGAGCAGATTCGGCTAGGTAACAAATGCCATTCAAATAAGTGAAACTTACTTACACTCAGGCTTAAGATCCTGCTGGCCAGCCAAGCCCTCGAACATGGCGAACATTTCTTAGTTCAGCTTCCCAAAACTCCCTCTCCACCTCGACTCCCAACAACATACAGAACGCCGACCATGAAGAGATAAGATACGAAAGATGTAAGATGGTCCTGTTGCGAAAAATCCATTGATGTAGTTTGGTTGACACAAGGTAAAGTAGAGGATTTTGAGGAGGGAATCCCGCAGTATAGCAAATTGCTTGACTCGGACAAGGCCTTCTTCGTTATCAGATCATATGGACCTTACGCAGCCAGAGTCCTTGTTCAGCGGGAGCTCCAACTTAACACCCTGATCAAGCAACTATGCAAGCTTGATCATGAAGATGCTGCCGAAAAGACACGGAAGTACAGATTATGTACTACTTCGTTTTCGGAAAAAGGGGATCTCACGCAAACAAAACTGCTGAGAGAAATAGAGATAAAGCTGGGTGAATATTGTAAGCAAGTTCCAGATCAATCTAGGAGAAAAGAAGTGGATTCAATCCTGATACTGACCGTTTAGACGACTTTCTTCTGAAGTACGTGAAAGTCAAAGCACTAGGTAAACCAACAAGACGCGATCAACGAAGCATCCTACGATGGATGTCAGATCATGCTCCATTAGTAGAGGAAGAGTCAGACTTCATGTTCTACTTTGACGACCTTGTATCCGCGAAATCAAAGCTGGAATCTCCTAACCAGAGTAATACTATCGAAGACATGTTAGAGTCTCAACTGGCTGACAGGCCTAAATCACACTTGACGGTATAGTGATAGCCAAGTTTAACTTCGTATTTCCTATCAAATTATCCAGGTAGGGTGCTGATAACTTTCAGAAATTTGTCCGTAGGCTTGTCATAGATGAGACCAAAAACAAAACGAGCGACCCGCATATTGTTCACTACTCTTTCGAGAGCCTAGCAACACTGGCGCGAAACATTCAAGCATTTATTGCAGTGGCATTCCTCCTCATTCCTTTTTTTTTGCTGTTCCTCGTTCCAATGTCTCGCGCGGCAATGGCTGGCACGGTACTCGTCTTCGTCTTCGTATTTGCGTGTAGTTTAGCGATGCTGGCACGCCCAAAACCACATGAGATGTTAATAGGCACGGCCGCGTTGGTTATCCTATCCTGACTATTGTCTCTCTGCTAATCTGTAAAGGTACGGAGCTTTTTTAGTGACATTCCTTGGATCTATGAACTCTGGTCCCGCACCAGGAGCTCAGTGATGGTTTCTCGTAACTCTCTTTGATCAATGAGCTCCGGGACCGCGCTAGGAGCTCAGAAGATCGTTGAGATATCCTCGCATATTTTCGATAGCGTGTTGGTATGAGTGGAGACCATGGTCCCTCTAGAAATTAGGAAGGTTTGGTCACCGTGAGCGCGTTGAGGGTTGTGTGCAAATTCTTTCTTATGTTGTTACTGTTGACAGCTTCTTCTCGGCAGCCTCGCGTCTATCGTTGTTTTTTCCTGAAAATTTCCTAAGTATAGTAGTAATTTGATATCTTTTGAGTAGATCGAAGTTTATAGTGTGATCGTGCATATTGGCTTTCTTTGAAGTGGAAAATGTGGTGTGAAAGGCTGGGAGAGTGTTGGTGATATTCACCTGGGGGATACCAGCCCCAAAATTCAGAAGGCAGTGAGGGCCCGTGATCGGTATCCTAAACCCCCTGGTTTGGGAGTCTTCTGTGATCTAATTTACTTGAAAGTAGACCTAGTCGCAAGTGTCTCTTTCGAACATGTACGCCCTAGCTAATAAATGAAGACAAAGAGAAAAGAAAGTTCTCCAATATTCGCACGTGACTAGAATCCCATTGCTTCCCATTCCCAAGTTCAAACGATCTTGAAAGGTTCCGGCATGCAAGAAGCAGAGGATATCAGCCGTCGTCTGGTTAGTGACAGCTTTTTCTCAGCATTTCTACAACAATATGACAGTAGCAAACAGGACAGCTACATCCGGCGTGTTACCCAGGCATCAATGTACTCGAAGCAGGGCTGACTGCTAGTAAAGTGGCTGTAAATATGCCTAATACCAAGACTTTGCTAGCCACGCTACCTAGTCAGTACTTGAAACTCGACCCAGGGTATCTTTCACAAACTGCATAAAAGATTATGTGTGGCTTGGCACGTCAACGAAGCTTGTGATTCCTGTGATTCTTGTGATTCTTGTGATTCTTGTGATTCTTGTGATTCTTGTGATTCTTGTGATTCTTGTGATTCTTGTGATTCTTGTGATTCCTGTGATTCTTGTGATTCTTGTGATTCTTGTGATTCTTGTGATTCTTGTGATTCTTGTGATTCTTGTTATATCTTTCCCCCATGCTCTCTTCTTGTGTGAGCTACCATGCGGTCTTGGGAAATGCCCTACTATCAGCTACATCTATCGCTGCAAAGCTAGTACGGTGAAGAGGTCGTTGGTTGTGAAGCAAAGATTCGATTCTTTAAAGACGTCCCATGCCCCCGCGACGTGTACATACGTCTCCCCGTCTCCCCGTCTCCCCGTCTCTGCCATGTTGCAAGCCTGCGCGTACCAATACGACCATATGTGGTTGAAATAAGGATAATTGATGTTGCTTGAATCTTTCTTTCATTGGTTGAGAGTAGTCAGAGCAGCTTTCACCTGGTACAGTGTGGAATTTCTTGGTTTGAAAGTACGGTCCATATTGATCTTCAATATGGACACGAGGTCCGTAGTTATTGTCACAAGACAGGAAATTTGAGGAAAACATGGTGTAAACCAGTGTAATCGACCGGTACCATAGATTGAATGCAACATATGTATCGTCGTTGTGGTACCCTCGTTCTTTCTGAATTGAGACCCAGTATCATGTGTTTGGTGAGAATCGTCAGACTATATCCCAGAGTATCAGCAGCAGTACAACGATATCATGCTTTCTTGACATCAAAAGATGTTATTCGTTACACCCAATAATAAAAGTATAATCTCGATATTGAGCAAGCCTTCGTTGGTGCTTTGGTGCTCTGATCTTTGATTCGCCAGCTCCTACTATCCTGACTAGTTTAAGCTTTCCACACAGGCCTCCGCGTAGCGATATCGTGTGTGGAAAGCTTGAAATGATAGCCATCATCTTTCCATTCCTCGTAATGAGTAGAGAAGTTCAAGGGAACCAACTCCAACTTGGTAACCTTCTACAGTGGTATCCTAATTTCCTGATGGAAGATACATTGAAATCCATCGCACGTTCCTCGGAAGGGTTAATCTTAACACAGTCTTAGTATCATTTTCATCTTTTGGCTGCGAAAGCATCGTACCTTTGTTCGGGAAGGCCTCGTTCTGACCCAGCCAGTGAATAGTCTTGGCATGCTTCCTCAAATGGCTACGAAAAGCTAAAGGTAGACGGTAGGAAATCTAGCACTTATTTGCCTATGGGTTATCGAGCATCTAAAATATTACTACGAAAGCACTCCATATTTGAAGACGGAAAATATAATCTAATCGCTTGTTGGGGAGATTTGGCCGGTATCCAAGACTTACGCTCAGCTACATAGGCAGCCAGCCCCTATTATAAGCGAGGATTGCGGCCTTAGGTCCTAACTTAATGTCCTAAGGATCGGTCGGCTCGTAATTGCTTGATGTTATTCATGTAGCGTTCTATTGGTCTTTCAGCAGTGGTGTAGTAATGCTACTGAACCCCCAAGAGAAAGGTATTGTGAAGAAAGCATCATCATGATCACACAACTGCCTATAAACGTGAAGGCTTCAGAGCTGGTGTTTTACGCAACGTATTCATATCCTCCCTTGAGAAAAATATATTCAAGGCTGCCTTGTTGAAGAGGCAACGCGAAGGCACAGCATAACTCCGTCATCTGCGTGTTTACACAGGTTTGAAGATCAAGAATACTTCAGTATCATCTTCTATCATATGGTAGATTGAAATGAGTTAAGTAGTGGTACACACGAGTGCTAAGCAATTAATACGAGCCACTAGCTACTGCGCCGGATTATCGAGGCTGGTTTGGTCGAGCCAAGTACGTACTTCTCATGTATCACACAGTTTAGCGCGTTTCTACTTGTTTTCGTGGACAAAGTGGTATGTTGAATTCCCAACCCAATAGATTGACACCTCAAAGAATGAGCCCGGCTTGACAGAGAGAGCCCTGATAAAGATAGCTCAGTCTACTACTTACAGCGTCTAACTGCAACGATGGAGTGTAGATATTTTCCCCAAGTGGCCAGCCCTTTCCCCCATCTCAGTATCAACCACCATCATCCAGTCTCCGGCAGTTTACATCCTTCCAGCATTGCAAATCCTCTCCAACGATCCCTTATATGCGAGCTGTCGCGCACCATTTT
>Ga0247807_10000419_pt1 | contig 26560 bp, 19 predicted proteins | sample UWRJL074202C1_FD_179931 | JGI IMG/M metagenome (GOLD analysis project Ga0247807, IMG submission 179931) | Plant litter microbial communities from Arlington Agricultural Research Station in Wisconsin, United States - UWRJ-L074-202C-1 | ecosystem: Environmental > Terrestrial > Plant litter >...
CGGCAACCCGCCGAGCGGCGCCCAGAACGGCGGCTACTCGTACACGACACTCGCGGCCCCAGACAAGTCCGACTTCTCGACGGTCATCGTCAATGACAGCGCCTTCGTGAAGACCTACAAGATCACCGCGACCGACCTCGACCTCTCGAGCGACACCATGGAGGTATGGGAGACCCGTGCGGCCGATGCCGGCGAGGCGTACAACGCCAACTGGATGGTGCCGGTCGAGGAGGTGACCGCCGACCAGAGCGGAACTTACACGATCACGGTCAGCCCATGGTCGACCGCGACCGCGACCACGCTTGACCATGCTCAGGAGGTGGGCGGCACTCTCGTCGCTCGCGACGGCTTTGGATCAGCTCTGCCCACCTCGCCCGAGTACTCCGCCGTCGACGGTGGACGGGACGTGCTCGACACCGACGCGACGGGCGACACCAACGGTGTCACGACTGACACGGTCCTCTACTCGGACGACTTCGACTACAGCGCGACCCCGAACATCCAGTCGTACGATCCGACGACCGGCGCGCTCACCGCATCCACCGAGACCTTCCTCGACAGCCGCGGAACCAAAGCTCCGCCGACCGGAACGCCCAACGTGCAGAGCGAGGACCGCGGAGCGATTCCTCGGTACACGAACGACATCAACGGGGCATTCGAGTCGGTTGCGACGGTTGACGCCAACCACGGGCGCGTTTTGCGTCAGCAGGTCGGTCCCGGAATGGCTGGATCTGCCTGGAACGGCGGAGACCCGAAGACGACACTGGGCGACTACCGGTGGGCCAACTACCGCGTCTCGGTTGACGTGATGTTCGAGAGCACGAGTGGTGCATACGCCACCGTGGGAGCGCGTAGCCAGGGCGGAACGTCCAATGGGCAGAGTGTCTCTGCGGCAGAGCTGCGGGTCGACCCGACCGGCGCGTGGACCCTCATGCGATTCGGCAGCACCCTCGCGAGTGGGCGTGCATCCGACGTTGCTGGGACCAACTTCCAGGCAGGCGCCGGTGGATGGAACACGCTGGCCGTGCAGGTCGCAGGAGCCCGTTACACCGCCTACATCAACGGCGTCGAAATCGGCGGATACACCGACCCGGCTCCTCAGGCGACCGGTCGCATCCAGCTGGGTTCCGGGTTCACCTTCACCCAGTTCGACAACCTGAAGATCGAGCAGCTCGCGGGCTACACCCCGTATTACACGCAGCTCATCGACGGTATGCACCAGACCAGCTGGGCTAACGTTTCTGAGCCCGTGCTCGAGTTCAACAACAAGTGGAGCCACGTAAACGGCCAGGGCATGTTCGAGTGGCAGCGCACCGCATCCAAGAGCACGGGCGCAGGAGCTGCGATGACCTATACCTTCACGGGAACCGGTCTCGACATCGTCGGCACGAACTCGGGCAACGCGAAGCTCAACGTCACGGTAGACGGCGTGCGGATCGCCAGTGGTGCACCCACCTGGCCCGCGGGCAGCGAGCGCACGACGTTCACACTGCGCGGTCTGTCGAACGAGAAGCACACCGTGGTGATCGAGACGGCGACCGCCGACGAGATCAACATCGACGCCGTTGGTGTCGTTGTCGCTAACGCTGACTCCTCGGCTGTCAACACCGCGAGCCTTGCGGCAGCGGTCACGGCAGCCGAGGAACTCGCCGAGGAGGAGTTCAGCGCGGACAGCTGGGCGGTGTTCGCTAATGCGCTCTCCGCGGCGGAAGACGCCGTGAGTGACCCGAACGCATTCGGTCTGGATGTCGAGGGTGCTGCGGCGATTGAGTCTCGCCTCGCGGCGGCCACGGCACAGCTTGTGCCGAAGGACGTCAGCGTGGACGTGCGCGACATCGGACTGCTCTCCGCGGCCAAGGCCGACGGACTGCCCGCGACGGTAGCGCTCGACGGAACCACGCCAGCAGTGGTGTGGGACACCGGTGCAGCGCAGACGTTCGCGGCCACGGCCGAAACCGCTGTAGTTCAGCTCACTGGCCGAACCACGCAGAAGCAGGAATCCGGCTTCTACCAGCGCTTCACCGCCGCCGTTCTCGTGACACCGGGCACGCTGAAGTACTTCATTGACTCGGGCTCGACCAACTCCGGTGAGGGATCCGTCTACTCCGCCGTCGCGGCGTCGCAGCCGGGCCTGCTCAACACGGTTACCGATCAGAAGTGGAACGGGACTGACGGAACGGCAACGTGGGGCTGGTCGTCAACTTCGACGGGAGCCACCCCGGCGGGCAACGCGTCGGACTGGCAGTCCTCGTACCTGTCGGCCGACTTCAACCAGCCGATCGTCTACAACGTGACGCTGCCTGCCGGCTCGTACAACCTCGTGGCAGTGCAGGCACCGCGCACTGGGCTCACGACGCAGTTCTACTCGAGCGTCGTCGCGGGCAGCTACACGAACCGCACCAACGCGACCTCGACGGGAGGGGCAACTTCGGTCACTCAGCAGGTCACACTGTCTGCTCCGGGCGTCGTCAAGCTTGAGTTCGGCACCAACGGAACGAGCGGCTACAACGGACGACTCGCACTCGTCTACGTGCAGGCGATTCCGCGCGATGTCGGGTTCCAGGGCGCGTTGACCATCAAGGCCGACCTCCCGGAGACCGTAACGATCGACGGAAACGCGGTCGCCGTTGCGTGGGACGTGGATGCCGCGGCTCAGGTGCGTAAGACCTACGAGCCGATCTCGATCAAGGGAACCGTCGGCGAGGGCTCGAACGCGCAGCGCATCTCGGCTCGCTACGAGATCGTTCCGCAGCAGCTGGTCTACTACATCGACTCGGGCACCAATGGGGTGGACTCGCCGCAGTATGTCGCGGTGAAGAACTCCGGTGCTGAGCTGCTCAATGACAAGGTCGATCAGGTCTCGGCATCCGCTGATCAGTGGGGTTACGACGCCACTGGCATGGTGCTGAAGTCCTCGACCGACGTGAATAACAAGTACTCAACGGGCATGTACCAGAACACGACGGTGGCGACCTACCGGTTGCCGCTCGAGGCGGGTACGTACACGCTCACCGGCGGATTCACGGAGTGGTGGAACGTGTCGCGCACGATGAACCACACCGTGTCAGTTGCGGGGGAGGAACTTGCGAAGGGCAACGTGCCCCTCTCGGGAACGAGCACGCCGCTTTCCGCGGACCTGACGTTCACGCTCGCCGAGGCAGCCACTGTCGAGTACCGCATAACCAACGAGGGAGCGGGCAGCGAAAAGCCCGTCATCTCGTGGGTCGCGGTAGCCGAGCAGGTGGATAAGACGGCTCTTGTCGAGGCGATTGCCGCGGCCGAGGCGCTGTCCGAGGGCGACTACACCGCATCCTCATGGAGTGCACTCGGTGAGTCTCTTGCCGTCGCCCGTGCTGTGGTCGCGGACCCCGCGGCCACGCCTCAGGAGATCGCCTCCGCAACGACGGCGCTAACCCAGGCTCAGTCGTCGCTCGTGTCGCTGGTTGTACTGAAGGCAACGGTGGAACTCGCCGGTTCCCTCATCGAAACGGACTACGACGCCGAAACGTGGGCGCCGTTCGCTGAGGCGAAGGCCGCCGCCGAAACCGTTCTCGCCGATCCTTCGGCAACCAGGGAGCAAGTGGATGCCGCCACGCTCGAGCTGCTTGCGGCTCAGCAGGCGCTCGCTCCCGCTCCCGAGGTCGTCGACACGACGGTTCTGGAGGCGGCTCTCGCCGTTTCCAACGGGCTCGTCGAGACCGACTACACGGCCAGCTCCTGGGCGGCGTTCGTGGAGGCGAGGGATGCGGCAAGCGCGCTTATCACTCCTCCCGCCGAGGCTCGCGGCGATGGGGTAACCCAGGCGGATGTCGATCAGGCCATCGCTGACCTGCTCGCCGCTCAGGGTGGACTCGTGTCAATCGCCGCCCTCGCGGCGGCGGTCGACACCTCGGCGGCGCTCGTCGAGGACGACTACACGCCCGAAACCTGGGCGGCGTTTGCGGAGGCTCTCGTGGGCGCGAAGGTTGTGCTCGCCGACGCTGATGCGACCGCGGGCGAAGTGGATGCTGCGCTCGCCGCTCTTTCCGGTGCACTCGATCAGCTCAAGGAGTTCGTCTACACGGACACCCTGAGCGCTCTGATCGCGTCAGCGGAGAAGCTCATCGAGTCGAACTACACGCCTGAGAGCTGGGCACCGTTTGCCCAGGCGCTCGCGGCGGCGAAGGCCGTACTCGCTGACGCCAACGCTACGCAGGCGCAGGTTGAGGAGGCCTCGGCTGCACTGATCGCCGCTCGTGACGGACTCGTCGAGGTTGCTGTGACGCCTGAGCCCGAACCGGAGGACGTCGATCGCACTGCGCTGCAGGCCGCGATCGACTCGGCGACGCCGCTCGTGCAGGCGGCATACACGCCCGAGTCCTGGGCGCCGTTTGCTCTCGCTCTCGAGACGGCCCAGACCGTGCTCGTCGACGAGGAGGCAACCCAGGCCGAGGTGGATGCGGCGACGACGGGGCTCATCACGGCTCAGGGTGCGCTCGTCCCGGTCGACCCGACCGTGACGGTACCGCCGACGGACACGGGTGGTACTGGCGAAGAGCCCGCTGATCCCACGCAGACGGTACTGAGTGCAACGGGTGTTGACGCATCTGTGGCCGGAGCGCTCGCGCTCATCCTGCTGCTCGCGGGTGGCCTCGTGATGATCGTGAGGCGCCGCGCGGCTCGCGACTAGCGACAGTCGGCTCGCTCACTGAGCTAGTCGAAGTGCCGCCGGGCTGCCTTCGGGCACCCGGCGGCGTTGTCGTTCCGGCACTTCTAGGCTCGGGGCACCCGCGGAACCCAGCACCACACTGCATCGCGATACCGCCGGTAGTCGTCGCCGAAGCGCTGCTCAAGATCGTGTTCCTCGAGTGGCCGCACGGCGTAGTTCCACACGAGCGAGCCCGCGATTGCATAAACAACCACGAGCCAGGACTGCAGCATGAGCCCCACGGCGGCTCCTTGCACAATGCCGGCGACGGCCATGGGGTTGCGGATCCAGCGGTAAGGTCCCGCGATCACGAGCCGGTTGGGCATTGCCGACGGCAGCGGGGTGCCTGCCCCGAGCGTCGACATCGTGATGGCCGACCAGACGCCGAGGCCGCTCGCGAGCACAAGCAGCACGACACCGGCGGGAACAGTAAACGCGGGAAGCGGCATCCCGACGCCCCACCGCGCTTCGAGCGCCGAAATGATGACGGGGATCACTCCGAGGAACAGCCCCCACATCAGCACGATCTGCCCGAATGTTGTCGCCACGTTTCTCGCCACGCTCGAGCCAGCCGGTGCGGGGCGAAAGGCAAAGGGGCCGTAGATGATCCATTCGGTGGGGATGCGTCCGAGAATCATGAGGCTCAACGCGACGAGGGATGCGCCGGTCGCCGCGACCATGAACAGCACACCCCAGCCGGCCTCGGCCGTGACGGTAGCAAATACGGCGAGGGATCCCGCGACGAGCGCAGTCCAAGCCGTCACGACGATGGCCGCAGCTCGCACGCCGAGGGCAGCTGTCGCCGAACCCATCACGAACAACGGAACGTCAAACACAGCGATCATGACTGGATCCAGGCTGCCGAGCGTGGCCTCCCGCACGAGCGGAACCGTGAACACGGCAACCCACCACGCGAGGCCGGCGACCGCTTGCACGGCGAAGTACGCCCGACCCCATCGCATGGCCTCAGACTACCGGCGGGTGCGTTGGCCCCACGGCGCACGAGCTGACGCACAAGGCTGTTGTAGATGCTTCAGAACCGCACTTTGCGTCAGGTCGCGGCGGGCGCGACCTTGCGCAGTGCGCCGCGTTCCAGCATCCCGAGCACGATCGCCAAGGCGCACAGAGCCGCGAGGATGGGGGCGAAGATTGCGACGGCCTGCTGCAGCCCGACGGCGGTGGCGAGCGCCCCGGCTCCCACAGCGGTGATGGCCTGAAGCAGGTATGCGAAGAGGTAGAGCAGCGAGAGCGTCGCACCGCGGTGATGTTCGGGTGCCGTCTTGCTGATGAGGGATAGCCCACCGGTGAACGCGAACGAGTAGCCCACTCCGCCGACGAGGCACCAGGCGACGAGCAGAGCGAGCGATCCGGTCGCGCTCGCGGCCGCCATAAGCACCAGGCCTGCAACCGAAACGACCGCGCCCACGAAGATCGCGGTGTGGGCATGAATCCGCGACAGGAACAGCGCGGTGATACCGATCGAAAGAGATGAGGTGCCGAGCAGCAGCCCAATGACGATGAGGTCTGTGGTTCCCGTGAAGTCCCGAGCCATGCTGGCGCCGAGCGACAGGAAGATCGCGCCGATCGAGTACGCGATCGAGACCGAGATGGTGGCGAGCACAAAGGTGCGGAGCATCCCTGGGGCAAGTCGTGGCACCGTGAACGACCATCTCGCGCCCGTGGTCTCGTCGTGCGGGGTGAGGAAGTTGAGCACAAAAGCCACGACGGAGAGCACGAAGAGCACCCCAAAACTCAAGACGAGGGGCAAGGGTGCCAGCTGCGCGAGCACCCCCGAAATCACGAGGGCAAGGGTCAGGCCGGTCGAGGTCGACAGGGTCGTGAGCGAACTCGCTATGCGGGGGTTGCCGGTGTAGTTGTTCTCGACGAGCGCGGCGCTCGCGGCACCAATAGCGAATCCGGTGCCGATGCCCTGAAGCGCTCGCCCCAGGTAGAGAAATCCCACGTTGGGTGCGATCGCAAAGATAGCGGCGGATGCGGCGATGAGGGCGACCCCGATCAAGATGGCCCTGCGGCGGCCGATCGTGTCGGACAGGCTGCCAAAGAAGAACAGCACCGCGAGCAGCGCCAGTGGGTAGACGCCGAAGACCGAGGTGATCACCACGGGGGAGAGGTCCCACTCCGCCGCATAGACGGGGTAGAGCACGCTTGGCGCGCCGCTCGCCCAGAGACAGAGGGCGAGCACGAGGGAAGCGGACCAGAATGTTCCGCGCTTTCCGAAAGTTATCACCCGCTCACCCTAGCTTGGTTTTTCCAACTCAGATACACTCGAACCATGACTTTGACCTCTCCCGTCTGCCAGATCGCGCGCACTCTCGACGTCGTCGGGGAGAAATGGTCACTGCTCATCGTGCGCGAGGCACTCAAAGGCAAGACCCGATTCTCGGAATTCCGCGATGGGCTCGCCGCGCCATCCGACATCCTGACCAACCGCCTGGCGAAACTCGTCGCCGCCGATGTGCTGGAGAAGCGCAGCTACCGCGAGGCGGGGGAGCGTGAACGCTCCAGTTACCACCTGACTCCACGCGGTGAGGCGCTGCGAGTGGTCATTGCCGCGATGGTGCAGTGGGGCGACGAGTTCAATCCGGCTCCCCAGGGTGCCGCTTCGCTCGTCGTGGACAGCCGAGACGACAGCGCTCTGCGGCTCGCATACCTGCGCGAGGACGGCGTCGAGGTCGCGACCGACTTCGCTGCCATAGCTCCCGGGCCCGCGGCCAGCAGTCGCTGGGACTACTAGCGCCCTCTGCCACGACTTGACCCGAAATGCGGTTCTGGATGCTTCATAACCGCATTTCGGGTCAACTCGCGCTTGGTCGGGGCCAGCGCTCTGCACACACGTTGCCCAGCCAGCGTTGCTAGCCTTAAGTCGGCGCCCGCAGTGCGGGCTCGCGGACGAGGGAGCAGTACCCGCACCGGACAAGACTGACTCAGGGAGAGTCCTGTCATGGAATGGATCGTACTTATCGCCTCGGGAGTGCTCGAGGCCGTCTGGGCCACAGCGCTCTCGGCATCCAAGGGCTTCAAGAAATGGCGCCCGACTGTCGTTTTCGCGGTCGCACTGCTTGTGAGTATGGCGGGTCTCGCTTACGCGATGACGGCGCTGCCGACGGGCACGGCCTATGCCGTGTGGGTCGGGATCGGCGCGACCCTCACCGTGGTGTGGGGCATCGTCTCGGGCAAGGAGAAGGCCACGTGGGGCCGAAGCCTCATGCTCGTTCTTCTCGTCGGATGCGTCGTCGGACTCAAGGTGGTGAGCTAGATGGCCTGGATAGTGCTTCTGCTCAGTGCCGGCTTCGAGGCTGTCTGGGCCACGGCTCTCGGATACTCGGATGGCTTCCGCAACCCCATCGCGACTGTCGTGTTCGCCGTCACGGTCGTGATCAGCATGCTCGGTCTCGGCTGGGCGGCGAAGACCATCCCGATCGGCACGGCCTACGCCGTGTGGACGGGGCTGGGCGCAGCCCTCACCGTGACGTTCGCGATCCTCACCGGGGATGAGCCAGCATCCGTGCTGAAGGTGCTCTTCCTCTGCGGAATCATCGGCGCCGTGATCGGCCTCAAGCTGCTGCCTGCGAAGGAACCGGTTGCAGAGCCCGACGTGGGCAACGCACCGCGTTCATAACTCCTGCACGGACGTCTCCTCTGGAGTGGCGTTCCGCATAACTACGCCACTCCTGCCGTGCGCCGGGCCGCCGCTGCAGGAGTTATGAACACAACCCGATGTCGCTGCGACCCAGCGATCGATCACGAGGTCAGCACAGTCGCGCCCGGAGAGCGGGACCTTTCGTGTTCATAACTCCTGCACACGCCGCGCAGCTAGGGCGAGATCCGCTGGTTTGCGAGGGAGCACCCGATGAGGGGTCGCTCGCTGCAGGAGTTATGAACGCGCGCGGCTCGACCCTGAGAAGAAAGCGACCGCTCCTGGGCGGGACGAGACCGGCCGCTGGGGTGATCGAGTACACCCCGCCAGGCAACTTGGCAGCACCAACTGTTCATAACTCCTGCACGAGCACGCCTTCTGACATCGCGTTCCGCATAATTACGCCATTCGCACAGCGCACGGGGCGCCGCTGCAGGAGTTATGAACGTGCGCGCTAAGACACCCAGCGATCAATAACCAAGTCGGCGCGGTCGCGACCGGACAGGATGAGCACGGCGTTCGGCTCGTCCACTGTCGCGACCCAGCCGGCGGCCTCGTCAGCGCTCTTTCCGAAGGCGCGGTGCCGGGCCTCGAGGTGCTCGCGGCGATCGGTCGCTGGTGGGTCGAGAAACCACACCTCGTCGAGAAGCGGAGGAATATCCCGCCAGCCCGGCGTATCCAGAAGCAGGTAGTTGCCCTCCGTGAGCACGATGTCGACGTCGGGCGAGATCGCGATCGCTCCCGCGATGCCTTCCTCGATCGTTCGCCGGTACTCGGGCACGTACAGGATGCGGTCACTCTCGTTGCGCGCTCGCTCGACCGCCGACACGTAACCCCACACGTCGAAGGTCGGCGGGGAACCCTTGACGTGCGCCAGTCCGAGGCGGTCGAGTTCTGAGTTGGCGAGATGGAATCCGTCCATGGGAAGCACTGCCGCGCGGTCGCCGAGCTGTGCCCGAAGTGCCTCAGCAAGCGTGGACTTGCCCGCGCCCGGAGGGCCGACGATGCCGATGATCTTGCGCTCACCCGGCGAAGCAGTCGCGCGGCGACGGAGTTCATCGAGGTCGAGGTGGGACATGCTCCCAGTGAACCACGGCGGAGCTAGCGCACCCACTCCTCGATGCGCAGCACCGCTTCGATGAGAGTGTCGGGCTCGCACGCGAGGTTGACACGCGCGTAGCCGCGGCCCTGCTCGCCATAGGTCGGCCCGGAGTTCAGCGCGACATTCGCGTAGTGCAGGATGCTCGACGCCGGGTCATCGCCGAGCCCGAGCGGTCGAAAGTCGAGCCACCCCAGGTACCCGGCTTTCGGGCGGTAGTAGCGCACGCCCGGCAAGTGCTCCGCGATGAGTTCCGCGAGCAGCTCGTCGTTCGCCACGATTTTTGCAACGACGCCGTCTAGCCAATCGATGCTCGACAGCGCAGCGACGTTCGCGTGCAGACCCAGGATGCTCGTGCGACACGCCACCTCTTCGGGGAACCCGGCGAGCACGAGCTGACTCTCGGCATCCCCCGCGACGAGAATGGCGCACTTGGTCCCGGCGAGGTTCCAGCCCTTGCTCGCCGACGTCACGCACACCGCGCGCGCACCAAACTGTTCGGCGATCGCGAGGAAAGGGGTGAAGACGGTTCCGGGATGCGTGAGCGGACCGTGCACCTCATCGCTGATGACGAGCACGTTGTAGCGGGCGGCGAGCTTCGCGATCTCCTCGAGAGTCGCCCGGCTGTGCACGAGACCCATGGGGTTATGCGGGTTGCACAGCAGGTAGGCGGACGCTCCCTCGATGAACGCCTGCTCAAGCGCGGGCAGGTCGATCGACCAGCTAATGCCGCCCTGCCTGAGCGGAACCTCGACACGCTCGGCACCGGCCTCGTCAACGAGCTCGTAGAAGGGCGGATACACGGGCGGGTTGATGACGACGCGCGAGCCGGTCGGGATCGCGTAGCGCAGCGTTTCGACGATTGCGACGCTCACGTCGGTGGCCACGTGCACCGTCTCGGGGTCGACCCGCCATCCCCAGCGCTGCTCGGCGAAGAGTGAGAAGGCGGGGGCAAGAGGTCCCGGACCGTCGATGTATCCAAAGTCCGAGGCCTTGACGCGGTCAATGATGGCGGCGGCAACGGGCTCGGCGACGGGGTAATCCATCTCGGCGACGGAGAGCGGCAGCACGACCTCGCGGTATCTCGTGTACTTCACCGAGGAGCGCTCGGCGATGAGTCGCGCGACGGATGCCGCAGTCGTCCCGAGTTTCATGTATCCATCATCCCCTCTCGAGTGGGTGCCGCGACGAGTGATTAACACGCGGCGTAACGAGCGGTGGATGCGGCGGCGCGGCCTCCATCCATCGCCGCGGTGTCTTGTGGTCAGCGCTCAAGATTAATCTCCAGCGCTGAGCACAAGCCTCCGCGCTGTCCGAAGCAGCGACCGAGTGAGCGACTATACATTGAGTGTATAGTCGCCATTGTGAACAACTCTCTCACCCTTCTCGGGCTGCTGAGCCTCGAGCCCAGCTATGGCTACGACCTCAAGCACAGCTACGACCGCTACTTCGGTTCGCGCAAGCCGCTCGCGTTCGGGCAGGTCTACGCGACCCTCGCCAGGATGATCCGTGACGGCTTCATCCTTGCGGCGGGCGACGAAGCCGGGGGAGGCCCCGACCGCAAGAAGTACGAGATCTTGCCCGAGGGCCGCGCGCACCTTGAGAAGTGGATGTTCACCCCAGACGTTCCCTCCGAGTCGCTGCAGAGCAACCTGTTCGCCAAGACCGTGGTCGCCCTGCTGCTAGATGACGACGCGAACCGGCTGCTCGACATCCAGCGCTCCGAGCACATGGCGAGGATGCGCGAGCTCACCAAACTCAAGCAGAACGCCGCGCTACTCGAGGTGCTCATGTACGACCACGCGCTGTTTCACATCGAGGCGGATCTGAGATGGATCGACCTCACGAGCGCTCGCCTCGGCGAGCTGAAGGCGAGCCTGTGATGAGCAACATGAACGGCGTGAGCACCCTGAGCGAAGCATCCACCACTACCGACGTGCTCATCAGCGCTCGCGGCGTGCGCAAGAGCTTCGGTCAGACCGAGGCGCTCCGTGGAATCGACCTCGACATTCGTCGTGGCGAAGTGCTCGCGGTGATGGGCCCATCGGGCTCGGGTAAATCGACCCTCCTGCACTGCCTCGCCGGCGTCATTGTTCCGGATGCCGGCACGGTCACGATCGGCGACACCGTTGTGAGCGGCCTCGACGAGCCGGGTCGCGCACGCCTGCGACTCACGGAGCTCGGCTTCGTTTTCCAGTTCGGCCAGCTGCTGCCCGACCTCACCGCGCTCGACAATGTCAGCATCCCGCTGCTGCTCGCGGGCATGAAGCGCCGGGATGCCCTCGGCATCGCGCGGGATTGGCTCGGGCGACTGGGCCTCACCGGTCTCGGACGCAAACTCCCGGGGGAACTGTCGGGCGGCGAGGCCCAGCGGGTCGCGATCGCTCGTGCTCTCGCGCCCGCGCCGAAAGTGCTGTTCGCCGATGAGCCGACCGGATCGCTCGACTCCCTCGCGTCGGAAAACGTGATGTCGATGCTGCTGGGGCTCGTGCGCGAATCCGGCACTACCGTCGTCATCATCACCCACGATCCGCGCACAGCCGCCTACGCGGATCGCGAGATCATCGTGCGCGACGGCACGCTTTCCGGCGTTGCGGGTGTGCAGTGAACCCCACCGTTGTACGACTTGCTCTCATGGGGAGCCGCCGTTCCTGGGGGCGTCTCGCCGGAATCGTCGCGGGCGTTGCCGTCGGCGTCGCGCTCTTCCTCCTGCTTTTCGGCGCTGCTGGTGCACTACAGGAGCGCAGCCTGCGATCGAGCTGGCTCAACCCCAGCGGTGAGCAAGAGGCGACGCTCTCGGATTCCACGCTCCTCATATCCTCTGTCACCGATCGACACGACGGCGCGACCATCTTCAGGCTGGATGTCGCGGCCACGCCGGGATCGACGGTCGCTATCCCGGGCATCCCGAGCGCTCCCGATCCGGGGGACTACTACGCCTCACCCGCGCTCATCGAACGCATCGCGTCGGTACCGGCAGACCAACTCGGGGACCGGTTTGGCACCCTTGTCGGCATGCTCCCCGACAGTGTTCTCATGGGGCCGGACTCGCTCGCTGCCATTGTTGGGCAAACAGAGGAGACCCTTGATTCGCGCTGGAGCACTCTCGGCGTGACGGAGTTCACCCCCGAGCTCTTTGGTGGAAACACCAATTACCAAATCGTCGCCGTCATCGGCGCGATCGCGGTGCTCTTTCCCGTGTTGCTGCTCGTGAGTATCGTCACGGGCTTGGGAGCGGCGGAACGGAGGGAGCGGTTCTCGACTCTTCGCCTCATCGGTGCCTCTCCGAGAATGGTGATCCGGATTGCGGCGATCGAGACGGTGGCCACGAGCCTCGTGGGGGGTCTCGTGGGTATTGGGCTCGCCGCACTCTTCGCGCCGCTTGCCGCGACCCTATCCATCGACGGTTCGACCTTCTTTGTCGCGGATCTCGCCGTTCCTCCGCTCGTGATCGCGCTGACTGTGGTGCTCACGGTCGTCGCATCCACTTTTGTCGCTGCCCGCAAAGTCGCGCGCGCGGGAATCGGGCCGCTGGGGGCGACACGCCAGCAGATCGAGAGGGCGCCCCGGGCATGGCGACTCTTGCCGCTGGTGTTCGGACTCGTGGTCATGGTCGGGTCGAGTGTGGTGAGCCAGCTGCTTCCCGACCTCTCGGTGAGGGTCGACCTGCTCATTCTGGGTTCGTTCGTTGTACTCACGGTCGGGCTCATGCTGTCCGGCCCCTATCTCACGCTTGTTGCAGCGCGAATCGTCGCCGGCCGCGCGTCGACCGCTGCCGGGGTCATCGCGACCAATCGCATCCTTCGCGCGCCCGGCTCGATTTTCCGATCGGTGAGTGGACTCGTCATCGCGGTCTTCATGGTGTCGGTGTTTGCGGGTGCGGCAACGACGCTCGCGGCCGACGCGGCCGTGAGTGAGGGACCCGGGCTCCTTCCCGCGGGCGCTCTCGTCGCCCACGGCTACGAGACGAGTTCAACCGTCGATGTGGTCGAGCTCGAGGGCATCGACGGGGTGCGGGATGTCGCGGTGATGTATTTCACGGACACCTCGTCTGTGCTGAGCGCTCGGGATGCGCAGCTCCTGGGCTTGGCCGATCTGCCCGACACCGCCTTCGTCGACTTCTCTGGCAACTTTCTTGCGAGCAATCCGGACCAGATATCGATCTCGCCGTCATCCGTCACGACTGTCGAGGGCCTGACGATCGGGGCTGTGATCGCGCTTACCGACGGCTCGAGTGCCGCGATCGAACGTGCCCGTACCTGGATCGAGAGCAGCGGCACCGACATAGGCATGTTTATACCGCTCACGAGAGCCGAGGATGCTGCGGCGTATCAGCTCACGATGGTCAACAGTTTTGCCACGTTGGCCTATCTCGGGGTGGGGATCGCGACACTCATCGCGGGTGTCTCCCTCGCGGTGTCAGCCGTTGCGGCTGTGCTTGATCGCCGTCGCGTGCTCGGTTTGCTTCGGCTGATCGGGATGCCCGTTGCGAGTGTGCGCCGCATCGTTGTTTTCGAGGCCGCGGTTCCGTTGCTTGCGGTCATGGCGTTGTCCATCGCGCTCGGCCTCATCTCGGCCTGGGTCATCCTCACCGGCCTCACCGGCGGCGGCCGCACTCTGGGCTGGCCGGATGAGCGCTACTACGTGGCGATAGGCAGCAGCATCCTGCTCGCGCTCGCCGCGGTCGCGTCAACCTTCGGCACCATTCGCCGAAGCACGGCGGTCACGTCGACTCGCTTCGAGTGACGGGCCGCCCCCGACAATGAGCCGCTTTGTTGGCGATGAGGCTGGTTAAGCAGGCTCTTCGCCAACAAACCGGCTCAGCCTCGCACGCTAGGCGGGAGAAGTCCGCGACGCACCCGTCAGCATCCACCGATCCGAGCGCACTCGTAGGCCCAGGGTCAGCGCTCGGGCTCCTAGATAGCCGAAGGACAGTGCAACCTGCACTCCGATGAGTGCGAAACCACCGCCAAGTGTTGTCGCGAGCCAGAGGAGTGGCAGGTAGGCGGCGAGGTTCAGGATGCCGGTCCACGCGAGGTAGCGTGCATCCCCGGCTCCGATGAGCACGCCGTCGAGCACGAACACGAAGCCCGCGAGTGGAGCGCTCGCCGCGAGCACGATGAGCACGGGGGTGAGGAGCTGCTGCACGGTGGGGTCGGGACTGAAGATGGGCCCGATGAGCGGCGAACCGGCGGCGAGCAGCACGCCGATGATCACGCCGAACCCGATCGACAGAACGATGAGTCGCCGCACGATCGCGCGGACTCGCGGGATGTCTGCCGCGCCCAGCCCGTGCCCGATGAGTGCTTGGCCGGCGATGGCGAAGGCATCCAGAACGAAGGCGACGAGCGAGAACACCGAGAGCGTCACCTGCAGCGCGGCCAACTCCGGCACACCGAGGGATGCGCCCACCCACACGGTCGCGAGCATCGCCACGCGAAGGCTCGCGGTGCGCAGCAGTAACCAGCCGCCCGAGATCGCCGAGGTCGATACCCCATCGAGCCCCGGACGCAAGCGCGCGTTCTCCCGCTTCGCGGCCCGCACCGCGATCACGACATACACGGCCGCCATGCCCCATTGGGCAACGACGGTGCCGAGGGCGGACCCCGCGATGCCGAGTCCGAATCCATAGATCAGCAGCGCGTTGAGCGCCCCGTTCGCCGCGAAGCCCGCAACCGCGACGATGAGCGGGGTTCGGGTGTCTTGCAACCCGCGGAGCAGTCCGGTGGCGGCGATGACGAGGAGCATGCCCGGGATGCCGAACAGCGACACAAACAGATAGGTGTGCGCCGCGCTCGTAACGGCGGGAGCCGATCCGAATAGCTCGACGATGGGCCTGGCGAGGGGCAGGCCCGCGGCGAGGATCACAACGCCGAGGCCGAGTGCGAGCCACATGCCGTCGATGCCAGCCTTGATCGCTCCGGGGCGATCACCGGCGCCGAGCCTGCGCGCGACAGTCGGCGTCGTCGCGTAGGCCAGGAAGATGAGCAGGCCCACGATCGTCTGCAGAATGATGCTCGCGACGCCAAGGCCCGCGAGCGAGTTCGGACCGAGATGCCCGACGAGCGCGGTGTCGGTGAGCAGGAAGAGCGGCTCGGCGATGAGGGCGCCAAGCGCAGGAAGCGCGAGCCGAACGATATCGCGATCGATGGCTGACCGCGGTTTGTTCACCCAGCAACCCTATTCCGGGCTCTGACGGTCGCGCATGCGTCACTGCCCCAAGACCCAAATGAAGGAGATTCTGGATGCGCACGCCTCGCATCCGCGCGAATGTGTGACTACTGCGTCACTTTTCCTTCATTTGGTTCGGTCGACCCTGCAACGAAGCGAGACCCAACCCCCAGCAACCGCGGGTAAGTTGTGCCTGTGAGCACACGAGCGATCCGCCGCATCGGTACCCGAGAGTTCGACTTCGACCGGCAGGTCGCGGTCATGGCGATCGTCAATCGCACGCCCGACTCTTTCTATGACAAGGGCGCGACGTTCGCGCTCGACCGTGCCGTCGAGGCCGCTCTCAAGGCCGCGGATGACGGCGCCGACTGGGTCGACATCGGCGGAGTCCCATTCGGCAAAGGCCCCGAGGTGAGCACTCAGGAAGAGATCGACCGGGTCGTTCCCGTCGTCGAGGCCATCGCCGCGGCGAGCGACGTCGTCATCTCGGTGGATACGTTCAGTGCGGCCGTAGCCGAGGCATCCATCGCCGCGGGAGCTGCCGTGATCAACGATACGAGCGGACTGTGGGATGCCGGGATGGTCGCCGCAATCGCTCGGACCCAGGCGACTCTCGTACTCACGCACAGTCTCAACCCGCCGCGTAGTGCGCCTCCGCGTCCGCAGTACGAGGATGTCGTCACCGAGGTCGCCGATTATCTTCGAGACCGAGTTGCTCGCGCGGTCGCTGGCCGCATCCCGCTCGAGCGATTGATCGTCGATCCCGGCCACGACCTCAACAAGAACACCCTGCACTCGCTCGAGATCACCCGTCGTCTTGACGAGATTGTCGCGATTGGCCTGCCGACTCTCGCCGCGGTGTCTAATAAGGATTTCGTGGGCGAATCGATCGACCGCGAGCGCCATGCGCGACTCGAGGGATCGCTCGCCGCGGCAGTCTTCTGCATCATGAAAGGCGCTCGCATCGTTCGCATGCACGATGTGCCCGCGAGCGTCGCCGCCGTGCGCATGACCGAGGCCATTCTCGGTTGGCGTGAACCTGCCTGGATGGAGCACAACGTCTGATGACCGCGCGTATCGATCGCCTCTGGCCCGAACCCGCTGACGACCTCCTTGATGACGACATCGTGAACCGTGGTGAGCCGGGAGTGCGCGTCAATTTCATCTCAAGCGTTGACGGCGCCGCGACAACGGGCGGTCTGTCGGGCGGACTCGGGGATGACTCCGACCACCGCCGCTTCGAACTGCTGCGCCGTGCGGCCGACGTTGTTGTCGTGGGCGCGGGAACCGTGCGCGCCGAGGGCTACGGACCGCTGCGCGTAAGCGACGAGTCGGCTCGGTGGCGCTCGGAGCACGGCATGCCTGAGCACCCCGTCTTCGCGATCGTGAGCGGTTCGCTCGACCTCGATCCGGCATCCCGAATCTTCACCGAAGCTCCCGTGCGCCCGATCGTCGTCACGACCGAGACGGCGGAGGGAGCGGATGCTTTCGCCGACGTCGCGGACGTCATCGTCGCGGGTACCGAGCACGCCGACCTGCCCGCGATGCTCGCCGCACTGACTGAGCGAGGGCTGGTACGGGTGCTGTGCGAGGGAGGCCCGTCGCTCTTCGGCTCGCTGCTCGCCGTCGATCGCGTGGACGAGCTGTATCTCACGGTCGCCCCTCGACTCGAAGCGGGGGATGCGCGACGGATCGCGAGCGGGGACATCCCGCAGCCGCGTCACCTCGGCCTGCGCACGGTTCTGCGATCGGGCGACACCCTGCTGCTGACCTACGCCCGGGCCTAGCGCCGGTGCCCGCGAGCTGCCTCAGTCGAACAGCGGGTCTCGCACCGAGCTGCGGCGGCGGGCGAGGCGCCAGCCATCCGTGGTGTGCACGAACTCGTCGCGGTAGTCGCCCGAGATTGGTGGGCCCTCATTCGGAAACCCGATGAACTTGCTGCGTACCCTCACGATGCCGTCTTCGCCGAGCTGCATGACGATGTTCGTCGAGTGGTGCGAGTAGACGCGTCGGCCCGTGAGTGCTGCACGCAGCTCGGCGACCCCGTGCAGGTTGGGGCGTCCGAACTCGCTGAAGTCGAAGACAAACGAGTCGCTGAATACGAGGTGGGCGCGATCCCACGCGTTGTCGTCGACAACGTGTCCGTACGTCGCGATCACTTGTTCGATCTCGGCGCGATCATCAGCAGATAGCATCCGGAACCTCCCTCCCGCCGACACTACGTGCTGGATGCCCGGAGCGGCATCCGGTCGGTAACACCCCGAAATCTTGCGCAACAGTGTTACGGCCGATGTGTCCGTGTGCGCGCGTACGCTTAGACGAGTGAGTGGCACGAGTAACGACGACAATGACCAGAGCTCGCTGACTCCTCGCGAGCGTCGTTCGCTTACTCGGGTGCGTAGCGATGGCGCAATGATTGCCACACTCGCGGCAACGGGACTCATCGCCGCCTTCATGCAGACGCTCGTAACGCCGATCATCCCGACGCTGCCGCAGCTTCTCAACACAACGAGCGCCGACGCATCCTGGGTGCTCACGGCGACCCTTCTCTCTGCCGCGATCTCGACACCGATCAGCGGGCGCCTCGGTGACATGTACGGCAAGCGCCGGATCATGCTGCTTCTGCTCGCCATCATGGTGGGCGGCACGGTGATCTCTGCGCTCTCGAACACCCTCATTCCGATGGTCGTCGGCCGAGTGCTGCAGGGCATCGGACTCGGCGTGATCGCGCTGGGCATCAGCATCCTGCGCGACGTTATTCACCCCAAGAACCTCGGCGGCGCAGTTGCTCTCGTGAGCGCAACGCTCGGGATCGGCGGCGCGCTCGGTCTTCCCCTCGCGGCCACCATTGCCCAGTTTCTCGACTGGCACTTCCTGTTTTGGCTCGCGACACTGCTGGGAATCGGGGCCATTATCGCGGTGGCGACGATCATCCCCGTGAGCACCCTCCGCTCGGGCGGACGCTTCGACCTACTCGGCGCCGTGGGCCTCGCGGTCGGTCTCGTCGGCATCCTGCTGGCGGTGTCGAAGGGCACGGAGTGGGGATGGACGAGCCCACTCACACTCAGCCTTCTCATCGGCGGCATCGTTGTGCTGCTCGTCTGGGGCTTCGTTGAGCTGCGCACGACCGATCCGCTCATCGACTTGCGCGTGGCATCCCGGCGTCCGGTGCTGCTCACCAACTTCACGTCCATCACGATCGGATTCGCGTTCTTCATCGTGACCGCGGCCCTGCCGATCGTGCTCGAAGCCCCCGCTGCCTCGGGGATCGGGCTCGGTCAACCGCTCATCATCGCGAGCCTGTGCCTCATGCCGCTCGGAGTCGTGATGTTCATCATGTCGCCCGTTGCCGCGCGACTCACGGCCGCGCGCGGACCTCGCGTCAGCCTCATCGTGGGCGGGATGATCGTGGCCATCGGGTTCGCGATCGCCGTGTTCCTGCTCGACGAGGTGTGGCACATCATCCTCGTGTCGAGCATCACGGGTCTCGGCGTCGGGTTCGCGTACGCCGCGATGCCGACGCTCATCATGCAGTCGGTCCCGCCGACCGAGACCGCCGCGGCGAACGGCCTCAACTCGGTCATGCGCACGCTCGGATCCACGATCTCGGCTACGCTCGTCGCCCTTATTCTCGCGAGCAACACGCAGGCCTTTGGCGACGCGACGCTGCCCACGCGGGGAGCTTTCGCGATCGTCTTCACGATGGGTGCAGCGGTCGTGCTCGCGGGTGTGGTCATCGCGCTGTTCATCCCGCGCAAGACCACCCGCTACGACACGGCGAGCATCCCGACGCAACGCTAGGCGCTGACTTCGGCTGCGCGATGACGCAGGATGTTAGCGTGGACGCCATGAGCGACGACGCCTCGAAGTTCGATCCGCGTTTCGATCCGGCCTTCCAGCGTGGATATGACGGGCCGGTGCAGCCCAGCATGCGCCGCCGACCACGAGTCGAATCGCCTCCCGAGCCCATTGGCTTGCCGCCGCAATACAGCGCGGTTGAACGGCCCATGGTGGCCGATCAACTCGGCGAGTACCAGCGACGGCAAGATGTTGCAGCGGGAGAAGTGCGGGCGGCCCGAGAGCCGTCTGGCGCCGAGGACGAGATGATCCCGCACGGCAAAAACCCCTACCTGGCCGTTCTGACGGGGATAGGCATCGCGCTTGTTGTCGCGAACCTCGTTCTCATCATGAACATCGAGAGTTTTATCCCGACGGATTTGGGTCCCGGTAGTCAGCTTCCTTACTACTACGTGCAGATGATTATGACGGGTGCGCCGCTACTCATTTGCCTCGGTCTCGCGACCCTTATCGGAGTGCTGTTCGTCTACGCGGCCCGGTGGAAGCGAACTCAGTAAGCAGCGAAAAACTACTGCTTGCTCGGGTCGATCGGCTTGCCGTTGAGGATGATGCCAGGAGACGGCTGGTTGATGAGACCACCGGCAGGCGGCTGGGTGATCGGCGCGACGGGAGGGGTGACAGGCGCATTCGGGGCAGCTGGCGTCGTGGTCGGGATAGCGGGCGGCGGAGTGACGGCCTGGTTCGCAGCCGGGTAAGTGCCCGGCTGAACCGGTGCACCGGGCTGCGCGGCGTAGGGCTGCACGGGCTGCTGCACGTTCGCGGCTGGCTTGCGCGGGCCGCGAACGACGCTCACGATACCCACGAGGCCGAAAACGAGGCACAGCGCCATGGGGAAGAAGAAGTCCTCAGGATCACGTAGCGCTCGGCCGAGCGTTGTTGCGAACGGGGCACCGAGAAGGCCACCGGGGCCGTTGACCGACGTGAAAGCGGAGTAGACGGAGGCGATGATGCTCGTGATCGCGCCCAGAAGCACGGCCGCTGAAGCGATGATGATGTACGGCAGACGACCCGCCGGACCAACCATCTTTCCCTCGAACGGTCCGCCCGAGCCCTTCGAGAACAGCCATCCCGCGAGGTAGGCAATGATCAGGGTCACGATTCCGGACGCAATACCGAACAGACCACCGAAGAGCGCCGCGGCAGCGATAGAAATGGGAATCGCGATGAGCGAGAAGATGATTCCGCGGGAAACATTCTCGACGGGCTGGGCAGCGGTGGTTTCGCTCATCACGGGTCTCCTTGTGATCTAGTCGTGAGCGATAGCTTAGCCAGAATCCCCCACAATGAGGGTCAGCGCTGGCAGCTGGGACACCACCAGGTATCTCGCAGCGTGAGCTCCGAATCGCCGAGCGTGCCATGAGCGATGGGAGTTCCGCAGCGGAAGCACGGCTTGCCCGTGCGGCCATAGACCCACAGTGTGTCGCGCCGCAGGTTGCCCGTCGTCACTCTCGTCGAGCGGTCTTTGTTCGCGTGAAGCAACCGGTAGGAGAGATCAACGGTCTTCTCCAGATTCGCGACGTCGCGCACGGGCGTCGTGGGAAGCATCCCCCGCAGAAAGCAGATCTCGGCGCGGTAGACATTGCCGATGCCCGCGAGGTTCCTCTGGTCGAGCAGGGCGAGACCGATCTCGCGGTCGGGATCCGACTTGAGGTTGGCGAGCGCGAGCTCCGCATCCCAGTCCGGGCCGAGCAGATCGGGACCGAGATAATCGACGAGAGTGCCCTCGTCTTCCGTGCGCAGGATGTTGAGAGTGCCCAACTCGAAGCCCACCGCAGTGTATTCGGAGTTCGCCAGGATCCCTCGGGCGAGGTATGCAGGACGCGACCACCTCTCCTGCCCTCGGAAAATTCGCCACGATCCCTCCATCTTCAGATGGCTGTGGATTGTGTATTCCCCGATGTGCATAAGGAGATGTTTGCCGCGACTCGTGACATCGTGCACAACCTCGCCACTCAGATCCACCGTCGCAAAGGCCGGAACGCGGATGTCACACCTCGTCAACACAGTCCCCGCGAGTGCAGCGTTGAGCTGCTTCGCCGAACGGTAGACGGTATCGCCTTCTGGCACTCTAGCCCCGCAGCCTCAGGCCTTGTGGAGTAGCAGCGAACCCCGCCTCCACGAGGGCGTTACCGAGCGCCGTGCCTACCGAGAACTCGCCATCCACTCGTTCGATGCGCAGCTTACGCAGGGAACCTCGCGCAGTCATAGCGAGGGATGCCGCAGCGACGATGAGCGCGGCCTCGCCCGAACCGAAGGTGAGCACTGTCTTGCCGCCTCGCTCGAGATAGAGAGTGAGCGCGCCATCAACGATCACGACAAGCGCGCCGGCCTTGCGTCCTGGACGGTGCTGCTTGACCGGCGCTTCGCCTTCGACGGGTGTCTCGCGGGGCCAGGGGAGAGCCGCGCCATAGGGATTCGCGGGGTCGGTCGCGGAGAGTGTGACGGCGATCAGGGGCGGTTCCTCTTCGGGATCCAGAGTGAAGCCGCGAAGACGATCAATCGTTGCCCCCGTCGCAAACTGAGCGGCGCCGAGCCCGTCGACGAAGTATCCGCGTCGGGCGCGGCCGCTCTCCTCGAATCCACTCAGCACCCGGTAGGCGAGCGAGAACCCGCCCCGGATGCCCTCGCTCACGACGGCGCCGCGTGTGATGACGCCGTGACGTTCGAGCAGCAACTCGGCGGTGGCTTTCGCGCGCACGGTGTTATCCGCTTCGGCGAGCGGCAGAAGCGACCAGCGACCCGCGCCGGTCGGCGGACCGGACTGCGCGACGGCGAGCGACCGGCTGCCGCGATATGACCTCGTGCGCGGAGCCCGACTGGGCTTGAGTGGACCGCCGAGATGCGCGCGCAGGGGAGCAAGCGTGTCATTGGTAATGAGGCCTGACCAGACCAGTTGCCAGAGCGCCTCGATGAGAGCTGTGTCATCCGTGGATCCCAGCGCGGTGCTCAACTGACGGAAGAAGTACGCGCCGCCACCGGTGAGCACGGCAAGGATGTCGCGCTGGAGTTCGGTCGTTTCGTCGCCTGTCGGCGCGGGAAGCGTGAGAGGAGCAGATGCGGCGGGATGGAAACTCACCCAGCCATCGCCGCCGGGGAGCGATCCGCCACCCGCCCAGACAATCTCGCCAGACACCGTGAGCTCATCGAGCCACGCTTGCGAGTAATCGCGCAGGCGAGCAGGGAAGACCAGGCTCTCCCAGGTGGATGCGGGGAGGGCCACACCCGTGAGCTGGTCGATGACCTGGGCGAGCCCGTCGACTCCTCGGAGCGTGTGGCTGCCGCCGGCATCCACGAGGTGTTGCCACTGAGGGAGAAAGCGAGCGAGCGCAGTCTGCTCAACAGGCTCGACCTCGTGACGCAGGGCGGCGAGCGAACGGCTGCGCAGGCGCCGGAGCACCTCGACGGAACACCACTCCGTGCCTGTCGCGCCCGGACGGAACTCTCCATCGATAACCCGCCGGTCGGCTCCCAACCGGCGGAGCGCATCCGTCACGATCGCGATGCCCAGCCCAAATCTCTCGGCTATATTCTCCGCGAGGAATGGTCCGTGCACTCGGGCGTAACGACTGACAAGATCGCCTAGTGGATCGGGCACAGGTTCGATGAACGCGACCGGGATGCCTATGGGCAACGGCACCCCGAGCGCGTCGCGCAGACGGGCGGCATCTTCGACCGCGGCCCAGTGAGGAGTTCCCGCGATGGTGACTTTGAGAACGCGGTTGGCGCGTGCGAGGTCGGTGAGCCACGTCGTGAGGGTGGCGAGGGGGACGGCGGACAGGTCAGAGTTTTCGGAGGACTCACGAATCTCAGCAGGCTCGGTAGATCGCGACAAGCTCGATCCACGTGCAGGTGGGTTGAGCTCGTCGAACCCAGCCGAGGCATCCCGCAGCACAGTGCGCTCGAGCAACTCCTCCTCGGTGAGGGGCCCGAGCATACGCACGAGGTCGACGACTCCCTCGGCATCTTTCGCTCGTCTTTCCGGCGTGAGTCGCTGCAACTCGCGTTCGGTCAACTCGATCACGCCAGGATCGAGCAGTTCTCGGAGTTCCGCGCGTCCGAGCAGCTCGGCGAGAAGGCTCGGATCGAGCGAGAGTGCCGCGGCCCGCCGCTCGGCGAGAGGAGAGTCACCTTCGTACATGAATGCCGCTACATAACCGAATAGCAGGCTGCGCGCGAACGGCGACGGAACCTCGGTCTCGACCTCGACCATGCGCACCTGGCGACCCGACAGGCGAGCGGTGAGCGTCATGAGGGAGGGCAGGTCGTAGACATCCTGAAGCACCTCGCGCACCGTCTCAAGCACGATGGGGAAGCTCGGGTACTTGCGCGCGACCTCAAGAAGTTGTGACGCGCGCTGGCGCTGCTGCCACAGCGGCGAACGGCGACCGGGGTCGCGGCGGGGGAGCAGCAGCGCTCGCGCAGCGCACTCCCGAAAGCGCGCGGCAAAGAGCGCAGAGCCGCCTACCTCCTCGGTCACTATCTCGCGCAGCTCGTCCGCTTCGAAGGCAAACAGTTCGGCTCCGGGGGGCTCGGCATCGGTGTCGGGGATGCGCACGACGATGCCGTCGTCGCCCGCCATGGCCGCGCCATCCACTCCCAGGCGGTCCCGGATGCGCGCAGTGACGGCGAGGGCCCACGGGGCATTGACGGGTATGCCGTATGGGGAATGTAAGACGACTCGCCAATCGCCGAGCTCGTCGGGGAAGCGTTCAACAACGAGCGTGGTGTCGCTCGGGACCTGACCGGTCGACGCTTTCTGCTCAGCGATGAGAGCTGTGAGGTTGCGAGTCGCGAGTTCGTCGAGGCCTATCTTCTCGAGCCTGAGGCGCGTGGGGTCATCCGGTTCGTCGAGCCGCGGTGTGCCGGAAGCGAGTTCGCGCGCGAGGGCTCCAACAGCTTCGCCGAGCTCTGCCGGACGGCCAAGCCCGTCGCCCTTCCAGAACGGAACCTTGCCCGGCTGACCAAAAGCGGGGCTCACGAGCACCTGGTCATGAGTAATTTCTTCGATGCGCCAACTCGTAGTGCCGAGCGCGAAGACATCCCCGACTCGCGACTCGTAGACCATCTCCTCGTCGAGTTCTCCGACGCGTCGACCCGGGCCCTTGCCGTCGGTCGACCCACCCACCATGAAGACCCCAAACAATCCGCGGTCAGGGATGGTGCCGCCGGAGGTCACTGCCAGCCGCTGGGCTCCGGGGCGTCCGGTGATCGTTCCGGCGACGCGGTCCCAGACGATGCGCGGCCGCAACTCGGCGAACTCGTCGCTCGGATAGAGCCCGCTCAGCAGGTCGAGCGTCGCGTCGTAGGCGCTGCGCGGCAGGGTCGCGAACGGCGCGCTCCGACGCACGGTATCGAACCACTCTTCAACGTCGATTCCCTCAAGCGCCGTTGCCGCGACGGTCTGCTGGGCGAGCACATCGAGAGGATTCGCGGGAACGGCGATCGCCTCGATCTCGCCCGACAGCATCCGCTCCACCGCGACGGTCGTGTGGATGAGGTCGGTGCGGTGCTTGGGGAACAGCACGCCCTTCGAGATCTCGCCGACCTGGTGGCCGGCGCGCCCAATGCGCTGCAGACCGGAGGCGACGGACGGCGGCGACTCCACCTGGATCACGAGGTCGACCGCGCCCATGTCGATACCGAGTTCGAGAGAACTGGTCGCGACAACGCAGCGAAGCACACCGGTCTTGAGGTCGTCCTCGATGGTGGCGCGTTGTTCCTTCGAGACCGACCCGTGGTGTGCGCGCGCCAGTAGAGGAGCTGCTCCCGCCGTCGCTCCGGCTTGAGCCATCATGGCCGCGGGTGGGGCCGCCGTCTTATTTCGCGAAGTCGCCGCTACCAACTCACCCGGAGCGTTGGCGAACTCGAGTCGCTCTTCATAGATCTCGTTCAGGCGAGCAGTCAGGCGCTCGGCTAGACGGCGGGAGTTCGCGAAAACGATCGTCGAGCGGTGGGCGAGGATCTGGTCGACTATTGATTCTTCGACGTGCGGCCAGATGGATCCGGTTCCCTCGGCCGGCATGCCGGTGGAAACGGATGCGCCTTCGCGCGCGACCACCATCCCGGGCTCCGTCATGTCTTCGACCGGCACGACTACGGTGAGGTCGAAGGTCTTGGCGGCGGGTGGCTGCACGATTGTCACGGGGGACCGACCGCCGAGGAATCGCGCGACTTCGGCGAGCGGACGCACCGTTGCCGACAGCCCGATACGTTGTGCGGGTTTCGGGAGCAGGGCATCCAGTCGCTCGAGCGAGACGGCGAGATGAGCGCCACGCTTCGTCGCGGCGACGGCGTGCACCTCGTCGATGATGACCGTCTGCACGTTCTTGAGGCTCTCGCGGGCTGCCGACGTGAGCATGAGGTACAGCGATTCGGGCGTGGTGATCAGGATGTCGGGGGGCGTCTTCGCGAGCAACCGCCGGTCTGCGGGTGTGGTGTCGCCCGAACGAACACCCACTGAGATCGCTGGCGCATCCATCTCCAATCGCTTCGCGGTTTGTGTGACTCCGACTAGCGGAGCGCGAAGGTTGCGTTCGACGTCGACGCCGAGGGCCTTGAGCGGAGAGATGTAGAGCACACGAGTGCCCTCGCCGGGGGTCGTGATGAGCTGGTCGATCGACCACAGGAATGCTGCGAGTGTCTTGCCCGATCCGGTCGGGGCGACGACAAGCGCGTGGGACCCGGATGAGACTGCTTCCCACGCCCCGAGCTGCGCCGGCGTCGGAGCATCGAAGGCGCCGTCGAACCACGCCCGCGTTGCGGGGGAGAACCGGTCGAGCACCATGAGTCCATCATCCCCCGAGCCACTGTCACATCCCATGTGGAGGGTGACCCTGGCGCTTGACGGCCCCGGGGGAGTATGACGTGCGCGGTCCCTGAGCCCGGCGAAGGCTCGATCTCCGCTTAGCTTTGTGGTCGGTGCGCCGGATTAATCCTCCGCGCGGAGCACAAACCGGCGCGCGGACTCCCTTCGACAAGCTCAGGGACCGTAGTCCAAGCTCAGGGACCGTAGTCCAAGCTCAGGGACCGTAGTCCAAGCTCCGGGACCGGGGCTAGACCGCGTGCTCGCCCAGGAAGCTCGAGAAGT
>Ga0247807_10000420_pt1 | contig 26527 bp, 26 predicted proteins | sample UWRJL074202C1_FD_179931 | JGI IMG/M metagenome (GOLD analysis project Ga0247807, IMG submission 179931) | Plant litter microbial communities from Arlington Agricultural Research Station in Wisconsin, United States - UWRJ-L074-202C-1 | ecosystem: Environmental > Terrestrial > Plant litter >...
AAAGAACTTTGATACGCTGTACGGCATTCCTGTTATCAGGATTGAGAGATAAAGACTTTTTATAATTTAAAAGAGCTTCTTTATTGTCACCAGTAATTTCCAGTATTTCCCCAAGGCTATCATAAGCATTAGCACTTTCAGGATAAAGTTTTACATTGAGTTTGAAAATTGAAAGTGCTTTATGTACTTCTTTCAGACCAAGTAACTGGTATGCCCATCCGTTAAGTTCATTTTCATTCAGCGTGAATAATGGATCTTTCTTTTTTAAGCTGGCAGCAATAGCTGCTGATTTATCAAAACCTTGTTTTAATAGTTCAGTTCTTAGTTTTTTAATAGCAGGAGATAAGCCAAAACCATTTGATTTGTGCATTTCAGGAATGTAATAAGCTGCTATTTCATCAATAAATCTTTCAGGATTAGCACCCATCAGATTGGTAAGTACAACAATGGAAAGATCATCCTTCTGATAGATAAAAAGTGCAGATCTGCCACCACCAACAGGTCCTACAGCTGGATGCTCAGCTCTGGTAACTGTTGGCCATCCAAGTGCATAACCATTGGTAAGCTGATTGAATCCACTTATTTTTCCATTATTTAATACAGCAGGGTCCCATAATGTTTCCAGACTTGCCTTTTGTTTTAATAATTTACCACCTTTCAGTGCAATGATCCAGTTTGCCATGTCTTTTGCTGTAGATAAAATTCCGGCTGCTGTTCTGAAAAAAACTGGAAACTGGATATAGCCAGTACCAGGACTTTTTCCCCGCACTGGTCTTCCTGCTACAAATTTAACCATGGTATAGGCACCTGCTGAATTTTTAATTACGTCAAATGAATCACCAAACCGGGTTAGCGGCATATCTGCAGCTTTAAATTGTCTGTCCTCAATAAATTTTGTGAAATGTACACCGCTCAGTTTTGTAATGATTTTCCCAAGAATGACATAACCAGTTTGATTGTAACTGAATTTATCACCAGCATTAAATTCTAGAGGTAATGTCTGTACTTTTTTCCATGCCAGGTTTTCATCTCCATTTTCTAATATTTGTTCATTTGAATCCATCAGATCTGGTAAGCCCGAGGTATTAGTCAATAATTGCTTCAATGTGATCTTTTGCCATAATACTGGCAGGCTATCTATATAAAGAGATATCGGATCATTTATTTTTAGCTTTCCTTCTTCTGCTAATTGCATAATTGCTATGCCTGTAAAAGCTTTGGTAATTGAATTGATAGAGAAAATGCTCTGATCAGTTACTGGAATGCTATTTTCAAGATTAGCTGTTCCATAGCTATTTAATTTTACAATTTTCCCTTCACGTATTATGGCTAATTGTAAAGCTGGAATGTGTTGATCATGTATTGTTTTTGTTAAAAATACATCAATGCTATCAGGCTGATGAAGTTGCTGTGCCTGAGATAAAGTTGGTGTCAGTATTCCAAGGAATAAAAATGCAGTTATTAATTTTTTAGGGTTCATGGTTAATTTAAGCGTTAAATCATGAATAAGACAGAATTTAGCGTTTTATGTTACAATTAAAAGATATTTATCTGTCATGCTTAAACGTTTAGTCTCCGAGTGTGATCCGAAGACGGTTCAATGCGTTCATTAATGAAATACTAGCCGTAAGCTCTACCAGCTCTTTCTCACTGAAAGATTCTTCCATCTGGTTTCTGTAGTCCTTCAGATTTTCCTGCATCCTGGTTATGGATTCTGCCCACTGTAATACTAATTTTTCTTTGTAATCAAATGCAGCTGAATGTCTCCAGCCGGGCAATTGATCAATGACGCTTTGTTTTATACCTGATTCGCGAAGTTCGTTGGAATGAAAGCTGCAGCAATATGCGCAGCCATTCATTTGCGATACATATAATTCAGCTAAAGCAATCAAATGAATATCTATTTCAGATTTTCTGATACTCTGATGGGATTTATATAAATAGCCTATTGTCTCTTTTGAAATTTCCTGATAGTTCATGTTTATTATTTTATGCCTCAAAATTATGATTGCTGTACCTCAGTGAATAGTAAAAAGATTTGAAAAAACAGTAATATTCATGGATTATGATTTAAAGCATTAGCAAATGCATAGTTTTACCCTATGGATTTTTTACATGATAGTTTTGCCATCGAGATTGCCGGTTATACAGAGTGGCAGGAGAGAAGCAGAACCAATAATTTCTTTGAGCTTGTTTATGTGCTGGAAGGAAGTGGATTACAAAGTGTAAATAATGTTAAATTGCCATTTCAGCAGAATGATATACATCTTTTGCCAGCTGCAAAGTGTTATAAATATATTATTGAAGAATCTGCACGCTTCCTGTTTATCCGCTTTACCAGTAGCTATTTCATCCCTTTATCAAATGATCAGGTTGACTATAGTTCATGGTTTAGCCGTTTAAATTTTATTCTGGCTAATCATCAGCATCATCCTGGTGAACTTGTTCAGGATTTTGAAGACAGGCAGCAGGTAAAAAGATTACTGGATGCTGTGCTTTATGAATATGAACGTAAAGATATTTGTTCTGCCTTTATCATCAGAACTCTATTGGTATCTGTTCTTGCAGTTCTGTCACGTAATGCGCAAAAAAGTACTTTAAAAGGAATGGTGATTAATGATTCCAGATTTGCAGAACTTTTAAGTTTTATTAATTTTCATATAATCAATAAGGATATGATTACTGTAGTATATCTTTCTGAACATTTCGGTATCTCATCATCTTATTTCAGTGAATATTTCAGAAGAAATTCCAGAGAAAGTTTTCAGGATTATGTACTGAAATCCAGACTGAAAATTGCTGAATCCCGTGTGATTTATACGGCTGCTTCAATTAAAGAAATTGCATGGGAGCTTGGATTTACTGATAGCAGCCATCTGAACAGAATGATGAAAAAACATTATGGAACAGGGATGTTACAATTAAGAAAAGATATAAGGACTAAATCTTTGAATCACTGATCATAGGTTTGTACTTATTCCAGTTATCTCCGATGATCCAAAGATTAATCAGGAAAAATGGTAAGGCAATCATCAAACCAGCGGGTTCAAATATAGCATTGTGCAAGATGATACCCACCATAACAGGCAGGATGACGATGGCGCCAAGGGCTCTGTACTTTGGAAATATAAACAGCAGCCCACCGATTAATTCAATAGCTCCTGTCAAAGGCATTAACCATGAAATTTTAATAAATGCTTCCATTAATTTCATTTGTTCTGCCGTCATTTCGGGCATTGGCATATAATTAAAGAACTTGTTTAACCCGGCATTAATAAACATCAGGGCGAAAAGGATACATAATACGGTTTTTAAGATTTTCATTTTATTAATTTTTAGTTGTTAATCATTTTTAATCTGTCGTTTTTTTCCTGATCATGGACAGAGAGGCCCTTGATCAGGTTTTATGAGGATTTAAATTACTATTTTAAATTTGTAAATCAATGACCCGGCAGTAGAATTTATATCCGGATATTTGACTGGTGATCAATAAATTACCAGCAAAAAGGGTCTCAGAAATATTTTCTGAGACCCTTTTTGAATTATTAATTTCCGCTTTGGTTTCCAATCTAAACGTATTAGCTAAGCCTGGTCAGCTTTTAGAATTACATGATATTTTCGCTGTCAATTAAGTCCACTTTTTTACCCATTTTTTTTTGAATTATTTCAAAATGATGCAGTTCATTTTGACTAACCAGTGAGATTGCATCTCCTGCTGTGTCAGCTCGGCCGGTTCTGCCTATCCGGTGGATATAATCTTTTGGTGATCGTGGTAATTCATAATTAATTACAAAAGGAAGGAAATTAATATCAATTCCTCTTGCCATTAAATCTGTAGCCACTAATACCCTAAGTTTGCCGGATTTAAAATGTTGTAAAGAATCGGTTCTGTTCCCCTGACTTTTTTTGCTGTGAATGGCTTTTGCATCAATGTTATTTTTACGAAGCTTGTTCACAATGGCCTCAGCCTGTTTCACTGAAGAAGCAAATACCAGCACTTGTTTCATTTTGTGATGATTGATCAGATAACGCAAAAAAGGTCCCTTCTTCTCATCCGAAACTATATAAGCTACCTGGTTGATCAGATCGAGCGATTCTTCATCAGCTTCTATTTTAATTACTACCGGATCATGCAGCAGGATTTGGTGAATATGCTGAAGATCATCATTGAGTGTAGCAGACAACAATATATTCTGGCGCTTTTCAGGTAAAAGAGCAATGATTTTGTTGACTTCTTCTTTGAAACCTAAGTTGAGCATTTTATCTGCTTCGTCCAGTACCAGTGTTTCAATAGCAGATAGATGTACTGCATTTGAATCGACTAATTCCAGCAGTCTTCCTGGTGTGGCAACAAGTACATTTACACCTTGCATAGCCATCATTTGCGGGTTAATTGAAACTCCGCCATACACAGCCAGTGTCTTGATAGATTCTGGAAGTGCCTGACTAAAAGACTGGAAAACATTTTTTACCTGCTCTGCTAATTCACGGGTAGGAACCAGAACTAATACATTTGCATGCCTGTTTTTTGCTCCTGGTGTTTGTTGCAAATTCATTAAAAGCGGTAAAACATAACTAGCAGTTTTGCCGGACCCTGTCTGGGCAATGCCTAATACATCTTTTTTATTTAATATGGCTGGTATAGCGGTTTCCTGAATAGGGGTGGGTATTGTGAAATTCTGATCTACCAATGCTTTTAATAAAGCAGGTGATAAACCTAAGGATGTAAAAGACATATTACTGATTTTTGTGTAAAAATAACAAAAATCGTTGTTTTCAATGGGAACAAAATATAACATACCACTAAAGACTCTTTAATGGTACATTATATCTTAATAATTTAGTTAGACTTTAAGGCCACCTTCAATGGAATCATCCAGTGTTTTGCCTACTGCTGCGCCAATCATCATTTTGATTCCGGCAACAACATTCCCATGCTTATTATCCCAATAATAACCAGTTTCTGGTGATACTCTGATAATAGCGATACGAGGATCATCTTCTCCTTCAGTAAACCATGTTTTCAATAAAGGGTTCCATAACTCCTTAATTCTGTTTTTATCTGCTGAAAGTATTGCAGTGCCTTCAAGAAATAGAAAATCGGAATGTGCAGAGCCTTGAAAGTATAATTTTACTTTAGAATTGATGCTGATATCATTATAAGTATAACTATCATTAGCCACAAGAAACCAAATTGTACCTTGTTCATCTACTTCCTGAACAGTCATGGGACGTGTGCCATTAGACTCTCCATCTGAAGGATGAGTACAAAGAAATCCAGTTTTAGCAATTTCAACTAACTCTTTAATTTTCTTGATAGCGGATACACTATCCAGATTTTGATGATTCTGCTCAGTTTGATTTTGATTAATGCTGTCCATAAATTTGATTTTATGGAAATATTACAACTGATAGGGATATTTGTTTTGATTTTAATACATTAGTTAACAAACTCAGTTCAAAAAGCATAGAATAAAATGACCTACCCGTACCATTTTTTCCAGTCTGCTTTTAGCTTTGCATATATAGGATTAGCTTCAGCAGATTTCCATTTTTTGTAAAAAATGGCTGCAGATCCGGCTTTCTGCTCCTCGCCAGTTCCTCTTTCCAGCTGAGCATAATTGTTTGTCTTGTCGTATTTTCTGCCACCTTTATAATTGGCGTATCGCCTGGCACGTGTGTAACCCATTTGCAGATATTTTCTGGCCATATCTGCACCAACAAAGTCGTTCATCATTATATAGGTATTGAATAATTCAAAAATTTCATCACTGCTTTGCATGGCAATTTCCGGTGTTTTAAATCTCCAGAAACGGCCGATTTCGCTTTTATAAGGTTCACAGATCAGCACGCCCTGCTCACCTTTTCCTACAAGGTAGGCAGTAGGATGTTCTCTGTAATTAATGCCAGGTTTCCATGGATAATGATCCTTGTCAAAATTCAGATACGACGGTTTTTGATGCTTAGTCATCATCCGTTAACAAATTTACAGATGGATAGTTTTTCTGGAATGTGCAAGATCACTCGTTAAAAATACAACTGGCCTCAGGATAATTATTATCTGCCAAAACTTTAATCCGGAATTGTAGTTTAATGCTGAGAATATTTGCAATACGAGTCAGGATATCAAATGAGAAAAAAATTATACCATTACCAGGAAAGTGATGTTGAGCAGCTTTTTGAAAAGCTGGAGCAGCATCCATACCCTCAAAGGTTACTATATCAATTACCAACCGGCGGCGGAAAGACTGTTGTTTTTTCTGAAATTGCAGCAAGGTTCATCAGGAAATATGAAAAGAAAGTAATTGTACTGACCCATCGTATCGAATTGTGCGATCAGACTTCTGCAGCCCTGAAACTGAGTGCAATCAGCAATAAAGTGATCAACAGTATGGTCAGAAAAATTCCAAAGCGGGATGACTGTAATTGTTATGTAGCTATGGTGAAAACCCTGAAAAACCGGATTAATGACGGACTGATTCATATGGATGATGTGGGGCTGGTTATTGTGGACGAAGCCCATCACAATTCTTTTCATAAATTGCTCAGCAAATTTAAAAGTGCTTCAGTGATTGGCGTTACAGCTACCCCTTTCAGTTCCGATATTAATCTGCCTATGTACAAGAATTATAATGAACTGGTTGTTGGTGAGCCTATATCTTCATTAATTGAGCAGGGGTTTCTGGCCAGGCCAGTTACCTGGAGATACGATGTGGAATTGAATACGCTGAAAACAGGGATGCACGGGGATTTTACAGTTAGTACTTCTGATGCACTGTTTAGCTCACAGACGATGCTGGACCTGCTTGTACATGCCTATGAGAACCATTCCAAAAATAAAAAGACACTCATTTTTAATAACGGTATATTCACCTCCCGAAAGGTTCAGGAAGTTTTTTCGGATCTGGGATATCCGATCAGACATCTTGACAATAAGGCAAGTCTGGCAGAAAGAGAAGATACCCTGAAATGGCTGAAAAAAACAAAGGGAGCTATTCTGACTTCAGTATCTATCCTGACTACCGGCTTTGACGAGCCTACTATTCAGACAGTGATCCTGAACAGGGCGACCACCTCACTTACACTTTATCATCAGATGATTGGCAGGGGTGCGCGCAGGCTTCCACAAAAGAAGACTTTTACCATTATAGATCTGGGAAACAATACCGAACGTTTTGGAGAGTGGAATACACCGGTAGACTGGAAACATGTGTTCGAAAACCCGGAAGCTTATCATGATATGCTGAATAGCAAAACCAACTATCAGGCCCATCAGATACCATCTGATATGCGTAGTAAATTTCCAGCCAGCAAGGAGATTTCTTTTGATATACAGGCAGCACATCAGGCTGCTCTTGAAAGCGGAAAGAAAGCCCGGGTGGTTATACGTGATTCCATTCGTCAGCATGCTTTGATGTGTGTAAATAACAGCAGCTCAATCGCGCAGGCACTGGAGCTGACTAATGAACTTACTAAAGAGATCGACTGGAGAATCAAACAGTATGGCAAATGCCTGGGAAAAGTTACCAGAAATTACACAGACTGGCTGAAAGAAGATTATTATACAAGGCTTAAAAAGTTGATTGAAAAAATCATGGCCGGAAGGGTATTGCTAAAAACTGCAGTTTAATCCGTAATCCTGGCATAGACTGATTATTTATTTTTTAAGCATGTTTAATACTATACCGGTAACTATTGCACCTGCCAGATAATATCCAGCAGTAATTATTTTTACCTGATCGTTTTTAGCTACTGGTTCTGGATCAAGCCCCATAGGCTTTGGCAAAGTTATCGCCCCGATTCCCGCGCTGAGGCCTATTGCTATTGCTTTTGGCCAAAGGTATTTACGGTCACCGGTCCCTATTAAACTATAATATAATGTGTTTCCCAGAATGTCGCCTGCAAGAGTTGCCTCATACAATGTTTTTTCATTATGGATATTGCCCCCGAAATAATTGATAGTTTTTTGAAGTGCTTCCTCTCCGAGTAAATCTACTCTGGGCATATCTGAACCTTTTTTCTTTAAGCTTTCGTGTAAAATATTAAGTGCTACTGCTCCAGCCAGCCCCGCAATCAGGTTTTTGATTTTATTTATCATATCAGGATTTAATAATTAATTAATCTATGGATTGTTGACTTAGAACAATGACTAACGGGTATGGTTTTAATTTAATAAGAATTGGACCTAATTCTTATTTCTCCAAACATTTTTATGCCGGATTAGGTTAATGGCTTGCCAGTAAGCTTGAGAATCGTCTTTAGTTTTGCAATGGCGTAGATCTTTAGCATGTATAGAACATATAAAATTTTGGTAATATTAGTCTGCGGGATGTATTTGTCCTCAAATGTTTTTGGACAGGAAAAAGCTTCGAGTGGCTTTTGGCTGTTCCATCCTGTACCCAAATCCCAGCTGCGGGATATGGAAACTGACCGTCCGGATATAACTGAGTCACCTTATACAGTGGATGCCGGCCATTTTCAATATGAAACAGATCTGCTTAGAACGACCCGTGAGCGATCTGACAGTAAAGAAACCAATACACTGCTGATCAACCAGGCCAATCTTAAAATCGGAATAACAGGATCTACTGCAATTCAGATTGGGTTCCAGAGTTTTGGCAGGCAGCAGGAAAAAGACCTGAACACCGGAGAGCGAACAAAAACTACTGGTATTGGAGATGTGACTTTTCGGATCAAACAAAATCTGGCGGGTAATGACAGTGGTAATTTTGCTATAGCTGTTTTACCTTATGTAAAGTTTCCTGTTTCTAAATATGATGATCAAAGCCGTTTTGAAGGCGGACTGATTGTTCCTATGCAGTTCAAATTACCTGGTCAATGGAAACTGGGAATTCAGGTAGAAGGAGACCGGCTCAAAGATGAAAATGAGCAGGCAATGCATACAGAATTATTGCAATCTTTAACGATAAGTCATGCGCTGTTTAAGGGTTTGGATGGAATTGCTGAAACTTACTATACTTATGATTTCAAAGCTCATCAGTGGTCAAATTTTTTAAATGCGGCAATTCAGTTAGAGGTTATGAAAGATGTGAAACTCGATGCAGGATTGAATTATGGAATACAGCAAACCGCAGCTAAACATTATTTTATTGGTGCCTCATGCAGGTTTTAAGCTGTTGGATGTAAAATTATTAAATTTGCTTGTCCCTGATAAGGATAAGTTATTGTCACTGTGGAAATAAATCAAAAATACCCGGAACCGATGCTTAAAATTATTTACATAGAAAGATTAACTGAAATGCTTGCTTCTGAGAAGAAATACAGTCTTTGTTTTGAAAAACTTTCAGGTGCAGCATTTACTGATGAACTACACACAGGCCTGTCACCAGCATCTTTTGACCAGCAGTTGCATGTTCAGCGCCTGATACATTGTCTTGATCTGCAAAAAGTGAAGAAGGCGGGGAAGATAACAGCACTTGACCAATACTTTTTGGAATATGGAAAGCGTGTTATAAAAGGTAAAGTTCCATCCTTGCAGAAAGATCTTATTCTGCTGCATGCAGCCCAGCAGATTTTTATGCAAAAAATTCAGGGTTATACTTCTCTGCATCAAATGGCAATAGCTTTGGGGGCAGAACAATCTGCCCTGCTGCTGGAGCAGTGTTTCAAAGATGAACAAAATGCTTATAATTACCTGGTACAGATTTCGCAGAATATTATTTACCCTAATTCGGCAATTGAATCAGCTGACAAAACAAATAGATAATTAACTAATGAATATTTTACAATATCTATAGTATGTTTGGATATTAATTTTACACGAGCTGTTTTTACCTGTTAACCATCTAATTTAATGAGAAAGTATTTAACTATATTTTTTGTCCTTTTTTTATTTCATGCCCATGCCCAACCGGTAAGTAACTATCTGGAGAAAATCAGAAACAACCCTGCAAAGCTAACGGCTTTCTTTTCGCAAATGCCTAAGGGGGGTGATCTTCATCATCATTACAGTGGCTCAGTATATGCAGAAAGCTTCATTGATTATATTGTTAAAAACGATTATTTCATACACCGGCAAACACTTGAAATAGCTGAAAATAAACCATCAAATGATAAAGACTGGACTAAATTCAGCTCCCTGGAGAAAGATGGGCAATCAGCAGAATATAAATTCAGGCTTTTAAAGAAATGGTCTGTTAAAGATTATGATAATGTCAGCATTCCTTCTGACAAGCAATTCTTTGAAACTTTCCAGAGTTTTGATATGGCAAGTGAAAGAAATATTGATTCAGGACTACTGGAAATAAAGAACAGGGCAGTCAGAGAGCATGTAAGCTATATAGAAACCATGCTCGCCTCGGTCAAGTGTGAGCGTACAGATGACTTGAGTTTACAGTTTGACCCAAAATTTCACGCTGTACTTCTGCAAAAAGATAAGGGGCATTGTCAGGCGCTTCTGGATACACTTTATGGTAAGTTGATGGGAAAAAATATCGTTTCCTGTGCAGATAATTTCAGTGTAAATAAGATTAACAAATTACATAACTCCCTGCATATTGATGATGATACATTTATTATGCGTTATCAGACCTATACTATAAGAACTTTTGAAGCCAGCGAAGTTTTTAAACGTTTGTTATTAGCTTTTGATGCAGCCAGTAAAAATCCACTTATAGTGGGTGTGAACATCCTTTCACCAGAAAATAATGAAGTCGCTATGCGTGACTACTGGTTACATATGCAAATGTTCAGCTACTGCCACAAAAAATATCCTGCGGTTAAATATACAATGCATGCAGGTGAACTTACTCTTGGCCTGGTTAAGCCAGAAGAATTAACCTGGCATATTAGTTCGGCCGTGTATGATGCAGGCGCTTCGCGTATCGGACATGGTGTAGATATCCCATACGAAGCAAATAGCTATGCCCTGATGAATTATATGAAAGAAAAAGGGATAGCTGTAGAAATAAACCTGTTCAGTAATGAATTTATCCTGAAAGTGAAAGGGGACCGTCACCCGGTAACTCTTTATAAAGAATTTAATGTTCCCATTGTTATCAGTTCGGATGATGCGGGAGTATTGAGAACCAATCTGACTGAACAATATGTACTGCTGGCAAGCAGATATCCTGAATTTACTGATGATATTAAAAAGATCATTTATAATAGTATAAATTATTCCTTTATCAAAGAAACAACAGTGAAGGAACGGTTGCTCGCCAAACTGGACCGGGATTTTACAGCATTCGAAAAACTCCTTAAACATTAGTCTTTCTTTAGCCTATTATCCAGCATAACATAAAATTAAGATCGCTTAATTTTTTGCTTTCTTTTTTCCTTTATCAATTATTTCAGGTATTACAAGAGGTGGTAAATCTGTAACGATAGGGTGAACAGCTGGTTCAGCGGGTATATCATCAAGATCTTTCTCAGGCTTAAAATAAGCTTCGTTTTCTTTGATTTTCAATGTTGAAGAAAAATTTCTCTTAGATTTTATCAGCTTATAAATTATTTGATTGTCTGAAGTATCACTCCTTGAAAGTGAATCTGGCAGATTTGCTCCTTCTTTAAAATAATCCTTGTAATTAGCTATATTAAAATCAGCTGGTAATTCTTCTTTACGGCCAAAAGAAACACTTTTTTCTCCATCTGCCTGAATCATTAGCATATCACCATTTAATGAAGCCTCTATATCAAATGGACGGGCTTTTGTTTCTGCACTATAGAACAGCATAAATTCATTCCATTCAGCAGCTGGTGTAAATTCATAGACTTTAACCTCATTATTATTTGTCAGATTCTTATGAATTGGTTCAGACAAGAAAAATGTAGTTACGGGTTTAGAGGTTACATTCAGTTTATTTGTATGACTAAAAGTCATCTGATTCTTTAAGTGAATAAGTTTGAAGCGACTGGCATCAAAAACATCTGCGAAACTAAAAGCAATACCTGTATTTTGTGCATATTCTTTAAAGATGAAAAGCTTGCCTTTTTTTAGGGTACTGTTATGGCGACCATATACAATAAACGGTTCTATGACAGGTTTTTTTTCTATTAAACGGATCTTATTATCACCATTTGCTGTCCATTGTCCGGTAATCATTTGATCTACTGCGCCATAACTAAGTGAAAATATAAAATGGCCATCCGGTAAAATAGCAAGTTCCTGAGCTAATTCAGGTTTAGTACCATTGTATCTTCCAATGAAGCTGCTTTTTTGGGCATATACAGTTATAATCAGTAACAATAGAAAACATAATAAACTTACTTTTTTCATCTCATTTGAGGTTATACCGTCAAATATAACATGTTGATTGGTCTTTTAACCGGATCTGTAAAACTTTAATTTTAATTGTGAGGTTATGAAATAATTCAATTTTGTTAAATTCTTTCTGATAAGATTTATATTGACTGAAGGCCATATCACAAACTGAAATGATATGGCCTTTACTTATAAATTCGTAATTGAAGTTTAGTATAACTTATATTTTTTTATTTGCTAGTGATCTTTTTTTTTAACAATTCTTTATATGCAGACCCTTCGGGTTTTTCCATACCATCAGAAATCTTTATTCCGGCTTTCTCAAACTCCCGGATTAATCTTTTATCAAAATCTGCGATGTATGCTGCAAATGACAAAGAATCTTTTTCTTCAGGAATTATCTTAAAAGGAACAGGCTGCTCTTTAAATTTGTGTAAAGTGGCTTTAGTACTATCATTGCCTTCCAGAAGTACGGAGTCACCGTAGTCTGTAATCTTAGCTGCGTATTGACTTGTAAGATATTTCAGGGAATCATTTTCTGTTTTGTAAGGAAGCTTAAACCGGCCGACTTTCTGATTATAGAAAACTATGTATTGCGAATCAATATCAAATTCGCTATATCCATTTGCCATTGAGAATCTATACCATTTTCCGATTAATGATTTTTTATTTCCTTCTATGTTTTTACGATTCGGTGAATCGCAGGCAGAAAGAGCAAAGATGGAAAAAGCAAGAAAATAAAGTGTTGATCTCATCATAACTGATTGTTAAACAATATTAAAAGAGGAATTCTTAGCCAAGGTAAGTGACAGTAAATAACAGACACATACAGCCCGGCTTTTGCAGGCAGTATGTATCTGTTAGAAATTAAATATTTATTGTTGTGCCCAGATAGTACAGTTAATATTGCCATTAGTATTAGAGCCCCATGTCTCTGAAACCATAATAGCAGGAATGTTTAACTGACCAAGCGTATATCCTAAACTCTTCCATTTGTTATAGTGGTTGGCAAAAGTAATAACGCGGTTTTGTCCGGTAGAAGCTTTTGTAACCCTTGAGCTGTAAATCTGTCTGAAACCGTCACCACCATCAATATTTTTACCTGGCATCCAGCGGGTCCATACGTTATAAGCCGTACCATCGCTATCAAATGCCCCTAGAAAAGTGCCGGTATGTGGTGATTCTTTACCCCATGTTTCATTTACATAATACTCATAGTAAGGGCTTCTGCTCCATCCGTACCAGCCGAAAGTACCGCCGCCAGAGTTTGAGTAACTGCTAAGATTATATCCTATTTTGTAAGTTGGGGAACCTGTAGGATAACCTTTACCGCATGTAAAATTACCATTAAATCCGTTCCAGTTAACGCTGTAATTTCCGGCCGCACCATTTGCATAATTAACTGTACCGGTAGCGCCATCACTTTTCCAAAGTGACCAGAAGAAGCCATTATGTGTGCCCGACTGGTAAGATTCAACCTCGGCTTTATCTTTGGGAGAAGCAGTCTCTCCAGGCTCCGCATTTACCTCTTTTTTACAGCTTGTTAGCATTGTAGAGCTTGCAAGCACTAGGATTGCAGCCATGCCAAGAGCAACCTTCCTGGTTGCTCTTGTTAATGAGTTTTGTTTTTTCATATAGGTTTTAATTTGGTTTTTAGTGAAGCAAATAAAACATTTTTAAAAATGAAACATTGCTAATAATCAGCAAAATTGTTACACAAATGTTCAATGTTCTGTTTATTTCAAACCATATTTAAAGACCCTGTTTCATATCTGTTCAAGCACTGTTTGTTCTGTTCCCAACTTCTGGTCCTGATCCTTTTTATAGGTGATCTGGTGGGTAATTCAGATGTTAACCGTAAAAGCAAAAAGCCTGTAATCAGTTGATTTAAACATATTTTAAATCTCTATTTCTGTTCTAAAAACTTCAACTGCTGTGCCTTGAATATTTACTTTCGCAGGCAAATTATCTTTGACAGACACTTCAACAGTCATATTGCCAAATCTATTTATCGCCTCACCCTGATATGCAACAAACTTAAAACTATCATCTACAACGTTTACTAATTTATTCTTTACTAAATAAGCACCCAGTGGGCCATTTGCATTTCCTGTAACAGGGTCTTCGTTTATTCCTATTGCAGGGGCAAACATTCTACCATTGGTTGAGAATTCATTATGTTTATTACTAATGCAAAAAACAAAATATCCATTGCATCCTATTATTTCACTTAGTTTTACTAAACGATCTAAATCAGGTTTTAAATTGTTTAACTTTTCGTTTGAATTAATACCAATCATTACTTTTGAATGTCCCGTGGATGCTATTTCAATTGGATAGCTATCTAATAAATCACTCAAGCTAATTCCCAATGCTTCTATTATTTTCTGTTGATTTTTTCTGGAAATTGGCTCAAAGGATATTTTTCCTTGTGTCATCTTAATGAAAATCGCGCTTTCCTTTTTTATTACCTGAATTGGTAAAATACCAGCTTTAGTTTTTTGAGAATAATTCAAATATTCAAATTGCTCTGCATGATTTTTTGCCCTTACGTAGTGAGCTGCAATTGTAGCGTGACCACAAATTGGAACTTCAACAGTTGGTGTGAAAAATCGAACTTCCACTTCACAATCTGGATGATTGTCCAAAGGAAAAATAAAAGCGGTCTCAGAGCAATTTATCTCCCTGGCTATTAAAAGCATTTGACTATCAGAAAGTCCAGTTGCATCAAGGACTACTCCTGCAGGGTTTCCACTAAATTTTCTTTCTGTAAAGGAATCGATTTGGTAAACTGTATATTTCTTACTCATTGTCTTTGCATATATTGTGGAGGATACAAAGCTATAATAAAATGGATCTATCTATTTACATATATTACTGTTCTCGGTAAACGACAAAAGCCTGCAATCAGTTGATTACAGGCTTTTATAAGTTTTGATACTATTCTTTGTAATCCTGCTGGGATTGAACTTCGTTCAGTTTTCAGCGTTTAAAAGCTATCAAGTGTTTTAAGCAAATTACCTGGGTATAGTCCAGGGAAATTCAGAAAAGAGATCTCTGCCTTCGGCCTTTCCTCCTGAAAATCAGAAGAAGTACTCAACGGGTGCAGAGCTGCAAGGAGGTGAATTTTCGAGAGGGCTACAGCAAATTGCAAGGAGCAGATAGTATTCAGACTGTTCATTGTGGTTGCTTTTCTTTTGCCATGTCGTTTTTTATGTTGTTTTTTACAATTTTATTTATCTTTTTCTGTCTGTAAATTAATGCACAGAATGAATGAATAGGCTTGGATAATTCGTTGTATTCTATTGTATATCTTTGATTTACATCAATACCTGGATCTGAATTAGAAATTAAAAACGTGTTGTTGAGTGCTTGCATTGTAAGTGCTATGGACAAGCCCAAAACCAGAAAAAAAGAGTAGGCAATCATCTAATTATTTTACTATGGAAAAGCCAGAAAAAACTGTAAGGCCAGAAGTAGGTGAAAAATTCGTTATTGTGCATCTGGGTAAAACCAAAGATGGTGTTAGTGTAATGAATTCGAAAGGATTCGCTACCGCTGTTAAACTTAGCGAGCATGTAAAAACGCTTGTGGAACAAGAAAAGCGCTAGTTGGTGATTTTAAGGGGTTGTTTGATGGAAAGAACCATTCACTAGATCTTCAAACAGCCCCTTATTAATTATGCATTCGTCATTTACAGCTCGTTATTCTACCCTCAGTGAGGCTCCGGGCACATAATCTATTCCTACCTATGCAAACCATTCCATATCAGATTATTGATAACCAGATTTTAGCACTCTTGCCCGATGGCGAAGTGGAGTTTCTGGATATTGGACTAAAAAACCAGATTGATTGCTATAATGATCAGCTTATCGAGCACCTTGACTATAAGGTATATGTCTTATCAGATGTATGTTTAAATCTGCATAATTTTCATACGGCTGCACCTTTGATTGCATTTATAGAGGTCACCAATTTGTGTAACCTGGAGTGTAAACACTGTTATGCAAGCTCCAGACATCGGCGGGAAAACGAAATGAGTACCCCAATGATTTTTAAACTCATTGATGAGTTTGATGAAATGGGCGTGTTGCAGGTCTTTTTAACCGGAGGTGAAATTTTTACACATAAAGATGCTGTGCAGATTATTCAGTATGCCAGCACCAAGAAGTTTACCACACAGATTTTTACCAATGGTACCTATGTTACTGAAAAAATTGTACAGCAAATGCCAGAAAATGTAGCTTTTGCCATCAGTTTTGACACGGCTTCGCCAGAGCGAACCGTACGGGGTAAAATGGATTACCCCAAACTGAAGGAAGTTTTTGATTTGCTGAGACAATACAATCTTCCTTTTAGAACAGCCGTTTCCGTACACAAAAACAACATCAACGATGTGGAAGAGATTTTTGAATGGTGTATCCTAAATGGCTATCCCAGGCCCCAGTGGCTGGAAACTTTTGCCTCAGGCCGTGCGCTTAGAAATTTGAACATCCTGCTCGATGAAAGTGACTTTGAGTCTGTTTTTGAAGTTTACAAAAGATGCATGGATAAATACTGTGTTACAGAAGCCTGTGCAATAGGCTTGGAAGGCAGGGAAACTGCAAACGTAGTCCATTCCATAAAGACCATTCAGATGGTAGAAAGGCTGGAGGTAGCCACCAGGGTGCCCAAACTAGGAACCACTATGGCCTATATAAACAGTGCTGGCGAGGTTTTTCCAGATAGTTCCTGTTTGGACTTTCCAGAGTTTATTGGCGGCAGTTTGTACGGGGAAAGTTTTTATAATATTTGGCACAATGGCTTTGGAAACATCCGCAAGTATACTTTTGAAGATTTTAAGTTTTGCAGCCTGTGCCCGATTAACCAGAGTGGGATGCATTGTCATTTCAGGGATTATGGCCTGTCTAAAAATATTATGGGCGATTATTTAAGCTGCGGCGCTACCGAATATGTAAAGCTTATGATTATGAATACACATGATTATTGGCTGGAGCAAACAAATAACGGTTATAAACTGAAACTGGTTATTTAAATCATCTAGATAGAATCATAGAATCAACAAAACAATCATCTTCTAAAGCACCTATTTATGAAACTAAAAGAGTTCTTTAACATAGAAAAGTTATTGCTGGAAAATCCGGAACTGAATCTGGATGTGAATGACTACAACATCAATGTAACGGCCAATTATGGGGAGAAGATTCATGCAGATGAAGTATTGCAGCGTTATAAATCTTTTGATGGTGCAGGGAAACCGACGCATTTGTATTTTCATATCCCGATTTGTTTGTATGTATGCCACTTTTGCAATTATGTAAAGAAAAAAGCAAATGGTAAGGAAGAAGAACTGGATCTATGGGTAAAACTGCTGATCAAGGAGTCTGATTTTTATTTGAAACAAGTTCCCTGGATAAGATCAGCAGACATTCAATCGGTTTATTTTGGCGGTGGTACGGCAACCGCACTGGGCCTTAGAAGATTGAACTTGATATTAGACCATATTAAAAAAAATTATCAAATCAACGAAAATTGTGAATATACACTGGAAGGGAACCCAGACAATTTTTTACATACAGAGGTAGAACAGGCTATTGCATTAGGTTTTAACCGTTTTAGCTTAGGTGTGCAATCTTTGCAGAACGAGGTGAACAAATTTACCGGCAGGGGGCATGATGCAGAGATGTCTTTGGCAGCGATCAAAAATCTAAGGGCTTCAGGAAAGCCATTTAATGTAGATATGATGTTTGGTCTGCCTTATCAAACGGCAGCCCATGTACGCAAGGATATCGAAACGCTAACAGGATTAGGGGTATCTACCATCACCATTTACAGGTTAAGAAATGTAGACCGGGAAAAAATGGGTATAGGCAATTTAGCCGCCTGGAATGTGCCTAAAATTAGAGAGAAAATGATAGCACAGCATTTGTTCCCTTCTCTTCATGAAACCTATTTAATGCGTGATGCGGCCGTAGAAGCACTTTTAGACCAGGATTACAACCCTTCGCCCTGCGGATGGTGGAATGCCCCAAATGCTTATCCGAATGGAAACATTCCGCAGGTATCTAAAAATAAATGGGAACAGTTTAACTCCATGATTGCCTTTGGACCTGGTGCCTACGGCTGGTTAAGCGGAGATTCTGCAGATATTTTGCAAACACATAACGAACAGGACATCAATGCCTATATCACGCAAATGGAACATACCGAGGATCGGTCCCCAATGGCATTTGGACGGTTTCTACAGGATACACAAGCAGTAGCAACAGCCTTGGGTTTTGCCGTAAAAGCAAACCAAAGAATCAGTTTGAAACGCTTTAAAAAGATTTATGGAGTAGATTTATTAATAGATACGCCCTATAAAGAGATACTGGAAGAGTTGCTGGAGAAAAAGTTTCTGGCCTATGATCCTGAAGGGTATTTGAAAACGACCCTCGCCGGAGAGGCCTTACACGAGGAGGTCATCAGCATCTATATCCATAAAAAAATTGGAGAGTTCAGTTTACAAACTTGCACTAAGTTTTAATATGTTGAAGAGATCATTAGTGATATTGCCATCTGGTAATACAATTTTGGGAAATGAGGAAGGGGAAAGGGAGTTGGTGTATTTAAACGCTCTTGCTGATTTGCTGCAGGAAAAGTATAGCTTTGAGGTTGTTTTTTTTAATTATCCCCAGCGCAGAGGCGGGGGTTCTTCTTCGGTTTACTTTATAGATAAGAGCCGTTTAATTTTGGAGGACCTGTTAGAAGATTTGAGGTTCAATGAAAACGGAAGTATCTCTTTGCTGGGTATTTCTGTAGGTGCTGAAGTGGCCTTACAATACCTAATGAAGTCGGAGGGGAATGTAGTGGTTAATTTTATCAGCATTGGAAATTTTATAGCCGGTTCGGTGCATATTAAAAGTTGCTGTTATCAGATTTCATTGGTATTTGGGGCCGATGATTTGGTTGAAATTTTGTACGGAGATCACCAACGGTCTCTACTACCGGTAGATTATGGGCAGGTGTGCTTAAAAAATATCAGTGCCTTATATCCGGTCATCTCTTCGAAAGTGGTTGTCTTACCAGATCGCGACCATACGCTGCTTCCTTCGGATGGAAGAGGAAATACGGACGATACAGTGATGATCTTATCTAATTTAGTTTTAAATTGATTTTATGCCTGTTGTACATATATATTCGCCTTTGAATTGTCCTCCTGCAGGGTATTTGGCCGAATTGGCAGTAGAAATCAGCGGAATTCTTGGAATTAAAGAAGAAAAAGTTTGGATATTTTGGAACAAAAAGGATTTGGTTGAATGCCATAAGCGGGATTGGATAGATCAGCTCAGACCTGCTCCGGTTTTTCAGATTACCTGTAGGGCCGTATATACTGCTGCAGAACTGGAGAGGGTAATACAGGTGATTTTAAGGGTGACGAGGGAAACATTGGGTTGCGATGAAAAACAGATTTTTATCTCCTTTAACCGGATAGAACGAGGTGAATTATATGCCTTTGGCGAAATTTGGAAATAGCGGATTTTTTTAAGTGTAATCAATTAGAATATATGAATATAGAACTGAAACCAATTGGTTATGTAAGTAATGACAGGAAAGAAATTGCAGATGATTTTTGGGGCGGAGTTGTGTCGTCAATTAAGATTGATGTTGAAGCCTATGGCGTAGATTGTTTAGAAGGGCTGGATACTTTTTCGCATATAGAGGTTATTTTTTATATGAACAAGATAGATCCCTCGAAGATTTATACAGGTTCGAGACATCCAAGAAACAATCCTGACTTTCCCTTGATTGGAATTTTTGCACAAAGGGTAAAGAACAGGCCTAATTTGCTGGGCTTATCCAGGTGTAAGATTTTGAGTGTTAATGGGGATACGATACTGGTGCAGGGACTGGATGCCATTGATGGGACACCGATAATTGATATTAAACCGTATATGGTGCAATTTGCCCCAATTGGATTGATTAGGCAGCCGGCTTGGGCAGATGATGTAATGAGGGATTATTATAGGTAGATTTAGTTTGAAAAATATCTTTTATGTTCTCTCCGAACCTACAGGTCCTAAGGTTCGGACATTGAATTTAAACCTTCCTTGCTATAATATAAACCGTTTTCACCCCGTTTAACAGCTCTCCATCCTTTTTACTATAGCCAAGTTCTTTTAAATCCTGCTCCGTAAAAGTGTTTAAAATATGCTTAATGCTATCACATTTATCCTGCCCTACCTTAGTGATAGAGCACCAGAAATCAATAGTAATACCAGACGGGGATTCAAGAGAAAATTTAAAATCTTCTATTTCCAAGTCTGGAAGCGTTAAGAAACTTTTCCACTGTGAAGGCTTATAGCTTCTGCCATGTGTAGGATCGTGAAGAACCTCTATTTGGTGGTTAATTTCATCAAGCCTGGGATCCTCATATCCGCTAAGGTCATTAATTATCAAGTGACCACCTTTTTTCAGAACCCTAACCATTTCAGCAACAGATTGCTGAATATTGCTAAAGTGGTGGGTAGCCAAACGGGTAACCACAACATCAAAGCTCTCAGAAGGGAAATCTAATTTTTCTGCCGTACTCTGTACAAAATGAAGCCCTTCAGCACCAGCTGTTTTTTCTTTTAACAGGCTAAGCATCTTTTCGGAAGGATCAACAAAAGTAATAGACTTGGCAGAAGGCGAGAGCTTTAGTCCGAAGTGCCCTGCACCACAACCCACATCGCATATATTGAGGTCTTGCTCATTTTCAAAAATGGCCGCAGTTTTAGCCAAGGTTGGCGAATCTCTATGTACCGGGCTAATTTCGTAGTTTTTAAAGGTAGTATCGAATCTGTTTGACATACGGTTTTTTGTTATGATCAGAACTATTTTGGTTGATATTAAATTTATGGAAAATAGCGATAACATACCTTATTCCAAATATTCATTTCATTCAATTTTAGGAAGTTGCGGAGTTTATTGTACATTTCGGAGTAAAGTGGCCATCTTTTTCGACTAATTCCTCCATATTTTTGTTGTGGATTTTGATAGCCTCGCAGATCGTATAAGTTTTTTCAGCTTTGCTCAGGTATTTACTTTTAATCGCCTCGGAGGTGATTTCTGCACCTTCCCAGCATAATAAGGTATGGGAGGCAGTAGCTCCGGCCTTTATCTTATCTAAATAGCTGTTCAAGGGTTTTAGCTGATTCTTTAGTCCCCGTCATGTGTCCTGCTTTGGTGATCCATAACTCTGGTTAACATTCTCTGCTGGTACAAAGTTCTGTACGTTTCCCGTCAACGGTAATCCTTAAATAAATGCAATTTATTGCATATTTTGATATATCCCTTAAAAGTAAAAACCCCGCAATCGTTTGATTTGCAGGGTTTTAGTTCTTTTTGATACTGTTATTTGTGATCCCGCTGGGATTCGAACCCAGGACCACTACATTAAAAGTGTAATGCTCTACCAGCTGAGCTACGGAATCATCATTCTTTTCAGAACAATACTCTAAGCGTTTCCGTTTAAAGTGATGCAAATATAGGAGTAGGACAGATATACTGCAAATAAATATTGTGCTTATCTTATAGTAGCCTGATTCTAAGCCTGATTAATTACATTTGAGGTTAAAAAACTGTTAAATTAAGGGTATCAGGGAGGTTTATGGAAACAAAAACCTCCTGATAATAGTCTATTTTATGATTTCATCTGCTTCATTTTTCTTTTTCGAGATATTATATAAAACAAATCCCATGAAAAGGAAAATCAGTACACCAAGTAATTCATAACCTCCGGCACCAAACCAGCGCGTAAATAAAGGCTGAACATCTATTTTGCTCAGGTTACTGCGTACAGAAGGGATAACCATTAAAATAGCAACAACAACTCCTGCCAGTGCACCGCCTGCAACCAGGCCTGTTGCAAAGAGATTTCCAGGACCTAATTCTTCTTCCTCCGGAGTTTTTACTTTCTTCCTCTCTTTCCAGTCTACAATTCCTTTAATTGCGCCTCCAACAAAAATCGGAAGGGTAGTAGACAGAGGTAAGTAGGCGCCCACGGCAAATGATAATGAATTGATACCACATAACTCTATAGTAATTGCAATAAATACACCAACCAGCACATATTGCCAATCCAGATTGAAAGAAAGCATCCCTTTAATTAAGGTAGCCATCAAAGTGGCCTGCGGTGCAGAATATAATTCAGTGCCGATTGCATGTTTAATACCCTGAGCAAGCATTTCCGGAGTAGGGGTATCCAATATGCGCACTGTAAGTCCGATCACGATAGAGGATACAATAACACCTATGAATAATGCAATTTGCTGATATCTTGGTGTTGCACCAATAATATAACCCGTTTTAAGATCCTGAGAAGTTGCACCGGCATTTGCAGCCGCTATACAAATCATACCACCAACAACCAATGCCATAGGTTCATAAACCTTACCTGTCCAACCAACAGCAATAAAAACAAGGCATGTTCCCATAATGGTTGCGATGGTCATTCCTGAAATCGGATTGTTACTCGATCCGATCAAACCTACAATACGGCTTGAAACTGTAACGAAGAATGCACCAAACATCACTACCAGAACACCAATTAATAAATTACTTAAAATTCCATTACTTGGTATTTGCGGCAAAACAGCAACCAGAATAATTAGTGCCAGGCTACCAACACCTACAACTTTAAGCGAAAGATCACGATCAGTTCTTTTAGTATCTGCTACTGTTTTTCCTTCTTTTATAGAACCAAGACTATCTTTAAATGAGGATATGATAGTTGGGATAGTCTTTAATAAGGTAATAAATCCTCCCGCTGCTACTGCTCCGGCGCCGATTTGTTTCACATAGGCCTGGTAAATTGCAAGTGGATAGTCTGAAAAAGTTTGTGTAGAAGGATTCCATCCTACAGAACCACCTGCTTTAGTTATATCAGCAAGTAAACCCAGTTTTACCAATTGATGAGCTGCCAGTGCAGGATCTATTAACGTAGCTAATAATGGAATAAGCCCAAGCCATGCCAATACACCACCGGCAACTAACACTCCGGCAATTTTTGGCCCGATAATATAACCAACTCCCATATATTCAGGAGTGATTTCTCCGCTAACCTGTGCAGAAGGCAGAAATTTGTTTGCCTGGGTAGTTACCCAGGTTGGTGCTTCTGAAATCACATGGAATACTTTCTGCATCAAAGCGTAAATCATGGCAAAGCCTAAACCCCAAAAGGCTGTACGTGCAAAAGCACCGCCTCTTTCTCCAGCTTTTAATACTGAAGCACAAGCAGTCCCTTCCGGATAAGGCAGAGTCTCATGTTCTTTAACAATTAATGACCTTCTTAAAGGAATCATCATCATTGTTCCTAAAACGCCTCCCAGAATTGCCAGAATCAGGATTGTCATATAGTTAAAGAATGCTTCTCCTGAACTTTGTCCGCCAATATCAGTGCTCAGGAATAAAAAGCCGGGAAGAGTAAATACAACTCCGGCAGCAATTGATTCACCGGCAGAACCAGTGGTCTGAATAATGTTATTTTCCAGAATGGTCGTTTTAAAAAACTTTTTGCCCAGGGTAATGGCCAATACAGCGATTGGTATTGATGCTGAGACAGTTAATCCTGCTTTTAATGCAAGATATACGGTGGCAGCACCAAATATAATTCCGGCTATACATCCCAGTAAAATGGACTTGATGGTAAATTCTGCTACATTACTTTCTGCAGGTATGAAAGGCTTAAATTCTTCTTTAATCATTGTAAAAAAATATGCTTTAAAGATATCTTTTTTTGTCCACCTGACAAGATTAAAGGTGAATAAACCATGTATTTAGTAGCTGGCAGTATATAAATGTAAAATGATGTGAGTAGAAACTGCTGCCTATCAAATAAATTACTTTAAGAAAAAAAACTGGCTGACAGTGAATGGAAGGTTAGCTAATCTTCAAAACAGATCTGATATTTTGTTCTAACTTTACTGGTCATGAAAAATTTGTTAATCATTTTTTGCCTGTTTGTAGCTGCTGCTGCAAATGCACAGCCGAAGTCTTTTTATAATTGGAAGGGTAATATTCTACCCTTATACGCAAAACCAGATACGAAAAGCAGTGTTATGATCCATATACCAAAAGGCGGAGCAGTGCAAAAGATTGAATATGTTAAAAAACTACCAGCTTTTAATATTGTTTTAAGCTGTTATGGTAGCATGGCACCTCCCGATAGTAGTGACGTATATGGTTTTGGTGGCACTTTTTATACGATGCCGGGAAATTGGGTAATGGTTAATTACCAGGGTACAAAAGGATATGTTCCAGAACTGTTCTTATCCAGTCTGGCTGATTTACAAATTCATAATACAGGTAATTTTGAAGAGATAGCAGCTGAATATCTGACCAGATTATTCGGAACTCCTGTTTCCAGGCGTAAAAAGCAATTACCAAAACAAAGTAATGATGAAATCAATTATCAAAAAACCTATCGTTACAAAAACAGCAATTATTTTTTAGCATCTTATAATTATTTTGAAGAAGGTGGTGTGGGCGGTGAAACATTTAAACTCTTTTTTAAAGGATTAAAAAAACATGAGGCAATCTTATTATTATTGAAATTGACCTCGGTTAATAATATAATGACCGATCATGTTGAAAAGTTCAAAAAGAGAGCAGTGACCAACAGTCTTTACGATCAGTTTAGCTGGTGGTACAATAAAGATGATAAACAGGATCAGGATATTGATCTGGAATTTTTCTATGAGCAGGAAGGAGGCTCATCTAAGGTAACGCTCAAAGAAACAAAAGACGGCGTAATTGTATCTTATGGTTTTGGTGGATGTTAGCTTTAATCTGAAGGTTATTAACGGTGTTAACGATTAAAAGTATTATTTTGCTTCAAATGAGAAAGTATTTAATATTTATAGCTTTTGTCGTAACACTTACCAGCTGTTCAAGCGAACAGACGGACAAATTATTACTCGAAAAAGATCGTATTGCACTGGTTAAAAGTCTGACTTCTGATAAAATAACAGTTTGGAAGTTTGGGAAAATGGGCTTGCGTGCATCTGCTGTAAAGGATACCACTATGCCAGCATATCGGGAACATGCTAAAGAATTATTAAATGTATCCCGGACTATCAATAAAATGAGGGCCGGAGAAAAGAGCATATCAATTGTTGATGCTGCTTTATTATATCGTGATTACAGCAAAATTAAAGATTTTGTTATCAAATCAGATGAAGATATTTTCCCTCCTTTACTGGATGCCGTACAGCGGGAAAAAGTTCCTGTTCACCGCTCTGAAACCGATAAAATTGTATTGCAGAATGGTGAACATGCTATTTTAAGTATGCTCGCATTAGCCACAAGAGATCTTGGGATAGAAATATCTTTATACGAATGCAGCAAAACCCAGCCCGATAAATTACCAGATAGTGAAATGAAAACATTATTGCAGTTTGTTCGCGGTCTGTTGTTTTTTACAAATAAGTTTCATTATCTTTCTGAAGATGAACTAAGTAATAATATCAAATGGCTTAATAAACAACCTCAGACTGATCTGCCTTATACAAGATCTTTTTTTAATTGGGGGAAGTTTAATAATGAACAGACACATATTGCATTTCATGGTTTAAATCATGTTTTCAGAGGATTGGCCCGCCTGATGATGAAACGTGATATTGATGAAGAAAGGGCATTGGATGATTTTGAAGTTTTCCTGACTGATGCGCATCAATTGGGAATTCAAAATGAAACAGTTCTCAGTATAGAAAGTTATGTATATATCAAAAGAGGAAAGAATGCCCAGGCCATATCGTCGCTTAAAAAACTTAAACAGAGTTCTTTAATTTCTGCAGGTGAAAGGAAATCCATTGATGAATCTATTGCGTATCTGAATGAAAAGGAGCCTGATGGCAAATTGAACAGCGTTTACGATAAGTTATTTATAGGTAAAATAGTGACCCGTCAAATGTTGGCAATTATGGCACAAATTGACTGGAAAAAGCTGCTTAAAGAAAATAATATTAAGCAAACTGATCAACTATTTAATACCATTGATCAGTTTGAAGTTATAAATACAGAGATGCAAAAAATGATTGACCCTAAATCACTTATGAATAAAGGCAATGATTTAAAGAACGAGGGAAAGAAATTACTAGATAGAATTCCTGGTTTATTCTAAAAAAATGCAATTGAAAAATCTGATAGTCATATTGGTGCTTTTTATAGCCTGTGGCGTAAAAGCACAGGTGAAAAAAGGAAATAAAGGTCCGATAAATAAATGGATCTGTACAAGTTGTGATACATTAATCTTAAAGCCCGGCATACCAGTATTGATCTTTT
>Ga0247807_10000424_pt1 | contig 26438 bp, 24 predicted proteins | sample UWRJL074202C1_FD_179931 | JGI IMG/M metagenome (GOLD analysis project Ga0247807, IMG submission 179931) | Plant litter microbial communities from Arlington Agricultural Research Station in Wisconsin, United States - UWRJ-L074-202C-1 | ecosystem: Environmental > Terrestrial > Plant litter >...
TCCGATCAGTCTCCATAGCTCGACGTATCATGAGGCGATACCTAGGCTCAAAGACGTGCAAAAACGTTGGCTGCATAGGGAATGACAGCGTGCAAACAAACAAAGGCGTATCCAGATCTCCCAGAGAGCTCGATTCTGACTTTGCAGTTTCTATCCTGGCTGCAAGTGCTTCTGGGCACAAGCCGGCCAACAACCTGCCTAGCACGATATTTGAGGGTGCTTGTGACTCGCTGACTCCTGGAGCCAACGCCAAAACACGGCGGCAGATAGGGCAGAGATTTGAATGATCCTGGACTCGGTGAAGGCAGGTCCGACAGAGAGTGTGGCCACAGGCGGTAGTGAGGGGATCCAGAAACAGGCTGTAGCAAACATGACAGTCCAATTCTGATCTGGCTGCATCCTTGAGCTCTTCTAACACAGCCTCATCTAAAGACGCTGATCTGTCGCCGGTCGGAGACATAGGAGTATATATGACTTCCGAATCATATGCCAATTCGCCCATCTCCGCCATCGTAAATGCAGCAGCAAGTCGACCCCCCGGTAGGATTTGTATCCGTACTGGTTCATCCTTCAGAGAGCTTACTCCAGCTATCGACCATTTGTCTTTTTCTTCGATTTGTATCATGCCTTGCGATGCCCCTAGGGATGCCTTATATGATTCTATTTCTTTGCGCACCACGTCCATTATGCGGTTGAGCACCACGTCGATACTGCAATCTTCGGCAGCATGCTCTTTCCTACAGCTGATAATCGGACATGTAAACCCTTGTAACCTATTTGGTGTCATCGGATACGAGATGTTGGACCGGAAATGTAGTTCTGGCACGCATGCTTTGCAAATGGTGTTCCCGCACGGCATGGTGACGGGTTCGCGCAAAGGATATGAACAGGTCGGACATTGTATGAATCTGACAATTTGTCGGGCATCTTTGGAGGGGTCGAGGTGTTCATTAGGGAGCGTGATATTTGGGAAGGACGGCTTGGGCGTTTTCGAGAGCGGTGGAGGGAGAGTAAGTGCCGCGTTGAGGGGGAAAGAGGACGACATTGAGACGCTTCGTCCAGCAAAGGCCGTCAAATAGATATTCAGATCGGGCTAAAACCCGCTGGCTTCTTCGGCTTCTGCTAATCGTGTGTCAAACTTATTCGTCCATGTGTGGCAAGCAAGAATATGCCTCGGATTTATAGATTCGTATCGGCAATCGCCTCGTAAATGTCAATGGTGGTTTGGGATAGTAATGGTCGCAGAACAGGAGTCGTATACGCAAAGAGATATGGGAAATAACAAGGGATGGGAAGAGTGCATAAGTATACCAGGTAGGAAAAATAACCTGTCAAGTAGTGAATGGGACTTGTGAGGATCATCGACCACGCCCGAAAGTATCCCGGTGCCAAGTTGTGTCGAATGTACAAGTACATAAAGTGGGGCAGGGAAAGGCAAAAGGTGTAAAGGAGGGAGAGGCGGGCCTCTTGAGTAGATGTCAGAGGTGTTGGATTACGAAGTACGACATATATATTTCTAAATATATTTAGATGTACAAGGTAAATAAATGGGTTTATGTTAAGAGGAACCGACTCTAGATTGGTGGTGGTCACATCTCCTGGGGCAAGTTCACTCGGACTCTTGATATCTTCAAAGAAGTACATCATTGGGGAGACGACAGAATACGGTATATCCTAGTAACACCGAACTGTCCCGTGGGATTTCGAGATATACGAACCCTTCCTCGACCAACCATGCTGCGAGGGATGAAGTATCTCTACCTTCACGCACGCCTCGATTGCGCTCACCTAAGCGCATAATGAACAGCCAGACGTTGACCCTCCGCACTCCGGTGCAAATGTTGCCCCAAGTGCATTTCTGATTTTGCACTCGGAAATCGACACCGCACCAGGTCGATTTCGTAATCGTCCAAATCAGGCCGGGAGGATGGGGTGGTGCGGTGGGTGCTGTGGCTGTGGTTGGGGGATGCTGCTCGCACTCTGTGATCCCTCGCCGATGTGAAGAAAGATGCTGATCGAGGAATCCTCGCTGGATCGGGCCCAGCCTGCTTTCTTGCTAGTCGGTAGAAGAACAACGACTGGGAAGTAGCTATTCACATTTAGACTAGATGGACTATATATCCTGGATACAGTAAATACGCGAACAAGCGAACTAAGCGAATGCAATCTGCCCTAGCATCACTTGACGCTTGCACGTAATGTACTGACTGTACTGTACATGAAGCACGGTGGCATCTCTTCTTCATCCTTTCCCACATGACAAGAGCTTCCAGAGTCTCATACGTATTATACTTTGGATCTGGATCCTGTTGATCTCGTGAAGGCTTTCTGCTTTCGAGCAACTCCCACTCTGCACGCAACCTCAGTGTTCGGCGGCCGTGAACCATGCCGCCACCCGCGCAAGCCAGCGCTGCTATGCCCAACTCTGCGTAGGTGCCCCCTCCAATGGCTTCTTTCCATTCGCCTGGCGGAACTCCCACCGGACAGACCGCGTCATAGACTTTCCAACCAACATCTCCCGACGACCGTAATTTCAGGGTCCTTTCGTGGCGGTAAACATTCCAGTGGTAAATATGCCGCGACCCATAAAATCGAGTACGCATTCGGTCTTGATTACGACGGAACGTGTCTAGAGAACACTCGGCCTAGTGGCGTCAGTTGACTTTTGGCAGCAATAAAATGTTTGTTGCCCCTGAACCCCCTGGGCGCTTAAGCGAAGCTTGTCAACAAACGAGGCTCTGCTCCGCTCGGGTCTAGGCTGTGGTGAAGTTGGTAACACCCATCATCAATACCAACAAATATCAGTGTGTTCCTGGTGTTGTTGGATTAGATCACTCAATAATAGGAAGCCTGTCATTTATGGGCCTTGGCTGTATCTGTCACAGAAGTCTGGTCATGGTAGAATACGCTGGATTTGCTACGCTAAAGCTAAAGCTTAAATCGCTATGCTAGGGTATCGCAACGCTATGCATGCTCGCAATGTAAGGACCACGCATGCTATGTAGATCCATCCTGTTCCATGATACGCATCGTAGGCATCGTAAGAATCAAGCAGCGGATATACAATCGTGCGCGTTAGGTGCCAAACAAAGCTGTGCGAAATAAAAAGAAACATGATATGCTAGGACGCGACGCCCAATTGTGAAACCACATGATGGTCGGCAAATCTGATTCCGTCCAGTCTCTCTAGATAGCCAAAGACATCATGCGAATTACGAACCGGAAACACCCTCCTGCAAGATCGTTGGGTTGAGTTTTGGATTGAAAAAAACATAGGAAAAAGGAAAAGTATCCTCGTCGCCAGATATGCGGAAAATAACCGAGTGCGTGTTGATTGCTTTAGAGAAATCCATCACACCACCTCGAGATTGATAACATCAATTTGAGATGTGCAAACGATATCGTACGATCGTTCGCAAGCATAGTCTTGCTCCACGTAAAATAAAAGGAAAGCCAAGAATAGTGCAGATGTGTAAAGCTGGTGAAGGGCGATGCATCTCCACATGCCATATCTGGTAAAACTTGGTGGTTGGACCATTAAGGATATGTGAAGTGTGATGGGAACGAGAGCGCTATTGGTGCCAGTAAGCTCGCACGTAGAGGCTTGTCAAAAGGCTTATTTGGCGTTTTTCTTTCCGCCTTTGGCTTTTCCTGTTTGGGTTTATTAATATCACTATATTTGGAATTTGTAGACTAAATAACCACGTACCTTTCGCAGCCTTCTTTGCTTCCTTTGCCTCTTTCGCCTTCTCAGCTTGCTCACGTTTTTTAGCAGCTTCTGCAGCTCTAAACTCAGCCTTAGAGATCAACTTCTCCAAGTCCTTGATGCTGTTTGCCTTATATCTGCTATCTTCGGTATCCCATCGCTCCTCAGACTTATCACCAGGTCGATCTGTATCAAAGTTAGTCGCTGTTGAATGAGAGAATTATATACCGGAGCATGTCCACTTACTTCCATCTGCACGCCGAGCTCCACCAGTCTTCCAGACATCTAAAACCAATTTTTTGCCATATCCCTGCAGATTTACAGTGTAGAAGTCAACGATTCTTTTGCGGCTTTCTGCGGAACTAAAAATACTATTAGTAGAGGTAAAATGCTAAATGAGCCCTTGAATCAATACTTGCCTGAGTACACCAAGGTTTTCCCATGTCTTGCTTTCGTGAGGGATAACCCACATATATTTGTCGTCTGCATCACGGTGTCGCAAGGCGCACAAGAACTCAACTGGGTACAAAATGTCATCTGATGCGCGAGCGTCGCTAATAATATCGATATCTGTAATTGAATCAGTATGTTGAAAACGCAGGTCTCACGAGCCAAGACAGTTCGTTCCTCAACTCGCCGACTAATGGCTTTGAACATAGCTTTATGGCTGAAGAACTTCCGTATATAAGAACAAGACTCACCCCAGCTTAGCTCTCCATCAATGCTATACTTTGGGCAAGCATCTTTGGGTATGACTCCAAAGGCGTCCATCGTTGATAGGTTCTTGGTGGCTTGTCTGGTACGGCTTGCAACAACGCCTGGCTTTCTGTCTTCACTAAGACGACCGTCCCCATCAATGTCGAGCGAGGCCCAATCAATAACACGAGAGAAGAATTTAGATGGCTGATAGACTTTGGCTTTCTCAACCAACGCTGCCTTTCCTAGCACATGTGCAAGTGATTCCCGGCATGTTTGCGTGTTCAAAACCAATGTATCATAATGGTCCCGATTAGTGAATGCTGATTTGTAGTCTGACACTTTAATCTTCAGTGTTCTAAGACCCTGAACTGCAACAACGAGATCTGGATGAACGTTCTTCTTTGTGACTTTCTTGTGGTAGTAGTGCTCGTATACATCATAGTGAAAAACAAACTCAAGATGTTGTAAGCCATAGCATGCTCTGAGTGCAGCAAAATGCATGTCCATTACGCTACTATCAAGAAATGTTAGCTGTTGATCAGAATTTGTGAAGAAAGGTTGGTCTTGGAGATACCGTGTGCCGAACCACTTAAAGCCATAGGTAGTTGAGATGGATTGAATTGCCATTGCTCGGTTTCGGGTGATTGCCACAATAAATTTTATGAATTCGGAAACATCAGTGAAGTCAAAGCTACAAACCTGTTAGCTATTTGACCAAGATCTAGAAGATTTAACATACTGGTTGACACGATAAAATAGATGAGTTGTGGCAACTTCAGCATAGATTGCCTTGCTGCATCGTGACAACTGTACAGCAGTCAATGGCTGAACAGCAGATATACCATTCTGGCCTGTCTGTGCCTTATCCCACAAGAACTTGTTAGATCTCTTCTTCACTTGAATTGGAGTGACATCCTTCTTGAGCATGACCGACAAGCCGAAAATCTTCTGTCTAACCTCTACAGGTAGCTTGTCCATGTAGCAGAACTCGTCCTTCGGGATGCCAGCCATGATGTTTGTTTTATTCCCTACAAATTCGGAGATGGTCAGAATCCATCACTTGCACGTTGTAGTGCTTGAACCTGGCTTAACTGACCTGAGTCTATAGTCTTGTGATAGTTAGCGCTGAGGTTTCTATGAGGATAGTTGAAAGCGTTTGCAAAATTCAAGATTTGCAAGACACTCCTTTAAGAAGGTGTTTGAAATGTAGTTGCGAGGTTAGAGGAGAGCCTCATTATTTTTTAAAAATGAAGAGGTCAGACGCGTTTTAGCGTGATTTAGTTGCTCAGTGAATCCGAATATACTTAACGTTGAGTCTTGGCAGTGTCTTCAACAAGGCAGGCAGCTTCGGCGATTAGACTTTGTGAATGGAGAACAAAATAAACAACGCTGTTCAGCAATGAATATACTAACCAATAGCAGGCAGTGTGTAGTTCTTAGAGCTGAGGTAATATACAGATATACCAGAGAACCTAGAAAGGACTATGTGTGAACAAGGCTTACTTGTGGATAGATTTGAAGCAGTGTTGAGATTTTGTTCTCTTCATTGCTGTAGTGGAGATCTTGGAGGTCTGACAGAACTGGCCCAGCCGCTTTACTACAGCTACGTTATCAAAGAAATTAAGATGGTTTGGTCTTTTATCCATAACGTATGACTGGCTAATCTTATATAACAGCAAACATTTGCAACCATGTACAGCAAATCCTCACCAGAGTATCATAAAGACTCCTTCAGCAGGAGCAAACCAGATCATGCCTTGCACACGAGCTCACAATGCATCGACGCCAGACAAAGCACATGTAGCAGCTAGAATGGATGGGATGCGCAGGATTTTCAAGGCTGCAAATTTGCCCCAAGCAGAACTGCCAGGCTGTGAAATCTGGCAAAGGAGTTCAAGCTCTGTCATTCCATTTGTCAATATCAAAGACAGTAGTTTGGTAGAAATCTTGAGAAGGGGTTGGTTGGGTATCTTCAGACCGCTACTTCTTAAAATCTGCAGCGGTAGACTGCATTTGATATCTCCTTTATCTGTTTGAGTGCATATTATACCTGCGCACTGGCGAGCATATCACTGGGCATTAAGGAGTCAGTACTGACTGATATTTGGCTTCATGACTAGTTATAGTTTACTGATACAGTTCATACAGAAAGAAAGTGTAATGTTGTTTTTAGAAATTGGGGAAATATACAAGAGCTTTTCGCAAATTTTGGCCATGCATAGTAGTAAAGGATCCCCACCACAGACCTTCATATATGTTATCATCGAGAGCCTGATTGCAACGCAGAACAAAATGGTATAACAGCAAGGTCCACGTTTGGAACCTTAGAGAGTCTCGTTTAGAAGATAAATCTCAAAATCCACAAACGAGATCATCCTTGTCGAACCTACTGTTGTGCTGGCACAATTGAATGAAGGAGGTCTGGCAGTTGAATGCTTCGGGATTGCCATAATCGAGACCAATTATAGCGAACTTATGATTTATCTCTCTCTTGACTGTGCAGTCAGTAACTACCTGGCTTCAACGAATATTTTCTGGACGTTGATGCGTAACGTGGTGAATTGTCACTAGAGATTTCAATGACACCTGGGGGTCAGAGTATATCATATCATTAAGGAAGTGGTTGAGTATGGATGGTAATACAGATGCAACAACGACCATCAATGCAGAAACCCACTGCAAAATTCAGCCTTATTTATTATCATATGTGGCTTGCGGGTAAGGAACGCTGCCCCTCTTCCCCACTCTTCACCAACATCAAACAATATCTCCTCCGATCTACGCTACAGGACTATCGGAGCTACGAAGTCAATCTCTTATCAGCTGGCCATGAGTGTCTATTTGCTGAATTAATTCCTCTTGGATGTAATGCCACCGGCCGCCCCAATCGATGATTGGCCTTCCTCTGCTGGTTGCAACATACCTTTGGTCACTTTGGTATGATACTGTGTAAAGAGCTACTGGTCCACAGCCGATTACTGCAACCCTTTACCTTATCATCTAATTCAAAGGTTAAGGTTATCACCTGGAGCTCCGGTATGACAGCGTTGTCTCCAGGTTAAGCTTGCAAGTTGCCGAAGTGCTAGCTGATCTTAAGTACATATATTTCTACTTACTTGCTTCCCATTTCACATTCACATTCACATTTTACGTTCGTATTTCTCAATCATTCAACTTGCTGGCTTTCGAACTCCCAGTATCTCAGCCTTTTAGTCTATCAAACTTTACTTCAAAATGGCCGCAGAGTTGGTCTCTAGATTAGTAGGAACTCCCAAGGTCAAGGAGTATGAGTGGGACGATCATTATGACTTCCCCAGAGATCTTATTGGCTATGGCGAGAGCTCTTTCAATCCACAATGGCCTAACGGAGCCAAGATTGCAGTATCATTTGTAATCAACTACGAGGAGGTATGTCTAATGCCGCCTATATTGCAAGCCACCTTCCTGACCAAAAGCAGGGAGCTGAGGAGTGCGTGTTGAATGGGGACGAGGTTGCTGAGAACCGATTTTGGGAAGCTCCAGGCGGACCACAGAAGGTACAAGAGCGGGCTGTCAATATCGAATCCGAGTACGATTATGGAGCTCGTTCGGGTGTCTGGCGACTATTCCGCCTTTTCAACAAGCACAGCTTCAAATACACACTCTACGCGGTAGGAAAGGCATGCGAAGACAACCCTGCAGTTGTAGCTTCCTCAGTTAAAAATGGACACGATATTGCTTCCCATGCGTACAGATGGATAGATTATGCGGATATGCCAGCTGAGCAAGAGAAGGCTTATATCAAGAAGGAAATTGAGACCATTACAAAAATTGCTGGAGCCCCACCCAAGGGTTGGTACTACGGCAGATCGTCTAGCAGATCACAGGCTTTAGTTTGGGATGTTTACAAAGAGATGGGTATCCCATTGCTGTGGGAAGCAGATTCATACGCAGATGATCTTCCATATTGGGTTGATGTTCCCGCGGAGAAGAACGAGGAGAAGCCAGAAGGCATGCTTATGATACCTTACTCTTACGGTATGTTCACCGATCTTACAATAAATTCCTAACTAATCATGTAGACTGTAATGACTACAAATTTAGTATGCCAACCGGCTTCAGCACTGGCAATGACTTTTATGACCACATCAAATCAGCATTTGATACTCTCTATGAGGAAGGGGAGGATGGACTACCCAAGATGATGACCATTGGCCTACACTGCCGCTGCATAGGCAAGCCAGGCCGATTCCAGGGTCTTAAGAAATTTGTAGAGTACATTGCTGCAAAGGAGGGAGTATGGGTGCCTACTCGTACTGACATCGCCCTGCACTTCAGAGAGAAGTTTCCTTACCAGAAGGGACACTTGGCACCAGGCGTCAAGAGGACCGAAGCGCCCAACACTATCAATGCTTGGCCAACACATAAGCCAGTACCAGTCTAGGTCTAATTATGTAAATGAATAAATAGCTTTAATTTGTAGAAGTTTGTCCATAGTGATTTTTGTTATTTGGTACCACTGATCTGGTTGAAACGTACAGTGCTAGACTGTTCAAGGCATTATGATTGTCTTCTGGCTGTCGTGTGTATTCTCCGAATTCTATCGCCATATTGACTATAGCATGATCGAATTGAACTTGAGAAAAAGAAAAACATCTCTCTGATTCCACTTTCCCTTTCTTCTCGCCAGCTACAAACCGCACAACTCGCTGCTCTTTTGCACATGCAAAAGGTTAAGACCTATTCGATTTCAATTGACCCCCAGTCTCATTCAGTCAATTAAGTAAACCAACCTCAGCTGTATCCGGGTTGACGGTTTCGATATCTGTCGGGATGCGGTCGGAATCTGCCTCTCCTCATTTAGAAGATTATACATATAGAGCTCCCGAAAACCCGTGCGCGCCTTTGCAGACTCCTTTTGCATTATAAACATGTCGGTAAATTGTAACAGAACTGTATAGTCAAACAAAAGTACGCCCCTGAGTCGCGCTCAACTACCAATCATGCCGAACATTATGTGTTGTAAAATAAACATGGTGCATCTGGCGTTTTATTGACAACTTTCCAGCTGTCATACCATGTGGAACACTCAGAAGATAGCCTCAGGTACCATTCCTAGTCTGTATGTATAGCCCTGCTAGCTTCCACCACAATAGAAGAAGCTCTCAAACTGTCCCCACTCTTGCGTCGCTGTGCTTCCGCCGATAACGTTCGCGGGATGATCTCCGACGAATATCTACGCGATAAGGATGCTAGTTGTTATGTACAGTACTGTACAGTATGGGCCGAGGACTAAAGATCTTATCGATATCGCAAGCTTGTTGCCGTCACCGGTTGATGATAGGTCAATGGCATCAAAATCCATCCATAATTGCACTCGGGGAGGGTACCGGATCTGCTTTCAAATTTTCACTATGTCTTCAGCACTAAGGGTCTGGCGCTGAATTGGATGATATTTTTCATAAGTCTGCTTTAAAATCTTTCTGTGATATCCCCGAGTCATTTACAGACTACATTTCTAAACGGTTCAATCCAGCAGCATAGGTAGAAACTATGGGGTCAATAGAAGACATCACCAACGTCCCAGGGAATGGACTGGTTTCCAATAATACAGCACCACGAGGCGCAAAATCCGCCCTTTTCACCCCCTTCACAATTGGAAATGGAAAGCTAAAGCTGTCCCATCGCATCATTCACGCACCGTTGACTCGCAATCGCGGCGTGCCTCTCACTTCTGCTCCTGATTGCAATATCTGGGTCCCCGATTCTCTCGTGACAGAATACTATGTTCAGCGTACCACACCTGGTGGACTGCTCATCACAGGAGGCATCCCCCCAAACCTAGAAGGAAATGGCATGCCAGGTGTTCCAGGTCTCTTTCACGAAGAACAGGCCAAGGGGTGGAAAGCCGTAGTCGACGCCGTGCATGCAAAGGGCGGATACATATATGCCCAGTTTTGGAATGCTGGCAGAGCCAGTATCCCACATCATACTGGAACTCCAACGATAAGCGCCAGCGCCACCCCTTACGAGGGTGATGAAACTTATTCGCATCCTCCGCCTGGAACGAGCACTCCTGTGAAATATAAGGACTTCCCACCGACCGAGTTAAGTGTGGATGGCATCAAGAAGCAGATCGCAGACTATGTTGCAGCAGCGAAAACTGCCGTGGAAGTATGTGGCTTTGACGGAGTAGAAATCCACGGCGGTAACGGATATTTGCCTGAGCAGTTTCTGAGCAGTAATATCAATACGCGGACTGACGACTATGGAGGAACTCCGGAGAAACGCTGTAGGTTTGTTCTGGAGCTCATGGATGCACTTGTGTCCGCGATTGGGGAGGACAAACTCGGAATCAGACTTACACCATTTGGACTGTTCAACCAAGCGAGAGGTATGCAGAGAATGGAAACCTGGGGATATTTGTGTAAAGAGCTGAACCGCAAACACCGGTTAAGCTATGTGCATTTTCTGGAGCCGCGCTATGAACAAATACACAGTCTAGCCGAAAAGAACAAATGTATTTGTCTCCCAGTCTCTTCCAACTTCAGGAATAAGGCCCAGCTAACGAAACGCAGTCTTGGAATCCTGGGGTATGACAAACGTTGATTTAAAAACCTTTAGAGATCTTTTTGGAGAAACTCCATTTATCTCGGCGGGTGGTTGGAATGATACGAATGCTTGGGGAGTAATCGAAGATAATAAATACAGTGCTCTGGCAATCGGTAGATATTTCTTGGCCAACCCAGATCTTGTGGAAAGGTGAGAAAAAAATCCGAGCTACGTATATGCGCGAGTGTTAATAGTTGAACAGGCTCAAGACGGGCTTCCCATTGAACGCATATGATCGGTCTAGATTTTATGGGCCATTCCCCGATAGAGAGGTTGGATATTCAGATTATCCTACAATGGCTGATATAAAACCAAAGGCGACTGCTTAGATACCTAAATCCACCGCTTTGAACACCATTGCGAAACGAAGAGCTGGTCATCCGAGTAGAGCCCTTGCTTATAAGAAGCTAGACGTCGAGCCAGGCTTCAATCAAATCTCCATTTCAGTAGGTAATTCTGCGGATGTGTCTGCCAAAGTGTCTGTGACCAAAACTTCAACGGCACTATCTTCTGGTTTGCTCATGGGACTACTGTCCCGTTCCACAGCATCCTCGCTAAATATGTACTTCTCTAACTCCTCGTATGTAGCCTCAAGATCATCGTTGACCAATATCCTGTCATAAAGTCCATACGCTTTTGAGTTTTCTATATCTTTTTGGGCTACCTCCAGACTTTCCTTTATAATGTCCTCACTGTCGGTCCCTCTTTGTCGCAATCGTTGCTCAAGCTCAGTTACGCCAGGGCCAGGAGGGGCGAGAAAAATGTAACGAGCAGCAAATCCATTCTCCTTGCATTGCTGAATACCCTATATATGAGTTAGCATACAGCACTTTCGAAGAACGTATTGAGTGCTTCGCAGAAATTGACCAAGATCACACTTACATGATCATCTAGTTCGATGACAGGAATCTTTCCATTAGTGATGACACCGTCGATAACTTTACGCGATGTCCCATAATCGTTTCCATTGTTGCTGCTGATTTCCATGAATTCGTCACCATCCCGCATCACATTATATTCCTCTTTAGTGACGAAGTAATAATGAGTTCCATCTACCTCTCCAGTGTGAGGTGGCCGAGTTGTATGGGAAACCTTCTTGCTGAACACTGCTGCGTGTTTCTCCAAGAGCATATTGATTAGTCTGCTTTTGCCAACTCCGCTTGGACCAGAAATGACAATGCTTCGACGATCCTTAGGAAACTTGACATCCTCACTAATATCAATTGATTCATCACCGACATCTTCGCCTTTCGGGTCTTCTTGGAATATCACGTCGATCTTGTCAGATTTTTCAATCTTGTCAAAAGCCGTGATTTTAGTAGTACTAGCGAGACGAAGAGCTCTCCAACTCTTACTTGTCTTGGCATCGATAGCGAGACTCTTCTCCTCTTCATTTCTAGCCATGTCGATGTCCATGTCATCCAATTCAATCTTGCTCCGGAAACTTTCGATAGATGGAAGTTTGTATCGAGATGGATCCTTTAATCTTTCTAAACTAGTTTTGTTGTCTGTCTCAGCAAGAAACTTAAGGTCGAGAGATCCTAGTGCAGTCGGTCGAAGACGTTTACTGGTGGTAGCTTTTTTTGCTGCAGCTCTTGCTGAAAGAAAATCCTCAGGGGAAACAGAAGGTCTGGATATCGGCGGGCAGTTCTCGATCTTCCAACGAACCCAGTTTTTGTCTCTGGAAAGAACAGTCAAGACCATGCGATGGAAAAAGGCACCCTCAAGGGCTCCTTGGAGGTATTTAGTAACTTTTATCTTTTGATCTTGAACCCACCGCGTCTGTCAAGAGTTAGTGCTGTATTAACGCTAAGGCATTGAGAAATGTCAAAAGGTAGAAAGCCAATAAGTGAAAAGTACTGACATCTTCTTCACTGAGCGACTGGTCTGCATATAGCACAGATTTGTTATGATTTTCCGGTAGGCTTTTCGCAAGTTTTTCTTTAGCACTGACACTGAAAGAAAGAAGAAAATCTAACACAATCAATACTTGCGTCAATATCATACGTCGAAATGGTAAATCGCTAATCTAAGATACATTGTTAGCAAAGAAGAAAGGGTTACTTATCAATAGGTGTTGCTTACCTCTAGCTCAAAGAGATCTCTGCTTGTGAGATATCTCGGATTGAAGGTATTTGCTAGGTCGTCATCTCCTTGACTTCGCTTCCGTTTGATACCTCTTTTCCCCTCTTCCTCAGGCTGTGCTGGACGTACAGCTGTTTCATTGACCCAGTCAAACATTTTCATCGTACCCTCGAGCCCGGCTTTGAACCCGGTAAAGGTAGACTTATCGAATAGCTTCTTTGGCTGGTTAAAGTTCTCTTGTAATGACCAGAAGATAGGATATAATGCATCGGCACTGAAGGACTCGTCTGCTTTCAATGAAGAGTCTTTTGTGATAGAATCGCTGCTTAACTTTTCTCCCCCTGTCAATAATTTTGTAGCATGAGGTGGAGTGACAGTTTCCTTGTCCACATCCATTTTTTCGGAATCCACTGTAGATTTTTGCTCATTGGGCAGTGTGTCGTATGTCGTGACGTTTTCTGTATGGTATTCTCCCCGAAGATTCACAGAACTCCTATCTCCAAGGGGAAAACTCTGGAACATGAAAATGAATACTCGCCCACAGAAGGCCGTATCGTCAGCACGAGAGAGCCGTCGAAGCAATTCATTGCACGTACGAAGTATGACAAGGTTTTTCTGGCTAAAGTTTTTGGCAGTAATTCTCTCACGCCGCGACTCCAGGTAGTCGAATGTCCTGCGGCAGCCTGCAATTGTCTGACTATCTAGAAGCTCTTCGACGAGCCAGAACAGTAGAGCGGCATCGCATTGTTCGTTATCTGAGAGAATGGATATGACATCGAGGAGGTTCCAAACTTTAACGAAAGCTGACGAAGTGATGATTGATGTAGCCTATAGATCGTCAGATGTGCTCCAATGTCCGTTCTATCCAAATTTGCTCCAAGCTCACCAGTAAACTGTTGAATCGATCTCGAAATGCAGCTTCAATTATTGCATGAGCGGGCTTTCGCATGTCCAGAGATTTTGCCTGAGAATAGAAACTGGACTCCAGTTTCTCGACAAGGTCTGCGAAATCCGATTTACTCAAAGCTGGCTCCACCGAATCCGTCTGCTTGACTACCTCTGCTCGCTGCATCATCTCCTCGAGAAGTTCCCCAAAATCACCAACCCCCTGCACCCCATGATCCGCCATACTGATAGCCATGCACCGACTGCCTCGCAGGCGACAGTATCTCTTATCTTGTTTTTCGTTTCGATATGTGGCTGAAAGGTATCTCCTAAGACTTTTTGCGCGAAGGGTACGGGATTAAGAAGAGTAGTTTGCGATGGAGCTCAATATGCCAAGCCGCTAATTATCTCATGCATTTCGGCCCAGGCGCGACAAATTATCTCGTATCAGTAACTTTGCGACGCGGCGCATAACGAAGTACACAACTCCAACGACGATGCCCCCAAGAGTTAAACGAAAGACGCAACCTCAGCAGGAGGTAGCAATTGTCGAGGATAAAGCTAGCCCGGAGAGTGAGAACGCCTTTGAGGAGTTGGCGAAAAAGCATTGGCTGAAAACAACAAAGAAGCAGACCAAGGTCAAAGTTAAGCCTGAAGTTCTGAAAACCGAAATATGGGATGTATTGGAGAAGGAGGACTTTGAGTTTAGGTCACTGCTGGCTTTGGAGAATTTGCAAATTCTGGAAAAGTACGAGCATTCCCTCCATGCTTCCTTGCCCAAGTTAATTTCTGTTACAGATACTTATGGCCTGGTTATAACGACGATTCTTCAAATTTCCACGTACTGTTAATAGCTCTGATTTCAAATGTCAAGACACGAGAACATTTGCCAACATGGGGTATGTGTACTCGGGATCACTGATTACATATTGTCTAACAACATTGATAGATACATTTGCTGATAATTCAACTGAGTTCTCAAGCTTTTTTCGACGAATTTTATCTATGACACTGGACAAAACCTTATCAGCTAAGATTCGCACACATCTTCTTTCTTTCATCATAAGCGCCTTCCAGTCGTTGGATAGCGGAATTATCAGAAAGGAATGCGCCCCATTGGTGTCCATTTCCATCTGGCACAATATATCAAGCGACAAGAAACGTGAGACGAAACTGGACCAGAGTGTACAACTTAGAAAAGCATGGAGGGCAGCAAACAAGCGTTATGATGCTGCTGATGATGCAACAAAGCCTCGTCTCCGTTTTGAAAGGTTATGGTTATCTACGTTGATTCTAGAATTTCTAAATGAACTATACAACGAAAAGTTAAAGTCTGGTAAGTTCTCTAGTTAGAATCATAGATGAAACTTGACTAATTCGGAGTAGATAATTTGCATTACTGTGAAAGGTTTCTTGAGTTTTTGATTGATCTCCAAAGTCAGTTGCCAACTAGAAGATATGTCAACACACTCATTCAGGATTTACACACTCTACCAGCAATCCGGCTATCCCCAGCATTCAATGATGAAGACAATGGGCTTTTGCGGGATCTTTACGGGTTACTCAAACACTATACGTACTTCTCCATTGATGATCACACCGGAGTCCAGCATACCAGCTCAGAAGCATCTGAAAGACACAGTGCAAGATTAGCTAAATTACAACGAATTGCTCTCAAGCATTTCAAGGAGAAGTTGACAATCCTCGCATTGTCAAACTATGCGTCAATAGATAAGCGCTCGGAGCTTGAAGGGCATTTAGAAGGGATGACAGACGCAGAAATAGTGGAGCTGTGTGATCTTCTCGACTTCCGCACTTCATTCCCCGGGACTTCAAGGGTGATTGCAGACCGGCCATTCCTCATTGAGGTCCTTCTTTCTGGACATGAGAAGCGAAAGACTTTCCAAGAGACGGCGCGCGACCTCAGCATTTTGCCTACGGAACTCACTCTGTTTGAGCCCACATTATTGAGAAACGATAGATACGACGGCTCTCAGCCCCTGGCTCTGCCGAAGCTCAACTTACAATATCTGACAGTGGGCGATTTCCTATGGAGGTCATTTATCTTGCATCGATGCGAAGCATTTTATGAAATTAGAAAGGATATTGAAGATGTAATAAAACGCCTTCGTCCGAGTGCTGGTGGCCGACCGGGCCAAACCAGCTTCAATGGTTATGCCAAGATGGCCCTGCCCATTACCAGGCCATCGATTCTAGAGGTGGTCCCTCCTCTAGTTGGCCAAGATACACCTTCAGTTGTTAGAGCTGAGATATCACTCAATGTCAGTCGCCTTGCCGATAATGTTCTACGAGAATGGGATTCGCTTCGGCCCGATGATGTAATATTCTTGCTCGCTGTTGATGCCAACGACTCTTCAACCGTAGCATCAAATGGCGGCGCACCACCTTCTGACGCGCAAAAGATTGGCCTGAGATACGTACGAGCAGCCGAGATCACCCAAGTGCTGGACGACCGTGGACGCTCGTTACGAGATTTCAATGGCCAAACGAACGGCCGTGGTCCCAAAGTACGCAAGTTACAGGTCAAACTCGATGCTGCTATGTTCAAAGAAGATATGGATCGGGCAGCTAGTGGCAAAGCAGATATCTACGACAGTATCAACTTGATTGTTCGAAGAAGAGGCAGGGAAAACAACTTCAAACCTATATTGGAATCGATTCGAAGCTTGACGTTGTCTGATATTCCTCTCGCTTCATGGCTTCATGAGGTATTCTTAGGATATGGTGATCCAGCAGGAGCAACCTATAGTCATTTGCCGAATCAAATCAAACAAGTCGATTACCGGGATACATTCCTTGACTGGCAGCATCTAGTTGAGAGTCTACCAGGGAAGACCGTAGAGCCAGGAGATGACGAGAATGGCAGCTTTGGTCCACCCTACGTACTGCAGATGGGAGCAAAGACTGTAGATGTGGCGCCAGCAAAACCATCAAAAAAAAGACGAAGAGATGCAGAACCTGCACCAGAGGCTCAACCCTTGGCAATTCAAGTATCGACATATAAGCCTCCTAGCACTGGTCCGTATCCGATGGACGCACCAAGATTAAATCAAGTTCGATTCACGCCCTCCCAGGTTGACGCGATTGTTTCGGGAACACAGCCTGGTCTGACGGTTATTGTTGGCCCTCCAGGTACCGGCAAAACTGATGTTGCAACTCAAATAATTAACAACCTCTACCACAACTTTCCTAAGCAGCGAACACTTCTTATCGCGCATAGCAACCAAGCTTTGAACCAGCTATTCCAAAAAATAGTGGCCTTGGATATTGATGAGCGACATCTTCTTCGCTTGGGACATGGCGAGGAGGACCTCGACACCGAAGCCAACTTTAGCAAGCATGGGAGAGTCGAGTCTTTCTTAGAAAACCGAGATAGTTATCTGAGAGAGGTGGACCGTCTTGCTGCAAACTTCGGAGCACCTGGTGCGCACGGCAGTTCTGCAGAAACAGCTGGCTACTTTAATTCTGTTTATGTTGAGCCAGCATGGAATAGATTCCAAGACTTCACCAAATCTCCAGAAGCGACACCCGAATCCATTATTTTAGCTTTTCCTTTCCACGCCTACTTCAGCAACGCACCCCAGCCTTTGTTTCCGGCAGATGCGGATATAGCTTCAGTATTGGACGTCTGTAATGGCTGTTATAACCACGTTTCTAAAATATTTACAGAGCTCGCAGACGTACGACCCTTTGAAATTTTGCGCCGCGACCGTGATAAGGCAAACTATTTACTTACCAATGAAGCGCGCATCATTGCTATGACATCGACGCATGCTGCTATGCGAAGAAAAGAAATCGCTTCACTTGGCTTCCATTACGATAACGTTATCATGGAGGAAGCTGCTCAGATCACCGAAATCGAAAATTTCATACCTTTAGCTTTACAGAACCCCAAGAATGGCGAGATGCCTCTGCAGCGTGTCGTTCTTTGTGGCGACCACTTTCAGAATTCTCCAGTCATTCAAAATCTAGCTTTCCGCCAATATGCCAACCTTGAACAGTCACTATTCTCCCGCCTGGTTCGTCTTGGAGTTCCAACCATCAATCTTGATCAGCAAGGTCGTGCTCGCCCTTCAATTGCATCTCTGTATTCATGGCGATATCAAAATTTGGGGAGCCTTCCTCATGTTTCTTCCCTATCTGAATATCAAGTTGCCAATGCGGGTTTTAAGTATGATTACCAGTTTATACAAGTCCTTGACTACAAAGGTAAGGGTGAGTCGGAACCTACGCCCCATTTTATTCAGAACCTTGGAGAAGCCGAATACGCCGTTGCTATCTTCCAGTACATGCGCCTCCTTGGTTATCCAGCATCCAAAATTAGCATTCTAGCCACGTATGCCGGGCAACGGGCCTTGATTACAGATGTTCTCAATCACCGATGTGCCAAAAATCCCCTCTTCGGTTTACCTAAGATAGTTACAACTGTTGACAAATATCAAGGCGAGCAAAATGACTGTAAGCGAATTAATACACATACATAGGTTCTAGCTAACAGTGTTTAGATGTAATATTGTCACTTACTCGTACGTCACGGGTTGGCTATCTTCGAGATATCAGACGTCTCACAGTTGCGTTGTCTCGCGCGCGCCTAGGACTTTATATTCTCGGAAGACGAGAGGTCTTTGAGTCGTGTTTCGAGCTACGTCAAGCATTTGACATACTTCTGCAAAGACCAGATAAGCTGCAACTTGTCACCGGAGAGCTGTTTCCTAGTAATAGATTGCTGAAGGATGAAGAAGGCACAACTGTACCAGGAGAAACACAAATGGAGAATGTGGAGCATCTGGGGCAATACGTTTATGAAATGACGAACTCAAAGGTACAGAGTCTAAGATCTGAACGAGGACTTCCGGAGGACGCCGCAGAACCCATTCAGGATGGAGTAGAAGCCAGTCTCGAGGGCGTTGAATATGAACCAATTAGATTGGACATTATCGACGAGGACAAATATGAAGATGTGGATATTTACGACCATTGATTAAGATGGTGTTTCGCGGTAAACCACCACATCAGCTGTTGTTGTTAAGAGTAGATTGTAAAATACCCAAAAAGTGAGATCGTTTATAATACCGAGATCTTTACATATATGTTTGTGTTTGTGTGTGAATATTTGCTCTTGCTTATTCCATCTAATATGAGGGTCTCCCTTGCTTCGTTCGCGGAGCCCTCCTTCTGGAATTTCGTATTCCCGATCTCAATCTTTCCTTCAACCTCCCTGTCTCATTCCTTTCCAAAGTAAAAGAATTTGCATCAATTATTACCAAAGGGAGTTTTTAACTAGCATACCTCGTGATGAGGAATTACAAGTGCGTCACTACAATTACATGATGTTAAATCTGAGAAGATTTTCTTGCCACAAAGATAGGAGCCTCCTCGGGCAATAAACATTATCTACTAATAGTTACGAAGACTGGGGCCAATCGATCTTTGCAGACCTTAGTATTACATCTTATGTGTAACTAAATCGGATTTTGGCGCGTGCTTCTAGTTGGCCTTTAAAACCACAAACATAGGAGGAGATTGCCTTATCTATATGAGAGGTACCTCCGTAATTTTCGAGTAAACTAACCCCTTTGAACGTGAGGTGAAGAGAGGTTCATTCTATAAGTTAGCACGACTTCAGTACATATTTTGGTGACAAGATATATTGTTCGTCAGGGTGAACTACCTAGTTGGAAGCCCGATCTATTCTTAGTCCTCACTGTTCTGAAACCCAGGAGAAAACTTTGATCCAACGAACCCTTCAATGACAAGAATATATTATCGATGTTAACATATAGCGTGTCGGATAATTGAACTAGTATCACGATCCTTCATAATGCGTACGCGTAACACGTAAGCCAGAACGTTACATCTCACATCTCACAGCTCACAAGCAAGAATTTACGAGGAATCCAATCGCGAGCCATTCTAGAGTGATAATTGACACTCGAGATGAAAGCTGAAAAGGTAGTATTGGGGGGGGGGGGGTTTTTAGCAAAGTATCTCTGTCTTTTGTAGTACATAGTTGACTCACATCATACTTAAATTTCTGTTTACTCAAAGCACGTAAGATTTGGTTTTCTCTCAATTTATCAAGAGCAATGGCTATCCAAAGTAAATCTCGAGATGAGGTCAAAGTTTGGATCGAAGATGTGAGTTAAAGCAATATTCGTCTTACTAATTGATCTGGGTCGTCCGGCTTTTCTGTTAATCACCAGACGCTGATTCCAATTCTCTCCTCCCAGTTTTATGGAGCTGCTGAATCTCTCTCAACTACTCAGATGCACAAGTTCTACGCCAAAGACGCAACGCTTTTGATCGGAAACAATGAGCCTATCACAGGACTGGATAATATCGTCTCAGTACCTATAACACTCAGCACATTTGACAGTTGCACCTTAAGTTCTAATTTATGAGTAGTTCATCGGCGGCACTGGGGGGTTGTTGGAGAGTATGACACATGAATTAATAGACTTTGGTATTTTCCTGCATCAAATTGTCAAGTGGGCCAGTCTAATAACCTCATTTTAGATCTTGTGGGAAATAAGCTCTATCTGGTCAATAATATATATTATGTAGTCAAAAACGATCCGAAGGAGGAGAAATTCAAGGTGCATGCTGCAGGAGTGTGTCATTTCAAGCCGGTGGGAGATACAGAAGAAAGTCTACTGGAAAGGTTCGAGATATTCAGTGACCTATCTGCTGTTTTCGCGAGAGTAGATGAAGTTGCAAGTTCAACAAAGTAAGGGTCTTTATCAGGTTTGGCAAACCGGAAAAATAAGAATGTATCGAATGTAGCAAGTAGTATACCAACTTATTGTGTCTAAAATTGTCTGATATTACTTGATCCCTTGATAGGCTGGTAATTCATAGAGAAGGAGGTATCACACTAGGCGCGACGTATTGAATTCTGATGACTCGATTTTGAAAGTGTTAAAATTTGTTGGACTCTGAGCCGTTTCACTATTTAGGAAACGTTCAGCGAATGTTTAATTATATTCAGAGCTCGATTGATTTATTCAGTGATACTTTGAATTTGGTGGTCACTGATAGGCTAGTTTGAGCGGTATATCCGCCCAACCTACTACAGCGTAGCCTTGCCCACCCTCAGTGTCGGGTGAAACTTTTTCCGCTCCGATATTCCTCGTTGTTGACGCTCTTTGAGTCCTTAGCTGATATTGAAAACAGCGACATATTTGTCAACAATTTCTTGTAGACTTACGATCACTTCCTCGCTGAGCATTGCATATCATGCATTGTGCCATAAGTCGATAAGTGCACTCTAATTTATAGACAAGAGCTCTGTGCAACCAGGCGCATACCAGATGTTGTCAGAATGCTTGACCAGCTGTCCCCTGCTGCTCCTGCGAGAGTACGAGTAGTAATTCTACCGATCGGGCAGATCAAGCGTGCAAGATTTCTGAGCTTTGTGGAGAGACTGCAACCGGAAAATGTTATACAGTTGGGAGATATTAGTCCAGATGGGCGACCTAACAGGAGTAAGATCATCCCCTTCAAAAGTATGGGTTGAGGCTAACTTGCACCAGACATGTTCTCCCCCCTCGCATTTCCAACAGGGAGGATTGTTTATGATCTAACAACCCATATTCCTTCTGCGTCACATATATCTTTGTCGCCATTTGAGTTGTTCCGAGATGCGCTAGTAATCATAGCTATAGCAGATGGCTTAGAGCTCGATCATGTTTCGTATGGAAAGAACATTAGGAGGAGCATGAATTCAAATGGACTTCCAAAACCAGAAAACAACTTGAGGGAGCTACACCAAGATCTAGAGGATCTCAGAGACAGCTACCCGAAAGCTTTGGTCCACCAACTTCTGATATTTGATTATATCCACAAATCCGACAATGCTATACCAGAAGGATTAGTTCCTGTGCCTCCTCCAGTAGAATGCAAACGGACAACAATGAAAACTATAATGTGTGACATTTCGTCACTGTTGCTTGCAGAAATGACCACTTTGGCGAAATCTTTGCAAGGCTTAAACACAATAGAATCTCCAAAGCTTGCTCAAGGTAATTGGGGACAAGCTGGATCGTTTTGGCCTTCAGGACAATCTGTGGATATTTCAAGACGAAACTCCCAGGCCATGCCCTCAAGCAGCTCTCGATCAGTCTCACCCTCTGCCACTAAAGATCGAGGACAAGCCAGGATGACATTGCCCGCACAGCTTCGGCCATCAGCATCGTATACATCCACACCATCTCTATCTGGCCGACCGACAACGCCTTCAAATGGAACGGAGTCCCCGGCAGTTTTTGATCAAATTGTTGGACCTGCGACTGCTCAACCGAATTCTTTCGCATCTAGGTTCATGACCCCAAACCTAAGTAGGGACACTAGCCGCGACAGGGTGTCAGTGCATGGCTTCGGACCTGGTAGTGCAAGTGAGCGTTCTAGAAACATTGGACGTGGCCGAGTCGGTATAGTGATAGGGTCACTCTACTTGAGTGCTGGTAGATGGATTGATGCCATAAAAGAACTAGTCGAAGGTGCCTTAATTGCTAAGAATAATCTTGATCACCTATGGCATGCTAAAGCGTTGGAAAACATTCTCGTAGGAATGGTTATGTTAGCCTGGACAGGGCTTGACTTTCAGATACCACAAGTTTGTTATATATCTGCCGATAAAGCTCCTGTGCCTCCCGCAGGCTCTTCCGAGCCGCGCAGTAACCGCCTTGTATCTCTTCAAAATCTTGTAATACTTTTGCCAGAACTATCAGAGCGGATACTTGGTCTCTATGCTAGATCGGCTAGCAATACTGGCGAATCATTGCCCCAATTGCCTTTTTCCGAAACTATCATTCGGATGACAAAATTGTTGACCGCAGTACACCTTGCTGGGGGGGCTTTGAGTGATGATGTTCTCGAGTCTTTAGTAACTGGTGTATCCGTCAAGCAAAAGATAAACCTCTTCACGCCAAGACTGAGTATAAGGCCTTCACGAATGGACATTACATCAATATTGTTCCGTGCGTATCCATCTCCTTCGTCACCTGAACAGTTAAGTGTCGTTGATCGCATAACGATATTAGGTGGCATTGCGTCTGTTCTAGGTTCTTTGGGGTACAATAGGAAAAAAGCAATGGTTGTTCGCGATTTAGTTTCGATCCTCGTACCTGGACTTGTGCAAGCACGAATTGCTGGAGCCGCAGAAATGGGGGTTCATCCAGCGGCAGGTCTGGCTGCTCTAGCCTCTTCGAATAGTAACCAGAAGAGTGCTGGTGGTTTAGCGTTGGGTGAGGGTGATGTGGAGAATGGTGTTGATGCCTTCCTTGGACTGCTGAATCAAGTTTATGGTGTTGTTACCTCGAAACCTAAAACTGATCCAGGTCATCCAGTTGATGATTCTGATGAGGCTGCTATTTCGAGAATAATACATGACGCTACTGTTCGCTCTTTTGGAGGTCAGAACTTGAAGATGGACGTACTCCGATCTTGTATAAACCTTTCAGAGGCGCTGCCTGATTTTCACGGTGTCCTTAGGTTTACTGCAGATTTGTTGAGGACCGCTGGTAGTGGTGTTGCACCAGGTCCGCGCAGCCCAAATGCGTCTCCGTCAATGAGTCGTGAGGAGCAGGTCAGACTTATGAACAATATCTCAAGAACCCTCGGAGCTGCAGCAAATCTAGGTATCAAAAATCTGGCTGCTGAGTACTGGGATGAGTTTCTTGTACGAGGTGTGGACATTGAACCTCTACCGCCAAACAGGACTCCAATTCCGCATACACGAAATGAGTTACCTGGTGTTACTATGGTCTCTTTGTCAAAAGACACTAATCCATTCATCCATAACCCATTTCTACGCACGCCAGATGCAGCAGCAGTCGACCGGCTGATGATATCTGGGGAAGGAGCTGCATTTAAAGTTACCCTCCAGAACCCCTATGATTTTGATATAGATATCGAACGCATTAGACTAGAATCAGATGGTATAGAGTTTCAGTCGGCAACTCAAAAAACTGTCATTGGGCCATATCGAACACAAATTCTGACCATTTTGGGAACACCGAATTGCCCGGGCCAGTTGAAAATAATAGGCTGCATGGTCAAGGTTCGAGGTTGTAGAGAACGACGTTTTCCAATATTTAGTGAGCCTTGGTCGCCACAAAGCCAATCCAAGGTCAAAACTATTGGTATTGCCACCTTATTACAGGAAAAGCCACGCCCGATCAGTGTTGACTCGAATACTTTGAATGTACCAGCCATTATGGTACCGCCCAAACCTGGATTTCTCGCTTTGAGTGTGATTGATAGGCAGCCCGTGGTGGCCATAAAGTCCACTACGCTGTCACAGTCTGCGGTTATGATCTTAGAAGGAGAGCGTCAGACGTTCTCAATCACGTTAGAGAATTTGTCAAAGAGTACACCTGTAGATCTTCTGCTGTTTATCTTCAAAGATTCAACTCAGGAGCCGCTGAAAACTGCCATGAGCAACCGTGACCTTTCACCAGCCGAACTTTACGAAATGGAGCTACTCCTTGCACAAAAGCAAGCATTACGATGGGTGGAAAAAGATGGCGACAAATTATTCATCCCGCCTGGGAAAACTGCAACCTTTGAAATGGAGATTCTTGGTAAGCCGGGACTGACAAGTGCGATTGTCCAGGTGGACTACGCTTTCTTGGGTGTACCACACGCAGAAGTACAGGACAAATTTTACACTCGTCAAGTCAGCCTGCCTATCACTGTTACCGTGAATGCTAGTATAGAGCTTGCACGTATGGACGCTTTACCACTTACTGGAAGCTTTCCGAAATCCACTTGGACTCAGACTGGAGGAAATGACGCTACTGGCAGTTACATTACGGCAGAAGATCATTGTTTAATTGTTCTAGATCTTCGAAATGCCTGGCCGTCTCCACTACACGTTTGCCTAAATATCGGCGATGGGGAAGAGATCGAAGAAGATATTCTCCCCGGTAATACATCCCGCATTATGTTTCCAGTTCAGCGCATCTTTCTCCCCGATCCAACTGCAGCCATTCCAGCACTCGACCCATCTCGACAACGACAATTTGTTGTGAGCACAGGTCGCATCTCTGCAGATAGTGAAAGGGCAACACGAGAAGCCTTTTGGTATCGAGAAACTTTGCTCAAGAAGCTTAGCGGGACGTGGTCCACCAAGTTTGATACCTTACGGAAAGGCAGCATAGAATTGCGGGGAATACGGCTTAGCCAGCGTGTAGTAGATACCCTGAGAGTGGAGGATGTCGGAATCGAAATCTCTATAAATGGTCAAACTGGAACGGCAAAGCATAGAGTTTCGACAGATCAGTTTTCGGAGCTCAAAATTCGGGTAACAAATAGGGCATCAGATCCAGTGCATTCGTTGCTTCGTATCCAGCCTTCGCTCCGCAACCAAGCACATAACATGTCGCTCGATCTAGCAAAGAAGTTCGTATGGAACGGCACCTTACAACAGACACTGCCACTACTGGCACCAAAGGAATCATTGGAGATATCTATCGGTATGACAGCACTGTCCAGGGGAGAATACGAGATAAGTGCATCTGTCGAAGAAGCAAGACTACATAGCAGCCCGGATAATGAGATAGGAGAGAGAAACTCGAGAGCAAGAGCTAGCACAAGGTTGCTGATGGACACGTTACTTTGGACAAAAGAACGGCGGATATGGCACTCCCGGCAGCCTTGCTTGCTAAGTGTAAATGACGATGACAGTGAATGATGATGAATAATGTTGTAATTACTGCACATTTGGAATTGTGTGTGAATAGAAGATGACGATTTTGGAATGATACCACTCATGTTCAAAGACTTATAGAATTATTGATCAGCATAGCTTTATGATTATAAAAAAAAACATCTTAAGGCCCATTGGAAAACCAGATAATCTGTTCCAGTTTCTAGTAAGGACCTCTCGCAATTTACCACGTGACTTTAACAGCAACCATAAAGTGGGTCAAAATATGACCTCAATAGAATAGCTTATTAGCAACTGCTCAAGAATAGGACAACCTTCTCAATTTGCAAAGCAGGAGGCTGTCTATAAGTACAAGATGGATCTCCTCTCCTCGATACGCAAGTCTGGCTCGCGCGGAGGTGTCAACTTCTCCTGGGAAGATGTGCAGACCTCTCAACATCGCGAGAATTACCTTGGACACTCCCTGATGGCTCCCGTAGGTCGCTGGGCAAAGAACAAAGATCTGGGCTGGTATGCCAAAGGTGATGATGACAAAACAGAAGATGGAGAAACGGCAGAGGAGCGGAGGGTGCGGGAACGCAAGGAGGAGATACGAAAAATCAAAGAAGCTGAAGAAGATGCACTCGCTGCAGCTTTGGGCCTGCCGGTTCCGGATAGGGGAACTGGCACTGGCGCGAACGGGATTACGGTTGGGGAGATCAATAAACTTATCAAAGAGAGTGAGGTGGGAGACGAGGAAATTCAGGAGGTAGGGAAGCAGAAGGGGTTTGGAGGTGGGGG
>Ga0247807_10000426_pt1 | contig 26411 bp, 23 predicted proteins | sample UWRJL074202C1_FD_179931 | JGI IMG/M metagenome (GOLD analysis project Ga0247807, IMG submission 179931) | Plant litter microbial communities from Arlington Agricultural Research Station in Wisconsin, United States - UWRJ-L074-202C-1 | ecosystem: Environmental > Terrestrial > Plant litter >...
TTTTCGTTCAAACAATTTATTATTGTACTGTTGTTCTAATTCATAAATATGTTTGGTTACAGCAGGCTGTGTAATGAATAAAGCAGCTGCAGCTTTAGTAAAACTAAGGCGTCTGGCAACTGTATAAAAAACCTCTAAACGAAAGTCTGACATAAGCCCGCCAAGGTAATATATTTATCTAACAAAATTTTCCCCTACATTTACATCCTTAATATGCAATTTACAACACATTAACCTGCTTAAGCATATAAAAGATTTAAATAGGATTGAAAAAAAACGAAATGAAGAATAAGCAAGCTCCTTTTATAGTCATTCTGGTAATTATTGCATTCTTTATCGTACTGCTGCTCAGAACATCTTTCAACCAATATACTGAACAAAAAACACTTCAGGCTACAAGCCTTCAAAGAGATGCTAATAATGAACAGCTTTATAAACTGGATACCATTAATATGGGATTACAGGAAGCGGAAAATAATTTCAGAATGTATACCTCTTTATGGGACAAGCAGTATTTCATTAAATATAGTAAAGGAATAAAAAAGGTTTCTGCCTTATTGGAAAGTTTCCCAAAAGAAGACTTGAATAATATTTCAACAACTATTTCAAATGATATAGCTAAAAGGGATAAGCAAATTTTACTGTATACCAGAATAAAAAAAATGACAGATTCTCTGATGTCAGTTAATTTACTGGTAGACACTTCAAAAATTGCGGCTCCGGCTTTCTTATTTAAACCATCTCCAAGACCTGTAACTAAAAAAATTATAAAAACTGAGGTGATTGGGCCCGCACCGGAAGTTAAAAAAACAAAGTTTTTTCAACGTTTAAAGAGTGCTATTTTAAATAAGGAAGATAAGAAGGATACGGCCAAAATAAGTAAGGTAGAAACGATTATCGTAGAAGCTTCTGAAAATGATAACATTTATACTAAAAAACAAGTAGATGATATAGAAAAATTCTACAGAAATCTTTTCAAAGACCAAAGAGGGAACCATAAAATCCTGACTAAGAATGAAAGATCAATTTTAAAGTTGAATGAACAGATTCTGAAGAATATCAAAGTGATGTTCACTGAATTCAATAACAGGGAACATCAATTACAGCAGATCAGAAAGGCATTCTTAAGAGACAAAACGCTGCATTCTTTAAAAGTAATAGGCACTTCCGGAAAAATCAATTTTCTGATTAATTTGTTTTCTATTGTAATTATTATCACACTACTAATTACATTATATCGAGCTTATAACAAGATTGTGAAGGCAAATAAATTAGCTTCAGAACAAGTAATCGTTAAATCAAGGTTCTTCACGAGTATAAGCCATGAAATGCGTACCCCTCTGAATGCCATTTTAGGTGCAACAGAACAGCTAAAAGCTACACCATTAAATTCTGAGCAAGAGGCAATGGCAAATTTACTGGAAACATCTTCTTCTATGCTACTGTCTGCAGTAAATGAAATTCTTGATTTCTCACGTTTGGAAACAGGAAAACTATCTCTTTCAAAAACACCTTTCCTGTATAAAAATATTTTGAATGAAATAGTTGCAGCTACTGCTGTACTAGCTAATCAGAAGGGATTAAAGTTGATATTGAATCAAAAAGATGCTCCTGATTTATTGGTCACAGGTGATCCTTACCGGCTTAAACAAATTTTGGTCAACCTGATTGCTAATGCAATTAAATTTACTGATCAAGGAGAGGTTCTTGTTCAGGTAAGCACAAAGCATACAGAAACTGATCAACTTCAGTTATATATAGAAGTACGTGACACTGGAATTGGAATTTCTGAAAAAGAATTACCTTTTATTTTTGATGAATTTTCGCAAGTCATTAACAATAAACGCATGGACTGGCAAAAAGGCTCTGGACTTGGATTACCAATCTGTAAAAAACTGGTAGACCTTCACCATGGAAAAATAACAGTAAACAGTACTCTGGGAAAAGGATCGACCTTTTTCCTTGAACTTTCTTACCCGATAGCAGAACAGACAAATGAAGAATTATCAGATCAGGAGGGTATGGTTTTACAAGCAGACCGCTTTAAAAACATTCATTTGCTGGTTGTAGATGATGCAAAAATGAATTTGCTGGTCATTAAAATGATATTTAATAAACTGGATATTAGTTTCGACACCGCCACTAATGGGGAAGATGCTTTAAAAGCATTTGATACGCGCCACTATGATATGGTATTAACAGATATTGAAATGCCGGGGATGAATGGAGTAGAACTGACTAAAAAAATCCGCGCCAACCCTGATGAAGAAAAATGCAGAACGCCGATTATTGCGATTACCGGGCAGATTTCGCCTGAGTCACATCAGAATTATATCTCTTCCGGTTTGAATGACTACCTGGTAAAGCCTTATAAAGAAAGTGAACTGCTCGAAAAAATACTGGATTACCTTCCTTAAATTCTTATTCAATCTCCAAATTGTATTTTGCTAAAATTACCTGACATCAGATATAGTTAACTCCAAAAACAATGTTGTTTTCTTAAATATATTTATTGCAATGTCTCAGATTTGAGAAATTATTCCTATTATTGCGATGCCTATTATGAAAAACACAAAACAAAAAATTATTGACACCGCGATAGACATCTTTAATGATGATTATTCGAGTTCGCTTGAAAAAGTAGCTGAACAATCTGAAGTTACCAGAAGGACGCTTCACAGATATTTTACAGACAGGAATGACCTGCTTAGAGCTTGTCAGCTGGAAATGCAGGAAAATTGCAAAACCAATATTAACCTGGCAATTAATAGCTCCGAAGATCCGCTGATACAGCTGGAGCATATTTTATATGCAAGTATAGACTGCGGATCAAAGTACTCATTTTTACACAAATTACATCAGCAGCAAGATCATCAGCATCAGAAAGATAATAAAGATTGTGCAGCTTATGATGATACTTTCAGCAAAACAACATCGATTATTCTTGAACTTCAAAAGCAGGAGATTATAAATTCAGACCTTACCCTGGCCTGGATAACACTATTTTTAAGTGGAATAATAACGACCACTATTCTTTCTTCTACAACAGGAGCTGTGGCTAGAAATGATATTAAAAACTTTGCGTGGTTCTCTTTCAGTAAAGGGATAGGAATTAATAAATTATAAAAAATGGAAAACCAGGAATTTGAAGTTATTATAATTGGAGGCAGTTATAGTGGACTCTCAGCGGCTATGACTCTGGGCAGAGCTATCAGAAAAACATTAATCATAGATAGTGGTTTACCTTGTAACCGGCAAACACCACAATCTCATAATTTTATTACACAGGATGGGTTAGCCCTGCACAAATTGCAAAAACTGCCCTAGATCAGGTTTTAGTCTATCCAACAGTTAGTTTGATGGATGACAAAGTGACGGATTTAACTGGTGAAGACAACAACTTTACAGTTGTGACTGCCAAAGGATTACAAATAAGGACAAAAAAAATCCTTTTTGCTACAGGATTAAAAGATCTTCTTCCAGAAATCACTGGAATTGAATCCTGCTGGGGTATTTCTGTAATTCATTGTCCATATTGCCATGGTTATGAATACAAAGGACAGCCTACTGGAATTTTATCGAACGATGATACAACGCTTCATTTTAGTAAACTAATCTCAAACTGGACAAAAGAGCTTACGGTTTTCACTAATGGAAAGATCAAGTTTAATTCAAATGAGGAAATGCAAATCAAAGCATTGAATGTGACTATAATTGACAAAAAAATAGCAAGTATAGCACATACAGCAGGTCATTTAAGCAGTATTAGTTTTGAAGACGGAACATTTCAAAAAATCGATGCTCTTTATACCAGGCCTCCATTTACTCAGCATTGTACTATCCCTCAAGCAATGGGATGCGAAATTGATTCAAAAGGATTAATTATTGTAGATAACTTAAAACAAACCAGTATAGAGGGGGTTTATGCAGCCGGAGACTGTACAGAAGCAATGAGGTCTGTGGCTGGTTCTGTTGCTGCTGGATGTGCTGCAGGTGCTTTTATTAACCATGGAATGATTATGGCATAAATTTTAAATATTTTATTCTTAACTTAATATAACCAAATCAATCTATCTTAAAAAGGAGGTTAATATGAACATGGTTCAAAAAATAGAGCACTGGGGTGATATTCACCATACCAAATGGCTCGACGTAGTCCGGATCGGACTCGGTTTATTGATATTAAGTAAAGGTATTGCATTTGTCAGTGACACCGGAGTCCAGCAGGAATGGATTATACAGAACAACACACTTGGATTTTCAGGATTAATGGCCGTTGTGGTCTTACATACTGTTGCTTTTGCACATCTGGTTGGCGGTTTACTGATTCTTATCGGATTGGTTACACGTTTTGCGGCTGTAATCCAGATCCCTGTTCTCTTAGGAGCAATTTTCTTTGTAAATATCTCTAAAGGATTCTCCTTTTTAAATTCAGAATTATGGTTGTCAATCATAGTATTGCTGCTGCTTATTCTGTTTTGGGTAGTAGGATCAGGTCCTTATTCTGTAGATAATTATATGAGGACACATCGTCCAAAATCATAATAAACAGCGTACTTTTATAAAGTACGCTGTTTATGTAATAAATAAATGGTAATATTTATATGCTGTATTATTTCTGAAAACATAGTTTCTATTTTGGTTTCTGTGACTAAAAATTTCTCCTGAACGAATATCCGGCTGGATGTAGTTACTCCCGTCATTAGATTCTGATAATTTCCAATTTTCAGCATCACAAGCTGCGGCATCATTTCCTGAGGTTAATTTATTATCAGATCAATAGCTAAACGACTATCAAAACGAAATAAATAATCTATTTTAACCTTATTTTCACGAGCAATAACTAATCAATTCCCTATCTTGCTATAGCCGTTTGAACAGTCTAAATCTGAATTTGATATTAAATACCTTATTAAGCTTTATCTGTAGACGTTTTCAATCAGCGTACCCTTACGCAAACTGGTCAGTCAGAACTAGTGCAGATGCTGCATTATACACCTCCTTCATTCAATTCTTCCCAATAAGGGATTAACAATATGGCTTCTTATGCAATTACAGGTATAATGCAGGTATCAGTCTGCTATTGAAACGTCATGCTTCAAAATTTGTCTTTAATGCACAGAGCAGCCCTATATTCATAGCACGGCCAGATGGACAAATCACAGCCGTCAGCAGAAAAATGATGTATGTGCTGATGTATCACATATCAATTGATTAATAAACATTATTTTTAAACCTTCAATATGGAAATTACTTTAAACACTCCTATTAAAACGAAGAACAGAAGTTTGATGAAAAGATTATTTACTAATCTTACTTTCTGGGTTTTAATCGCAATTATAGCTGGCGTAGTACTGGGAACTTTAAATCCCGCAATGGCAGTTAAAATGGAAATCGTCGGTAAAACCTTTGTGGATATTATAAAATTATTTATAGGACCCATTATTTTTCTGACTATTGTGTTAGGAATCAGTGGTATGGGTGATTTGAAAAAAGTAGGGCGTATCGGCATTAAATCTCTGCTGTATTTTGAGGTAGTTACTACTTTTGCACTAGCTATAGGTATATTTGTTGCTTATGTGATCAGACCGGGACACATTGACCGTTCAGGGCTTAATATACAGGATCCATCAAAGTATACTAAAGCTGCCGAGTATGGTACCGGCTTTGACTGGGTTCAGTTTTTTATGTATAACCTGACCTTACAGGTATTGGTTGTCGCCATTATTGCTGGTATTACACTTAACTTTTATTCAAAACGACAGGCTGTTACTGGTATATTAGGTAAGGCTTCAAAGATCGTTTTTAGTGGATTAAAATATGTCATGTACCTTGCTCCTCTGGGTGCATTTGGAGGGATGGCTTATACAATTGGTAAATTTGGCTTACAAACGCTGATCCCTTTGGCTAAACTGATGGGCACCGTTTATTTGACTATGGCCCTGTTTATCTTTCTTATTCTGGGTTCTATCCTGAGGTATTTCAATTTAAGCATCCTTAGTTTTCTTAAATACATTAAAGAAGAATTGCTGCTAGTTTTAGGAACTTCTTCTTCAGAATCAGCTCTGCCTTCTATTATGAAAAAACTGGAACAGCTGGGATGCAGTAAATCGGTTGTCGGACTTGTTATTCCTACTGGCTATTCTTTTAATCTGGACGGTACATCCATCTACTTATCAATGGCCATTATTTTTTTAGCTCAATTGTATAATGTTCATTTATCATTCCCGGAGATGTTAAGTATTATAGGTATTCTGATGCTTACTTCTAAAGGTGCTGCTGGCGTGACTGGCAGTGGTTTTATTGTATTGGCTTCTACCCTTACCGCAATCCATAAAATCCCTGTAGAAGGGCTGGCATTCCTTTTAGGAGTAGATAAGTTTATGAGTGAAGCCCGTGCAATCACAAATATTATTGGTAATGGAGTAGCAACTATTGTTATTGCTAAAACTGAGAACGAATTTAATCCGGGAGAAGATAATGTACTGGTACTTAAAAAGTAGTATATTTTATAAAAACCTGTTAAATAAGAAGAAGCCGGCTCATTATTAATGGTCCGGCTTCTTTTATAAAGTCTGCTTGCGCAAAGACTGAATATGATTATTTATCGCTGTTTTTCTTTTCAGTTACTTCAGTACGGATGTCTTGAGCAAGTGTTTTTAGATCTTGCATTGCTTTACGTACTCTAGTACCGGCAGCACCGTTACCTGAATTGTAAAACTTGTCTGCATCTGCCTCAACTCCGGCGATTAACTCTTTTAATTTTGCGAATTTTTCCATGATATTTTGTTAATTAAATTTGATTTCTGGGCTTAAAGTTAATAATTGTTTGTTTTCTTCCAAATCATTAACGAATGATAATTAGGTTTTAATATGTCCTGATGTTTATTTAAAACCATTTCTACGAGGTATTGTTGAACATACTATAGTTCATCAAACCCTTAAACAATGAAAAAAGAGGATAAACAACAAAAACATAAAGCATCTGATTCAGAAGACTTTAACGTAAACAACCCACAAAAAAACACCATACCGAGGTATAATAGTACTACCGAACACCGGGAAGGATCGGAGCTTCCTGCTATTGAAAATTTAAATCAAGCAGAAGAATTAAAAGATCAGCTAGAGAACGCCAAAAACACTCATTCTGACAGTTTAATGACAAAAAATGATGATGCATTGTATGGTAAAAACACTAAAACAGACCTTGGTGCGGGTCAGAGAGACGATGATGAAGATGAAAAGGAGAAGATTATACGTACCTGATCTATGTATACGCGGAAGGTCAGTATCCCCCCTGCTTAATAAGAAGCAGGGGCAGGTTGATTAGATTTTAAATCAATCTTTATCCGGTTTAGTTTGGGAAACAAGGCGATCATCAGCAAAACCACAATAAGCACAATAGTGATCAGGAGGTAATAATCCATCATCGCTCTTAATTGTGCCTGGCTATCTATAGTTTTGCTTAATAAAACTTTTGCGGCCCTTGCTGCCTGATCTGGTTCCATCCCTTTATTGGTTAATAGGCCGGTATATTGAGCTAACCTTTCTGACACTACAGTATTCAGTCCGTTCATTTTTTCCTGAAAACGGTTAATGTGATTGTTCTTTTGCTGCAACTGGAAATAGTTAATTAATGCAATACTGGTACAAAATCCGGTAAAACGAAAAAATACACCTGTAGCTGATGCTGAGCTTCCCAAATGTTCAGGAACAGAAGAGATCGCAAAAACGATAATAGGTGTCATCAGCATCCCTGCTCCCATTCCCTGTATAATTAAAGGAAGAACATAAACTGAAGGATTAGCCTGAGTGGTAAAAAGAAACCACATCCATATATGGAAGATCAGCAATAACAAAAAACCATACAACCAAACCAGACGTATCGGTCTTTTCATAATAATCAGACGGGACGAAATCAATACACTGAATACTATACCTGCAATATTCGCTGCCATAATATATCCTATATGTATAGGGTCCATTCCTAATATAACGGCAAAGTATATAGAAACTATCCCCAAAGTACCACGGATCAGATAAAGTATAAAGATCATAAACATCCCTACGTTAAAATTCCTGTGTTTAAATACATCCATGTTCAAATATGGACGCCTCAAATGGAGCTGACGAAAAATATGCAATCCAATGAGCACTATAGTACCAGATAAACTCCAAATGATTCTCGGATCATGCAACCAGTAATATTGCTGTCCGTACACTAGTGTATATCCTAATAAACACAAGACAGAAGAATAAATAATAAAACTGTAAAAGTCCAGTTGATAAAGCGGAATTTTCTTATTCAGCCTGATATTATTCATAATAATCAGCAGCATAATCCCACCAGGGACATAAGCGAAAATGATAAACTTATATAAGACATTATAATCAAATGTATCCAATACAGGGGCAGTAATGATAGTCGAGATTGGGGTAATACAGAGCAGCAGACAGTAAAATATGGAGTAACCAATTTCTCTGGCTCTTTCATTATGCAGGCTTCCGAAAATAAGGGTTATACAAATACTGGTAGACATACAATTAGACATCCCCTGCAGAAATCTGAAAACCAATAGTATATATAAGTTGTGCGTATGAAAACAAACATAAGCAGTAGCCATTTGAATTATGATGCTTAGTATAAAGTATTCTCTGGTAGCAATGAAGATGAAAAATCTCCTTTCCAAGGCAAAAAAACCCGCTACAGCTGCATAAAAAATAACCATAGAATATTGGACATCGGCTGGCTCAATACCATAATATCCAGCTGCTCCCTGTAAGCTTGCTGTAGATAATCCGAACAGTAAAAGACCAGGAAAAATAATCATAAATATAGTGGTCCTGATTAACCATACAGGAACCCAGGACTTAAATACAGACAAAGTTAAACTCATTAATCTTTACTTATTCTTACATTCACATTCATACCTGCACGCAGCTGATCCACTACTTCTTTACTTTCAGTCAGTTTAATTTTAACAGGTATCCGCTGAACAATTTTCACAAAATTACCTGTAGAATTATCCGGAGGAAGCAAAGAAAATCTCGCTCCTGTTGCCGGAGACAGAGATACGATTGCTCCTTTAAATGTTTTACCGGGAAAAGCGTCAGCATTAATTTCTGCTTCTCCGTTGATTTTCATTTTAGCGATCTGTGTCTCTTTAAAATTAGCAATTACCCATTTACCTGCTTCCTGATTTACGATATAAGCTAGTGTTTGTCCAGTCTGAATCTGTTGTCCCTCCTGGATAGTCCTTTTACCCATTTTACCATGATAAGGTGCACGTATAATTGTATAACCCACATCTAGTTTACCTCTGTTCAGCAAGGCTTTGCGACGTTTAATTTCTGCTTCATAAACTCCTTTCTGTGACCTCATGTCATTCACTTTTGATAAAGATGCCTGATAGCTTTCTTGTGCTGCCTGATATTCTGAAGCAGCCACATCCAATGCCGCTTTGCTATTTTCCAATTGCTGCTGTGTAGCAGACTCTACTTTAAATAATTTCGAATATCTGTCATAATCCTGTTGTTGTTTCACCAATTTTGCTTTTGCAGAAGCAATTTGAGATTGACTTGCCTGTGAAACTTTAGATGTGGTCAAAACATTGCTTTCCAGTACATTAATTTGTGCTTGTGCGTTAGAAAGTGCAGCTTCAGCTTCTTCCTGCTGTAATTGATATTCGTTTTTATCAATGATCAGCAGCGTGTCTCCTTTTTTAACTTCCTGATTTTCTTCGTATTTAATCTCTTTGATAAAACCGCCCACACGTGAAGTGACTGGGTTGATATATTCCTCTATTTGTGCATCGTTAGTATCTTCATAGTTGTAAAGCTCAATCAGGAAAATAATTCCCCAGACTGCAAGTCCTGCAGCAATAATTGCAGCTATCCAAGCTGTTATTTTAGTGATCAGCTGATCTGTACTCGTATAATTATTCTTTGTTTTCATGTTAGAAGTTACCTATTGCCTTTTGTAATTGATAAAATTGTAATTGTGCTGCAATTTTGGCCGCAGCGTAGTCAAAACGAGTTTGAAGTAACTGTGTATCTGCATCCAGCAAATCTGTTACTAAGGCCAGTTGATTGAAATAGGTATTATTTACAATCCTTAGATTCTCTGTGGCCTGTGCGATATTTTCTTCAGCCACATCAATGCGTGCCAGTGATTCCTGGTATCTCAGATAGGCTTCATTCACTTCCTGTCTGATTTTATCTTCTGTATCTGAATGTTCTGCTTCCTGTTGCTGATATTTCAGTTCTGCTGCTCTCGCTTTATGCGTATTGTGATAAAAGGCAGAAATTGGGAAACTAGCTTTGACACCGGCCATGCCCAAACCATATAATGCTATAGAATAAGGATAAATTAATATCTGCGGATACGAATAAGAGTAAGTAGCGAACAGCCCCAGCTTAAATGATACATTTGCTTTCACATTTTTCAATTCCAGTCTGCGCAATTCGATCTCCTTTTCAGAGATTTTAAAGCTGAAGGAATGAGACATCGCATCAGATAAATAAGCAGAATAAGGTTTTAACACCGGCAAATCAGCTTTTTCCACATCAGCAGGCTCAATCACAGTTTCATCCGGCAGTCCGGTCAGTATATTGAGCGTCTGGTTAGCAATAATCAGGTCATTATTCAATTGAACAAGTGCCATTTTTTGTTTGGATAATTTCAAAGTCACCCTAAGTACATCGCTTTTTAAAACTACTCCGTTTTTTAGCAGCTGCTTGATTTCTTCCAGCTGTTTTTCCTGATCACTGATATCTTTTAATAACAATGCCTTGAAGATATTACTTCTTTGAAGATCGAGAAAGTAAGCTGTAGCCTTTAGTTTCATTTCGGCAGCAGTGAGATTTCGCTGATCAACAGCAATCTCATTTTCTTTCTTTTCTTCCGCAATTTTAATATTGGTTTTATTACCGTTATACAAATTCAAATAAGCACTGCCACCAAATTTATAGGAAGTATGTACTACTTCAAATTGAGATGGTGAATGGAATAATCCATTTTCATAGATTGGAAGATTGCTGACCTTTGCATATTCGCCCTCGGCAGAAATTTCAGGAAGGCGCTCCGCTTTAGCGTCTTTTATACCTTCAACTGTTCCTTTTATTTTAAGTTCCTGAATTTGTATGCTTATATTATTTGCGGTTACTTTCTCCCAGACCTGATTGAGCGTCATGGAGATTTTAGCAGTTTGCTGGCCATTAACAGCATTGAACACGAAAATAGTGCAGAAAAGCAGAGCGAGTTTTTTATTATTGTAGTACATGTCTTTAAGAATGACACAAAATTACACCTATGAAATCCTTGCAATTTTATCTATATTACCAAATATTTGTCCATTCCAGCCAATGCCTTTATTAGACACAGCCGCCTATCTTAAAAACATTGATTTTAAGCCTAAAAGCATTTTTATTGTACATGAGAAATTAGAACGCAGTTTGCCTAAACATTCCCATACCAAAGGGCAGCTGACTTATGTAGAGGGTGGAATCGCCTATATTTATATAGAAAACAAGACTTATATTATACCGGCAAGGCATTATGTCTGGATTCCAGGGGGACAAGAACATTATCTGAATGTAAGAAATGCAGCTACGGTTACTCATAACTTGTACTTTTATACAGAAAATGATCATTCTGATTCCTTTTATCAAAAACTGGGGATCTATCCGGTAAACAGTCTATTATTTGAAATGCTCGTCTTTGCTGAAAACTGGACGGGTACCGTTGAAAAGAAAGATCCGGGATATCATTTCCTGGCAGCGATCAAAGATATATTACCAGGCTTAAGCACAAAATCCTTTCCGATTGCATTGCCTACAACTTCCAATTCAAGGTTAAGACCTATTGTACTTTATCTTTCACAGAATTTCGCTCAGCCCCTGACTCTTGAAAATCTGGCTGGCCGCTTTGGAATGGGTGAGCGTACTTTATCACGCCTGTTTCAATCTACAATGAGCCTGTCTTTCTTACAATATCTTAAGTTATTAAGAACAGTAAAAGCCATAGAACTGATCATGCCGGGCGATAAAAGTACTACAGAAATCGCCTATCTGACAGGTTATAATAGCCTGGCGGCCTTTAGTAAAGCATTTTTTCAGCTAACTAATATCAGGCCGTCAGATTTTGGCAAGAAGGACTAATCCAGCCTTTTTAAGTAAAAGTCAGTCGGTATATCAACAATCAGAGGAACCTTTTCTACTGCTACAAAGCTTAAATCAAGTCCAAATCCCTTTTCCTCTGGTACACTGAATGTTTTAAGAATAGTATAATAAGCCATTGTGAAACGTTCAATAAAACGAAGACTGTTTGAGTTCGAAAGCACTTTTTCAATTACAACAAATCTGAAATCCCCTGAAATATTATGCTCTTTTAAAGAGGCGTATTTACTGGTAATATCAATTTCACCGTTTTTAACCATCTCTTCCACTACTTTTCTGAACAATACATTTACACGCTGTTCTACGCGGAAACCGAGACGGAAATCTATTCTAATCAGCTTTTTATCAATTAACTGCTCTACTTTATATTCCATTGTAAATGGCTCATCGGTTACATCAACGTGCAGTAACCAATAAACATCAGCCCTTTTTGGGTGTTTCTGAATGATAGAATACATGATCGAAGATTCAATCTCGAAATTGAAATTAGCACTGGTCAGATAAACAAGCTGTGAAGCATATTTAGGAATAGTCTCATCTTCACTGATCTTACTGATAATGGGGAAGTATTTTTCTATATCCACAAAACGCATATAGCGGTTTCTGATTCTTCTGCCGTTTGACCATGCCCACATGATAGAGAACAGTGACATACCCAAAATTAGCGTAAACCATCCTCCATGCAGTATTTTCACTGCATTACCTGCAAGGAAAGTCAGCTCGATAACCCCGTAAATACTTAAAAATATTACAATCAGGTACATTGGAACCTTTTTGCGCATCAGAAATATGGATACTAAAATAGTAGTCATCAGCATTGCCACAGTAATGGATAAACCATATGCTGCTTCCATATGTTCGGATTTCTGGAAAATTAAGACCACCAGGATACAACCTATAAACAATACCCAATTCATAGAAGGAACATATAATTGCCCTTTTGAATTACTTGGGTAATTGATTTTAACTTTAGGCCATAAATTTAACCTTACTGCTTCTGAGATCAGGGTAAACGAACCTGAAATCAATGCCTGGCTGGCAACAGCAGCTGCTACAGTGGCAATCAGGATACCATAAATCAAGAACCAGTCTGGCATAATATGGAAGAAAGGATTTATTTCTCCTAAATGTTTTCCCTGTAATTGCCATAACCATACACCTTGTCCCATATAGCTTAAAATCAGACAGATTTTAACATATACCCAGCTTACACGGATATTTGAACGTCCGCAGTGACCAAGGTCAGAGTAAAGTGCTTCTGCTCCTGTAGTACATAAGAATACTGCTCCGATAATCAGAAACGCTTCTGGATTGGTAGTCAGGATATGGTAAGCATAATAAGGATTGATTGCTTTCAGAATTTCTGGAAACTGCATTACATAAACTGCACCCAGAACGGCAATCATTGTAAACCAGATCCACATAATCGGGCCAAATGCTTTGCCTATAAATGAGGTCCCAAACTGCTGAATACCAAAAAGGAAAGTAATGATCAGGATTACGATTGGTACTGTTGGCAAATCCTGATAAATAATTCCCAATCCTTCAATCGCTGATGAAACCGTTACTGCAGGAGTCATAATACCATCTGCTAAAAGAGCTGCACCACCAATCATTGCTGGAATAATAAGCCATTTTGCTTTACGCTTAACCAATGAGTATAAAGAGAAAATACCACCCTCCCCTTTATTGTCTGCCTGAAGCGTTATAATTACGTATTTTATAGTTGTTTGAAGTGTTAATGTCCAGAAAATACAGGATAAGCCCCCTAATATTAAGTCTGCAGTAATTAACCTGTCGCCAATAATTGCTTTAAAAACATATAATGGAGAAGTACCTATGTCCCCGTAAATAATCCCTAAGCTAATTAATAAACCTGCCGCGGTTAGCTTATTGACGTCTTTATGATTTGCCATTTTTTTTATTTGAGTGGCGCAAATGTAGGTATTGTTCTACATTGAAGGGCACGATAATATTAAAAAAATTATATTTAATCCAATCTGTTTAAACATCTTACAATTTTCTTAGAGGATACTTCCTTTTATCTGAAACAAAATCACACCTTAATCCTCTGCTTGTTTATTATAAGCCACCATTCCAATATTAAATCTATGTTAATTTAAAATCATCATTAACAGAATGATAATTCCATATTATCAAACCGTTAAATTACCTTTGCACTGTGCCGCTACCTATTTTTATTTTCCACGAATTACTTTTTAGAATTGAGCTGTTTGATCCCAATGTTGGCTCTTACATTTCCCATAGTTATAATAAATCCGGTGCGGTAATCGTCACCACTACCCGGACGATCAGGATTCGCAGAGGATTATTAAATAAACAATTTAAAGACCCTACACTCATACCTGAAACCGATTTACAGAAATTGATCGCCTGATAACTAATCTCATACAGATTTGATAATGACTTAACATTACCTCTTTATTTTTACAGAAACCTCATTCCTATGAATTCTGTATTTAATTTCTTCAGTCCAAAAGATAAAAAATTCCAGCCCCTGTTTGAACAGGATGCTAAAAATCTGGTTAAAATATCAAATAGCCTGTTACTTACTGTAACGACTGAAGACGATGAAAAGCGCATTGCACATTTCAGGGAAACAGAAAGACTGGAACAGGCCGGAGATGACATTACACATTCAATTTTTCTGGAACTCAGCAAGAATTTCATTACTCCTTTTGACAGGGAAGATATCCATGCTTTAGTAAGTGCGCTGGATGATGTTGCAGATTATATATATGCCACTTCTCTGAATATAGAACTCTATAAAATCACAGTTTTCAGCCAGGAAATTATTCATCTTGCTAAATTAATCACAGAAATGTCCAAAGATCTCGAATTAGCCATTATGGAGCTTCGTAATTTTAAGAATACCAAAATTATTGCTGATGTTTGTCTAAGAATTAATAAAGGAGAGAGCCAGGCAGATTTTCTTTGCAACACTGCTATTGCCCGTTTGTTTATTTCAGAAACAGATGCAATTGAGCTCATCAAGCAAAAAGAGATTCTCCAGACGCTGGAGATGGCTACCGATAAATGCGACGATGCAGCGAATGTGCTGGAGGCTATCCTGATTAAAAACGCATAAATAAGCATGTCATCAGAAAATAAAAAAAAACCCTTATTTAAATTAAACCAACCAGACGATAATTATAAATTTCAGCCACTGCCCCAGCCATTTGGAGAATATCCATATCGGTTAAGACCAGAAATATCTTTACCCGATCCGCATAAAATGGTCTTTCAGATTGCAGGTGATACGGGAGGCATGAAGTCTCCGTCCTTTCAAAAGCTTATTGCAAAGGAAATGGGCAAACAATACTACCAGGCTAAAAACCTTGCTGATCAGCCTTTATTTCTTTACCATATGGGCGATATCGTTTATCATTTTGGTGAATCAGATCAATATGAGCGCCAATTCTTTATACCTTATAAAGATTATCCTGCGCCAATTTATGCCATAGCCGGCAATCATGACAGTGATGTCAATCCAGGTGCTAAAACTCCTTATTCAAGTCTTTATCCGTTTATGAGTGTATTCTGTGGAAAATCTCCAAGAATAGTGCCTTTCGGGGAAAAACTAAATCGTATGAGTGGAATACAGCCTCATATCTATTGGACATTACAGACTCCCCTGGCCAACATCATAGGCTTGTATAGCAATGTTCCTAAATTCGGAGTAATTACTCAGGAACAAAAGAGCTGGTTTATTGAAGAACTTAAACATGCAGCTACTGAACATGCTGACAAGGCAATTGTAGTTTGTATACACCATGCTCCATATTCAGCAGATTTTAACCATAGTTCGAGTTTGCCTATGATTAATTTTATGGAATCATGTTTTGAAGCAGCGGGTGTAACTCCAGATCTTGTTTTAAGCGGTCACGTACATAATTACCAGCGCTTTAATAAAACTTATGCTGATGGAAAAACAGTTCCTTTTATTGTTTGCGGTGCAGGTGGATTTGATGAATTACATTGGCTGGTAGAAAGTGATGACCTGATGTACACTGATAAAAGTGAGTTTTTTGATCAGGTTACTTTAGAAAATGCCTGTACGATGCAGCATGGTTTTTTAAATCTGGAGATAGAGAAGACTGAAGAAGGTCATCAGATTACAGGAAAATATTATGCGATTCCGCACACAGGGCTAAAACTGGATGAGGATGCCTTGCTGTTCGAAGAGTTTACGTATTTTTGTAAACATGGCGACAAACAGGCTGTTCAATAAATCTTCTTTACAAAATTCTAAAAAAGACAGTCTAACTATAAAAGAAAGACTTGCTGCACTGGGAAACCTGCCGGCCTTCTTTAAAATGGTGTGGCAGACTAGTCCACGCATGATGATTGCTAATTTGTTATTGCGAATAGCGCGGTCTGCAACGCCTCTGGCTATGTTATATGTCGGTAAACTGATTATTGATCAGGTTATCCTGTTTAGCAAAACACCCCAGAATCATGATTTAACTTATCTATGGGAGCTGATTGCACTCGAGTTTGCACTTGCAGTCAGTTCAGATTTACTGAGCAGGGCAATTTCACTGCTTGACAGTTTACTTGGAGATCTTTTTTCTAAACATACATCGGTACAGATTATGGCTCATGCCGCCACTTTAGATCTGGATCAGTTTGAAGATTCTATATTTTATGATAAACTGGAACGTGCCCGTCAGCAAACTGTAGGCCGTACAATTTTGCTTTCGCAGGTTATGAGCCAGTTACAGGATCTGATTACAATGGGCTTTCTGGCAGCAGGACTAATTGTTTTTAATCCATGGCTAATCCTGCTTTTGTTTGTGGCTATCCTTCCTTCATTTCTGGGAGAGTCTTATTTTAATGATCAGAGTTATGCGCTAACAAGAGGGCAAACACCTGAAAGGAGAGAACTGGACTACCTTCGCTTTTTAGGTGCAAGTGATGAAACAGCTAAAGAAATCAAGATCTTTAATCTTTCTGGTTTTGTAATTGACAGGTTCTCTATTTTATCGGACAGGTTTTATAATGCAAATAAAAAACTTGCTGTACAACGTTCATCCTGGGGGGTGTTTTTTGCTTTGCTGGGCACTGCCGGATATTATGGGGCTTACATAGTTATCATCCTGGATGCAGTTTCAGGAAAAGTAACCATTGGCGAGCTGACTTTTCTCGCAGGTTCTTTCAGACAGCTACGGGCTTTGCTGGAAGGGATTCTGACACGTTTTACTGCAGTATCACAGGGTGCTATTTATCTGCGTGATTTCTTTGAGTTTTTTGAGATCAATCCGAAGATTACAACTGCTGTAAAGCCTATACCTTTTCCAAGACCAATTCAGTCTGGTTTCAAGTTTGAAGATGTCGGCTTCCGTTACCTGAATTCTGAGCGATGGGCAAACAGACATTTAAGCTTTACTTTGTTCCCGGGAGAAAAACTAGCTCTAGTAGGTGAAAATGGTGCTGGAAAAACTACGCTTGTTAAATTACTTGCGCGTTTATACGATCCGACAGAAGGTCGTATTTTGCTGGATGGAATCGATCTGAAAACATATGATCTTGCTGATTTAAGGATGAACCTGGGGATTATTTTTCAGGATTATATTCGTTATCAAATGAGCTTTTCGCAAAACATAGCAGTTGGAAATATTATACAGAAAGAAAATCATACTTTGATAAAATCTGCGGCACATCAAAGCCTGGCAGATCAGCTTGTTGAAAAATTACCAGGACATTATGATCAGATGCTGGGTAAGAGATTTTCTGAAGGTATAGAGCTTTCTGGTGGAGAATGGCAGAAAGTAGCTTTAGCCAGGGCTTATATGAAAGATTCACAATTACTGATTCTCGATGAACCAACTGCAGCATTAGATGCCAGGGCCGAATATGAAGTCTTTCAGCGTTTTTCAGAACTTACCCGCGGAAAATCAGCTGTATTGATTTCTCACCGTTTTTCTACTGTAAGAATGGCTGACAGAATCCTTGTGCTTGAAAAAGGAGAGTTGGTAGAGATAGGAAGCCATCAACAGCTGCTGGATAAAAACGGCCGTTATGCAGAATTATTTAATCTTCAGGCTATGGGTTACCGTTAAACCATTATTAACCGTATTTTAAAGGTGTCCAGTGGATCAGGTTTCCCGTAAATTCTTCATTGAAATAAAGGAAAAAGTCTTCTACCGTTGCAAAACCATCATTAATTGCCAGACGCACCAGTGTTTCTTTATCAATCAGCTCATAATTAATAAAGACAGCAGGACCATCATCATTAATTAAGTTTGAATAGTCAATTTGTATCCTTTGAACAGACTGGCATCTTAATATGGGTGCAAATTGAAATTCATCAGTTGAATTCAGGTTAATAACCAATTGAATTTCCATACCGGTTCTCCATTCATTATCCAGGTCTCTGCGGATGGTATGGATTTTTGCTTCTAAAAACTCTCCGAAAGTATCCCCATCCCAGCATTTGCCAAATTTCTCCAGGTGACGACGCTGATAATCCTGATAACTATGCTCCAGGTTACCAGGACCTAGCAGCAAGCCTTTCCATATTTTCTCCAGAAAATAATTTGGCTGATGATTAACTTCTGTTCCAAATGATAGTTTCATGTTATCTGTGTGCTGTATAATATTGTGCAGGTGATACGCGTAACAGTAAATCCATTTCTTGTTCAGTAAGCTGAGGAAAATTTACTGCAGCTGCAATATCTTCTAGCTGTGCAAGCGTTCTTATTCCCATAACTGCACTGTTTAAAGCTTGGTTTTGTAAGACAAACCGAATTGCAGTTTGCGCAGAAGAGCTGTTTCTCCCTGTTACAGAAGAAATAATTTCTGCTGCATGAGCCACCTCTTGTGCTGTGAAATTTAAATAAGGTACTGCTGGTTTATCAACCAATAATCCCTGTGCAATACTCCCACGTCCCAAAACACCAATATTATTATTTTTAAGCAGATCCAGACATTCTTCTTCCGGCCTTCGGTCTAATAGACTATACTGCATCATTACACTAACGATTGCAGATCGCTGAACATATTCGCGTATTACATTTGGCCGGATAGATGAAATACCATAATATCTGATTTTTCCTTGTTGTTTTAAAATCTCAAATGCTTCAATTGTCTCATCAATTGGATCTTCAATAGTGCCACCGTGTAACTGATACAGATCAATATAATCCGTTTGCAGTCTTTTCAGGCTTCCTTCTACAGCTGATAAGATGTATTCTTTTTGGGGGTTCCAGTCCCAGCCATTTCCATCTGCTCTGTACTGGTTTCCAACTTTGGTAGCGATAATAACCTGATCTCTTTTTGTTTTTAACAGGTTACCAATTTTGATTTCATTCTCACCATGCTCATAAAGATCTGCGGTATCAAAATAATTGATTCCAAACTCCAGTGCTTTTTCAATGATGAGCTCATTCTCCCTGTTGTTTCCGGATAAAGACATACAGCCAAATCCAATTTTGCTTACTTTCAGATCAGAATTTCCAAGTTTTGAATATTGCATCTTATTTGTTTTAATGATGAGCCCCGACTTAAGAGCGAATCTCAATTATTTTTGAAGCCAGTTCCGAGTATGGGCTAAATTAATTGTTTTTTTTAATCCTGCAACCAATTTTCCTGAATGTTTGTAATTACCTGGCGACGATAATCTGATAGCCAATTGAACAATTTAACCTATTTTGCTGTTTATAAAAACAATAAATAGCAGAAAACCCTAATTTAATTAATGGATACTTTTACTACGATTACCGTTTTGGTAACTATCAGCGCGCTTATTTCTTACCTCAATCACCGTTATGTTAAATTACCGGGCACGATAGGAATCATGGTGATTGCTATCAGTCTTTCTGTTATAATTATGATTACCGGAAAGACCTTTCCTTCGGTTTATAATTTCATCTCAGAACTTACTTCAAATATAGATTTTACTAAAACCCTGCTGGATGTCATGCTGGCCTTTTTGCTTTTTGCCAGTGCATTACATTTTGATTTTGAAAAACTTAAAGCACAGAAAAGGCCTGTACTGATTTTGAGCACTGTAGGTGTAATAGGTTGTACAACAATATTTGGATTCCTTTTTTACTGGGCGGCATCTTTTCTTCATATAGAAATCCCATTAATGTACTGTTTTCTTTTTGGCGCATTAATCTCTCCTACTGATCCTGTTGCGGTATTATCTGTTTTAAAGAAATCAAAAATACCTCCTTCACTGGAAACCATCATTGGAGGCGAATCATTATTTAATGATGGAGTGGGTATTCTTTTATTTGTGACCTTAAGAGAATTAACTGAAAATACAGGTGTAGCTTTTTCATGGTCACATTCTTCATTATTATTTGCACAGGAAGTATTTGGCGGAATTTTACTGGGTGTAGCTTCAGGTTATTTATGTACCAGGTTGGTTAAAAAAGTAAATGAGCTACAAACTATATTAATGATTACTTTATCTATGGTCATGGGAATTTCTGTTGTCGGGGGATTGCTTCATGTATCTATCCCTCTGGCTGCTGTTACTGCTGGACTTATGCTCAGCAATATGAAATTAGGAGAAAATTCAGATACGATAGATCTTAAAGATATATTGGATAAGGTTTGGGGGTTGATTGATGATTTGCTGAATACAATTTTGTTTGTGATGATCGGTTTACAGATTGTAGTTATTCCTTTCTCCAAAAACTACTGGCTGCTCAGTTTACTTTCTGTTGTTTTTGTGCTGCTTGCAAGAGGTCTGAGTATTGCTGCGCCAACTATTCTGATGAAAAGATCGCTGAGAACTGATTATAACAGGTTAGGAATTTTGATCTGGGCAGGCTTAAGAGGAGGGATTTCTGTTGCACTTGCCTTATCTTTACCAGATTCGCCATACAAACCACTGATTGTTTCTGCAAGTTATATTATCGTTATATTTTCGATTATCGTGCAGGGATTAACTTTAAATAAGGTAGTTAACAAACTGGTAAAATAAATTCAATATATGCACACCAACATTTTTGACCATATTACAAAGCAATTTGATCTCCCTTTTACCAATCCGGTACTGATATTTTCATTATTGCTTTTTATCATATTGATTGCCCCGATTTTACTGGGTAAAATAAAAATACCTGGCATAGTAGGATTTATTATTGCAGGAATTCTGATCGGCCCAAATGGCTTCAACATCCTCAAAAAAAATTCTGCAATAGAGCTTTTTGCTACAATAGGCTTACTTTATATTATGTTTATTGCAGGTATTGAGCTTGATCTGGCAGAATTCAAAAAGAAGAAACATAAGAGTTTTATATTCGGCTTCCTGACCTTTGCTGTACCTATTATTATCGGTTTCCCAGTCTGTTATTATCTGCTGAATTATTCTTTACTGACTTCGATTTTAACAGCGAGTATGTTTGCTACACATACTTTAGTAGCTTATCCTATTGTCAATAAATTCGGGATTGCAAAAAACGAAGCAGTAGCAGTAACCGTTGGAGGTACAATTTTGACTGATACTGCAGTATTGATTATACTGGCAGTGATTATGGGTTCAGTAGAGGGAGAGCTAAACAGCTCTTTCTGGATCCAGCTGGCTATATCACTTACTATTTTCACAGCTACTGTATTTATTGTAATCCCAAAAATTGCTAAATGGTTTTTCACTAAACTCGAAAGTGAGAAAACTTCTCATTATATTTTTGTTTTATCAGTCGTTTTCTTTTCTGCTTTCTTAGCACAGCTTGCAGGTATTGAACCTATTATCGGAGCTTTCGTAGCTGGATTAGCTTTAAACAGACTGATCCCTCATTCTTCCATTCTGATGAACAGAATTGAGTTTGTAGGTAATGCTTTGTTTATCCCGTTTTTCCTGATCAGCGTGGGTATGCTTGTTGACCTGCGTGTATTGTTCAGAGGCCCTGATGCATTAATGGTTGCAGGAGCTTTAACTTTGGTAGCTATCCTGGGAAAATACTTCTCTGCTACTTTAACACAGTGGATTTTTAAATATACCAGAAATCAGCGGTTACTTATTTTCGGACTGAGCAGTGCACATGCCGCAGCAACATTAGCTATCATCCTGGTAGGTTACCAGGCAAAAATAATTGATGATAATATTCTTAACGGAACAATTATCCTGATTTTGATTACCTGTGTTTTTGCTTCTTTTGCGACTGAGAAAGCCAGCCGGAATATTGTATCTGAAGAGGAGATTACCGGGCCGGAATCTCTACAAAACCTGGAAAATATTCTGATTCCTATTGCAGATTTCAATAATATGGAAACTATGCTGGATCTTGCCGTATTATTTAAAGATAAAGATTCTGAACGACCGATAAGCCTTCTTTCAGTAGTTCCTGATAGTGATAATGCACAGGCTAATTTGCTTATTGCCCGTAAAAGATTAAATGACTCTGTAAAATATGCTTCCGGAAATGACACGCTGGTAAAAGTAATTGCCACGCTGGATCACAATATATCAAGTGGTGTGCTTCGTATTGCAAAAGAAAAATCTGCAAATATTATCATTACCGGATGGCCAAGAAAATCTACAGTTATTGATAAGTTTTTAGGGGATAAATCTACCGCGCTCATTGAAAAATCACCAGCTAACTTGTTTATCCTTCATCTTCATAAACCAATCACGGTGCATACAGGAATACAATTAGTTTGTCCTCCTGCTTATCTGATGGAGAAAAATATGAAAGTATGGCTGGCTAAAGTCTGTAAGCTCAGTACTGAACTGAGCTTATTAGTTAATTGTTATTGTGACCAGTCAACTCAGGAACATATCAGCCATGCATTAAAAAGTATAAAATCCAATGTGATTTTCAAATTTGATGCTACTGAGATCTGGAAAGACTGGAGGGTATTGAAACAAAAAATGATGCCTGATGATTTTATGATAGTAGTTCTGGACAGGAAACAGGAAACGACTTACCTGCTTTCACTAACCTATACACAACGTAAACTTGAACAACTTTTTGAATCACAGACCAAACTTTTAATTTATCCGCAAATTTAGGTATCCAATTGTTTACCACCCCATTCTTTTACGCAATGATAAGATTTGTTCAGCATGATGTTTACCATGCCAGCTGTACAAATTTGTCATTTGCCATAATGGAACATAAGTCTTGTAAACAGGATGATAATATTCGCGTTTCCAGTCTTCATTTGTCATTTGTAACAACATAGAAGTCCAGCGGCGGTGTAAAGCATGAATAAGCGTGATAGAAACATTTAGAGGTACATCTGTAACGTCAGGTAACTCAGCCCAGAGTTGTTCTTCATATGGTTTAATGACCGGCCGGTCTTCTGTCAGCGTCAGTTTCAACCTGATATAAGCGTTCATATGACTATCAGCTATATGATGAATTACCTGTATCGTATTCCAGCCACCTTCTCTATAAGGGACATTCAACTGTGCTTCGTCAAGGTTTTCGATACAATAATCCAGTAATAAGGGGACAGACTTAATAGAGCCTATCCAAGAAGTAAGTAATTGCGGTGTGTAGGTTTCAGCAGGCACATGACGTCCGATTGGGTAAACATGCTGTTCGTTATAATTTTCCATAGATTATCTTTTAAAATAGCTGAGTATCCTGTTCTACTTTATACAACAGATTTCAGGAAATGTGATATTCTTCAAGTTTACGATAAAGAGTTGTTAATCCTATACCCAGCAAGCGCGAAGTTTCTGTTTTATTATTACCAGTATACTTTAATACTTTAATAATATGCATTTTTTCGACAGTTTCCATTTTCATTCCATTCCCTTCTACTGCACCATGATGAAATTCAAATGGCAGTAAGCCAGCACCCAGCATTTGGCTGTCAGATAAAATAACAACTCTTTCTATTACATTTTTCAGCTCTCTTATATTTCCTTTCCACACGTGATTGAGCAGGCTTGTACTAAACTGTTCATCCATTGTAAAATCAGGTTTATTCACTTTAGCAGCAAATTGTTTCAGATAATATTTAGCGATGAGCAGCACATCTCCTTTTCTTTCATTTAAAGAAGGCAGTTCTATAGAAAAAACAGATAACCTGTAAAATAAATCCAGCCTGAAACGGCCTTCCTCTGCTTCTTTTTTTAAATCCCTGTTAGTTGCTGCAATAATACGAACATTTACTTTTGTGGTCTGTGTATCTCCTACTTTAATAAAAGTCTGATTTTCAAGCACCCGTAATAACTTAGCTTGTAAATCCAGGTTCATTTCACCAATCTCATCCAGAAACAAAGTACCTTCATTAGCTTCTTGTAATAAGCCTTTTTTATCTTTCTGAGCCCCGGTAAAAGCACCTTGTTTATACCCGAATAATTCACTTTCAAGCAGATCGGGATTAAAACCACTGCAATTTAAAGCGACAAAGGGTTTTACTTTCCGCTGGCTTTCAAAGTGAATAGCTTGTGCAAAAACTTCTTTACCTGTTCCTGTTTCTCCCAATAGTAAGACGGTTGTATCGGTTGGCGCCACTTTACGCGCAAGACCGATTGCTTCCAGAATGGGTTTAGATTGCCCTAATATAGAGGTGAAATCATATTGTTTCTGTATTTTAGATTCCAGTTCAAAAACCCTGTACTGCAGTTTCGCTTTATCCATAGCCTTGTAGACTAATGGAATAATTTTATCATTATCATCTCCTTTGGTAATATAATCAAATGCACCATTACGCATAGCTTTCACTCCATCCTGAATAGTTCCAAAAGCAGTCAGATTGATAACCTCAGCGTATGGTTTTATTTCTTTGATTTGCTTAACCAGTTCAACACCGTTCACATCCGGTAATTTCACATCACTGATCACTACATGAATTTCCTGGGTTGCCAATATCTTCAATCCCTCTTTACCTGTATTGGCCTGAAATACAGTAAATCCTTCTAATTCTATAATTCTCGCTAAAAGACTGCATATCTTTTTTTCATCATCAATGATCAGAACACTTTGCTGCATAGTTGAAATTTTCACCAAAAATAGTTATAATAAGACATATGTAATCCCGGCTGATCCTGTAATAATTGGTAACACGGTCATATTCATTAAAAAATCTTATTTTTGTACAATAAAAATCCTCACCGTTTTGGCTAAAATCAAAAAGAATTCACATAAAATCCTTTACAGAAAGTATTCTTCTAATATTAAATATATTATGATGGTACTCACTGTACTTATCATTACGTTCTTTTTACCTAAACAACCGCGTTTCAGGTATGAATTTCAGAAAGGTAAAGTATGGTTAAATAAAGATCTGGTTTCTCCATTTAGCTTTGCAATCCTGAAAACCAGTCCACAGGTAACTACCGATAAACAGGATGCGCTGGAGAATGTTCTTCCCATTTACAGGTATAGTCCGGAGTTATATACTGCTGTAGAGGAAGCTTACTCGAATGAATTTGATGTAAAATGGCGCGGAAATGCTTTCCCTGAGGAAGAAAAAATCCCTAATAAAGTTGCTTCGCTGAAATTACTGAAGAGTATTTATGAGAAAGGGATTATAGCGATTAACCCTAAGCATCAGAAAGGCCGGAAATATTACGACATCTCACTGCTTAATAATAATATTACAAAAACTATCAGTACACAGGATGTTTTTACGGTACAAACTGCACTGGATTATTTCAACACTACCTTTACCTCTATCAAAGTAAAAGAAAAGGAAGTGGTCATGAATCTTGTTGAAGATCACCTGCAGCCTAATATTGTTTTTGATGAAAAACTAACTGCAATTGTCCAGAACAATACGATAAATAGTCTTTCTACAACTCGTGGAATGGTACAGAAAGGAGAATTGATTATTGCCAAGAACAATGTTATTGACGATGAAATTTACCAGAAACTTCAGTCTTTCAAAGAGACTTATGAAGCACAGACTAAAACTATTGGTGATAGTAAATTAGTATATCTGGGACAAATCTTACTGGTCGGATTCATTCTGACCCTGCTAATGGTATTCTTATCTATGTTCAGAAAAGATATTTTCAGTGATAACAGACAATTATCATTATTGCTGTTAATCATTACGATGCTGCTGCTCGCACTGACCTGGTCTATCAAACTAAATATGCCAAGCTTATATTATATCCCTTTCTGTATCGTTCCGATCATTATCAGAATACTTTTTGATACACGCCTGGCATTATATCTTCATTTACTAGTTATATTAATAGCGGGCTTCTTTGTCCCTAACAGTTTTGAATTCGTATTTTATCAGGTTACTGCTGGTATGGTTGCAATCTATAGTATCAGGAACCTGATCAAAAG
>Ga0247807_10000429_pt1 | contig 26298 bp, 23 predicted proteins | sample UWRJL074202C1_FD_179931 | JGI IMG/M metagenome (GOLD analysis project Ga0247807, IMG submission 179931) | Plant litter microbial communities from Arlington Agricultural Research Station in Wisconsin, United States - UWRJ-L074-202C-1 | ecosystem: Environmental > Terrestrial > Plant litter >...
AGTAAAAGTTCTGAGCAGCGAGTTTCATCTGGCGAAGATTCACCTGGAGACTAAGGGTCTGGATCGCAAGCATGGTCGGTGCAATCACAACTTCAACGTTGCGGTGAATCTTCACTACTTTATCAAGTTTATGAAGATATAAACTCGCCTCGTGTACACCGAGGTTCATTTTCCAGTTGCCGATGATGAGGGTTTTGTCGCGCGCCATGTTAATTATGAGATACCGCTTATGCTTATTGAATTTAAGTGTAACTTATTTAGAGGCATCTAGCAAACTCTCTATCCCCGGTAATTTATCCCCAGCCATCAGTTCAAGACTCGCGCCACCGCCAGTTGAGACATGCGTAAAGCTCGCGCCGCCCGCACTATCCCATTTCAAGACAAAGTCAGCTGTGTCACCACCCCCGATAATAGAGGTCGTTTGAGGTTGCGTAGCAAGTGCCAACGCTAATCGAGCAGATCCATGTGCAAATTCCGGAAGCTCAGCATATCCAAGTGTCCCGTTCCAAATCACTGTTTTCGCATCAGCAATAACTTCGACGATGCGCGTAATTGAACGGTCACCGACATCAAGTGCCTTATCTTCTGGGGCAATATTCTCAAATCCGACACTTCGACGAACTGCTTCAGGTGAGATATCCGTCGCAACAGCAACATCGAGGGGAAGAACAATGAAGTTATCAACGTCATCACCGACTTTTTCGTATGCAGCATGATAAATACGATCAAGTGTTTCTTTTTGATCTGTTTCGAGCATACTTGAGCCCATGTTCACACCCTTGTACGCAAGAAATGTGTTGGCCATTGCGCCACCAATAATAATCTTGTCGGCGACATGAACAAAACGCTCAATCACCGCAATCTTGTCACTAATTTTTGCGCCACCCATAACTGCGACGAGTGGTCGGTCTGGATTTTGCATTGCACCGGTAATTGTTTGGTATTCACGCTCAAGCAGAAGTCCTGAAACACTTGGAATGCACATTGTAATCGCATGCGTACTTGCATGTGCACGGTGAACAACACCAAATCCATCCTGAACAAAGTAGCGAGCACCGGTAGATTCAGCTATTTTCTTTGCAAATTCTTGATCATCAGCTTCTTCTTCTTTGTAATAACGGAGGTTTTCAAGCAGTGTAATAGAGTGATCGCCAGACTTTTTAATCGCCTGCGTCACTTTATCGCCAATAGTATCTTCAACAAATTCAACGTGGTGGTCCATGAGCTCAGAAAGACGCTCTGCAACTTGCTTCAAGCTAAACTTAGGATCGCGACCTTCTGGACGACCCAAGTGGCTCATAATAACGATCTTGCAGCCGTGATCATGGAGATACTGAAGGGTAGGCAAACTTGCCTTTATACGGAGGTCATCACTGATCGCACCATTCTTATTAAGAGGAACATTATAATCTGCTCGAACCAATACTACTTGGTTATCGAGCGGCACGTCACGAATTGTTAGTTTAAAGAAGCCCACCGAATTTACCCACCGTTTAATATACTTTTATTCTAGCACGCGAACTTTGATTGTGTCAGTAGTTCCGACAATACCAGGCTGTTGTCCACTGACAATAATAACTGTCACCTTTTCGTCACCAAACAAACCCTCTGCTTTGAGCTCTTTAGCGAGGTCAAATCCAGCATCATCTGCATCAGGACGAACATAACTGCGGTTTGCGTAGTTGAGCCCAAGTTGTTGTGCAGAACGAAGTTCACTTGTCACACTGATGATCGGAAGATTTGGACGGTGTGCAGCAATGTTTGCAGCAGTCGCTCCAGATTTAGTTTCAGCGATGATCGCATCAACATTAAGTTGTTCAGCAAGGCTCACAGCAGCGGCACTAATCGCATCAAGTTGAATGTTCTTAGCAATTGCGTAGTCGTGAATCGTTGCAACAGGAGAGTTTTCTTGTGTATAAAGAATGACTTTCTTCATCGCAGCTACTGTTTCAAGAGGATATGTACCATTTGCAGTCTCGTCAGAGAGCATCACTGTGTCAGCACCTTGGATAACAGCGTTTGCAACGTCGCTCACTTCGGCGCGGGTTGGTTCAGGGTTATCGACCATGCTTGCCATCATCTGTGTTGCAACAATGCTTAGCTTGCCGTGTTTACGACAAAGCGCAATTAAACGACGCTGTACGATTGGCACTACTTCGGCACCGGCTTCAACAGCGAGGTCACCACGAGCAACCATAATACCGTCAGAAGCAATAACGATTTGTTCCATGACATCATCTTTAATCGCTGCTTTTGTCTCGATCTTCGCAATAATTTGCGCGTGAGATCCACCAGCAACAAGAATCTGACGGAGGTTATTGATGTCGTCAACACTTTGCACGAAGCTGAGCGCAACGAAATCGATGTCTTTTGTAAGGCCGTATTCGATATCTTTAAGGTCTTTAGGGGTAAGAATGTCACCACCAAAGTCTGTGTCAGGAAGGTTAATCCCCTTCTTGCTCATCAAAGTTCCATCGTTTTCGATACGAACCTTAATTGCTGTATCAGAGGTGATCTCGATAACAGTTGTACGTACTTTACCGTCAAAAATGTAAATCGGTTCACCGACTTTTACTTTTTCAGCCAAGTTGTACTGAATTGGAAGAACGTTACCGTTGTGTTCAGCGGCGTTATCAAGGATAATTTCGTCACCTTTTTTTACTGCCATGTTCTCATTAAGCATTCCAAGACGAATCTTTGGACCTTGAAGGTCTTGAAGAATCGCTACTGGTTTACCAATTTGACTGCTTGCTTCTCGAATCCAGTTGATTTGATCATCACGCTCTGCGTAATCACCGTGACTGAAGTTAAGACGGAAGCCGTTTGTTCCTGCTGTAATAAGTTCTTTGATCATCTCTGGTGTACTCGTGATTGGACCGAGTGTTGCGAGAATTTTTGTACGTTTAAATATAATTGCCATAACCTGTGTATCTTACTCTCTTTAAGGTGATAAATCAAAACGGCCCATCTCAGGGACGCTTGATTTATATTAATAAATTCTTGGTGATCTCACGGAGAATCGAACTCCGATTGCCAGGATGAAAACCTGGTGTCCTAACCGTTAGACGATGAGACCATAATTACTTGCGACTGGAGAATTGTATCAAAAAAACCCCTCTTTGACTAGGGGGTAACAGGGTTAAACTTGAATTGTGTTGCCCGTGAGGGTCGTAGCTTGTAGCCACGACCCTCACGGATGAGTTAATGCTGATCAGAACACGAACTCATTTTCACTCAATCTCGGAAGGGTTGGGTGGTCCAACCAAGAGAGTGGTGTCGGTTACCCGACTGCGGCCAACTGCCCCTTGACGAGTGACTGCTCGTCAAGGAGTTTCTGCTGCTCCTTGAACCGCTCTTCGATGACTTCGAAGCAGTACGGCAGCAACGCTGCGACTACTCTTGTCTGAAGCGGGTACTCGTACCCAGCGGCCTTGCGGATGAAACGGCTGAACTCACCATGAGCCTGGTCGTTCTTGACCACGTTCGTAGCGATCCTCTGGAGGGTCGCCTTGAGCGTGGTTTCATCCTGCTCACCTCGCGGCTGATCGAGACGATATGCTCGCTCGACCGTGTGAAGTGACGCCAAGACCTCAACCCCATGGTTGCACTGCTTCGGCGAGAGCTTGAAGCCCTCACCCTTGATTCCTTCTTTGAACTCCACCACGCTCACTGAGCCACCACCGAAGCGGTTGCAGGAGCGATGCGGCGGAAGCGGGAAGGCTTCAGAGAGAGCACGCGCGTCTTGGCGTTGGCGCGTTTCGGCGCCGACTCTCCCTCTTCCAGCTGCCTGTTGGGCGTGTAGCCGACGAGTTTCGCCGGCTTGTCGTCCTCGAGCACCTGGTACTTCGGCTTGAACCATCCCTCCTTGAGTGCCATGAGAATCAGCGGCACGTAGTCCGACCTTGTTCCTCTGTTGCGGCTCTGGAGGGTGTCGGCGAGATCGTCGACGCTGGTTGTCATGATGTCGGGTCCGCCAATAGCGCACAGATCCTTAATCACTTTTTCCGGTTTCTTTGACATTTTTTTAATTCACCTTTCAGGGCGAATCGGCACTCTTTTTTACTTAAACACAATCTGTTCTCCAACCTGTCTTCCCATAAGACAGATCTTTAAGCCGATCTTCACGCATTTAAATTGCTGTCCCATGCAGCAGTGCATAGAAAGTGACTATACACCCCTTGACAAGAGGTGTCAAACATTTTTGTATACTAGTGCCGCCTATCTGTTAACGACACCAGATATAGTGTCATCACCTTAAAGGATAGTAAAAAGCTTGTGCTTTAGGCACTTATATTGTTTAAGCTATTGACTTTTTAGCTTATATATGGTAAATTGATAACATCATTCACGGGTGAGGTGTGAGAGCCTAACCAGGGTGAGGAGGTCATTAACAAGTCGGATCATTACAGTGTATGTCCTGAATATGTATTACATATTATAAGACGCACTGAAAAGCTACAGATCTTTGTAGCTCCCTTACGGAGCAGCGCGTCAGCTAATCTATATGACTGGTTGTCGCGCTGCTCCCTAACCCCCAGGGATGCAGCTGCGGAAACGCGTAATTTATTATGCGCAACCGCGCATTTATCCCAGGGGGAGAAGGAGCTTTACAAATATGTTCAAAAACCTGTTCGGCCGCTTCACGGTGGCCCTGTTCGTCACTCTGCTCATCGCCAACGTCCTGCTCTTGACTGCTGTCTACTCGGTCGGTATCACTACCGGCTACGAGGGCGTGCCGTCATGGAGCTGGGACAGCTACACGGATACAATGGGAAGCCTCTTCGGAAGCTTCTCGTCGCTCGTGCTGCTGTTGATTGGGGTCGCTTTCTTCGCCGCTTCGGTGTGGATCGCGGTCTATCTGAGCAAGAAAGGACGTCACAACTGGGTTGGAGTCTGGTATTTCATCGGTCTTGTCGGCGGAGGAGCAATCCTCTACCTGCTCGTCGATTGGTCCAGCTTCGGCTTCGGTTTCATCCCGGTCATCGCGTTGATTGTCTTCACGACAATCGAGGCCGTGATCGGTACTGTTTTGGCCAACCGGCTGCGCCCGTAACCCCAAGAAGGGAGGTGCGCTGTGAAGCGCATCATCACAACACTGTCCATTGCGGTGAGTGCTGTCGTCCTGCTTGCAGGGTGCCAGTTCACCGTTGGCGCCACTGGTGCCAAGCCCATCGATCTGACCGATTCCGCTTCTATCTCCGCCCTGTGTGGAGATGACGCGGTTGAGGTCCAGACATTCGTCGCTTCGGCGGCAGATGCCAAGCCCACTTCAGGAAAGCGCAACGCGCTGGCCAAGTGGGGGATCACTGACCCCGCCGATGACGAAGCCCTCGCTTCCATTCTGGCCACGCTCGATGAGCGTGCTCAGGTGGAGTGTGACGACGACATCGACGCAACGCCGGCCTCTGACAAGACCGACAACGACACCAAGCTGAGCCAGGAACTCCTGGATCTGCTGGATGCCAGCTACGCGGAGCCGGGTGTATGCCCTGCTATCGTCGCGGCCGCTGGTCTTCCTGTCGTCGAAGGTTACTACGACCTCCTGATCAAGGCCTTGTATGAGGTCAACGACAAGGGGAACGTAGAACTGAACCTCAAGTGGTCGGATGCACTCAGTACGGCTCTTCCCGGGAACACTCCCGAGGAGAAGTACACGAGCCTTAAGGTTGCTATCTGCACGGAGCCCGTCGTGGGCGTCGCGCTGGCACACCTCTTCGCACACCTCGAGATCAACGGCGTTTTCGTCCGCGATCTTCAGGTCACGAAGTGGCTCGACCCGTACAACGTACCGGACAAGCAGATCAACGATCTGGTTGCGAGCTTCGTTCCTAACTTCACCGTTAAGATCGCTGACCGCACCGAGGAAACCAACGCAGCAGCGCTCGACGCCATGACCTCTTACCAGGACCTGGCTGACAAGCTGATCAAGTTGCTTTCTCGTTACCAGCTCGTCGATGTTCGTGCAATCGACAGTACGCACCACTACCACCTCGTTGCTGGAGGCCTCACGGCCGACGGCATTCCCGAGGTGGAAGTGAGTTCTGAGTTGGACAACCGTCCGGCTCTCGTCTTCTTCCTCACGGAAAAGACGGCCTGTGTTCCGATCAGCGTGCTGGCATTTAATGTCGGCGACAAGCGCCCGGAACTGGCGAACATCCCTGCGGACTGCAGTCCGTTCCTCCCGCCGCCGCCCGTCACTCCCGAGTGCACGTACGACTGTGGTGGAACAACTGAGTGCACGTACGACTGTGGGCCCCCGCCCTGTGTCGTGAACTGCGGTGGAGAGAAGACGGACCATGTGCCCGTCGAGACGACGCCTGACGGTAAAACGGAGCCCCCAGCTCCCCCGCCCACGTCGCCGCCTGCTCCTCCCGAGGTTGTCGACACCACGCCTGTCGAGGAAGTCGACACAGGAACAGAACTCCCTCCACAGGACACCAGTGGTACTAACACTGGAACTGTGTCTGAGTAGTTCGTAATCGAGTGGGGTGTAGGGCTTTGGCTCTGCACCCCACTCAGAAAGTTTTGTAGCTTTTAAGTTTTCCGAGGAGTCTTTACTCGGCAGCTGGTAATTTATTACCGCGCCTTGAGTTTTGACTCCTCGTGAGTCCACCTTGTTGATGTTCGCATCCATTCTGGATTCGGACATACACTTTGTAATGATCTGATTTGTATTGACGTTTAACAACCTGGCAACAATGTTTTCACAAAATTTTATATTAAATTTGATTTTATCTGCGAGATGAATCAAGAAATGGAGATACATAATGAGTAAACTAACCTCACTCATCCGACGCGCTCCTAAGCGTTTCAGTGCAGTAATTGCAATGATCGCTGCGGCCGTCATCGTTCCAACAATGGTTCTAGCCTCTTGGGGTCCGGACCGCCCAACTTACGACTGGAATGGCCCAGCTGCCGACCACGTCGTATTCAACTCATTCACTAACAACCCTGCACAGGGCGACGAGCGAAACTTCATGCAAGTGCGTGAAGCGAGTGCAAGTGCAAGTACATACACTGACAACATCGCTCTTCAAGCAAACAAAGAGTATGTTATCAACATCTACTACCACAACAACGCATCAACAACTCTTAATGACGCTGCTCACGGATACAAAGGTGTAGCCGTTGGCGCTTACATTAAAGCTCAAATCCCTGGCCTCGTTGCTAAGGGAAGCACACGTACTGTCTCACAAGGATACATCGGTGCAGCAAACGCAAGTCCTAAAGAAGTTTGGGATGACGTCGCATTCAGTAACGCTACAAGTGGCGACCTAGCCCTTACATACGTTCCTGGTTCTGCAACTCTTCACAACTTCGGTAAAGCTAACGGCGCGAAGCTATCAGACAGTATTGTTACTTCTGGTGCTCCAATCGGTTACGACGCACTTGACGGTAAAGTACCTGGTTGTAACGAATTCTCTGGATACGTTACTTTCGTTGTCAAGACAACTCAATCTAACTTCTCAGTAGACAAGCAAGTACGAGTTCAAGGACAAACAGAGTACAAAGAGAATGTTACAGCAAAAGCTGGCGACACTCTTGAATACCGTATTGAATACAAGAACACTGGTACACTTCCTCAGACTAACGTCGTTGTAAAAGACACTCTTCCAAAGAATGTTAACTATATTGCTGGTTCAACAACCCTCAAAAACGCTAACAACCCTAACGGAAAAACTGTCGCTGACGGTGTAACAACCACTGGTATCAACATCGGTGACTACGCTGCTGGCTCAAACGCTTACGTTAAGTTTAATGCTAAAGTTGCTGCAGAAACTGCGCTAGCTTGTGGTGTAAACACCCTTGTGAACAAAGCTTCAGTCCAAGTTGGTACATCAACTAAAGACGACACTGCAACAACAACTGTTACCAAAACGTGTATTCCTAACATTAATGTTTGTGAACTCGCGACAGGTAAGATCGTAATAATCAAAGAAACAGACTTCAACAGTACTAAGTACTCAAAGAAGCTTGCTGATTGTAAGAAAATTACTGTCTGTGAATTAAGTACAAAGAAGATCGTTACAATTATTGAAAAAGAATTTAACACTTCTAAGTACTCAAAGAACCTAGACGACTGTAAGACACCTGAAAAGATGGTTGTCTGTGAACTAAGTACAAAGAAGATTGTTACAATTCTTAAAAAGGACTTTAACACTTCTAAGTACTCAAAGAACCTAGACGACTGTAAGACACCTGAAGAAATCACCGTCTGTGAACTAAGCACTAAGAAAATCGTTACAATTCTTGAAAAAGACTTTAACACTTCTAAGTACTCAAAGAACCTAGACGACTGTAAGGAAGTTCCACCTGTAACACCACCAGAACTTCCAACAACTGGTGCCACAGAAAACATTGTTGCCGTTATTGGCCTTGGCGCCATGATTGCAAGCATCGCTTACTACGCTGCTAGCCGTCGTGCACTTAACCAATAAGAGTCTGACCGCTCTCTCACTCTCCCTACGTAAGTAGTAGGAATCTGAAGCGATTCAGACAAAATAACCCCCGCCTTAAAACGGGGGTTATTTTATTTGCTATAATATCTGTAATGGCAAACAAGCAAAAGAAGAAGCGAAACAAAATATACACCGGCGTCGACGCCGCAGTGACTCGTCCAACGATTACAAAAATCAGCGCGGTCAACCGTAACTTCGTCAGTCAATGGTGGTTTGATCACAAGCGAATCGCTCGCCCAATCATCATTGCAGTCTTAGTTGCTGCAGCGATTACGATTCTTATTATCGAACTTGTTCGTATCGCTTCAAACGCGTAGTCTATTTAATCGGCAAACGGAACCCAAAGGTACTTCCCTTGCCTTCTTTTGATTCAAAGATAATCTTTCCATGATGACCATCAACTACCTTCTTTGCAAGGAAAAGCCCGACACCCGTTCCATCTGGTCGTTGTTTTCGAGCGTTTGTTGCGCGGAAGAACTTTCCAAATAGCTGCGCTTGTTCTGAAAGAGGAACTCCGATACCCGTATCCTTCACCGTGAATTCAACGTGGCCTTTCGTAGCAGAGAGCGTCACCTTAATTTTTGAACCCTCTTTTGAGTAATACATCGCATTGTCACAGAAGTTCATAATTACTTGTTGAATCTTTCCTTCATCAAGTTGTAGTTCAGGAACATTCTTTGGCCTTTTATAGACGAATGATAATCCGTGCGCTTTTGCATTTGGCTCAAGTGCTTCAATTTCTTGCTCGACGATTTTCGAGAGATCAACTGGACGCTTATCCATCATAAACTTCCCTGTTTGTAGTCGCGAGACATTCAAGAAGTCACTAATCAAACGAACCATACGTTCACTACTCATGAAAGCTTCCTGCAAAAGATGCTTTTGTTCTTTCGTCACGTCGCCAACATCCCCGTCCATAAGCATACTGACATATCCTTTAATACTCGTTAAAGGAGTCCGAAGTTGGTGACTGGCCATACTAATAAATTCGTCTTTCGATTCGTCGAGGCGTTGTAGCTGTGCGTTACTTGCGCGGAGTTCTTTTGTGGCAGCTGCGATGCGCTGTTCAAGGTTTGCATTGAGGTCTTTTACTTCTTGAAGTGAGAGGGCATTTTGGATCGCGATAATAAGTTCGTTAGAAATCGTGCCGAGGATACGAATATCACGACTCGTATATCCAGCCCTTTGGTTCTCACCCATGCACATATACCCAATAATTTCGTCGTTCTGCACCAGTGGCACGATCAGTGCCAACCGATAACTTGCCATAAGCCGGCGTAACCCATTGCGTGTCTCATCACTCGTACCGTACAGTGCAGCCGGCATCCCATGCGCCTTGACGTATTCATCAAGCCAACGAGCATCAGCTAGTGCAAGCTTTCTAATATTCGAAGTACCGATTTGCGTACTTCTCTCGTCTTTATAAACAAAGAATGAAACGTCTTTGGCTTTTAGTTCTGCAGATAAATACTGAGCAATCTTCGTAAGGAGATGACGAAGATCAATAGTACTACTGAGAATTTGGTTTAAAGTCGCAAATACCTCATCGGTATTGTACGTATACCGATAGAAGAAACGGTTCGTCCAACGATCAAAGAACAATTTCACAGGTTGAAATAATAGCGCCAATATTACCGTTAGACCAAGATTAAAGAATAGTTGCGATGAAAGATTTGTTTGTCCAAGAAGTAGATTAAATACTAGATACGCAACGAGGAGATAGACGCCGCCAAGTGTTAGCAGTGAAAGTATGTAATTAACGGTTCGAACGACCGTAAATCGAATATCGAACAATCCGTGTCGTGCGATCACATAGAAAATACCGGCCGAAGTAACGAACGCAAATAATGGACCATACGCAATCAGCTCGTAGTTACCAAAAAGTGGGAGAATGATATCGAAAAATCCTCCACCGCTAAAACCGACAAGTAATGACAATGCCACGATCCGTCGGTGCGCGTATACACCTTTCGCCCTGGCAGCCTTACTAATTAAAAACCACAGTCCCATTCCTACATACAGAATAAACACGGCACTATAGAGGATATAGCTCATCTGTACGAGATCAACTGTTTTTGCGGCACCTGCGTCAATTCTGTTAATCATACCGCCCGGTATCGCAATAATGACTGTCATAAGTGCCCATGGAAGAAGTGCAAATACGCGCACTGCGAGTGATACTTTAATCGACAAATATGCCAAGCTAAATAGAAGGAATGAATAAGGTATAAGAAGCCCTAAGCTGTAATAGATAAAGACAAAAATCGAAGCCCACACATGCGATGGAACAAGAAGGAATAGTCCAAGGAATATTGCCCAAAGCCCAACGCTTCCCGCGAACAATACATACGCAGTACGCATATTCTTTGTATTCGTTCCTTCTGAAAAGACGATCGCAGCTAAGCCAAGCGATATCACACCAGCGATTAATGTTAAGATACTGATGATCACAATTTAGTAATCTCCATCACGGCATACACGTTATCTTCAGAAGTTGTAATGGTAATTGTTTCTGGGTCAATTTCTGCCTCGACAGCGATATCAACTAGTTCATCTATGGAACGAGGCTTCACTCCTTGCCAACCAATCACCTTTTGATTCACACCGAGCTGCGGTCGATCTGAAAGCATATTTGATATAACAAGAATTCCGCCTGGTTTTAATATTCTGTGAAATTCTTTCACACCCTTCACACATCTTTCCCTCGAAAGATATTCCCATAACCCAAGCATGTCGATAATATCAACCGATTCGTCATTGAGTCTAAATGCTTTTGCGTAATCCGCACGATAGGTTTTAACATCATCCTCAGAGATAGCCGCTTCATTAAATAACTCTTTATTTAATTCGAGAGATTTGTAACTAAGGTCGTATTCCTCCCATCGAATTCTTTTTCCGTATTGATCCCTCACCTGTACTGTTGCATCGATGTTCGGCACACCCGCACCAGCACCCAAGGCGAGTGCCGTTAATTCACTTCCTCCAAATTCAGCTGCTTTTTTAAGAAGTAACCCATTATGAATTGAGCCTCTCGCCCTGATCGCGATACTATCAATTGCATTCGTAAAGATATCACGTGCATGCGCATCAATTTTGCCATCAGGGAAAAGTCTACCAGCGTCATCCAGTCTTTGGAGGCAATACAATGCTTCTGCGTTTGGCATGTGGTTGTCGCGCCAGAACTGCATCGTCGTATCATCAAGGTGGTTTTCGTAGAAAATATCGCTTGCGGGATTTGATATTCCCTCTACAGGAATAGGCCAATCATGATTATTATTGACCATCTCATCTAATAGCTGTAGATGATTATTGAGCCTTAATCTTTCGATTGGGTCGCTCACGTCTCCGACAGCTACAAACTTTCTTTCGTAACTATGACCCGAAAAAGTATGCTCCGTACGAGTCTCCTTCACAAAAACTTCACCAGGCAGTAACTCATTAGGACCCACACCTTCAACCAATCTATCGCCTAACAATGTCACACTGACTCCCCTTTGATGTTGTTCTATATATCTGCTACTATACTACAGTAACCATGACCAAAATTGCCATCATTGAAGACGATCCAGTTATTAGCCAAATGTACCGAATGAAATTCGAGGCCGACGGCTTTGACGTGCAACTCGCAAATAACGGCGAACGCGGCGTTGACATGGTGGAAAGTTTTGCGCCTGACATTATTCTTATGGACCTTCAAATGCCTGAAATGGGCGGCGAAGAAGCACTTGCGATTATCCGCAAAAAAGATTGGGGCAAAGACATCCCGGTCATCATACTTACAAACCTCGGTGAAGAAGAAGCACCAAAGGGTATCCGTGAACTGGGTATCCACAGTTATATCGTGAAAGCCGAACTCACTCCTCGACAAGTTGTCGGACGTGTCAAAGAAGCTCTCGGCGTTTAAAAAAGTCTAAACTACTTTTTCTCGACAGTTGCGCGTGCAGCTAAAATAAGATTATCAAACAAAGCGGTCACCGTCAGTGGACCAACTCCACCCTTCACTGGTGTGATTGAAAGATCAGTTCGCTCGCGGACGTCTACAGCAACGTCCCCTACGATCTTTCCGCCCTCAGAAGCCGTACCAGCATCAACAACAACAGCACTCGGCTGCAACATCTGTGTCGTAATAAGACCAGGTACACCCGTTGCAGTCACAACCACTTGAGCTTTTCGTACTTCACCCGCGAGGTCTTCGGTTTGATCGTCCAATATATTGACATTAAGTCCCGCAGTTCGCCAGAGTTTTGCAAGTGGCGCCCCCACAAGTCGTCCATTTCCAACAATCGCTATATATTTATCTCGCAGATCAACATTGTATCCAGCAAGTAGCCAGTCAATTGCCATCGCAGTTGCCGGCGTCAAAGTCGCACCTTCACCAAGTCCGTCTACGTCCTTTGCGGGCAAGACAGTGTTTACTGCTTGTTCGGTAAGAGAAGGATCGGCAAGTGGTAATTGAATAATGATTCCATGAACGGTATCGTCTTCGTTCAGAACTTGAATCGTGTCTAGAAGGTCTGCTTGTTTAATCTTGTGAATCGAAACTTCTGCCAAGATATCTTCACCGTATTCCTGCTTGAGGCGTACATATGTATCGATAACCGGGCTATCAATTGTCTGAATAATTGCGAGTTTTGGAACAACGCGAAAAGATTGACGAAGTGTACGAATCTGACGTGCCTGCCGCTCGGTTATATATTCTGAAAGTTCTTTACCATTAAGTATTCTCACTCCCTTTAGCTTAACAAATGCTGTGATACAATCAAACCATGAATACATTATCACTATTTGCCCATGAAACGCTCGGAGTTTCAGACCACACATCAAACGTTGCAGCAGCATCAACAACAGCACCGTCAGCGGACTACATCCTCTTCCTTACGCTCTTCGTGATTGTTGCTTATATTATTAACGCAATCCTTCTTGGCCGCATCTTCAAAAAAGCCGGTGTCTCTGCAGGTATCGCATGGGTGCCTATCTATAACACATGGAAGATACTCGAACTTGGTGGCCAAAAGGGTTACTGGGCAGTACTCGCGATTATCCCAATCGTCCAATATGTATCAATCGTCTTTATGTTCATCGCCTACTACAACATTGGCTTAAAGCTAGGTAAGTCTGGTAGCTTCGTTTTATGGGCTATCTTCCTTCCAATTGTTTGGATTATTTGGCTCGCAACTGATGCTTCTAAATGGAACAACGCATTAGGTGCTCCAAGCCTCGCTCCTGAGCACAGCGGTTCAACACCAACTGCAACACCAATCGTTTAATATTCATTTACATTAAAAGAACCGGCTCCGAGGCCGGTTCTTTTTTATACTATCGAGGCTACTTCGCCTTCTTACTAATTCGCGTTACGATCCATACAAGCACAACACCAACAATCAAGATAATAAGTGAAGTGATCGCAATCTGCCCATATCCACCATTTACTGGATTAAGGAACGGATAAGGGTACCACTGCGCGATCGGACCACGAATCAGCGAGTATCCAAGGTACGCAAGTGGGAAGATGAGCCACAAAAGACCACGACGGAATGAAATACGTCGACTTGGTGGATCGATAATCCAGTCAAGCGCCACTGCGATCGGAATAATATAGTGAAGCACAATGTTATCCCAAGGTACGGCAGTCAACTCAACACCTTCTAGTCCCGACAGTAGGACTGCAAAAACTATACCTGTCACCACCATTAAGAAGGTTGCAGCTCCTCTGAAGAAATCCAGCTTGTGACTCTTCTTACCTGCAAACACAAAGAATGCGCTCGCAAGAAATACAATGAAAGCAATAATATTAGCTTCTATTGTGAAAAAGCTAAAGAAGTTCCCAAAATTAAACGTTCCCCTCGTCGCCGTTACAGCCAACTCAGTTACGATTGCGCTAAACCCTAATAAACCGAACAATACTTTATATGCGACGAGATAGTTTCTTTTCATGAATTAACTATAACAGGAAGCGAAGGACTAGAAAATAAGCCATTTTTATGATAGAATTACCCCTGTATTGTTCGTGAAATGCAATAATACCGTTCGCACCCGTAGCTCAGCGGATTAGAGCACTGGTCTTCGGAACCAGGTGTCGCAAGTTCGAATCTTGCCGGGTGTACCAATATTATGAATAAGACTTCTTAGTGGAGTCTTATTTTTTACGTTAGTACAGAAGTGCTAAACTAAGTACACAATTAATAGGGAGAATGTATGACGGAAACTGAACAGACTACAGAAGTACAGGAAACTACCACTCAACCTAATGGAGCACGCGTAGAACGACATAACGTAAGTCGATCAACTCAGACATCAGGCGTTGTCGTTGCGCAAAGGGCTATTTGGTTTATCGTAGGAGTCATAAACGCTCTTATCGCAATCCGGTTCGTCCTCCTCTTACTCGGCGCTAACCAAGGTGCAGGATTTGTCGATTTTATATACGGCATTACGGCCGTATTAGTTGCACCATTCGTAGGCATCTTCGGACAGCCAACATTCGGACAATTCATGTTCGACTGGAGCAGTATTCTCGCAATTGTAGTATATAGCCTTATTGCATGGGGACTTGCGAAACTTATTACAGTCGCTCGACCACGAGAAGAGATTTAGTAAAAACCCTAGCCATAAATAGCTTACGTACCAAAAAAACGACTCATTGAATAGTGAGTCGTTTTATATAGGATGACGCTCAATTATGCTCACGCCTAAATACCCTTGTCTCAACAGAGGTAATAGTGTACAATGTGTTCCTGTACACGGGCCAGTAGCTCAGCTGGTTAGAGCGTCTGCCTCTTAAGCAGAATGTCGTGGGTTCAAGTCCCACCTGGCCCTCCAAGAAATCATATATCGGAACCGGTTCAAGTCCTCATAGCTTTGGCCCTCCAAGAAATCATTAAAAAAGACACTTCAGAGTGTCTTTTCTATACCTACAAAACCACCTACTGCAACTTGATTTCGCACGTCGAAGCGTTGCTGTCACTCCAGAGAGTATCCATGCCCTGAGGGCATCTATTATGGAAAAAATTCAAGACACTATAGGCCTGTCCATTCCTGTATTTTACGAGTGGGCCAACCCCATCCGTAAGCTCGGTTGTTGGCGCTGAACTACTTGCTCCCCAGCGCGGTCCGTCCGGTAGCGCCCTGATTGACTCAAGTGCATTTAAAATACCAAAATCAGCGTACATCATAGGTTGATTCATATCACCTTTAACGATTCGATCATAAGGATTCCAGCAGACATTCTGAATAAAGTTCTTACCTAGGCAATAATATCGGCATGCCTCACCCGCTGGACCGCAGCCACTTGCCGACGGTGTGAATACATTATCAGTCGGTGTTGGATACGCGCCATGTTCGGCCTTATACGCATAAAATAGCGATTGCCATGCCTGAAGCTCAACCGCACGATCCGCGTTCCACTTGGTACGTATCACTCCGGTATAGCCCACAATTGTTATTCCAACCAGAATCCCAATAACGACGATCACGATAAGAAGCTCGACGATCGTAAATGCGTTTCGACGAGGCTGTACAGAAGATGTCTTTGAATGAACCATCATATACACAAAACTATGGAGCATAAGCAGTAACGAGTCAAGAGAACATTCACTGCTCACTATGCGCTATACTAATACTAGCTATGGAAGTACACACAAACATACCACTTAAAAACTTCACAACAATGAAACTGGGTGGACCAGCTCGATTTATGGTCGATGTTCGCACGTCTGCTGAACTTATTTCCGTATATGAAAATGCTGTTTCTAAAAACCTCCCTATATTTATTTTAGGCGGTGGCAGTAACGTTATTGCAAAGGACGAAGGATATAACGGGATCATTATCCGCATTCGCATCCCCGGCTTTGAAATTGTCGCTGATGACATAAATGCAACAACAATAAAAATTGGGGCAGGGGAGAATTGGGACGATGTCGTTAAGCGAACGGTAGATATGCGCCTGAGCGGCATCGAAGCAATGTCGATGATTCCCGGAACCACTGGTGCTGCACCCGTTCAAAATGTTGGTGCCTACGGTCAAGAGATCGCCGATACCCTTGTCTCGCTTGAGGCATATGATTCACAGACAAAGTCACTTGTCGTCTTGCAAAACGAAGTTTGTGGCTTCGCCTACCGCGATAGTATTTTCCGTGGCAGCGAAAAAGGCCGCTACGTCATCACAAGTATCACTATAAAATTATCAAAAAGCCTCCCCCAGCCCCCTTTCTACGATACACTTCAAACTTACTTCGACGAACACAGTATTAAGCTGTTTACTGGTGACACAGTTCGTGACGCTGTTATTGCAATTCGGACCGAAAAACTGCCAGACCCGAAACTAAAACCAAACACGGGATCATTCTTCAAGAACGCTATCATCGAAGACTGGCAGCTAACGGATCTCCAAAAAACATTCCCAGATATAAAAGTCTTTAGTATGGGCGACGGACGATCAAAAGTTCCCTCAGGTTGGTTAATCGAACAAACCGGCCTTAAAGGACAACTTTTGCACGGCATAAGAGTTCACGATAAAAACACACTTGTCCTTATTAACGAATCCGCCAAGGGATATGCCGATTTGGCCGCTGCTCGCGACGAAGTAATTGGCGCGGTTCGAGACAAATTCCGTATTCAAATCGAACAAGAACCACTCGAAATCTCTTAGCTTGCGAATTAGCACCAAACCCCTTATGCTATAAGTATGACACGGCGTGGGTTCACGATTGTTGAGCTGATTATTACAATCACTATCATGGGTATTCTGCTAACCTTAGCAGTTGTTAATGTTGGGTCGACTCAATTGAAAGCTCGCGACGATAAACGCGTTTCAAACGTGCAAGCAATTGGCAGCTATCTCGACAGTTTTTATAGCAACGGCACACCAGGTGGCGGTACAATCCCGACAACTACCAATATGATCACAAACCCAAGCTTTGAAGTGAATCTTAGTAATGTCGGAGCCGCGAACTCAACAATTACACAGACCACTGCATGGTCATCTGACGGTGGCAGTTCACTTTCGATTACACCAAGCAACTCAAGCACAGACTCATTCGCATATATCGGAATGCCGGATACTGGGATGAGATTGGGGATGGTTGCTGGCAAAACATACACGCTAAGCGCCATGTACCGTATCCCCGCAATGCTCACAGGAACCCTCGACGGTAATAGAGCTTCTTGTATCATTGTATTTTGGTATGTATCTGGTGCATACCAATCTCAAAAGTCTTGTGGTGGTTCACCAAACGTAGGTACTTACCCACTCAGCCTCACATTCACAATTCCCGCTGGTTCTACTGAGGCATTTATACGACTATACAACGGTGGTACCGTTGGAACGAGCCCCGTCTATTTTGACTCTGTGGTTCTTACCGAAGGTGCATCGCGACCAGACTACGTCGATGGAGATATGGATGGTTGGAGCTGGAACGGAACAGCAAATGCATCTTCATCGACAGGGCCTATCGTCGTCACAGGTATACCAGGAACGTACCCATCAGTCTCTCTTGCCTCATCTCCCCTTTTGACACTTTACCTTCCAGATGCTGATATTAAGGCCTTTATTGCGCCAGGTCAGTCTGACCCATACGCCACGTTTATTGCTGCAACAAATAATGTTCAGACAGCTGAAGGTGTTCTCCCTCAACCGACTAAGGATCAGTACGTTTATCAACCAATCGACAATGATGGTATTCTTTGTGCCACTCGTGATTGCCGTAAATACAATATTTACTATCGCCTCGAATCCGACAATGTTGTTCGTATGATATCGAGTAAAAATCAATGAGAAATATTTCAAAACAAGCCGGTTTCACTGCCGTTGAACTTCTGATTACACTTTTCGTTGCAGCTGGCTTCCTTGTCGCAAGCTACCAGTTGTTTAACTTGATTATCAAAGATGGAGGCTCAACAAGGTCAGAATCACGTGCCGGTAATGTCGCGTACGACTATATGCGTCGCTACATAAGCACGGCAACGAGCCCTTGTACTGTCCAAGATCCTCTAACAAATTCAGCTATCACCGTCGATGGATTAGTGGACGCAACGGTTTCAGTTGATATTACATGTCCAGTTTCCTACTCAATAAGTACCGTTTCGGAGATTGAAGTAACGGTCAAGTATAACGTTCCCGAACAGACTGTTAAATACTCTACCTTTACCATTGGATCGTCATCAAGTGACAATGAGGTCACTAACGGACTTATTGGATGGTGGAAACTTAACGGTAATACAGCGCCGTCGATTGGTACCGTTACTGGAACATTAATGGGACCCCCTACCCTTACGACTGGACAAAACACAAGTCCAAATAGCGCATACAACTTCAGTGGTTCGACGGCATTTATTGCACTAACCGGCACCGAAGATACTTTACCCGCAAAGGATGCGCCGAGGTCATTATGCGCCTGGGCAAAACCAAGTTCTGTTGCTACAGGTTTGAGATATATCGCAGCCTACGGGAGCAGCTCTAACGATAAGGGCGCGCTTATTGGCATGAACGGAACAAGTGCCATCGCAGGTTCGATGGGAACCAACGCAACAGTAACGAGCGTATGGGCGGTTAACATATGGCACCATATTTGTATAACATTTAACGGATCATCCTCAACCGTTTTGTATATCGATGGTACTTCAAGGTCTACTACATCACAGACATGGGATACTGATGTGAGCGACCTCTACATTGGCCGTAACTCGGGAGGTACTGCAAACCAATGGCTCGGCGCAATCGACGACGTACGTATCTATAACCGCGCGATCTCAGCCGCCGAGGCGCTTTCGCTGTTTAACCAAGGCGCACGATGATGAAAAAAAATGTAAAGACTTCACTTCAAAAGGGCTTTACGCTCATTGAAATGCTTGTTGTTGCACCTGTCGTCATTCTCACGATCGGCGCATTCTTAACCGTTATTATCAGCATGACTGGTGAAGTATTATCATCACGAGCATCCACCGCACTCGCATATAACATACAGGACGCGCTTAATCAGATAGAGACAGACGTAAAGCTAAGCACGACTTACCTCGCAACGAATAACATCGAATTAACAGCCTCTGAACAGCAAGGATATAACAACGACGGCACTAGTTTTGCAAATGCCGGCTACACAAATGGAACGAGTCTTATATTGAATATGCTCGTGACAGACGGTAATCCGATCGCAACAACAAGCCAAGTCGTCTTCCTCACAAATAAACCGAATGGATGTTCAAGTAATAAGGTGTTTACAAATACCCCGATGACAATGAACGTCGTCTACTTTATAAAAAACGACAGCAATAACGTTTCTTCACTTTGGCGTCGAACGATCATGCCTTCAAATTATGCTGATGGAGCATCAGTAAGCTGTACAGCACCATGGCAGCGTCCAAGCTGTGCTCCAAACTACACAAGCTCATTCTGTAAAACGAATGATGAAAAGCTAGTAGAAGGTGTATCGCCTTCTGACTTTGTCGTACAATATTTCAGTTCGGCCGCAGGGACAACACCCAATACTATCGCTTCAAACCCCGCATCAATTCCTAGCGTGAGAGACCCTGTCCTTCAGACGCTTCCAACAGTGAATGTTTCAATCACTGCACAACAAACCGTCGCAGGACGAGTCATCAGCCGATCAGCAAGCCTCCGAGCAACTCGACTTGATACAAATGCCTCAACTATTGCCGCAAATATCGTCACTACTCCATCTGCACCAAGTGCCGTTACTGCCACATTCACCACCCCTGGTGAAATAGCCGTTGCGTGGCAGCCAAATGCGACTTCCTACAAGGTACAGTACGACACAAGCAGTAGCTTCTCTGCACCACAAGAAGTTACAGGTACGACCGCCTCACAAACTATCACAGGATTGAAAGCGGCGTCACTCTACTACTTCCGAGTACAGTCAACAAATTCTGCCGGAACGAGTGGCTGGTCATCAACAGCGACCGCGTATTCAACGATTACAAGCGGCTTGATGTCATGGTATCCAATGAACGGAAATGGAAACGACGTGATTGGAAGTAATAACGCAACAGTGGTAAGCGCTACCGCAACAACAAATAAAGATGGTGTCGCTAGCCAAGCGTACCAATTCAATGGAACGTCAGCATATCTTAGTCTTGGAAGCGGCTTTGTGAACCTTGCGAGCGGTGTGACAGTCAGTATCTGGGCAAATCCGACATCAACGGGATCGAACGCAAAGTTCTTCAACCTTACTTCAGGAAGTGGTACAGGCGGTATCGTCTTTGGACGTAGCACGACAACTTCTAGCCTTGCATTCCAAGGGTCAAATAGCACTATAGTAACCGCAGCCGGCATCACAAACAGTACTTGGCGTCACTATGTTGCATCCGAAAACGCTGCCGGTGCAGTGAGAATCTACAGAGACGGAGTCCTCTTAAGCACTGGTACAACGGGCGTTCTTACCAATACGAGTCGATCTGTAAACTACATCGGACGAAGCTATTCGTCATCAGATGCCTATTACGCTGGCTCACTTGATGACGCGCGTATCTACAACTCGGTGCTATCTGACGCAGAGATCCTTTCGCTCTTCAACGACGGCCCTCGGTAACAGTGATAGATTTGTCATAAAAATGCTTGCGCTTATACCAAGCTCGTAGTACATTAGTCTTAGAGTAATTTACATTATAAATAGGGGGCAGCTCAACAATGAGTTTCAACAATATCAAATCCAAAGTACGATCAGAAAAAGGTTTCACAATCGTTGAACTCTTGATCGTTATCGTCGTCATCGGTATTTTGGCAGCAATCACGATTGTCGCCTACAACGGTGTAACATCACGTGCAAATACAACAGCAGCAGCAGCTACTGGTGCAACACTAGCTAAGAAGGCTGAAGCTTACAATGCAGAGAAGTCTACATACCCAGCAACACTTTCATTGCTTACAGCACCAGCTGATTCAGGGACAAGCTACTATGTACCAGCATCAAGTGTCACACTTGTAACAGCAAACCCAATGGTCGCACCAACTGGTAACAACATGACACAAACTGCTACATTTAAAAAGTGTGGGACTGGTTCTTCATCAACAGCGCCAACAACAGCAGCGCTTGTTACGACCCAAACTGGTGTAAGCGTAGAAACATGGAGCTTCACCGCTAACGCCGTTCAAGTTGTGAATGTAGGTATCACATCTGGAACTGTCGGCGCAAACAACGTCGGCTGTGGACCAGCACTTACCTAGTCACCTGAGACTATATAAGTAACTTAAAACCGGCTCACTCGAGCCGGTTTTAGTTTGCTTAAAGACAAGGTTATCTACACATCGCTCGGCAAAGGAAAGTCCTGCACAAATGTAAATACTTCTTCGCGAAGCTCATTCAATCGTGAAGGATCCTCGTGCGAATCAATCGCCTGCTTCATCCACTCCGCAATCCGCTCCATATGTTCTTCTTTAAGACCTCGAGTCGTAAGCGCGGGTGTTCCAAGTCGAATACCACTTGGACGGAATGGAGGCAACACATCATCAGGTACAGCATTCGCATTGAGCGTTAAGCCAATCGCATCAAGCGCTTCCTCAACAACCTTGCCATCAATGCCAAAGCTCTTATATACGTCAGCCAGGATAAGGTGGTTACTTGTTCCACCTGTAATAAGCTGAAATCCTCGTGCATTCAGTGCATCCGCAAGAACACTCGCATTCTTTGCAACTTGAGCTGCGTATTCCTTAAATTCAGGCTGCATTGCCTCATGGAATGCGACAGCCTTGGCTGCGATCACATGCATGTGCGGACCACCCTGCATTCCAGGGAAGATTGCACGGTCGATAAGTGTTGGAATGTTTTCAATCGTCTTTTCAGGTGCACGAAGTGGATTACCCACAACTCCCTTAGTAAGAATAAGTCCGCCGCGAGGTCCACGAAGTGTCTTGTGTGTTGTTGTTGTCATGACGTGGAAGCCATGATCAAGCGGATTCTCGGCAACACCACCAGCAATCAAACCGGCGATATGCGCCATGTCAGCCATCAATAGCGCGCCGACTTCGTTTCCAATCGCTGCAAACTTATCATAATCAAGCTCACGAGGGTACGCACTGAACCCAGCAAGAATAATCTTTGGTTTGTGTTCAAGCGCCAACTGACGTAGCTCATCATAGTCTATCTCGCCCGTAGCGGCATCCTTCATCTTATAACGGACAAAGTTGTATAACTGCGCGCTACGCGTCACAGGAGCGCCGTGTGTAAGGTGCCCTCCGTGACTGAGGTCCATTGCAATCACCGTATCACCAGGTTCAAGCCATGCATTATAGACCGCTTCGTTAGCAGGCGCACCAGAGTGTGGCTGTACATTCGCATGATCTGCATGAAAAATCTCTTTAGCACGGTCAATCGCAAGTTGCTCTACCTGATCAGTAAATTCTTGGCCACCATAATAACGACGTCCGGGATATCCTTCAGCGTATTTATTAGTAAAGATGCTTCCGAGCGCCGTTAATACATCGCGACTGACATAGTTTTCACTTGGGATAAGTTCAAGTCCAGCGCGCTCACGCTGTTCTTCGCCGGTAATATACGCCGCAATTTGATCATCATTAATTACTGTTCGATTGTTTTGGTCTGCCATAGTATTCCTCTTTTCGGATCTTCTATACCTGATTATACACCAGGGGTAGCGTCTTGACTATATACCATACATGATATATAGTAATTTGCATGCAACCAACCTCGCACACTTCAAAGATCGGGACACTTATTCAAGAGACACGACAAGCTCGTGGCATGACTCAGGCACAACTCGCAAAGGCGTTAAACACGAGTCAAAGCGCAATTAATCGCATCGAAAAGGGTGGACAAAATATCAGCCTTGATATGCTAGCTCGCATTAGTGACGTTTTGTCAAGCCAGATTGTGACACTAAATCACTCAGGGTCAGTCAATTTCCGTATCGAAGGTGGGCACAAACTTTCAGGACACATCGTCGCAAAAACTAGCAAGAACGCTGCAGTTGCACTTCTTTGTGCTTCACTACTTAACCGAGGTACTACCGTGCTTCGTCACGTCGCACGTATTGAGGAAGTAAACCGTATCCTTGAAGTGCTGAACAGTATTGGCGTAAAAACGCGTTGGTTCGGTGATAATGACCTCGAAATCATCCCTCCCGCAAAACTAAAGCTCGAAAACATGGACGTCGAAGCTGCGAAAAAAACTCGCAGCATCATCATGTTCCTCGGTCCACTCATGCACCGCTACAAAACATTCGAGCTTCCCTACGCGGGTGGTTGTACACTTGGTGAACGGACTGTTGAACCACACCTCAGTGGCCTTGAGCACTTCGGCCTCAACGTTGATACCGTGACCGGTCATTACAGCGCCGTATCGAAGCCAATCAAACCTGAAAAAGCTATTGTCCTTTCAGAGCGCGGCGACACGGTAACCGAAAATATCATTATGGCAGCTGCCTTGAACGATGGTATTACAATCATCCGCAACGCCAGTCCGAATTACATGGTCCAGGACCTTTGTTTTTACCTCGAGAAACTCGGCGTCAAAATCGAAGGCATCGGAACAACAACCCTTAAGATACATGGACTTCGCGATATCAATAAAAACGTTGAATACGCGCCTGCCGAAGACCCGATTGAGGTCATGAGCTTTATCGCCGCCGCTATCGTCACCAAGTCAGAGATTACGATCGAGCGTGCACCGATTGAATTCCTCGAAATTGAACTGAGCGTTCTTGAAAACATGGGCTTTGAGTATGAAATTTCAGACGAATACATTGCCCTCAACGGCAAAACTCGCCTCGTCGACATCACAACCAAAGTCAGCACGCTCAAAGCACCGATTGATAAGATTCACTCAATGCCATTCCCTGGACTCAACATCGACAACCTCCCCTTCTTTGCTATCATCGCCGCAACCGCAAAAGGCCGAACACTCATTCATGACTGGGTGTATGAAAACCGCGCAATCTACCTCACAGAGTTAACACGCCTCAATGCCAACATCCAATTGATCGATCCGCACCGCCTTTATGTCACCGGTCCTACAAAATGGAAGCCAGCCGAGATTATTACACCGCCAGCACTTCGTCCGGCAGTTGTGATCATGCTTAGTATGCTCGCAGCACCTGGCGTTTCAACACTACGTAACATCTACTCGATTAACCGAGGATATGAAGATCTCGCAGAACGCCTCAATACACTTGGTGCAAAGATTACTATCATCCGAGATATTACAGAATAATAAAGGGTATCATCGCAAGAACATCTATCATCGCCGATACCTTCAAGAATTGGCCCGCGAAAGGGATATCCGCCGACATGTCTAGATACTAATATCCGATAAAGTAGTCAGTCTTAATATGCTTCAGCTGAAGTTCTTTGAGCTGCTTTTTCGCTCCATCAATCATTGCCGGTGGCCCAGAGATAAATGCCGTTCGGTCTGCAATATCCGCTACATGTTTTACAAAAAGTTCTTTCGTTAAATACTGTGCATTCACATGTGTCCAATTATCAGGCAGAGTCAGTGTCTTATTTGATTTCGTAACAATAAATACTCTGATGCCAGATTTAATTAAGATGTCTTGATACGCTATTTCATCAACAGAACTCACCGCGTAAAACAGTACGATATCACGAACTTCTTTTTGGCGTTTCAAATACTGCAGGTGACTCATAAAAGGCGTAATCCCAATACCTCCTGCAATATATACAAGTGGCTTCAATCGATCCTTAGGTAATGTGAAATCGCCGCTAATTCCTGTTGATTGGATCACGCTTCCCTTTTTCAGTTCCTTCAACGCGCGCTTTAGCGTACTTGAAGGCTCATAGAATTTCACACCAAGTCGAATTGTTTTCTCATCAGGCGCTGATGTAATACTGAAGCTTCGTCGACTTCCACGAAAATCATCCTTCTTGCTTGGTACTTGAATCTCAAGATACTGCCCTGGCTCGAAATGCTGGATGCTATTTGGCGTAAAGATAAATTCAAACGAAGACGGAGTTAGCTGTTTCTGCTCTTTAAACGTAAGTATTAGTTTTTCCCGGTGCGCAAAGACAAACGCAATTATATTTCCAACGATGAGCGCGAAAGCCGGAGAACTTGAGAACTCACCAATGCTAAATGGAATCGCAAATATAACCGCAACAATAACCGCCTCAAAGATTTGCTGCCATTTCTTTTTTGGAAGTGTCAGTGGTTCCGTCAACATAAAACTCGAGAAGAAAAGAATTGGCCATGAGAACCATAAGATAAGACTCTCTCCAACACTTGAACCCTGAGAGATCAGCATCGCAATCACAAGCACTGATGCAAGCGCAAGGAACGTTCCGCTCGATGGAACACGGCGTGTCTTTTGCAAGATCGCAAATCCTAGGATGAATGCCGGAATCGCAAGTACGGGCGTTCCTACCCACCATGAAGCATGCGCGACACCTATAATGCTCGCGATAAAAACAGCGATAGCGGCCGGGTTAAAGATATGTCTGCCTTTATATACCAGAATAAACTTTGATGCACCGGCAATCATACCTACCAAAAGCAGAGCAGCCAACCCGGACAACTCAATTGTCGGAGTAACGATAAAGAATAATATAACTGCAGTAATAAATGACGATTCATGATGGATGCGAATACCAAATATAAGACCGCATAAAATGCTCGTTAACCAAACCGAGAATCCAAGTACAAGAAGGCTCGCAATCATCGCGAGTGGCGAATATGCAATGTATCCAAAAATTGAGAGAACAAGCGCGATAACAAAAAGAATTGTTAGTCCTCCCGAAACTACCTTATACATTGAGTACCGATTGAGAAGTTGATTAAAATAGTTCATTAAAACAATTTTCCTTCAAAGGCAGGTGAGTAGTCAATAGCACCGTCTTTACGTATCCGTAAAAATTCATATG